>Ga0066639_10005241_pt1 | contig 10921 bp, 10 predicted proteins | sample CryGeyCG2114_010_2_FD_59504 | JGI IMG/M metagenome (GOLD analysis project Ga0066639, IMG submission 59504) | Groundwater microbial communities from aquifer - Crystal Geyser CG10_big_fil_rev_8/21/14_0.10 | ecosystem: Environmental > Aquatic > Deep subsurface > Groundwater | place: USA: Utah... | reverse complement strand
GGGCGGTTTTTTGGTTTTTATTTTTTCTTAAGCGCCGCTTTAATAAACTGAGCAAACAGTGGATTGGGCTTGGTTGGCTGCGATTGAAATTCCGGGTGAAATTGGCTGCCTAACATAAACGGGTGTTTTTGCTCCGTCAGCTCCGCCACCTCCATTAGTTTTTTGTCAGGTGACTGCCCGGAAAAAATCAGGCCGGCTTTTTCTAACTGTTCAATATATTGCGGATTGACTTCGTAGCGGTGCCGGTGGCGCTCTGAAATAACAATCTCGCCATAAGCTTTTAGCGCCAGCGTGCCTTTTTTCAAAACCGCCGGATAGGAACCCAGGCGCATCGTCGCCCCATAATTATTTTGCTCCAGGTTTTTTTTCTGTTCGGGCATAATATCAATCACCGGATACTTGGTTTTGGGCTCAATTTCGGTGGTGTGCGCGCTTTTTAGCCCGGCGACGTGACGGGCAAATTCAATTACCAGTAACTGCATACCATAACAAAGGCCCAGATACGGAATTTTATTTTCGCGGCAAAACTGGATTGCCTTTATTTTCCCCTCAACACCTCGCGCGCCAAAGCCGCCTGGAACAATTAGGCCGTGGTATTTTTTTAATTCACGGACACTCGCTGGATTTTTTTCATATTTTTCCGCATCCAACCAATCAATTTCCGGACGGACTTTTTGGCTATAGGCAGCGTGTTTAATGGCTTCTATAACCGAAATATAAGAATCGCTTAAAATAAAATCGCCCGTGCCAAAATATTTGCCGACGATGCCGATTTTTACTGTTTTTTTGGCACCGCGGACAGCTTGGGCAAATTTTTCCCAATCCCGCAGGTCTTTTCTTTTGGGCTTTAACCCTAACTTTTTTAAAATAGTTTCACTTAAATTATCTTTCTCAAAATTGATCGGCACATCGTAAATTGACTGAATGTCCGGCGCGGAAATAACATCTTGTTCGGAAACATTACAAAATAATGCAATTTTTTCTTTTCTCTTTTTATCAACCGGCACCTCTGAACGCGCGATAATAATGTTTGGCTGGATACCGGTGGCGTTTAGGGCTTTGACGGCTTGTTGGATAGGTTTGGTTTTCATCTCACCAATTTTAGGTGGACATGGCAGATAACCAATCATAACAAACAACACATCTTTGGGCGCTTGCAGCTTTAGCTGACGCGCCGCCTCCATAAATAAAGTATTTTCATAGTCGCCGATAGTGCCACCGATTTCTACGATAACAAAATCCGTTTGGTTTTTCTTGGCCGCTTTTTTTATGGTAGCGATTACTTCATCAGTGACATGTGGAATAATCTGCACACATTTACCCTTATAAGCCAAATTTCTTTCCTGTTCAATCACCCTTTGGTAAATACTGCCAGTGGTCATATAATTGGAAGCGGGCAAAGTTGTGCCTAAAAACCGCTCATAGTTGCCCATATCTTGGTCTGTTTCGGTCCCCTCCGACAAAACAAAAACTTCTCCGTGTTCGGTCGGATTCATCGTGCCGGCATCCACGTTGACGTAAGGGTCTATTTTGATAGCGGTCACCGAATAACCCCGAGCTTGAATAATTTTTCCAATGGAGGCCGTGGCCACTCCCTTGCCGATGCCCGACATCACCCCGCCTAAAACAAAAATGTATTTAGCCATAAAAAATATAAATTGCTGATAAAAAATAAAGTTGGCGGAAAGCCGGGCAACAAAAAAGAAGGGGGGCAAAACGCTTCCCTTCTTTAATCGGTCTTTTGCTGCTCTTTTACGATTACTTTAATCTTGGCTTCCAGTCCATGATCAAAGGCGACAATAACCTCGTATTCGCCCAGGTTTTTGAGCGGACTGGATATTTTTATCTGCTCTTTCGCAATTGCAAAACTTTTTTCCTTGAGGGCCTTGCCGATTTCCGCGGCACTTATTGCCGCATAAAGCTTATCGCCTTCAGTCACTTTAGCTAAAATTTCCACTTCTTCACCGTCTAAACGCGCCACTTCCGCCTGAATCTGTTTTAATTTCATTTCCGCCTCTTCCCGCTGGGCGGCTCGCTGGGCCTCAAGCTGCGCCAACGCCTCCGAGGTGGCCACTTGCGCCAGTTTATGCGGCAACAAAAAATTTCTGGCATAACCAGCGTTAACTTCTTTAACTTCCAGTTTTTTGCCCAAATTTTTGACGTCAGCCAAAAGAATTACTTTCATATTTTTTGTCAGCTTCAATTGCTTTTTTGCGGTTATGTTTTATTTTTGCGATTGCCTCTGGAACATTATAGCACCCTTTTTTTAATTTTGGCAAATTAATTTTCTGCGCCTGGCCGTTTGCCAAATTATTTCTTAGCTTTTATTAATTCCTGAATAATTTCTACCGCTTTGTCTTTTTGTGGATCAAGTCCCGCCGCAAAATCATCCGCGGTAAATTCGGCGAGCACATCCGGCGTAATGCCGTTTTTTTCAATTGAATGGCCGGCGGGAGTTAACCATTGAGCAATGGTTAACTTAAGCGAGGCGCCCTGGCCAATCGTTTCTAACTGTTGAATAGAACCCTTGCCAAAAGTTTTCTGTCCCACCAATTGGGCGCGCCCGTGGTCTTGAAATGCGCCGGCTAAAATTTCGGCCGCCGAAGCCGAGCCCTCATTAATTAAAACCACCAATGGATAATCTGCTAATTTGGCTGGCCCATTGGTTTTGTTGGTAATAGTTTTGCCCCCGCCATAATCTTCGGTTACCACCAGTTCGTCTGACGGTAAAAACCAGCCCGCTAAATCAACCGCTCTTTCTAAATAACCGCCCGGGTTGTCCCGGAGGTCTAAAATAATGCCCCCCGCATCACTTTGTAGAATTTGACTGGCTACTTTTTTAAATTCAGAGTTGATATTGGCCGTAAAATCGTATAAACGGACATAGGCGTAATTATTATTCATCTCCAGTTTTAAAACCGGCACATCAATTACATCACGCACAATTTTTACTTGCCGGGTTTCTGTTTGGTCTTTTTTTAAAATAGTCAAATTAACCTCAGTTCCCTTGGGCCCCTTGATTTTAGCCACCGCCTCATCAAGCGAAAGATCGTTAGTCGCTTGTCCGTCAACTTCCAAAATTTGGTCTCCCGCCTGCAGGCCAGCCTGTTTGGCGGGTGTTCCCTCCAGCGGCGCGATGACTGTTAAAACGCCTGCCTGCACGCCAATTTCTACACCGATTCCTTCAAAATGGCCTTCTAACTCATCTTTAAAATTAGCGCTTTCATCCGGTGTTAAAAAAACCGAATAGGGGTCGCTCAAAGAATTAACTAAACCAGAAATCGCCCCGTAAATCATTTTTTGCCTATTTAGTTCGTCTCGGTTAACAAACTTAGCTTCAATCAAATTCCAAACATCCCAAAAAAGAGAAAAGTCAGCTCCCGGCGGTTTGCTTAGCTCGGTATTTTGTAAATTTTTTTCTGAAGGCAGCTGCCAGCTATCCCGTCCCAAAGCAAAGCCCGTCAGAAAAACAGCCAACAGTAAAACGGGTAAAAGAATTTTTAAAATATTTTTTTTCATGTTACTTGGCTGTTTTGATAGTAATGCGGCGTCTGGCGCCCCCATTTTTTAAAATAATAAATAGCGCTGCGAATATGCGCCCAGGTATATTTATTGACTAAAATGTCCAGCAATCCCCTTTTTTGACTAACCTTGCCGTGATAATGATACAAAACCGCGCCGGGATAAAAAACAACGGCAAAACCCTTTTCCCAAAAAGAACGGCACCAATCAACATCTTCAAAAAATAAAAAATAATTTTTGTCCATTCCCCCCGCTTGTTGCAAGGCCTCTTTTCTAATCAATAGCGCCGCCCCCAGCAACCAATCGACTTTCCTGGGGGACCGCCGGTCATAATCATGCATTTCGAAACGCGCCAATTCCTTTTTGCCCGACAATAGTTTTTTTAAGGGTGTCCGCCGATATAAAACCGTTGTTGGTTTATAAAAACGAAAACAAGAATTTTGCGGCGTTTGGCTAAAATACAAAAGCTGTGGACCCAAAACACCAATTTGGCGGTGCGCCTCCATGAAATCAACCATTTTTTTAATCTGCCCGGGGGGTACGACCATATCGCCATTCATTACCATCACGTAATCGCCCCAGTCAATTTCTTTTAATCCCAGGTTAACCAAGTAGGCGTAACCGACGTTGGTTTTCGTTTTAATATATTTAAGTTTTGGTAAAATTTCTCGAAAATCGTCTCCAAAATCCCGCGCCGGCTCACAGTCAACCAAAACCAAAGAAAAATCAAAGCCGGCTAAGCCTTCTTTAAAGGACCGTAAACAAAGTTTAACCATTTCCGGCGTTTTATAGTTGGTAACAATAAAGCTGATTTTCATTATTTAGTAGTAAAAATATTTTGGCAGGCGGCTTTTATTTGGTCAAAATTACCGCCAACTGGTAAAAGAATATAGGCGCCCGTGTCTGATTGGTCAGCATAAAGTAGCCCTTGCGGGGTGGTATCAAAAACCTTAGTTTGCAGGGTGTCAAAATCCAGACGACCATAAAGCACCAGAAGGTTTTTAATATCCCCAACGCCTAAATCGGTTTTAACATTTTTGCCTAAAGCATCCAACAACGCAAAAACTTTTATTGGGTTAGCCAAAACTCCCAAAGAGGTTGCTTTGTCTTTTATCGCCAGTAAAACCCGCTGCTGGCGCTTGGCGCGGTCAAAATCGCTGGTGGTATAGCGGGAGCGTATGTAATAAAGGGCGGTCTGGCCGTTAAGGTGGTTTTCCCCCACCGGCAAATCAATAATAATTTCTTTCGAAAACTGGATATTCTCAACAAAGGGCTCTTTTAAATAAATATTTATTCCGCCCAAAGCATCGACCAGATCGGAAAACGCGTTAAAATTCACCAACACCACATTATCAATAAAAAGACCGGTAACTTGAGCAATAGCCGCTTTAATATAAAGCACTCCTTGGCCGCCCCGCTGCTCCTGCCCGTAAGCATAGGCGTAGTTTATTTTTTCATTAATTTTTGTGCCGGGAATTTGAATAAACAAATCGCGCGGAATAGAAATCATCGCTACCCGGTCGGTTGATTTTTCAACGCTTAAAATCATCAGCGTGTCAGTTAAAAGCCCACCGTTAGGGTCGTCTGGGCCGCGATAACCTAAAAGTAAAATATTTTCCCGGTTTTCATCGTTTTCAGGCAAAAGTTGGTGGACGGGCAAAAGCCCCGGCTGCAATTCTGAACTGGCAAATTTTATTTTAGAAAAAGTGAAGTTTGTCTTATAAACCAAAGCCGCAAAAATTCCACCAATAAAAACCATTAAAAATACCAACCAAAAAACAAAAATCAGCCGGCGCCAGACCGACGGGGCAATAGTTTTTTCCAATCCTACATCGGTTTGCTGGCGGCCGACATAATCATCGCCCGCCGCGCTAATATGCTCCCCCGCGACATTGTCTTCGCTTTTTTTGGGGGTATATATATTAATTTTTATTTTCTGCTCATCCATAAAATTTTTATTCAAACCACCGAGCCATTTGCCAAAAACCCGCTTTTCTTTTGCCCATAATAATTTTTCTTTTCCGCCACATCCGCGGCATTAACTTAAAAATACCCCCGATTGCTTCTCGGTTACGCCACTCAAAAACTAAAAAATAAAGCCAGGCCGGCACCTCTTTAAGCAGTAGCCAAGGCAAATGGCAAAAAAATAAAAGCGGCAATTCGTTCTTTAACTGCATTAACCGCTGGTTGCGAAAAGAAAGTTTTTTAGCAAAATCGCTGATTTTTAACCTTTCTTTAACAATGCCCACGGGCCCTTTTTTAGCGCTATCACCCGAGCCACGAGCGTGCCAAGCAACCACCTCCGGCACATAAAAAGCGCGCCAACCCAGCAGCCGAAAACGCCAAGCCAAATCAACATCTTCTTTATAACTTAAAAAGTCTTCGTCTAAATATTCACAGCGGCCATCAAGGCAAATTTTCGCCTCCTCTAAGGCCTCGCGGCGAAAAACCGGCACGGCTCCGTCAAGCCCAAAAATTTCCCTTTGTTTTAGCCCATAATTTTCAGCTGACTGCCCCTGCCGCCGGCCAATAATCCGCCGGTTTTTTAGCATCACTAATCCCAAACTATCAATAATTTGCGATTTTTCAAACCGGCCATCTTTTTCTTTTAACCGCAAACACCTCGACTGCACGCCACAGGCATTAGGCTGGCCCTCTAAAAAAGCCACTGCCTTTTCTAAAAAATTTGGCGCCAGCACAATATCCTGATTCAGCAATAAAACATATTTACCCCGTCCCTGTTCTATGTTGCGATTGTGGCCAGCGGCAAATCCCAGATTGCGGCCGTTGCTGGTAAACTTAACCGGATATTGGCCTTTTTGTTTTTCCAAAAATTCTTGGGCGATTCGCACGCCATCGTCTGGCACATCATTATTGTCGGTAATAATCAATTCAAAATTTTTATAGGTTTGCGCAAATAAACTTTCCAGACAGCCAGAAATAAATTTTTCCGAGTGCCACAAAAGGATACTCGCGCTGACCAGCGGCTTACTGGTTGGCGCCAGATTTTTCATCTTTTTGAAAATTAAAATTAATAATGGCTAATGAAACAACGAATATAAGCAAAACCTTATCGTTGAGCAAAACAACATCAAATAAACTATAACCCAAAGCCCAAGCGATGTAAATAAAAAAAGAAATAAACAAAAGAGCAATTTTTTTATCAGCGGTGCGCAAAAAAACACGCCAAATCATCTTAAAGATTTCTAAAAAAATAAATAAAAGCAAAACCATGCTTAAAACGCCGCTTTCAGCGCCAAAATCCAAAAATAGATTGTGGGCAGAAGCGCCGCGCTTCAGAACTGAAAAATCCTCACCTAAAACTACCGGGAAATTACCAACGCCCACGCCCAGCAGCGGGTGTTCCGCCACTGATTTTACCGATGATTCCCAAATTTGTAAGCGCCCATGGTTAGATAACTCCCGGGTATCTGAAATCGATTTCACCCTTTTTAAAAAGGCCAACGATCCGGTCATATCCCCCTCTCCCGTTTGGTAACTTTGGGCCCAAAAGAGCGTTGACGGATAAATTAACGATAGTCCAAAAGTACCTAAAAAAATGACCAAAACCAAAATATTAGTTAAGGCCAGTGGCCGCCTATCTGTAACCAGTAAAAAAATCAACAAGGCGACTCCCGCGGCGACGATAAAAGACAGCCAGGCACCACGCGAACCAGAAAGCACGATTCCCAAAAAAGCTCCCCCAACAAGCAATAAAGTAATTCTTTTTATCCATTTTTTAGCGCTAAAATAACCCAGCACGATCAAAGCGGGTAAAGTTAAGATTAAAAATAAAGCAAAAGAGTGAGAATCGGGAAAAACCGAAAAAAGGCGCAGGGTTGGCGGCTGGACATCGTTATAAGCAAACCAAGTGTTGCTAAAAGAAAGCAACTTAGCTAGGCCCGAACCATAAAAAGCGTCCACGAAACGGCCGGCCCAATATTGCCAAAAAACAAATAGCGGGCGAAAAAAGACAAAAACCAACTGTACCAAACCAACTAAAAGCACCCAAAAAACAGCCACCCCCAAAACCCGCAGCAAGCGTTGCCAGAAATTTTTGTAGCGGCGCAACAAATCTTTTACCACTGGATATAATAAAAAAATGTTGACCAAAAAAGCGATCTTTTTCAGACCGGCAATCAAATCAACCGACGCTAATAAAGAGACCAACAGTGAACCAAAAAAAAGCCAGCCCAAAATTTCAAAAACGTTAAAGTTAGTGAAAAGAGGCTGTTTTAATTTTGCCCGCCAAAAAGAAAAACGCCAAAAACCACGCCGGCAAAACCAAGCCAAAAAAATTGCCAACGCGAAAAGACGCCAATTAGCCATGTGGTCAAAACCGGCCGAAAAAGGCAAAGCAACAAACAAGGGTACCGAAGCGATAAAAATCAAGACCGCTTGGCTGGTTGGCGCAAACAAAAAATAAAAAAGCAACAACCCGCTCAAAAACAAAACCGCCTCCTTGGGAATCAGCCCGAAAGCCGCTAAAAAAACGGTGGCGGCTTCTATCAATAAAATTATTTTGGCTGGCGTTAAAAACTTTTTTACTTTAGTTAACATAAAGATTGCAAAATACACTTGGACGCTTTGGCCCAAGAAAATTCCCCGGCCCATTTTTGGCCACTAACTGCCAGGTTTGTTTGTAATTTAGAATCAGCCGCTACCTGACGAAGTGCCGCTAAAATTGCGGCTGTTGAATTCTCTTTAACTAAAAAAGCGCTGCGGCCGGCAATTTCCAGTAGTGAACTTTTAGCGCTCGTAATTACCGGCAAGCCGCAACGCATCGCTTCCAGCACCGGCAAACCAAATCCCTCATAATCAGAAAGGTAAATAAAAAATTGGGCCAAGTTATAGAGGGCCGCCAGGTCATGGTCGCTACGGCAGTGGTCTTGCCGCACTATTGCCCGACATTTTAATTTTTTATTGGCCGCCGCGATTAAGCCGTCAATATTCTGCCCCGAATAATCCTGGCCCACAATTAAAAGCTGGTAATTATTTTTTCGCGCAAAACGGGCAAAAGCACGGATTAAATCCCGCGGATGGCGCCGGTAAAAAAGCGAGCCAACCGTTAGGATAAATTTGCCGCCTATCTGGTAGCGGCGTCTGATTAATTCTTGTTTGGCCAGCGATATTGCCTGTTTTTGGAAAGAGTCATCCGCCGCCCACCGGCATTTTTTTATTTTTTCCGACGGCACGCCGTAAAATCTCATAATTTCTTTTTTCGTCGCCTCCGATGGAACGATGATCACTCGCGCTTGACGCGCTGATTTTTTAAAAATATAACTGTAAATAATTTTTTCTAAAAAACTGTGCCAATTATACCAGTCCGGCCGGGCGCGATAAATAATATCATGAATAATTACCGCCCTTTTTTTGGTCGAAAACAGCGGAATTTGGTAGGCCGGGCAAAAAAGCCAGTCACATCGGTCTTTTTTGGCCACCCATGGAAAAGTAAGTTGATTGAATAAAAAATCGCTCGTTTGGCCGGTGAGCCGAAAATGAAAATTTTTGGTTTGAGGCAAATCATCCGGAATTTCTGTTTTAAAATAAAGAAAAAATTCTATTTGCTTCTCTGCCGCCCATTGCCAAAGCAGATTAAAAAGAACCCGCCCCACGCCGGTCCGTTGCCCCTCCAGCGAATGTCCGTCTATGCCAATACGCATTAAAATAAGCGCGTTTTGCCTTTTTTGCTTAAATAAAAATCAAGCGTGCCAAAAATAACGCCGCGGGCCCACTTTCTTTTTTCGGCGCTGAAAAATTTAGGAACTTGTTTGCCTAAACGCAAGATGCTAAAAATAATTAATGTCAGCCGACCGAAAAAACCGTTATAACGCCACCCTGTCATTAGGCCATTGCGCGTATGATAATAGATATAAGTTTCTGACCCCGGCTTGGTTGTCTTGGAGATTTTATGATAAATTTTAGCTTCGGGAACAAAAACGATCCTAAAACCAGCTTTTTTGGCGCGTAAACAGTAATCTACGTCCTCGTGGTACATAAAATAATCTTCACTCAAAAGCCCGATTTTTTTCACCACTTGGCCCCGAATATACATGGTGCAGCCGGTGATAAAATCTACTTCTCGGGGCTGGTTGTCGCCCGCCACCCCGCTTTCTGGTTCGTCTAAATTCTGGTGTTGGCCGGCTGTTTTTAACCAATTGGTTTGGCCGCCATTAAACCATAAAAGTCCCGGGTCAAAAAAATAATTAATGCGCGGGCCCAAAATGCCGACTCTATTATCGCTTTGCGCCACCGCCACCAGCCGACCCAAAAAATCAGGTTCTACCGACGTATCTAAATTTAACAGGCAGAAATCATCGCAACCTGATTTCTGCGCTTCCCTAATGGCTAAGTTATTGCCGCCAGCAAAGCCGGGGTTGCCTTTTTCAATAATCAGGTGAAAATTGATTTCTTTTTGCTTCTGTCGCAAAGCTTTTTCGGTGTGCTCCTGGGAAGCATTATCAGTGACGAAAATTTCAAAATTGGGATATTGTAATTTTTTTAAAGAATCCAGCGTGGCTAAAATATCATAGATGTCTTTGTAGTTGACGATAATAATGCCAACTTTTGGCTGTCGCATAAATTTAAAACGCTTAAAAAGCCCCCGTCGGGCTTATTTTTATCATGGCTGTATTTTTAATTATAACACAAAAAAACAATAAAAAAAGCCCGGCGCATTGTCGCGTCGGGCATCAACTTTATCGTTGAGACACTCGTTCTTGCCGTCTTTCGATCAGACGGCAAGTCAAACGATATATTTCTTGGTCCAATAAAAAGAACGTTTTATTGGCCAAAAGCAGAGCCCTTTTTTCGGCCCAACGGTCAGTCAATCCCTCCAGACCGCGGCCAGAAAAAACAATTGCGTATTCCCGGTAACCAGCGGCGCAATAGCCGCAAACAATATTGCCGCGCAAATGCTCACGCAACATTTCCGGTGGCATTTCTGGGTCAAGGGGCAGCGCCGAACTTTTAATTCCCAACTTCGGCACAACCTCTCTCTTATCGCGTGCCGCCTTTTGCCAGGCCGCGCAGCCGCATCCCAAACGCTCGTTACCGTTAATTAGGGCGTCAAGCAATACATTCTTAATTGTCGCCACATTCTTTTTTCTATCTTTTTGCGCTTTGGCTAACAAAGTGGCAAAGATTTTTTGAGCAGTCATTCTGGCTGTTTTCAGTCTTTCTATTGTCGCTGTCAACTGCCCTATTTTTCCCATCGACTGCAGGTGCTGGTGGGCCTGCCGCGCTTTTTTATCTATCGGCATGGCCGGCCCGCCTTTCTTTTATTTGAGGTTAATAACTTTTACTTTATCATAAAGACATGCTTTTGTCAAGAGTTTTGGGTAATGTCCACACACATTTGGCGGTTTTTACCCCAAACCGTTAAGGTGGGGGTATATGT
>Ga0066639_10005239_pt1 | contig 10922 bp, 10 predicted proteins | sample CryGeyCG2114_010_2_FD_59504 | JGI IMG/M metagenome (GOLD analysis project Ga0066639, IMG submission 59504) | Groundwater microbial communities from aquifer - Crystal Geyser CG10_big_fil_rev_8/21/14_0.10 | ecosystem: Environmental > Aquatic > Deep subsurface > Groundwater | place: USA: Utah... | reverse complement strand
GTTGTCATCACAGCAGACCACGGAAATGCTGAAAGTCTTATACGCCCAATGACCGGCGAGATTGAAAAAGAACACACATCTAATCCGGTTCCTTGTGTAATTGTCGGGTACACATTTGAGGGTAAAGCATCGGGTTTTGGAACAGAGGCTGTGGGAACGGATCTGAGTATTCTCAAACCGTCCGGAATGCTTGTTGATATCAGTCCTACAATTCTGAAACTTATGGGTCTTACTATTCCAAAGGAAATGCAGGGCACCCCGCTCATTTAGCGATTGAATTTGATTTTTATAAAAAATCTGACTATAATAACGCGTATCAACCGCGTAAAAAAAGGCCTGGTGAGACATCCAGGTTTTATGATGAAGTATAATGAAAGAACCTCAGTTTACAAAAATTTCCATAGTTATAGTGACATGGAATTCACTTGAATATGTCGATGATTGTTTCAAGTCGCTCGCGTCGCAGACATATGAAAATTTTTCCGTTATTGTCGTTGACAATGGATCAACAGACGGTACTGTTGAATATATAAAAAAATATTTTCCCCGTGCGTACATTTTAAGAAACATGAAAAATATAGGATTTGCAAAAGCTAATAACCAGGGGATAAAAATTGCAAAGAGTGAGTATGTGCTGATTATGAATCCTGATGTTGTTTTAGAGAAAGACTATCTTGAAAAAATAATTACGTTTGCAAAAGAAAATCCTCAAGGTGCAACTTTTGGAGGGAAACTTTATAAAATGTATCAGTCGTATATAGACCCCAGTGAAGACCATGGCGGCATGAAAGAGTTTAAAAAATCAAATCTTTTGGACAGTACGGGTCTGGTCATTTCCAAGAATCGAAAAGTGGTAAACAGGGGAGAGGGAATGGCCGATGACAGCAGATATGCAAAAAATGAAAAAGTGTTCGGGATTACCGGTGCCTGTCTATTGTGCAGAAAAGAAGCGCTCGAGGAGATTAAAATGCGGGATGAGTATTTTGATGCCGATTTTAATACCTATAAAGAAGAGATTGATCTTGCCTGGAGATTTCTTTTGTACGGCTGGAAAAATTATTATGTTCCGGCTGCTGTGGGATATCATCACCGGGGCTTTGCCAGCACAAAAATACAAACGCAGCTGACAAAAGTAAAAGAAACGAAAAATGCCCGAAAACATATATCAAAACAGCTGCGATATTTTTCTTTCAGAAACCAGCATTTTATGCTTATTAAAAATGAACACGCAACAAATATTTTTTTTCATTTTCCTTATATTGCGTGGTATGAGGTAAAGCTTTTAACTTATGCTCTTGTCTTTGAGCCGTTTCTCTGGAGATCTGTTTTTGAGGTTTTTCAGAAATTGCCTACTATGCTGATGAAAAGAAACTATATTATGAGGCACCGGAAAGTAACCGCAAAAGAAATGAGAAAATATTTTAAATAAGACGATGAAAAAAAGATGGATGTTTCAATTGTCATTTTGAACTACAAACAAAAAGGTCTTGTAAAGCAGTGTATAAAGGGCATAGAGCTTTCCGGACTGTCTTTGGATTACGAAATAATTTTGGTTGATAATAACTCTGATGATTCCGTATTAGAAATGGTGCGCGAAAATTTTCCGCACGCAAAAACCCTAGAGGCAAAAAAAAATAAGGGAATGGGTGCAGGAAATAATCTGGGTATGAAAAAAGCAAATGGCGATTTTATCCTGATTCTTAATCCGGATATCGCTATGGTTCCGGGAGCTGTTGAAGAAATGTATAAGTTCATGAAAAATAACCCAAGTGCCGGTATTGTCGGTCCAAGACTTATTAATCCTGACGGTTCCATCCAGTTTTCCGCAAGAAGATTTTACGGACTTTTGACGCCATTATTTAGAAGAACATTTTTAGGACAATTTTCTTTTGCAAAAAAACATCTTCGGTATTATCTGATGCAGGATGAAGATCATAAAAAAAGAATGAAGGTGGACTGGATATTTGGAGCGTGTTTGTTTATCCGAAAAGAGTTTTTGCAGACAGTCGGATTTTTTGACGAAAGATTTTTTTTATATTTTGAAGACTGTGATTTGTGCCGGCGTTTTTGGAAAAAGGGTTATGATGTATGGTACCTGGGTGATGTGGAGCTAGTACATTATCACGACAGACTTTCAGCGAGAAGAAAAGGGGTGGTATCCGTGTTTTCAAAGGGGGGACGAATGCATATCGTTTCTGGAATACGATATTTTATTAAATACCTTGGCGAGAAAAAACCTCCGTATTAATCCTGGACAAATACGGAATTTTGTTTTATCGTATATGTACTTTCACACCGTTGAAAAGCATAAATATTTATGATTATTAAAAAAATTGGAATCGATCTTGGCACTCAAAATACGCTTGTATACGTGCCAAAACGGGGTATTGTTATAAACGAACCTTCGGTCGTTGCTATTTCAAAGGTAGATAAAAAAATACTCAGTGTGGGACTTGATGCAAAAGAAATGCTCGGGAGAACCCCCGAAACCATAGTGGCTTCACGGCCGCTTAAAGATGGTGTTATAGCAGATTACAAGACAACAGCTGTTATGCTGAGGTATTTTGTGAATAAGGCCTTAGGCGGAGTCCACCTGTTTCGGCCGGAAGTTATGGTGGCTGTTCCTGCAGGCATTACATCAACTGAGCGCCGCGCTGTTATCGATGCAACCATTGCCGCGGGTGCAAAGGCTGCCTACATTATTAAAGAGCCTGTGGTGGCCGCTATAGGGGCAGGAATACCCATTGGAAGTCCTTCCGGGCATATGATTGTTGATATCGGAGGGGGAACCTCAGAAATGGCAATAATTTCGTTAGGCGGAATTGTTGCATCAAATTCAGTTAGAATCGGCGGTAACAGGTTTGATCTGGCAATAACAGAATTTATAAGACGAAAATACGGTCTGGCAATAGGAGACAGATCTGCTGAGAGGATAAAAATAGATATTGGCTCGGCTTTGTATTTAAACGAAAAACTCGTAAAGGATATCAGGGGGCGCGACGTTATCAGCGGCCTTCCAAGGACGCTTACCATAAACTCTGACGATGTAACCGAGGCTCTACAGGGAGAACTTGAAGGTGTGATACGGGCGGTCAAGGATCTCTTACAAAAAACACCTCCTGAACTTTCTGCCGATATTATAGACAAAGGAATGATTATGTCCGGAGGGTCATCACAGCTGAGAAATATTGATCAGCTGTTAACAAGGGCAACAGGTGTTCCCGCTTTTATTGCCGAAGATGCACTGTTGTGTGTGGCAAAAGGTACGGGGATTGCTCTTGAGAATCTGGAAAGTTATAAAAGAAGTATACTTGCGATGAAATAATTGTTATAATAAAAAAAGGCCGTTACGTCTCTGTGAAACATAACGGCAGGAGGAAGTCTCGAAGTCAGAATCGAGTTTTCGTGTCGAAGTCATACCGGCAGTGATGGCACACTTGGCCTTCAACAACACGGTCGCACCCCGTACATCTTGACTCATCGTCGATCAAAGGATCGTCGGAAGGCACATTCGGAGTTTCGTTCGGGGATACTCCAAAAAGAGTGAGTTGGACTGGTCTTTGTTCCGACATCTTCCCTCCCAGGGTAAAGGTAGTAACTTTGAACCCGGTAACCACTTACACTATATCATATTATTCATAATATGTAATGACATGAAAATACTGATAAAATCAACCCATATACCGCTTACAGCAGATTTACGGGCATATATAAATGAAAAAATCGGAGCGTTAGAAAGATTTACAAAAAGATTGGAATCGGATGGTCAGCTGAAGGTACATGTGGAAATTGGACGGTCTACCAAATACCACAGGCATGGCAATGTATATTATACTGAGGTCTCCATGTCTGTTGAAGGTAAAACCTTGTATGCTGATCATTCTGATAGTGAAATCCAGACAGCCGTAAATCAAGCAAAGATGAAAATTCTTACAGAGATAAAAAAATATAAGGATAAAAAATTAAGAAACCGAAGACAGACAGTCCGAAAGCAATAAAAAAATCCCCATTTTTTGGGGAATTTTTTATTAAGGTTATGCCTGACCGTAAGAGTTTGCACTTACATCCACCTCAACGCCGTTTTCTTCAAGGTATCTCATGGCATCTAATGCTGCCTCACATCCGTACGCTGCAGCCGTTATTGCCTGACGGTAGCGCGTATCATGAACATCACCGGCTACAAATACGTTCGGTACGGAGGTGTGCGAAAATGACTTTCTTATAATGTACCCGTGTTTATCCATTTCCAGCTGGTTTTTAAATAGCTCCGTGTTGGGCTTGTGTCCGATGGCAATAAACGCTCCCTGAATTTTTAACTCACTTTCTTTGTTTGTTTTGTTATTTAATATTTTTACTCCTTCAACACTGTTTTCACCTATAAATTCTTTTACCTCCAAGTTGTATAGAAATTCTATTTTTGGACTTTTGTCTGCGCGCTTGGCCATAATGGCGCTTGCCCGCACCTTGTCTTTTCGGACAATAATTTTAATGGATTTCACAAATTTTGTAAGGAACAGTGCTTCCTCCATGGCTGAATCTCCTCCGCCAACGACAATTATGTCCTTTTCCTTAAAAAAATAACCGTCACATGTTGCACAGCTTGAAATTCCTTTTCCTAAAAGTTTTGTTTCCGAATCAATCCCGAGCCATTTTGCTGAAGCACCTGTTGCTATGATAACGGTGTATGATTGGTACTCGGTTTGACCTACGTAAATTTTTGCTATTTTTTTTGAGAAATCTACGCCCGTGACATTTTTATCTATAATCTTTGTCCCGAACCTTTCTGCCTGTTTTTTCATCTCATGCATAAGGTCCGGTCCCTGGATGCCTTCTTTGAAACCAGGGAAGTTTTCCACGTCAGAGGTAATCATAAGCTGACCCCCTGGAGTTGATCCGCCGATCACAAGCGTTTTTACGTTTCCTCTGGATGCGTATATGGCGGCAGTATACCCCGACGGGCCCGAGCCGATTATTAAAATATCGTGAATTTCGCTCATATTAAAGTATTATTTCTTATGTTCATACAGTATAGCATACTAAGTCAGGTTTTCAAATAGTTGTTTGAATAGTTTTGAACGGTTTGATTTATTACATTTTTTTTCATATACTCTATCAATCAGGGAGGGATTTTGTACTTTTCATTTTCTGTTTTTGGGATAAGGTTTCGTTTTCGAAGAGAAAATCCGAAAGGAGACTGCTATGCTTCGGTACACGAACTTTCTTCTGGTTCTTGTCGGCTGCATGTTTTGGTGGGGTCATAACCCCGGCTCCGAGAAGCACGTCGTAACTGTTCAGAGCAGTTATGGAACTGTGTCAAAGTCTTTAGGATGTGCCCAAATCTCACTCGCGCCCGGTCCAAGTTTTTTTGTTTCGGATTTTTCATCTGTTGATGACCTCAGCTTCGTACCGGAAGCTTTTCCTTGCGAAAGCGAGGTCGTTACCCTTCGCGCGTCTCAGTTATGGGCAATGCGCCCTGACTCGGCACCCTCTCTTGTCGGTCCTTTGACGTTTTCTGATCTGCCCGAGCAGGTTATTTCTGTAACCCAAATTTTTTTGTGCCAAGAGTCAGCGACTGCCATGGCTCAGGCCATGAACGAACACTCGTTAAGACATCCGACTGAGAAGGTCTCATACCTCATCATTCGTAGGTCGGATGGAGAGGTTCTTTTGGCTGAGAACAAGGACTGGTCTGTCGGAGATACGCAGCCGGGTGATCCTGCAATAACTCCAATCTGGTCTGCGTACGGTCAGACTGCATCCGGAGCATTGCAGAAAGTAACGGGTGCAACTCGACTTGGCTCCCTGATAACATTCAAGGTTTGTACAACCCAGGCCAGTACCATCTACCCGCAAAGGGCAATAGCCGGCCTCGTTCAATTCTGCCGGCAAAACCCAAGCTGAACGCACCACCATTTGTTTTCCCAAAAACAGATACATCCCGATTCCTCCCGAAGGACTCATGTTGTGTGAGTCCTTTTTTTGTTTGCATGAAATTTGTAAATATTATATAATTTAATATAGTCAAAAAAAGTAATGAAAAATATATGAAAAAAATTACAGGTGTTATAATTATTTCTTCTTTTGTTTTAACGGGGTGTTTTGGAAGAATGAAAGCACCGCAGAATCAGAATGGTCCTGCAGATCTTTCGGTCAGCGCATCTCCTGCTCAGCCTGAAGAAGTTGCAGATAACAGTGATACGTTTGTAAACAGAAAAACTAATATAAACCCTGGAAACGTTAATACAACAGGAGATTCTGTTGTGAGAAGACCGGATGGACTTGGAATAGAAGACCTTATCGTAGGTGGCGGCGAAACAGTGGGTGCTGGAAGTCAGGTTTCCATACATTATAGGGCAACATTGCAAAACGGTACGGAATTTGACTCAACATATTCTCAGGAAATCCCCTATACCTTTCCTTTAGCAAAGGGTCGTGTGCTTGCCGGGCTTGATCAGGGAATTATTGGTATGAAAAAAGGAGGAAAGCGCCGAATTATTATTCCGCCGGAGCTTGCATTTGGCTCAGAGGGGCTTGGAACTGAAGTGCCTCCCAACGCCACTGTTATTTATACGGTTGAACTCGTGAATTAAACCTGAAAAAAAACAGCTCTATTACCGGAGTTGTTTTTTTATGTCGAATCTTTTAATAAAAATAAGGGCTAATGTAATTTTCAGAAATGATGAGTAAATTTTGCCGGTTGTTCATGCATACGCGAAATGATAGTATAGATACGTAATTATTAATTTTTTACAACAAATTAAATATTTATGAGAGAGATAAAAACAGAGATAGTTATTAATAGGAGTCCCTCAGACGTATGGAAGGTCTTAATGAACTTTCCTTTGTATCCGCAGTGGAGCAGGTTTATTGAATACATATCCGGACCGGCAGAGGAAGGAAAAAGGCTTGAGGTACGCCTGAAGCCTGCCAACAAGCAGGCGGCTGTTTTTGCACCATTAGTGCTTTTCATCAGGCCGGAAAAGGAATTTCGCTGGAAAGGACAGTTTGCTGATGTAAACTTTATTTTTACCGGAGAGCACTATTTTATCCTGCACGCCGAAGACTCGGGAAGAAAAACTCGTCTTGAGCATGGAGAAAAGTTTCGGGGTCTTTTGACGTTTATAATGGGGAGAATTATAAAAATAACGCGAAACGGCCTTTTAGATTATAATTTTTCATTAAAAGAAAGATGCGAAAAAAAGTAAACTACTGCCGGAGGAATTCTTGAGTTACGAAGGTCGAGATATATTTGCAATAAATACAATATTTGTTATACTTAAATGCAATATTGGAGGGGATCCTTTTTTTATTTATAATTGATTATGAAGGTCCTCATCACCGGTGGAGCAGGTTTTATCGGTCACAATCTAATAAAGAATCTCTTACATGAAGATGCAGAAGTCTACGCTGTAGACAATTTTTTAACCGGAAAAAAGGAAAATATCTCCGGTTTTTTAAACAACAAGAATTTTCATTTTTTTCAGCTGGATATCTCAACACAAAGATTTAAAAAAGTATTTGACGGTCTTGAATTTGATCGAATTTATCACCTCGCCTGCCCTACAGGAGTTCCAAATATTCATATCATGGGTGAGGAGATGATTCATGCCTGCTCATTTGGCACCTTTAATGTCTTGGATATTGCCAAAAAATCAAAAGCAAAACTTCTTTTTTCCAGCTCCTGTGAGGTATACGGACAGCCGGAGGTTTTTCCGCAAACAGAAATGTATACTGGCAACGTTGATCATATAGGGTCTCGAAGTCCTTATGAAGAGGGAAAGAGGTTTTCAGAGACGATTTTAAAATTCTACACAAGAAAGTATAATGTTGATGCAAAAATTGTAAGATTTTTTAATATTTATGGTCCGGGAATGTCTTTGGAAGACACAAGAGTTTTACCAAAGTTTTTTAAAAGTATAAAAGAGGGGCGAAGTCTTGAGGTGTACGGTGACGGAAGCCAGACAAGGACGTTTTTGTATATTGATGATCTGCTAAAGGGTCTTGAAATTGTAATGGATACAGGAAAAAGCGGTGAGGCATACAACCTCGGAACTGATAGGCAGATTTCAATTTCTGATTTAGCTGAATTGGTTTTGAAAATAAGCAGAGCTGACAGTAAAATTGAATATGTTCCGCATTTTATTTCGGATCACAAAGACAGACTTCCTTCACTGGAAAAAATCTGTAATCTTGGCTGGAGACAGTCTGTTGCCCTAGAGGATGGTTTAAAAAAAATGACGGAGTACTACGGAATGGAAAATATTAAAGAACCTGAAAATGCGATGCTGAAAAAACCGTTTTCAGCGACTGCAGGGGAGGTGGTTCATTAACGAAGAGCTTGTCCGATTTTAGTACACTATGAAATGGCTACTGGCATATTTTACGCTTTTTGGAATTAACGTTACATTCTGGACACTTGTTGGAATAGTTCGTTTTTTTAAGGAAAGCGGGAGTAAAACAATCACCTCACTGTTAAGAAAAACAGCAAATACGCTTGATGTTACAAACAGATTACGATTTCTGGTTGTTTTTTTTGAAAAAAATTACAATAAACAAAGTTTTCTTGAAAGAAAATATGATGCTATTGTTGCGATTGGAATGCCTTCTGTGCGGACAGTACAGTATTTAAAGATAAATTTTGCCTCAAATTTCGGATCATCAAGGGTCGTCAACATTGATTCTCATAATGGAAACCAAAGATACGGTGAGGTGAATATCGTTAAGCCGGGCCAAAGTCTCTGCGGCTCTTTGTATAACCTGCTACTCGAGAAAAAAAGGCCATTTCAGTTTTCAAAATTTGAGAATGGAAATACAACAGCAGACGAATCAGTTTTACGGGACAACCAGGATTTTCATATTTCAAAGATAGATATTGACCGGGATATCGCTACCTATTTGGCCGGCGGGATCCTGAAGCATAATCACTACTTGTCCGAAAAGTTTGTCACAGACGAAGACTTTATAATCCTTAAAAATCTGATGGAGTATAAACCTGACTTAAAAGAGGTGGTGCAGTCCGATTATCACGGCCTAGAGGCTCTTGATAAAACTCAAGAAGTTATAAAAAAAATTAAAGCCGTAAAAATCAGAGAGATAAAAAAAACCAGAGCAGAAGAAAAAGAAATGCATAGGGTATTTCGGGTTATAAATAATGCAAAACGCATAGCGCTGGTGGTTGAAAATAATTCTGACTGGGATACATTAGGATCTTTATGCTCTTTTTTGGGTTTTTTAAAAAATCTAGACAAAGAAATTGAAATAGTTATGCCGACTGATCTGCGAAAAGTTCCTTCAATGTACTACAGAGGACTGTTTGGAGACTCGACTGATCCGAAAAAGCGGTATATTAAACTGGATGCGTCCTTAACTTCATTTGAGAATCCGGGTTTAAATATTGATCCGATTTACGGAATACGTCCCTTTGAAGTTGCTTCCATTACGTCAGCACATAATGAGGAGAAAACCATCGCCAAAACACTGAGGTCTTTACAAAAAATATTACCGGCTGAAAATATATTTGTTGTCAGTGACGCATCAACGGATAAAACCGCAGAAATAGTCAGGTCGTACAAAAGCAATGTTATTGATGTTAATCCGAATAGAGGAAAAGCCGGAGCACTGGAGTACGGTTTGACATATTTTGATCTTTATAACAGATTTAAGGCCGTAATGATCGTGGATGCGGACTCCGAGGTCAGTCCACTGTATCTGGACTATGCGCTGCCAGGGTTTAATGAGCCGGAAACTGCAGCAGTTGCCGTACATGCCAAATCGTCCTGGCAAAGCCACTGGCCGCCAAAAAAATCATTATTTTTTGCTGCATACAGAATACGATTCTATAGGGTTTTACAGGCATTTTTACGGTACGGACAAACCTGGAAACTGACAAATGTTACCACCATCATCCCGGGATTTGCAAGTATTTACAGAACATCTGTATTAAAACAAATAGATATCGCCGCACCGGGTCTGGTTATTGAAGACTATAACATGACCTTTGAGGTTCAGCACAAAAAGCTTGGGAAGATAGCCTACATTCCGGGTGCCTATGGGGTTTCTGCAGATCCTTTGTCTTTAAAGGACTACATAAAACAGGTGAAGCGGTGGAATCTCGGCTTTTGGCAGACAGTAAAACAGCATGGTTTTTGGCCTAGCCTATTTTCTCTTTCTTTGTTTTTTTATATTGTGGAAATCTTGGTATTTGGATTGTTTTTTTTGACCTTACCAATCCTTTTAATCTGGTTTTTTCTTCACGATTTTTCACCTATAACAATTCCTGTTTTTGAAAACCTTCCGATTTTATCTGTTCTGACGATTTGGGATCTTTTGATCGGTGTTTTTTTAGTTGATTATCTGATGACAATAATTGTAGCTATAAAAGAAGAAAAACCGATCCTTCTTTTGTACGGAATCGGCTTTTCTTTTTTGCGTTATATTGATACTTTTTTGATTTTATATACTCTGCCTTTAGCATTCATAGTGAAGTCAACGGGGAAGTGGAAGAGTCCGAGGAGAATATAAAACTAACTAACGTGTTCTTATCGGTCTTGATAACCGTTCGGTTAAATCTCTTACAGAACGCTCCGCCGTCGGTTTTAAAGTGGTCTCCGGGGTTGGATCAGCAATCGATTCCGGTTCTTCTTCGGGATTGGTGATATCAGGGGCGGGTTCCAGTATAGGACTTTGTATTATTTCATCGGCAATTTCTTCAGTTGCCGAATCTGAAAGCATCACGCTGAGTCCGGAACTTTTTATTGAAAAATTTTGAAGCGCATTATTATAAGTCATAACGGAAATTCCGCTTTCTGATATAACATCAAGTATTTCCCTGAAGTTTTCGGGCAATGTGTGGAACTGGTCGTCACCTTCACCAATTGTATGGAAGGTGAGAATTACCCACCGATTGTTTTGTAAGGCAGAAG
>Ga0066639_10005232_pt1 | contig 10933 bp, 10 predicted proteins | sample CryGeyCG2114_010_2_FD_59504 | JGI IMG/M metagenome (GOLD analysis project Ga0066639, IMG submission 59504) | Groundwater microbial communities from aquifer - Crystal Geyser CG10_big_fil_rev_8/21/14_0.10 | ecosystem: Environmental > Aquatic > Deep subsurface > Groundwater | place: USA: Utah... | reverse complement strand
AGAGATAACCTCTATATTTGTTGGTGTTTTTTCCACGGGATGGAGGTAATTATCTTGCTCTTTTTATTGGGGTTTCTTTCAAAGTACTTTTTTTTCCTTTTTTTAGGGGCCTCTTTGCACCTTTTACTTGATTTGGTTGAACAAACAACTTACTTGGAAAGGATAGATAAGTTTTCCTCGCTGTTTGATTTTTTTAAGTTTAGAAAGTTGGATCAAATAGTAAATATTTAAAGAGGGATGTTTGATTAGTTTTATAAGCCTAATTTTCTTGGAGGATTTATGGAAAATTTAGGAGAAAAATCTATTACCGAACAAGTTCTAAGAAATTCTTTATGGGTATTTTTAACAGGTTTTTTAACTAAAATAGGGGGGTTGATTTTTACCATTCTTCTTGCAAGATATCTCCTCCCAGAAAAGTTTGGAGAGTACTCCATAGTTTTATCCGTGGCTATATTATTTATGGTCTTTGGTGACTTGGGGATTAATCAGACTCTTATGACCTTTTTTTCAAAACATCTAAAAAACAAAAATAAAGCAAATACTTATTTTAATTTCTTATTTTTTGCAAAACTGGTTTTCATTTCTGGAACCTCAGTGGCACTATTGATAAGTTCCTACTTTTTAGCGAAATATGTTTTTGCAATTTCTAATTTAACCCCCCTTTTTATTGCATCTGCCTTCTATATGTTCTTTTTTAGTTTATCTGGGTTTTTTGCTTCTTTTTTTTATATTTATAAGAAAGTAAAACTTGATTTTTTTAAAGAATTTCTATTTCAAATTACGAGAATGATTTCGGTATTAATTCTTTTCTTTTTCTTTTCTTCAGAGAATTATCTTGCTGGAATCTTCTTCTCTTTGGTTTTAGCTTCTCTTGGAATGTTGGTTTTTTCTTTGTTTTTTTCCAAAAAGTTATTCCCTTTAATGTTCACAAAATCAAAAGAAAAAATAAATAAGAAAAGGGTTTCTAAATTTTTGTTTTATTTAGCTATAGGGGGCATATCTCTCCTTGTTTTCTCCGAAGTAGATATTTTTATGTTAGGAATTTTGATAAAGGATCTGGCCTATATCGGATATTACCGGGCAATTTTTGCCCTGATCCTTGGGGTAACAGGGTTAATAGGAATTACTTCCATCCTTCTCCCAATTTTAAGTTCTTTCAAAATTAAAAGAGCTGAACAAGCTTTTGACAAAGTGATCAAATACACTTTCTTATTTAGTATCCCTGCCTGCTTTGGGGTGTTGGTCTTTGGAAAATATTTTATTAGACTTTTTTATGGTTCAGAATATCTGGCCGGAGCCTTAATCCTTTATTTTTTAACATTCTTAATCTTTTCTGAAACGACTACTGGCTTATTTAGCACCCTTTTTACCTCTCAAGAAAAACCAAAGTATGTTACTAAATCTATAATTGTTTCTCTTGGGGCAAATCTAGTCCTCAATTATTTTTTAATAACAATTTTTTTAAAAACCTCCATTTTGTGGGCTACAGCGGGGGCGGCAATTGCAACTCTTTTTAGTAGGTATTTGTTTATGTTTATGTTGATTTTTTATTCTAAGAAAAAATTAGGGGTGGAAATAAAGAAGGAGCATATCATTAAGCCATTGATTGCTTCTTTGATTATGGCAGGGATAGTTTATCTTCTTCTCCCAAAAATTGACGTAACCTTTTTTTCTGGAATTATGTTAGTTCTGTGTGGGGTTTTAATTTATTTCTCTACAATGCTCTTTATTAAAGGAATAAAAAAACAAGATCTAGAAATTTTTTCTTTTTTCTGGAAAAAAGAAAACTAGATTTTCTTTATTACCGCTTCTATAGAATATTCTCCTTCGCTTGGTTTCTTTAATTTATGAGATTTATATTTCTCATTACAAATTTTGAGGTAAACGATTTTATATCTTTCTAAATTTTTTTTAATTAATTGCCTTAATCCCAAGGTATGGGGGGGGTCATCTTTTTCTGGGAGATAAAAATTAAAATGTCCCGCATTCCAATGGGAAGGAAGGGTCTTTTTCTGTTCAAATAAATCCCTGTGAGGAAGATAGATTATTAGGTATCCGCCAGTTTTTACTCTTTTCCACCAATTTTTCAGAGCTAACCCTGGTTCTGGCATATGCTCTAGAGTATGACTAGAATAAACAAAATCAAAGGTTTCTTCTGGAAATAACCCCTGGAGGGATAGGGCGTCTCCATGTTCAAAATCATATCCTTTTACGTTCGGAGTTATGGGATCTCCCCCGAAACCAATATCTAGCCCTCTTCCCTGGGCATATTTTTTAAAGAAATCTTCACGAATTCTACGCTCTTTGGCTTTACTTGTCTCTCCGGGAATATAGGGCCTCCCAAAAAGTTTTATTCTTATTTTTAATAATTTAGTAAACGTTTCTTCCGAAAAGATTTTTCTTGCAATTTTTCCTAAAAAAACCCTCAGTTCTTCCTTTAAATCTAATTTTTTCATTACCCTATTTATAAATATATCTTTTTAAAGAATTGGATTGTGGTGCAAATATGAAATTAGGACATAGGCTGAGAAGAATTCATAGCATTTCAATAAATTCTCTTAAACAAAGTTTCAATATCTTTTATTACTTGTTTTGGATTCTGTGTGATTTCTCCAAATTTGACCCAAAGCCAAAGAAGATTAATAATCTTCTTGTTGTTTCTCTAGGGGCGCTCGGAGATTCTTATAATCTTCTGGGATTTCTTAACCAGATTCCAGAAAAATACCCTAAGAAAAAAATTTATTATCTTACTTCAGAAAAAAATAAAAGTTTTATAAAAAATCCTAAAATTAAAAGGATAAATCTGAAGGGTGCTAAAAGATTAATTGACGAAAGAAAGATTGATTCCGCCCTCTTAATTTCCAACCCTTTCGGATTATTTGATCGGGAGATGTATAAAAAATTTAGAAAAATTCCCTATGTTGTGGGAGTGAATGACTTCCCAATCCTTCCTTTAATCCGTGAAATAATTCCCAAGAAAAAATTTTTTTTAAAAATAAATTACCTGATCTTTCAAAAGCCTCATTATAAAGATAATTGGCCAAGAGCATTCAAAAAACTTGGATTTGATTTAGAAGGGGAAAATCTTCAGTTTTATTTTACAAAAGCAGGGGAGGGCGAGGCAAAGCAATACATAGCTAAAAATAAAAAATACTTCCCCAAAAAAGTAATTTTCTTACATCCGGGTTCTGGAACTTTGTTGAGGGCATTAGGGAAAAATAAAATCCCTTCCCATGTCTGGCCAAATGAAAAGTGGGCAAAATTAGCAGACCTTTTAATTTTAAAAAACAAAACCAAAATTATTTTTACTGGATCAGAGGGAGAATCTTCTCTTGTGGAGGAGATAAGATCTAAGATGCAAAATCAATCCCAGTCTTTAAACACTTCTGGAAAGCTTTCAATTGAGGCCCTTGCGTATTTAATGAAAGTAACGGGAAAATTCTTAGTTTCAATTGATACTGGTATGGCCCATATCGGGGCTCTTTGCGGAATTTTTGTTATTGATCTTTTTGGCCCGGATAGTCCAAAAATAGCTAGCCCTCTGTCTAAGAGAAAAAAAATTATTTTTAAAGAGAATTGTCCGTGCACGACTTGTAGAAAATATTTCTGCCCAGAAAAAAATCCAATTTGCATGAAATCTATCACCCTTAAAGAAATTTTTGAGGCCACAAATAATTTAAAATGAAATCTCCAAAAAGAAAGCAGGTAGTTTTTTTAGAATCTTTTCCAGAGGTGATGATTTATAAGTTAGCCAGGGGATTTAAAAAAAGAGGATACGAAACAATTTCCATAAGATTATTAAAATTTGATAAAAATTCAGAAATTTTTTATAAAGATGCTTTTGATAAAATAATCTCTTTTGATCTTTCTTTCACAAAGATGAACCCTAAGAATCTTCATAATATTATCCCCCTCTTTACAAAAAAAATACCGGCTATATTTAAAAACTATTTCCGAATGTTGGTCCTTAACCCAAAGGTAGTGATATCCAGGGCCACTCCAAGTGCCCCTACATATTTCTTAAAAAAATTCTTTTGGAAATGGCCAGTGATTTATTTCCCTTATGATATCCGAGGACTTTGTTATCCAAATAAAGTTATTGCTAAAAAAAATGGGTTGAGCAGCATGGAAATTTATTCTGAAAGATATTGTTTCGAGAATTGCTTAGGGATTATCCACAAGGGAGACCCAGACGAACTTAATCATCTAGATAAGCGCCTGCTTGGAGAAAAGATTAACCTTGTGCCGAATATTTCTTTTTCCCCCTATTGCTCAGAAGAATTTTCTGTTCCAATTAAAAAAACAAAAAAAATATCAAAAGAAAAACACATTGTATATGTGGGGGCAATGGGAGCAGACAATTTAAACACAACTAATTATCTTTTTGAAAATTTTAAGAAAATAATTGAACAAAAAATACATATCCATGTTTATACCAAGTCCAACACGCTTCCTGCAAAAGAGAGTTTTGATAAGATGTCTGGGCACGCCAAGAAATTTATTACTTCAAAATACTTCCATTTTCATCCCTCTTTAGATCCTAAAAGTTTAATTAAAGAAATTTCAAAATATGATTTTGGTATTTGGATTTATGATGATATCTCTCCATTAAATAAACTCAGTCTCGAAGCCCAGTTCGCAATAGGAAATAAGTTTGCATCTTATTTAGAAGCCGGACTTCCCTTTATTTATTCAAAAGAATTTGGATTCATTGGGGGATTAATGAAAAAATACGGGCTTAATTGTTTAGAGATAAAAGATGTTAACAATTTAAAAAAAATAATGGAGAAGGTAAATTATTCTACACTATTACAAAGAGTGGCCAAAGCAAGAAAAGATTTTGATATTGATGAACACTTTCCTGAATTAGAGGAGTTTATTAATTCTCTAATCAATAGAAAAAAATAATCCTACTAAAGTATATCTTTCTCCTAAATAATCTTTATAAATTCCCCCTCTCTCTGTGCTTATGGAAAAAAAAGAGAAGATTTTGATAATAAAGACTGGATATTCCGAAATCCTTGATGAGCTTGGAGATTCCGGAAGAGTGAGTAGCTTGGGTGATGTTCTAAGGACCACTGTTCTACTAAATTTGTACAAGAAAGACCACGTGACCTGGGTTAGTGATGAGTCCGCTTTTCCTTTGTTAGAGGGGAATCCCCACATTGATAGGTTGCTTCCGCTAGATTTTTGGACTGCCGCCAAGCTTCAAGAGGAAGAGTTTGATTCCGTAATTAATTTAGAAAAAAATTTAGAAATTTGCAAGTTTTCTAAAAAAATTGAAGCCTGGAAAAAATACGGGTTTAGATATGACCCAAAAACACAAACCGCTAAAGCCTACGATCGTGCTTTTGATGTTTTGGCAGTTAGCACAAGCCCTGAGCTAAAAAAGAGCAATCAAAAAACCTGCCAAGAATTACTTTTCGAAATGGTTGGACAAAAGTGGGAAGGGGAGCCGTATATTTTAGGATATAAACCCAAAACAAAAGAGGTTTTTGATGTGGGATTAAATGTTTTTGTGGGAACAAAATGGCCCTCAAAAGCATATCCTAAAGAAAAGTGGAATGAGTTGGAGAGACTACTAGAAAATAGCGGACTTGAAGTTACACGCCAGGATAAACAAAATAAGAACGTTTTGACAAATATTTATGATTACATCGACTGGCTGAACTCTTCCAAACTTATAGTGAGTAATGATAGTTTGGGGATGCATCTAGGATTTGCACTGGGAAAGAAGGTGGTAGGTTTATTTGGGCCAACCCCCCACAAGGAAATATTTTTTAATGATTCCAGTAGGGCCCTTCTCCCAGAAAAGGATTATGGATGTCTCCCTTGTTTTAAGGGGAAGTGTGATCAAGAAGATTATTGTATGGACAATATCCCAGTTGAAAGGGTTTTTAATACAGTAAAGGAGCTTTCTTCTTAAGGCTATTTCTACTACATAAAACCTTTTAAAGAATCTCTCCAAAGAAGAGGAAAAGATAGAGAGTTTAAATTAAAGTGCTGGTATAATCAAGATAGAATCCAATGGAAGAAAAAAAGGAAAAATTAATTTTAGATGGTCATAAACTAGCATGGCATAAAGATAGAGTTGAAGCTTGGTTAAATGGGGAGAGAATAGCCCCAATCACAATGGATTGCGCTCTAACTAGGGCATGTAACTATCATTGTACTTATTGTTACGGGCAATTACAGGCTAACGACGAGAAGAGAATGACTAGGGATGTGATCTACCGTTTCCTAGATGATGCTGCGGAAATAGGAGTCAAAGCAATAAGTTTCATAAGCGACGGGGAGAGCACCTGTTCACCCCACATATACGATGCAATAAAGAGGGGGAAGCAAAATGGTTTGGATATGGCTCTTGGAACAAATGGAGTGCTATTGAAAAAAGACAGATTAGAAGAGATGCTTTCCAATCTAACCTACATCAGATTTAATATTTCTGCGGGCGAACCAGCAAGATACGCCGAAATTCATGGATGTAAGGAAAAAGATTTCTATAAAGTTAAAGAAATTATAAAAAAGGCCACAGAGATTAAAAAAGAAAATAATCTGGATGTAACAATTGGAACCCAGATGGTGCTTTTACCGGAATTTGAAGCTCAGATTATTCCTCTTACAAAACTTGGGAAAGAGCTGGATGCAGATTATTTTGTCATTAAACACTGCAGTGATGATGAGGATGGAAGCCTAGGGGTGGATTATTCAAAGTATTTCGGACTAACGAAAACCCTAGAAGAGGCCGAATCCCACTCTGATGAGGATTATCTTGTAAAAGCAAAATGGTCGAAAATTTTGAGCAACGGGAAAAGAAGATATTCTCAGTGTTATGGTCCTGCATTCACTTCTCAACTTTCTGGTTCTGGATTGGTTGCCCCGTGTGGAATGTTGTTTAATGAAAAATACAAGAAATACCACATAGGAAATATAGTTGATACTCCATTCAAAGAAATCTGGAAGAGTGATCGTTACTGGGAGGTCAGAAATCTTTTAGCCTCTGAAAAATTTGATGCTAAAACAATGTGTGGGACACTTTGTCTGCCACACCATATTAATGAATATCTGTGGGACCTAAAACAAGGCACGATTAAATTAGAAACCCCCAAAGGCAAACCCCCTCAGCACGTGAACTTTCTATAAAAATGAAATTTCCAAAAATAGTTCTATCTACCCTTCCTGCAGAGGGGGAATTTGTAAACTGGACCACTCCAAAATTTTTCAATCCTTCAAGGGTAAATAAGTATATGCCCTTAGGAATTCTTTCTTTGGCCTCTAATCTTCCAAAAGAATACGAAACGGTGCTTTTGGATCCCTCAAGTAAGGGGTGGACAATTGAGGAGACTATTGAAAAAATAGAAAAAGAAGCTCCGGATGTTTTAGGGTTTTCTGCTATAACCAGCAGGACTTATGCACTCAATGATCTTTTAAAAAAAACTTCTGCAAATTATAAAGTAGTGGGGGGGCCCCATGCGACTTATTATGCCGAGCAAATATTGGAAAGTGGGGCGGACGCAGTATTTCGAGGCCCCTTGGCCGATTTAGAATTTAAGGAAGCTATGGAAAATTTTCCGAAAGGGATAATTGAGTGTCATACAAAAATAAACGAAATAAATTTCCCTAGAAGAGATCTTTTAGATGTGGAAGATTATTTTCCAAAAGAGTCCGCTTTGTTCAAGGCAGAAAATAGATTGCCAATGTTTTCAAGTATAGGATGTCCAAATTTATGCACCTTTTGTAATGTTCAATCTAAAAAATTACAATTCAAGAATCCAAAAAAGGTAGTTGATGAGATGGAGTATCTCCCTTCCCTTGGGTGTAGGAGTGCCCATGTTTTGGATGATAATTTCAATGTTAGCCGAGCCCATCTTCGAGGAATTATTGAAGAAAGGGAGAAGAGGGAGATGGATTATGAGTGGAGTGGAAGGGGGCAAACTAAGACAGATTTAAGCCTGACCGGAAGGCTTGCCGAAACCGGGTTTAGAAGGATCCATGCGGGAATAGAGGCGCTTGATAATACAATCTTAAAATTCTTCAGAAAAAATGAAACTGTTGAAGATGTTTATACCTTTTGTGAATCAATGAATAAACATGGGATAGACATCTTAGGGTATTTTATTTCTGGAAGTCCTGTGGAAACAGAAAAATATAGGAAAGAATTACCTAGAAAAATAAGAGAGCTGGGGATAAAATTTCCTTTCTTTAACATTCTCTTTCCAGAACCAAATACCAGATATTATAATGAGTTGGTCCAACAAGGAGTTTATAAAAAAGATCACTGGGCAGAGTTTTTTAAGAATCCTACCCCCTATTACGAAATTCCCTATCCCTATGGGGAAGAAAAGAAAGAAGAGGTGATTGCCTATACCAATTCTTTAATAGAAGAATTCAAACAAAAATAAAGGTTGAGCCTTAACAACCCTATCTTAGCTTAACAATGCTTTTAAAGTATTTTTTTATTCCTTTATAATCCAAAAAAGAAGATGGACAAACAAAGACTAATTGATTTTGAAAAGAAGATTGCCAATAAGTGGGATAATGCCGAACTACCCTATTATGTTCACTTATCTGGAGGAAATGAAGAACAATTAATTGATATTTTTAAAGAAGTAAAACAAGGAGATTATATTCTTTCTACTCACAGATCCCATTACCATTATTTGCTTTCCCGGGGATCTGAAGAGAAACTTGAAAAAATGATTCTTGAAGGGAGAAGTATGCACATAATTGATAAGGAATTTAATTTTATTTCCACTGCTATTGTTTCTGGAGGTCCAGCAATGGCCACTGGTATCGCTACTGCCCTAAAGAGAAAAAAAATGACAAACCATGTTTGGTGTTTTGTGGGTGACGGAGCCGAAGATGAAGGGCATTTTTATGAAGCAGTAAGATATGTGGATGGACACGAACTTCCCTGCACTTTTATCATTGAGGATAATAATCGATCTGTTGAAACCCCAAAAAATGAAAGATATGGAAATTCAGAAATAAACTGGCCAAAATGCGTTAAAAGGTATTCTTATTTTCCAACTCTCCCACATGCGGGAACAGGTAAATGGGTGGATTTTTCAGGAAATAAATTTGGAGGGACTATGTAAAATGAACTATGGGGAAGCGGTTAAAAAATCTATGGAGGATTTAGCAAAAGATCCTGATGTTTTATTTGTGGGGTATAATCTCATACACGGTTCCAAAGCATACGGCTCTTTGAAAGAAGTCTCTCAAAACAAAATAATTGAAATGCCTGTGGCTGAAAATCTTATGGGGGGGATGAGCACCGGACTGGCAATAGTAGGTTTTAAGCCTGTTTTAATTTTTGAAAGGCATGATTTTATCTTGAACTCTCTTGATAGTTTGGTAAATCATTTGGATAAATTTAAAGAGTTGTCCCATGGTCAGTATTCCCCAAAAGTAATAATCAGGGCAATCGTTGGATCACTAAGCCCAATTGATCCAGGCCCACAACACAAGCAAGATTTTACTGAAGCTTTTAGATCAATTTTCAAAATGCCAGTTTACGATCCCAAAAACTCTCAGCAGGTTTTAGAATGTTATGATCAAGCAAAAAAGATAGAAGGTTCAGCAATAATCATAGAAAGAAAAGATCTCTACAATCTAGAATAAAAATGGCAGGGGAATATAAGGAAAATTTAATTATTGATGGGCACAAACTTCACTTGCATCCAGACAAGGTTGTCCAGTGGCAAAAAACAGGAGATTGTTACCCAATACACATTGAGATAGGAGTAAGCAATAACTGTAACCAGGATTGTGTTTTTTGTGCTTTAGATTTTACTCGTGGAAAAAAAAATATCGAAACGGGAGCTATGCTTAGGGCATTAGAGGATATGGCAAAACACGAAGTAAGATCTGTTATGTTTGGGGGGGAAGGGGAACCCACAATTCACAGGGATCTAGGGCTTTTTGTACAAAAAGCCAAAGAATACGGGTTAGATGTAGCATTAACTACAAACGGGGTAGGGTTTACGCAAAAATTACAAGAACAGTGCCTCCCGCATTTATCTTGGGTTAAATTTAGTATAGATGCAGGAACTCCGGAAATGTATAGTAAAATTCATAGGGTTCCAAAAAAGCATTTTTCAATATTAATGGAAAATATTTCTAACTCTAGCAAGTTGAAGAGAGAAAAGAATCTTCCTGTAACACTTGGAACCCAGTTTCTTATGATCCCCCAAAGTTCTAATAAGGAAGAGTTGGAGGGAGTAATTAGGGAGTTAAATGCAGCAAAACCGGATTATCTTTCTATTAAACCCTATTCTGATCATCCCAAAAGCGAGAAAGAACTAATTGTAGATGACAATACTTACAAGAAGTTAGAAAGAAGTCTTTGGGAGTTAAAATCAAAAGCAAATTTTGAAATAATTTTTAGAAAAGCAAGTATAGAAAGGATCCAGGAAGGGAATAAGTATCCTGAGTGTTACGGGGCCCCTTTTATTAGCTTAATCGATTCTGGGGGAAATATTCTTCCTTGCAACCTGTTTTACGGCATGGAAGAATTTACTTACGGCAATATAAACGAAAAGAGTTTTAGTGAAATATGGGAAGGAGAAAAGAGGAAAGAAGTATTAGATAAATTAAGGGGAATTGGGGTCAAAAATTGTAGGAGTGGTTGCAGGTGTGATGCAGGAAATAGGTACCTTCACAGGTTAAAAAAACCACAACCTCACGATAGTTTTAGTTAAAAATAGAAAATCTCTCCTATGTTTCTTTAATTAAATGTAATCTTAACAAAACAAACCTAATTGCTTTTTCTGGTTTATTCAAAAAGAATTTTAATCCAAAAAGGATAAAATTAAAGAGCCCTTTTTGAAGCTGGTTTGTGGCAATAAGGTAATATGCCATTTTAGTCAATTCATCTGCGGAATGCTCGTAGGTGTAGTGAGGCACCACTTTATTTTCTAACCAGTATGAA
>Ga0066639_10005227_pt1 | contig 10940 bp, 12 predicted proteins | sample CryGeyCG2114_010_2_FD_59504 | JGI IMG/M metagenome (GOLD analysis project Ga0066639, IMG submission 59504) | Groundwater microbial communities from aquifer - Crystal Geyser CG10_big_fil_rev_8/21/14_0.10 | ecosystem: Environmental > Aquatic > Deep subsurface > Groundwater | place: USA: Utah... | reverse complement strand
TTTTTAGCGAGGAACAGCAAACGTATGCCCGAGCGGTTGATAATGCGATGATTCCGGGTGGAGTCGCCAACTCACCCGATGAAGCGCGGATAAAAGAGATCCTAGCACTTCGAGAGCGAGACGTTGCGGTCTTGTCTAATCAACTCAAGTTGGCAAATCAAAGAATTATGAATTTAGAAAAAAGCATTAATGAATTTCAGGATAATCAGAAAAATCTTGAATATAAAAATCAAACACTCAACGAACAAATTACTCAGTATGAAAACCAAATTCGATCGAATCGCGAAAAAATAGAGGGCAGTCTTCAGGAGCTTCAATTCATAATCAAAGAACGCGAAGCAAAAATCGGTGTTCTTGAGGAAGGCCTAGAAGGAAAAGAAAAAGAATTTGATAGACTTCGCGATAGAGTTCGAATGGACCTTCAAACGATTAGGACCCGGGAGCGAGAATTAGAAAATAGATTGGAAATATTAAAAAAGGATTCTGAAGCCTTACTGGGGGCGCGCGAGAGTAAAATAATCGAGCTAAAGCGTAAGCTCGATTTAGCCGAGTTCAATTTGGATCTGACTCAAGAACAAATGATGAAAGAACGAGAAAAAAATGCTTTTCTAAATGAACGACTCGAGCGAGTCGGTCAGGCGATGAAAGTTGCCGACGGATTTTTAGAAGGAATTAAATCAACTGGAAACCAGAATGAACATCAAGAAGCAAGCGAAGACGACGAAAAGGCGTCGTAAACAGCACCCAAAGAGTAGATCCAGGCCCCGCTTGGTATCGACTGGTACGCTTGAGAGCTATAATGTTTTATTAATTAACTCGAATAAAGAAGAGGCCGAATTTTATTCGAGTTTGATTCACGAAGTAGGTACTTCGGTTATTGATGTGAAAAATCAAATCGATGGATCAATCGGATGGATCAATAGTTCAAATTATCATTTAGTGGTTGTTGATGTTTCTGCAATTTTAGATAAAACGAACGATCGAAATTTAACTACACTAGAGTTTATAAAACGGGTGAGTCCCACAACAAGCGTTATTATTATTTCCGGTAGTCCAAATATCGAAGAAGCCGTGAGCTCAATTCGTTTAGGGGCTGAAGATTACCTCGAAAAGCCATTTGATCCCGAGCGTTTCAAGATGGCAGTACGTAGAGGATATGACCGAAAAACCGTGTTTGAAAAAGACAATCAAGCGTCAAAATTTTTGAAACTTTTAACAAATTGCCAGATGATTTCGGCAACACTTAATGAAGATAAAATATTCGAAATTCTTGATAGTTATCTTTCGTCGGAGCTTGGTTCGCGAATATCGGGTGTCTACACCTTTAACGGTGAAGACGCGTTTCGAGAAAACGTTGGTATCGGGACCCCCTCCCAGGATGAAGAAATGTTGGAAATATTGGATATTGCATTGCAGTCAGCGCGTCCGTTTAATCGAATGCTGCAAAATAAATTAGAGTATCTTTTTGTGCCAAAGGGGAGGTTAACTCCGGGGTTATTCTTGTTTCGTTTTAAGTTTGGAACAGGGAAACAATATTTTTATGCTTGTTTGTCGCCCAAAAAGCCCGATGACGGTCATTTTCTGGAAGGGCACATTTCAATGCTAAGTATGCAGATTGAAGTTACCGGTCGAAACATTCAAGAATATAAGGGCGTTAAAAGTCTAATATATCGTGATGATGTTACCGGTCTATACAATACTAGATACCTTAACGAGGTTTTAGATAACGAAGTTGAACATTCTAACGAAAACTCCAGACCCTTTGCAGTCTTGTTTATCGATTTAGATCATTTCAAATCCGTAAACGATGTGCATGGCCATTTAGTCGGATCTCGACTCTTGATTGAAGTTGGTAAGGAATTGAAAGAGCATGTTCGTCCAACGGATAAGGTTTTTCGATATGGAGGAGACGAGTTTGTCGCCGTCCTGCCAGGGGCTAATCTGATTTCGGCAAGGGAAATTGCCGAGCGAATTCGGGCATCTATTGCAAATAAGGTTTTTTTAGAGAATACGGGGCAAAACATCTGTTTTACTGCTTCAATAGGGGTGGCGATTTATCCTGATCATGCAGGTTCTGGGCAAGAGATTCTGAGAACTGCCGATGATGTCATGTATTCAGCCAAGGCGCAGAGGAATATGGTTTATGTTGCCGTGGCCAAACCAAAGGTCGCTTGAAATAAGTCGTCCAATCGAATAGTGTCTAAGCATGTCATTAAAAATCGTCATTCCGGCGCGATATGGTTCAGAGCGGTTGCCAGGGAAGCCACTTCAGGAAATTTCCGGTCGTCCAATGGTTTTGTGCGTAGCTGATAGGGCTGCAGCCGCTTATGATCGGCGAGATATCGTCGTCGCAACAGACGATCAAAGAATCTATGATGTAGTCACTGAAGCAAATTATGAAGTGATGATGACTCCAAATTCTTTACTGACTGGTTCAGACCGAGTGGGTTGGGTCGCAAAAACATTGGACGTCGATTTTATCGTTAACTTACAAGGTGATGAACCCATGATGACACCTGAGGTGCTTACATCGGCTATTTCGATGGTCGAGGATCGCGGATTTGATATTGGTACTGCCGCTTCACAATTTTCTACATTTGAAGAATTTGCAGCTGACGCTTCTGTTAAAGTCACTCTTGCTCATGATGGAGCTGCGATTTCATTTTCACGACTCGGGATTCCTCACTCAAGGGTAAAGGTTGATCTGATTGGTGATATTGGGGCCTATCGTCATATCGGCGTCTATGCATACCGCAAGGACGTACTACTAGATTTAGTATCAAGGGCACCCATTGGCCTTGAGCGATTTGAGAGCTTAGAGCAGTTGAGAGCCCAGTATTATGGGTATCGGATCGGCTGTGGGTTGGTAAACTATCAAGGGATCTCGGTAGACACTCAGGAAGATCTTGATGAAGTCCGGAAACTTCTTGTATGACTAATATTGGGAATTAATGGAAAAACAGAAAAAATATATTTTTGTAACTGGTGGGGTTTTGTCAAGTATTGGCAAGGGTATTAGCGCCGCTTCTCTTGGAATGCTGCTTGAGCATCGAGGAATAAAAGTGGGTCTCGCAAAAATGGATCCATATTTGAATATCGATCCAGGTACGATGAGTCCCTTCCAGCATGGCGAGGTTTTTGTTTTGGATGATGGGTCTGAAACAGATTTGGACCTCGGTCATTATTCCCGATTCGTACAGAGTGCTACGTTTTCAAATAAAAATTCGTTCACAGCGGGGAAAATATACGATGCGGTTATTCGACGAGAACGAGAGGGTGGCTATTTAGGTAAAACGGTCCAAGTGATTCCACACATCACCGATGAAATAAAAATGAAAATCGAAGAGGCCGTTGAAAAAGCTGATTTGGGTATCATTGAAGTTGGCGGAACCGTTGGAGATATTGAAGGACTACCTTTTTTGGAGGCGATCAGACAAATTCGTCACGAAAAAGGTGCTGAAAACACTTTGTTCATACACGTCACGTTGGTCCCGTATATCGCGCCAGCGGGAGAGTTGAAAACAAAACCCACGCAGCATAGCGTGAAGGAACTTCGAGAAATTGGAATTCAACCCGATATACTTTTATGTCGAGCCGATCGTGCACTTCCGCAAGACGTAAAAAATAAAATTGGTTTGTTTTGTAATTTACCATCGGAGCAAGTTTTCTCTGCTGAGGATGTGAGTACAATTTATGATGTGCCATTGGTTTATCATCGTGAAGGAATCGACGAAAAAATAGTTGAAAAATTGGGAATTTGGACTGGTCGACCGAATCTGAAAAAATGGGAAAAAATGGTGGAAGCGATTAAATCACCAAAAGCTGGAATCGTTCGAATAGGTATTATTGGTAAATATACTGATCTTCAAGAAAGTTATAAATCGCTTAACGAAGCTTTGGTCCATGGTGGCGTTCATCATGAATTAGGAGTCGAGCTTGAATTTATTGATGCCGCCGAAATTGAAGAGGGAAAAATGGATGCCCTTAAGTCAGTTAATGGCATTCTTGTTCCAGGTGGTTTTGGTGCGAGAGGTATCGAAGGCAAAATTCGAGCAATTCAATTTGCCAGAGAAAATAAAGTGCCTTATTTTGGAATTTGTCTAGGAATGCAGCTCGCAGTTGTTGAGTTTGCAAGAAATCAAGTTGGCTTAAAGAATGCAAATTCTGCCGAATTCGATGAGAGCGGTAAGGAATTGGTAATAGATTTAATGGATTCGCAAAAGGGTATTCGTAACAAGGGAGGCACCATGCGATTGGGCGCGTACCAGTGTGACTTGATATCCGAAGTTGAGGGCGTCGAAACCAAGGCGTTTACGGCTTACGGCACATCTAAGATTAGCGAGCGACATCGGCACCGGTTTGAATTTTCAAATCGATTTAGAGACCAGCTTGAATCCAAGGGAATGAAAATTTCGGGAGTACATCATGCTGACGGCGGTCAGGAATTGGTTGAAATCGTGGAAATTCCCGAACATCCGTGGTTTTTAGGCTGTCAATTTCATCCTGAATTTTTAAGTAAGCCATTAATTCCACACCCATTGTTCAGGGACTTTGTTAAATCGTCCTTTATACAAAAACAAAATAGGACCTGAAAAATGTCTGACCTAACAATAATCGCCGGGCCATGCATAATCGAAAGTGAGTCGTTTGTAATAGACGTGGCTCAAGAGTTAAAAGAAAAGCTTTCGCCTCATGGAGTAGATTTTTATTTTAAGGCTTCCTTTGATAAGGCAAATCGTTCGTCAGGAAAAAGCTTTAGAGGTCCTGGACTAGGAAAAGGTCTCGAAATTTTATCAAAGGTTAAAAAGGAAGTTGGAGTGAAGATTCTAACAGACTTTCATTTGCCCGAACAAGCCAGCTCCGTTGCTGAAGTTGCTGATGTAATTCAGATTCCCGCATTTCTTTGTAGACAGACAGACATGATTGAGGAGGGAGTTAGAGCTTGCGCAGGTAACGATCGAATACTGAATATTAAAAAGGGCCAGTTCATGGCGCCCTGGGATATGCGAAATGTTTCGGAAAAAATTATTTCGATTGCCAGTGAGCAGGGGGTTTCTTGCCCGGAATATTGGATTACCGAACGAGGATTTACTCACGGATACAATCGCTACGTTGTCGATATGATGGGCTTGAGTGTAATGGAAAACTATTGTTCAAGGGTCGTTTACGATGCGACACACTCCGTTCAGTTGCCCGGGGCGGGCGTCGACGGAAAAATATCTGCCGGCGAAAGAAATTCAATTCCCTATTTGGCAAGGGCTGCAGTGGCTGCGGGTGCGCGAGGAATATTTTTAGAGTGTCATCCCAATCCTTCTAAAGCAAAGAGTGATCCGGCAACATCGATACCGATAAGCGATGTCGAAAAATTTGTATCCGAATTAGTGGTATTGAGACAGACGGTTCAAAAATTTTCACAGTTTAATTGGAGTTAGGGATTATTATGGCAAAAGCATCGCTCACGGACCCGGATATTCAAGCACGATTAAGGGCGATACGTCTTTTTATACTTGATGTAGATGGAGTGCTTACTGACTCTAGAATTCAGTGGATAAAAGGTCAGGGCTGGACCAGAAAATTTTCAGTTCGAGACGGGTATGGGCTGAAACGATTAAAAAATGTGGGAATTGAAGTTGCGATCATTACAGCGGGTGACTCGGAAGATGTCATTGAGCGAGCAAAGAGTCTTTCGATAGTACATGTTTACAGTGGGAGTGAAGATAAGCTTGTTTATTACGAAGAGCTTAAGACAAAGCTAGGGCTTGAAGACAAACAAATTGCCTATATTGGCGATGATCTTTTTGACATACCCGTTTTGGAGCGAGTGGGTTTTAGCGCAACCGTACCTGGAGCGGTCCCCGAGGTTAAGGCCATGGTTGATTATATTACCGCAGTGGAAGGTGGCTTCGGCGCGACCCGAGAAATCTCAGATGCGATCCTGGACTCCCGCGCATAGTACATAACTAATTGAAATAATAACGATAATTTATATACTCACATCTGAATTGGGTTGAAATCAATGCCCCTATGAGCTAATAAAGGTGTTGATGACAAATACTTCAGTCTATTTAGACTATCAGGCGACAACGCCAGTCGATTCAAAAGTTCTCGAAGAAATGATGCCTTTTTTTCGAGAAAAATTTGGAAATCCGTCTAGTCAGGGGCACGCTTTTGGCTGGGCCGCTCAGGGTGCGGTTGAAAAATCACGTGGACGAATTGCCAGAGCAATATCTTGTGCGCCTAAAAACATAATATTTACGAGTGGCGGAACGGAATCAAATACGTGGGTTATACAGTCGGTAGCAAAATCATCGGCGCCAAACGCACACTTTATTACCAGTAGTGTTGAGCATCCCTCTGTTTTAAAAAATTATGCCGAACTTTCTAAATCGGGCTATCAAGTTACTATTTTGGAAGTTGATAAATATGGGATGGTTTCGCCGGAGACTTTAGATAAGGCGATTAAGCCAGAGACGCGGTTGGTATCGTTGATCTTTGGAAATAATGAAATTGGGACGATTAATCCGATATCTACGCTCGGCACCATTTGTCGCAAAAAAAACATTCTTTTCCACTCAGATGCAGTTCAGGCTCTCGGAAAGCTTTCGGTCGATGTCAGTAAATTAAATATAGATGCCCTATCATTTAGTGCGCATAAAATTTATGGACCAAAAGGTTGCGGTGCGGTTTATTTTTCGGACAAATTACTTTCGGATATAAATCCAATCATTATAGGCGGTGGTCAGGAATGCGGATTGAGGTCTGGTACCCTAAATGTTCCGGGAATAGTTGGATTTGGTGCGGCGGTAGAAGTCGCATACTCTCAGCTTGAACACGAGGTGCAACACTATTTAGATATGAGCCATCAATTTTATCAACGATTGGTTAAGGCTATACCGGGAATAAAGTTAAATGGGCATCTTACTGAGCGATTGCCTAATAACTTAAACATTCAAATACCAAATTTAACAAGTGGAGCAATCATTGCTGCCGCCGAGTCGATCGCAGTATCGGCTGGGTCAGCGTGTAGTTCTTCAAATTCGTCTATATCCCACGTCCTTAAAGGTATTGGATTAAGTGATGAAGAAGGGAAATCGAGCATGCGAATAAGTTTTGGACGATTTACGACTGAAAACGATATTGAACAAGCAGCGGATTGCTTGATTGATACAATTAGAAAATTGAGGAATGAGAAATGATTACATTGTCAGATAAAGCAGTTCAAGAAATTAAACGAATCAAAGAAAAAGAGCCGAATTCGGACGAAGCAAAATTGAGAATTATGGTAGTTGGCGGGGGCTGTTCAGGAATGAGTTATAAGCTCGGATTTGAATCAAAAGAAGCCGATCCGTCAGATAAAATTATTGATCAAGATGGTGTGAGTGTAGTAGTCGATTCAAAATCAATGCTTTTTTTGTCAGGAATGACTTTGGATTTTTCTGATGGACTCAATGGAAAAGGATTTGTTTTTGAAAATCCGAATGCCAAAAGAAACTGTGGCTGTGGTAGTAGCTTTTCGGTTTAAAATAACTTTTCGGTAAAATAACAGGAGCAATGTAAATGTCAAAAGTAACTTTTATGCCTATGAATCAGACGGTAGATGCGCAGGATGGTGATAGCATTCTTGAGACTGCGCTAAATAATAATATCCCCATTCAGCATGCCTGTGGCGGGTTTTGTTCATGTACTACTTGCCACATTATAGTTAAAGAAAAACCTCTGGGTCTCGGAAAAATGGAAGAAGACGAAGAGGAAACTCTTGCTCGAGTAGAGGGATGGACGAAAGACTCCAGGCTGGGATGTCAGGCAAAGGTACAAGGCGACGTAATTGTCGAAGTTGTAAATTTAGATGACTGATGTCCGCAAATTTGACGTAAAAGCACTTGAGTCATATATTGGTCTAGTTTCCAAAGATTACCATTATGATGTAACAGTCGACGATGTTCAAGAATTTTCCAATGCGGTCGCACATCCAAATGATTTATTGCCCGTCTCTCCTGTGTATTTTACAAAACTCAGAGATGGTGAGTTTGAAATACTGGAAAAAATGGGAATATCGTTAGCGGACTTATTGCACGGTGAACAGGAGTACGAATATTTTTCTGATATTAAAATCGGAGTATCTATTGTTTGTCACAGTAGACTTAAAAACATGATCACCAAAAAAAATGGAGAACTGATTATTTTGGAGGTTGAAACACCATTTCATGTCAAGGATGCCGAGTTGCCAATATGTAAGAGTTTAACAACCTTTATAGTTCGGAATAAATAGAATGACGGATTTTGACTTTGAACCACTCCAACCCATTTCTCGAAGAGACCTTCAAAATTATGCAAAGGTTAGCGGTGATCATAACGAGATTCACCTTGATGATAGAATCGCAAGGGCACATGGATTGCCCGGAGTAATAGTTCACGGAATGTATTTGGCCGGACTAATGACGTCTCGAGCTGTCGGGATTAAGGGTGCCGGAAAGAAGATTGGGAAAGTTAAATTTAGATTTAAATCGATGACATTGCCCGAAGAGCAATTGCTTTTGGGAGGCCGCTATTTAGTTGATGGTTCTGATTTGGCATTAGAGATTCGGAATGAAGCTGGAGAAATAAAGCTCCAGGGTCGATTTACAATTGTTTAGGATAAGTGACCCATCCGCTTGAGAGTGGGAAATTCCGTGGTGGTTTTTGACATTTATCAAGTCGAAAGAAATATCCAGTAAGCCCGGAGATGAATGCATCAAAGCAATTTAGATTTTTACTTAATGTTTTAAAATCATTTTCGTAGATAAAAACATTAAGTTCGTCAGCAATTGAATTTAAAATATGAACTCTAGCGCTTTTTCCAAGGTCAAGGTGTCGATATTTGTTTATATGTCTTTGTCCAAGTTTTAGGACATGCGCCATTTTTATCACGGATAGCTTTGGCAAAACTTCAATTATTTCATAATTTTTTAGCGAGTTAGAAAGGAAATGCATTCTTGCCGCGATCGGCGCGCGGCTTCCACCAAATGTCTCATCCACGTCAAACTGAATTCCCTTTGGAAGGTTTGGAATCACGTTATAGCGGAGCCAAATTTCTACAGGCCTTTGCGTATACGGTGTAAATTCTCTAAGTTTTGGTGGGGTTTTATTCGAAAGTTTTCTTTCTTGCGCGAGTTTAATTTCACTTTTTACCCAATTTTCAATGGATGAAAATTTCCGAGTATTTTTCTGAAAAAAGGGCGGAAGAGTGGTTGGCGCGTTAATAGATAAAAGTGTATTCTTTATTGAATGCGATTTTATGGTGCGGAGCAAGGCTTGATCGTTGGTCTCGCTTTTTTCGGGTTCAACTTCCTGAATCAAATCGATTAAAAATAGTTTCGATTCGTCAGGATAGTAGTCAATAATCGAAATGGCCGATTTATTATTTTTGGCGCCAAGTAGTTCTAGTCCAATGATTCTCTGCTTTTTAATTTTAGAGGTTTTTTTCACGTTGATCCAAGATTTGTGTGCCTTCAGGTACGCACGATTGTGGCAGATATTTCATACCTAGACTTTCCAAACCCTCAATTAGCTTTGATATATTTGTTTTGTCTGGATTTTTAAAATAAAAGAAAAAACAACCGCCGCCACCAGCCCCACAAATTTTATACGCGTCCGCTCCTAGTTTCGTACCGAAATCAAAGGCCGCATCAATTTCCGGCGTACTAATATTTTTTGAGAGGTTTTTTCTTGAGCCCCATTCAGCTGTGATAGCGGATGCAATTTTTGTAGAATCGTTTTCTCTGATTGCATATTCAAGCTGTTCGGTTGCTTTCGATATTCCATTGAAAAGTTTTTGAATTGTGGCATCGCCGTCAAGAAACGATTTAAATACTTCCCAGTTATTTATTCCCGAATTTCGAGAAATACCGGAATAAAATATAAACATTCGCTCAGAAAGCGAATTTTCCGATTCTTTGTGACGAATTCGGATTGGTTGAACCGGATTCCAGTAAATGGTTTGTAATCCACCAAAAGCCGCACCAAAATAATCTTGCATTCCGGCCGGGCCCTTTAGCACTGAACATTCAATATCCCTAACGAGCTGAATTATTTTCCATTTTAACTTGTCTGAAAAAGATTTAATTTGTGGATCAATTAGCGCCTCTAGTCCCGAAGCAATACTTATTCCGAGGGACGACGAACCCCCAAGGCCAGCTCCTGAAGGGCTTTCGGACTTAGTTTTAATTGTGATAGACTGTTGGTTGAATTTGCCAATCGATAAGTAATAATCGAGTATTTTTTTATGAAGGACAAGCTCTGGAGGAGGATCAAAACCAGAAAAATCAGTAAGTGGAATAGATGCCGTCTTTTTCAGGTCAACGCTTTCCAGGAAAATTGTTGGTGCTTTCGGACTGGGTTCAATAATACATTCGGCATGGGTGAATATATTAGCCGATATATTGATAGTCTTGGCCCCTCTTATCTGAAGAAATATCGGCCAAATATCTAAGGTACCTCCAGCGATATCAATTCGAACTGGGCTGCGGACGAATGATCGGCGCAACATTTAGGCCTCAAGTTTCTTTTCTACATATCCAATATAGGGCAATTCGCGATGCCGTTCGGCGTAGTCGATTCCATAACCAACAACAAATTCATCCTTAATTTCAAATCCAGAGTAGTCGACATTTACATCCCTAATAATTGAATCAGGCTTAACTAATAGCGAGCAAGTTCTAAGAGATGCTGGGCGCCTGGCAAGGATCGACTTAATCATAAAATCAAGAGTAATGCCGGTGTCAACGATGTCCTCGATCAATAGGATATGCCTTCCTTCAATTGGCTCATTTAGGTCTAAAGTCACCTTAACTTCTCCGGATGATTTCATTTCCTTTCCGTAACTCGAGACGCCTAAAAACTCACACACGACCGGGAATTTAAAATGTCGAATCAAGTCGCAAAAAAAGATGAAGCTGCCCTTA
>Ga0066639_10005225_pt1 | contig 10944 bp, 14 predicted proteins | sample CryGeyCG2114_010_2_FD_59504 | JGI IMG/M metagenome (GOLD analysis project Ga0066639, IMG submission 59504) | Groundwater microbial communities from aquifer - Crystal Geyser CG10_big_fil_rev_8/21/14_0.10 | ecosystem: Environmental > Aquatic > Deep subsurface > Groundwater | place: USA: Utah... | reverse complement strand
CAATTCTAAAATTAAAACTAACAAATTAAACATATGATAAAACACATCATGATTCCCGTGGCGGCTTTCATGGTAACTGCTACCGGAGTAAGTGCCTTTAATAGCGACATCTTAGAAAAAATTAATGTAGATCTGAGCATTAGTCAGATAGAGGCTCTAGAAGAATCGCACGAGCTCCGAAAAGCTGGGGATTTTGACGCGGCTCGCACAATCATGGAAGAAGCCGATATTGACCGCGACACTATGCACGAGATTCGTAGTGCTATGCATGAATATCGGATGGAAATGAGGGATGTCATCAAAGAGGCTGTTGAAAACAATGACTACGAAGCTTTCAAAACTGCAATAGCCGACAGTCCTTTAGCTGATAAAATCAGTTCAGAAGAGGATTTCTCAAAATTTATTGAAGCACACGAGCTAATGACAGAAGGTCAATTTGAAGAAGCTCGTACTATCATGACCGAACTTGGAATTGAACGAGGTGAACACAAGGGCAAATTTGGTGGCCATCATGGTATGGGACATCATGGTATGTCGGAAATGCATGAGGGACAAGATTAACTTATTTGATAAGTAATTATTAAAATCAAACAAAAGACGCGCGGCCGAAGGCCGCGCGTCTTTTGTGTTTACGAGTGTGCACTTATGCAGCTCGTTGAACGTTTGTAGCGTTTTTCCCTTTCTCTGTTTCTTCAACATCAAAAGTTACTTCATCACCTTCTCGGAGTTCCTCGAAGGCTACGCCTTGAAGAGAGTTTGCGTGAAAGAAGATATCTTTATCTCCTTCAGCTGGCTTGATAAAGCCAAAACCCTGATCCTTCAGTCGTGCGATAGTTCCTGTCATTGGATTGATTTTTATTGTTAACTAACCTGCACACCTGATCGACTACATTTAGGAGGCATCGGTCTTAGGGAGAATTAAAGCATATATGGGAAATAAAACAAGGGCTAAATCGCTTAAAACCAAACAACCACAACAGCAATGGTTAAAGCAAAAATAGTTGATAACAAGACAGCTCCCGCTGCCATATCCTTACTATGGCCTATATTATGGTGAATTTCGGGGTGTAGGTGATCAAGAGCGCTTTCAAAAGCAGAATTTTGCAACTCAGTTATCAGTACCAGTAAGGTGGCTAATGTCATTAAAATTATATCAATTTCTGACAACGGACGTCCAAAGTACCAGACTAAAAATAACCCTAAAGCGCCGACTACCAATTGAGCTTTAAAACCTTTGTCATTAACTGCTGCATAAATAATTCCTTTAAAACTATAAAGAAATTTTCTGGCAATAGCTCGTAGCCTTAACATATAGAAGTAGTATACCCAAATACTTTAGAAACGCGATCGTTTTTGTTATAGTGGTAGCATTAAATAAATAACGGAGTTTTATGGAAAAATCGTCATTAGTTATTGTTGCTGTTTCTTTTATCGTTTTGCTGGGGGGAGCTTTGGTCTATTCTGCCAATAAAGGTGGGGGAACCGAGGAGGTGGTTACTTTAGCCGAAAAAGTAAAAGGCAATCCTGAAGCCACCGTGGTTTTAGCTGAGCATAGTGATTTTCAGTGTCCGGCTTGTGCTAGCTTCACTCCTGCCCTTAAAGAAATAATGGATGCTTATGGCGATCAAATCCGTTTTGAATACCACCATTTTCCACTCATTTCTATTCACCCGAGCGCAGAGCTCGCGGCTCGCGCGTCTGAAGCCGCTGGTGCTCAAGGTAAATTTTGGGAGATGCACGATATTCTTTTTGAGAGACAAACCAGCTGGAGTCAAAATATAAATCCCAAAAATCAATTCATTAGCTACGCTGAAGAACTCGGACTGGATAATGAAGCGTTCAATCGGCATCTAAATTCAAAGACAGTCCGCGAAGCAGTGCAAAATGAAATGCGTGAGGGCCGCACCTTAGAGCTCAACTCCACCCCCACTTTCTTCCTCAATGGCAAAAAAATGGAAATTACTACCTTCGATGATTTCAAAAAGCAAATTGAAGTCGCTATCGGCGTAATCGCTCCAGACGAGTTAGACACAACTCCTGCGACTGATGTTGAGTTTAGTTTTTAGGCTAGTAAGATGAAGAAAATATTTTTAATCAATTTCCCAAAGAATGATGATTCTTTTTTTGGTGATGAACTAAGTTCTGAGTTAGAAAAAAAACTTGTGCCCGTGTATAGGGGTTTTGCTGAGGATTTTGCATTAGATCTTGGAAACGGAAGAGAATTTAAGCCTAAACTGATTCTAGATTGCGATATTATTGATGCTAAGGATACAGTTTTTTTCTTTAAAAAAAGAATGTCTCATAATCGCTTTCATTCAACTTTACTTGCAAATTTTTTACCTCTTGTCGGCTCCCACCAAATTAATGAAATTTATAAAGAACATCATAAAAACATTGGTAAGATGGCACAAGCAATTAATCTTGTAAAAAATGGTTACAGAGTTCCTCGCACTTTATTAGTTCATAGTAAAAGTATAGAAAAATTTAAAGATTATATTGAGAAAGAATTCAAATATCCTTTTGTTTTAAAAGGTAGTGGTTCGGGAGGATATTCGGTATGGAAAGTGGGTTCTTTTTCTGAAATCAAAGGACACATTAGTTCTATGAGTTTAGACAAAAAAGAAACTATTGTAATTCAAGAATATATTGATACATCACATGAAGAATTTAGGGTAGTAATGTTTTTAGAGGAACCAGTAGCCATAATTCGTCGTGCCTCTGAAGGATTCTATAATAACTACTCACAAGGAGCCGATGTTTCTGCTACCCAAATTAATAATAACGAATTAGAAAATTGTAAAAATATTTCAAAAATATCCGGTTTAAAATATCTGAGTATTGATTTTATGAGAGATTTTTCTGGGGATCAAATATTTCTTGAACTACAGACAGGACCGTCTATGACAGTTTCTAAAAAGGCTAACCCGGAAATTATAAAAGAAATAGCGACAATAATTCGGAAGGCACTTGCACAATAGTAATGTATATTTACTTATCTAATAAGTATGGTATAATTAAACTTTGTCTTGAATATATAGTATTCTTCTCCAGCTCTTGATAGTCCAAAATAAATCTGTAATTCATATGTCTTCTAATAATAAAAATATTGTAATTTACGTTAATCGTGTAAAAGGAACGGATGTTGATGGTCTTAAAAAATGGGGGAAGAAAGACGGTAAAAAAATACGAGTAATGAGATTAATAGATTCTAAGTTAAGAATTGATACTAAAGATGACAACGAATCAGATATTATAGTCGAATGTGATTTTTCTAAACCAAATAAAATAGCTGAAGCCTTACTGCCTTTCCAACATGAACTTCTGGCTGTTACTTGTGTTGGTGATGCAAATGTAATGAAGTTAGCTCAAGTGATCCCTCACGTCCCATATTTAAGAACACCATCAGTTGAGTCATTGGAATGGACAAGTGATAAGTTAAAAATGCGTAGGAGACTTAAACTTTTTGATGCTAAACACACCCCGCGGTTTACATTAGTAAAAGCTAATACGAAAGCTGAACGCGATAGGGTAATTGATAAAGTCCACTTTCCAATGATTATTAAACCAACCAATCTTTCTGCTAGTTTATTAGTATCTATTTGTTATCATGAAGAGGAATTAGAAAAAACTCTAAGAGTTACTTTTAGAAAGCTCAAATCTGTATACGAGAAAGATAAGCGCATCGAAGAACCTCAAGTAATTGCGGAGGAATTTATGGATGGTGATATGTACTCTATAGATGCTTACGTAAATAGTCGTGGAGGTATTGAATTTTGTCCTTTAGTTAGAGTTATTACTGGGCGAAATGTTGGACAGAAAGACTTTTACAATTATCTGCGCATTACTCCTACTGACTTGAAAAGGTCAACAATTGAACGTGCACAAACAAGGGCTGAAACTGCTGTTCATGCATTAGGGCTTAGAAATACAACTGTACATGTTGAACTAATGAAGTTAGACGATGATTGGAAAATAATTGAAATTGGTCCAAGAATGGGTGCATTTCGTCATACATTATATATGTTGAGTTGTGATATTAATCATTCAGTCAATGATGTTCTTACGCGAATACCAAAAAAAGTTCGAATACCAAAAAAGTGTAAAGGATACGCGGCAACGTTTCGTTATTATCCAGAAAAAGAGGGGATTATTACTGAAATGAAAGGAGTTAAAAGTATTCAAAAATTAGCATCTTTTCAAAGCATAACAATCGGCAAAAAAATTGGAGACCGTGCACGATTTTCAAAAAATGGTGGTAAAGCAGTTCTAAGTCTAGATTTATATAATCAAAGTCGTTCTAAATTGCTGGCTGATATAAAAAGGGTTGAGGATATGTTAAAAATTAAAGTTGGGTCAAAGAAAACTAAATAGCATTGAATAATACTCAATGTAATGTATTATTATGACTTGTGCGTTTTGCGTGCATGATTATTCATTTAAACAAAACGACTATGATTAATTTTCTAGAAGGTGATGATACTACTCCGGCAGCTGACACTCCAATGGAATCAACTGTAGAAGAAACCACAGAAGACCCAGCTGAAGAAACTCCAGCAGCTGATGGTGAAGCAGAAGCTCCAGCTGAGGAAGCTCCAGCTGCGTAAGTATCCTAGTTATAGAAAACGGCTCTGAAGAGGGTTGTTTTTTATGTGTCGGTATGCATCTTCACAGGTTGGGAAACAGGTATATAATTTAGGAGCTGTGCTAGCTCTACTAGGACAGTTTATAAATATAAGTAAATTCATATGGTGTATCTATTTGATGGTATGTCTGATGAAGAGATGGAAGAAGATGATGACGTCGTGGAAGATGATGATGTGGGTGAAGAAGGTGATACTTACTAGTCTTAACAGCTGGTGACAAAAAGCCGGAGCATTTGCTCCGGCTTTTTGTTACAATAGACCCAATCATGAGATGGACTCGTAATTTAGTAGTCGCTTTTGCAGTCTTATTCATAGGTCTGTTTTTTACTAGTGTACAGGTCTACTTGCACGCTGGTTCAACTCCGGCTATGAATCTATCAGCTAGTTTGGCCGTATCTGAAGGTGGTGCGATTATTCCTGAAACAGCCATTATTCCCGAAAAGGAAGGCCGAGAATCTTTTATTGCCATGATGAAAAATGAGCTGGCTAAAAGAGTGGATAAAATTGTAGTGCCCGCACCTGTTGTTGTCGAATCCGAAACCGAAGTTGAAAATAATGATGAAGACGTTACTCCAAGCGCAGACTCTGATGGAGAAAGCCGCGAAGTAGCGTGGTGCGATGCCACGGTTTTAGAATCACAGATAGCCGCTAGCTGGCCTAATGAAGTTAGTATTATTGAAAGCGAAGGAGCACGTTTAGTGGTGGCTTCGGCTCCAGCGCTTAAAACCGCTTCCGGGACAACTGAGCAGCCGGCTTATACATTAATGCAACTCCCGATTCGTCCAGCTCTAAGGACCGAGCCGACTTGTTTGACTAACGGCTATATTGGAGTAAATACAGACGGGCGCTTGATTCACAATAACGATGTGATTTTGTATGCGGTGTATTCTGAAAGTCAGTTGGTTGGGTACGCTTTTGATGGCCATCCGATTTATGGCACATCTGAGAACCAAGGGTTAGATAAGTGTGGGGGACAAAACACTACTTCTGGCTACCGATATAATCTGCGGTCTGATGAAAACTTTATTCTTGGTTGCTTTATGAGTGAACCACAACCAGCATTTTTGGCTGGTTAAGTATGGCCACCTTGGTTTTTGACATTGAAACGGCCCCGCTATCACCAGAGCCGTTTTTAGCTAGTAGCGAAGGCGAGCCCGACACCAGAGGTCTTTCGCCGTTGACTGGTCAGATTGTCGCCATCGGTGTCTATGATTTGGAACGGCAGCAAGGAGCCGTCTATTACCAAGGGGGTGGCAGCGGTGGCGAGGATAGTTATGAGGGGTTTGTTTTAAAGGAGCGAAGTGAAAAACAAATGCTCGAAGATTTTTGGATTGGGGCTCGAGACTATAATGTTTTTGTAACGTTTGCGGGCCGGGGGTTTGATGTACCATTTATAAATATTCGTTCAGCTGTGCACGAAATTATACCCACCAGAGACCTTATGGAGCACCGATACTTGATGCGACAAAAAACTACTTTCCATGTCGATTTACAGGATCAGATTTCATATTATGGGGCAGTTAGTAAGAAACCATCGCTGGGGGCGTGTTGCGAGACATTTGGGATTCAGAGTTCAAAGGAAGGGGGAGTTAGCGGTAAAGATGTCGCGGAACTTTTCCTTAAGGAAAAGTTCCGCGACATCGCCACCTACAACGCCCGTGACGTCATCGCTACCACCGAACTCTATAAAAAGTGGCATACCTACTTAGCTCCTCTAGCTTTTAAAAACTTCGAATTATAAATTTGTTATACTAACCAGCATGAAAAATACGCAGAAGTTTCCGAGTAATTTTTACTGGGGTGCAGCCACCGCCTCTTATCAAGTAGAAGGGGGCATTGAGAAATGTGATTGGGCTAAAGCCGCACGCGAAGGCAGGGTACCACCATGTGGTCGCGCTTGCGATCACTACAATCGTTTTGAGGCGGATTTTGATTTAGCTAAGGAACTTGGGCACACCGCCCATCGTTTTTCGATTGAGTGGGCGCGGATTGAACCAGAGGAGGGTCAGTGGAACTTCGAAGAAGTGGAACATTATCGGCAAGTTATTCAGGCCCTGAAAGTACGGGGTATTAAGCCTTATACAACCCTTTGGCATTTTACTCTTCCCCAGTGGTTTGTTGATAAGGGTGGGTTTGAAAACCCTAATTCCCCTGAATTTTTTGCCCGTTATTCGCAATTTATTGCCCACGAACTGGGTTCGGAAATAGAAGATTTAACCACCATGAACGAACCAATAGTTTTTGCTGGCCTTGGTTGGCTTAAGGGCAACTGGCCACCTTTTAAACAATTTAGTTTAGTTGGTCTCAAAGAATATACGAATTCTGGCGACAGAAGTATGTCTCGACCACAAAAAAAATTCTGGGCCTATTTCACTTACAGAAAGGTGGTCAACAACTTAGCTCGAGCTCACAACTTAGCCTACGAATCTATCAAAGCCGTACAACCTCAATTGGAGGTAAGTTTGGTAAAACACGTGGTGGCCTTTGATGCTAATTGGAATCCACTTAACAAATTGCGAGCTTGGATTGAAGATCAATTTATCAATCACATATTTTTACGGAAAGTCCACAGACACTGTGATTCTTTCGGTCTTAACTTTTATCATTATGTAAAATTTGGTAACCGACCAAAATACGAACATTCCGATATGGGTTGGGAAATGGCCCCAGCTGGTATCTATAACGCTTTGCAAGTTTTGTGGAAATACAAAAAACCCATTTTTGTATCTGAGTGTGGTGTGGCCGACCATAATGACTCTCATCGCGCTTGGTACATTGAAGAGCAGATTAAGGGGGTCGCTAAAGCTCTAGCAGAGGGAATTGATATCCGCGGACACATGTACTGGTCGTTGATGGATAATTACGAGTGGGCGCTGGGCTTTGATAAAAAATTTGGTCTGATTGAAATTGATTACGATACTTTAGAGCGAAAAACTCGCCCTAGTGCGTGGGTGTATAAAGAGCTAATCGAGAAATATAGCAAGGTAGAATAGGGTCATGACTTGGTTATTCTTAGCGGCGGGAGCGCAGTTTCTCAACGCTATCGTGGCGATTCTAGATAAATTCATTGTCTCTGACGAACGGGTTTTGCCACGGCCTTTTGTATACGCTTTTTACTCTTGTTTGGTAACCGGTGGTTGGGTGGTAGTTTATTTTATATCACTCATTCCCGGTTTAAATGAAATTGGTTTGCCTCATTTTGAGAATGTAAAATCACCTACTATCCAAGTAGTAGGGATGTCACTTCTAGCCGCCTACACTTTCTTTTTTGCTTTGGTGTCAATGTATGATGCTCTTAAGCACGCCGATGCCTCCGATGTGATGCCGGTAGTCGGAGCGGTATCGGCCGTTTCGTCTTTTGGAATGACGTATTTGTTTTTAGGCGGTAATCTGACCCAAAATTTTATTTGGGGAGTGGCGCTTTTGTCTACTGGTACCTTATTGGTTTCGACTGGTCGATTTCAGTTCAAAGTTTTTCTCAATACTATCCATAGCGGTATCTTTTTCGCTCTTCATTATATTGCTATGAAAGGTTTGTTTGTGGAGACCAACTTTGACGACGGCTTTTTTTGGACTAGAGTTAGTTTTGTAATTTTTGCTCTCACTCTTTTATTGGTACCAGTCTATTATGAAAAAATAAAAGAGCAGACCAAAAATACCACCAGAAGAGCTGGGGCTTTGGTTTTGCACACCAAAGTTTTAGCTGGTGTGGCGGCTTTTTTGCTACTCAAAGCGACTGATCTAGGCGAAGTCTCAGTGGTCCAAGCTACTGATGGCCTTAAATTTGTATTTATCCTATTTCTGGGGGTTATCGTTGGTAAATTTACCCCCATTACCGCTGGTGAAAATGAAGAAGACGCCAAGACTCTTTTCAGAAAAGCCCTTTATGTAGCCGTTATAGCTATTGGCTTCGTGATATTATTTATATAAATTTCCTTAAAATCGCAATCTACTTTGTCGCGCTTTGAAAATTAAAACTCGAAGTATGATGTATACATCTTGTCTTAATTTTCTCGCACTCCGCGTAGCTTATCGATTTTAAGGAAACTTAATCAATTTCATGTTGTTTATAAAAAAACATAAAAAAAAATTACTTACAATTCCACTAACAATTTTACTTTGTGGTTTGGTGATTTTGCTGCTGGCCCAAAAGCCCAAGCCCGAGCATATCCAGTATGGAATGTCATTTAATACTATGTACGCTACCGAACTAGGTCTTGATTGGATAGAAACGTATGATGCCATTATTGACGATCTAGGAGTGCGGCACTTACGCCTAGCGGCTCATTGGCCGATGATTGAGCCAGAGAAGAATGAGTATAATTGGGTGGAGTTGGATTATCAATTGGCTAAAGCCGAAGCGTCAGGAACGGAAGTGATTTTGGCGGTGGGGAGACGACTACCCCGTTGGCCAGAATGTCATGTTCCTGTTTGGGCACAGGAGCTGACTTGGAACGAACAACAACAGGAAATTCTTACCTATATGCAAGCGGTGGTGGAGCGTTATAAAGATAATGAAGCAATAAAGTATTGGCAAGTTGAGAATGAACCTTATCTAGAAGTTTTTGCCAAAGATCATTGTGGTGAATTTGATAAAGATTTTTTCAAGTCACAAGTCGAGTTTATGAGAGTCCTTGATAGTTCGCGTCCGCTTTTGGTGACTGATAGTGGCAACTTAGGCACTTGGGTTGGTCCGTATCGCCTTGGTGATGCTTTCGGCACCAGTGTCTATGTCCATTTTTGGAATCCAGAAATTGGTCAGTTTCGCTCAGTTTTGCCGCCGTGGTTTTATCGGGTGAAGGCTAACACCATGGCTCTTTTATTCGGTAAAAAAGAAACCATGTTGATTGAATTGTCGGCCGAACCGTGGCTTTTAGAGCCAGTCACTGAAGTTGATATAGAAACTCAGTATTCCCGCATGGATCTGGAAAAGTTTGAAGATATTTTAGCCTACGCCGAGAAAACTCGTTTTGAAAAGCAATATCTGTGGGGGGCGGAATGGTGGTATTGGCTACATAAGCAGGGCCATAATGAGATGTGGAGTAAGGGCAAAACCCTCTTTAGTGAATAACGATTGTCAGGTAATATAGACATAATGATGCGCTTTTTACGATTTGTTTTTCCATTTCTATTTGTCCGTAATTGGCATGAAGGAAATTATGAAATATCCCGTGATCGGTTGGTGCTTTTTTTAGTGGCTATCGGTTTTGTATTGCTGGGTATCCTGATTATAGCTTTTTTACAATCACCAGTTGAGTATGCTGCAAATGTATGAAAAATTTAAAACGCTACATCCTTATCACTTTCTCCCTTTTATTAGCGGCTATTTTGGGTGCAGTGCTAGTTTGGTATTTTTTAATCTTTGTCCCGATTAAAGACGCCCAAGATTCAGTAAATTCAGCTTATAAAAACGCCGAAGAAACTAGTTCAGAATTTAAAGATAGTGTTAAAGAAAAATTATCAGGGAGTGAAGATGACGCCACTGTAACCAGTGATATTAGAGATACTGATAGTAATACGCAAAATACCGCTCCCATAATAATTCAAAAATCCAGTCTGCCAGAGGCCCAGCAGTCAGTCCTGACCACTTTTGGCTTTGGGGAGGAGATTGTTATTACCCCAGAAATGCAAGTTTGTGCCGAAGTTAAACTAGGAGCTAATCGCTTAGCAGAAATTGTCGACGGCGCGACTCCCAGTTTTTCGGAAGCCACTTCTTTGGTAACTTGCCTTAAAAATAACTAGCATCCCTCTCAAACAGGGTATCTAGTCTTTGGGGCCGCTTAATAATGCTTTTTTGGTTGAAATTCTGTATACTAAAATACTATATATATATGAAAAAACTTGTGCGAAATACTATAATATTGGTTTTCATCGCTGTGGCGGTACCAATTAGTGTATCAGCGACTACTATCCTTAGAACCGGCGAGACTGTTAGTGTGGCGGATGATCAAGTTGTTGATGGAGATTTCTATGCTTCTGGAGGTACAGTTTCTAACTCTGGATTGGTGAAAGGTGATTTGTACTCGGCGGCTGGAAGTTTTACCAATAATGGAACAATAGAAGGAGATTTGACGATTGTATCCGGTTCAGCCCAAGTACACGCCTCGGTTACCGATGACGTTCGAGTGGCTGGCGGCGAGGTGGTAATAGCTGGTAGTGTGGGTGGAGATGTGGTGGTTTTTGGTGGTTTGCTGAAGATACTTTCCACCGCTGATATCGGAGGTGATATTTTGTTTTTTGGTGGAGAGCTCCAAGTACTCGGTGATGTGGAAGGTTCTGTTATGGGTACGGCTGAGAGCGT
>Ga0066639_10005224_pt1 | contig 10945 bp, 9 predicted proteins | sample CryGeyCG2114_010_2_FD_59504 | JGI IMG/M metagenome (GOLD analysis project Ga0066639, IMG submission 59504) | Groundwater microbial communities from aquifer - Crystal Geyser CG10_big_fil_rev_8/21/14_0.10 | ecosystem: Environmental > Aquatic > Deep subsurface > Groundwater | place: USA: Utah... | reverse complement strand
CGTTATTTGTTCAGAGAGCCCAGAAAAGATGTATACCTCTTTATCAGTTTTGTTTTGGCTACTGGTTTGTTGTTGTGGTTGAGGCTGATTGAATTTCGTATTGGTTTGATTTTTTCAGGTTTAATTCTTGTTTTGCTTTTTGCACAGCATTTTAAGTTGTATATTAATTATGTCAAGCAGACAAGAGCGCATCGATTGCTCCCGTTGTTTGCTCTTTTGTTTGTGTTTGCATTTATCATTACCTCTGTCTTGCCGTCTTTTGCTCTTGCTAAAAATGTTGTTGATAGTTATATCACTTCTGATGAGATTGATGCTTTGGTATGGATTAAAGAACACACCGCAGATAATTCCGGCGTTGTTGCTTCTGTTAAAGAGGGTAATCTAATTGCCGCGGTTGGTAAAAGAAGGAATATTGTTGATTCTTATTTTTTTCTTCACAAGGATGTTTCTATTCGTTTGGAGGATATTAAAAAGATTTTTACCTCTTCTTTGGAGATTGAGGTTGTTGATTTGATGGAAAAGTATGATGCAGATTATATTTATTTTTCTCCTGTTGCAATAGATACGTATAAGGTTAATTTTTTGTCTTTTGTTTCTTCTGGTAAGTGTTTTGAAAAAGTGTATGGTAATAATGCGGTTAGTGTGTATCACAAGTTAAGTTCATGTCGTTTAAAGGTGGTTGTATGAATGTAAATAAGCTGTTAGTCGGTTTGTTTATTGCTGCATTTATCCTGCTTTTATTGCCGTATCTGTTCAGATTTTCTCAGGGTAATACTGTTTTTATTGGTTCAGAGCCGCATTATCATGCAAGAATTGCTTCATTTATCCGGGATAATGGTATGCCTGAAAAGGATGTTTTTTCTGATAAAAAATATCTTTTTAATCCGTACCATTTTGTTTTGGCCGGCGCAGGTTTTATTATGCCTATAGAGATTGCTTCAATTGCAGTTCCTGTTATTTTGGGATTGCTTTCTCTTTTGTTTTTTTATCGTGTTTTGCGTAATTTCAAGTTCAGTTCGCAGAGGTCTTTTTTTATTTTGTTTATTTTTGTTTTTTCTCCTTTTTTTGTTTCAGTATTTTCCCTTTCAACTCCGAGGGCATTGGCATTGTGTCTGTTGTTCCTTGGTTTTTATTTGTTTCAGAAAAAATCAAGCGTTTCTTTTCTGTTTTCATTGATAATTCTCGGCATTGCTTCGTTGTGTGGTTTTGTTCATGCAGTTATGATTTTGATAATACTGGGGGTATATAGTTTTTGTATGAAAAAGCGGTTTATTCGTTTTTATTTTGCTTTTACTGTTGTTTTTCTTGTGTTTTTGTTTGTGTATCTGCCGTATTATCTTTTTACAGGGGGTTTTGGTCTTGTTTTAAAGTCAGATTTGATTTCTGAGTTTGGCGCGATTTACGGCTTTGGTGTTTTTTCTCTTCTTTTGGGAATTTTCGGTCTTTTTTTGGTGTGGGTTTACAAAAAGCGTTTTTATGTTGTATATCTCGCAGGAATTGGTGTTGTTGTTTCTTCTTTTTTTGTGAATGATATTCTTATTTATTCGAATATTATTATTTGTTTTTTTGCAGGGTCGGCATTTTATAGTTTGTATGTTCGGGAATGGGAGCTTTCTGATTTGCGTAGTTTTGCGCTGTTGGTTATTTTTTGTGGATTGTTGTTTTCTGTTGTTTCTAATGCTGCGGTTTTGGGAGAGATGCATCCAAAAAATGAGTTTATTGATTGTCTTGATTGGATTGGTTCAAACACGCCTCAAGCAAGTTATGTTTTTGCTCATCCGGCAGATGGTTTTTTTATTGAATTTTGGGCTGAGCGTCCTGTTTTGGTTGATGAGTTTAAGGTTAATAAAAATCTTGAGGATGATTTTGATTTGGTTTGGGATTCTGTTGATATCAAATCCACGCAGGATGTCTTGTCAAGGTATAGTATTAATTATATTCTTATTCATGAGGATTTGTTTACCGGGCTTGTTTGGGACAAAAAAGACCGGGGTCTTGATTTGTTGTTGAAAAATCCCGAAACGTTTAAAAGAAGGTATGCGAATTCATACTGTGAAGTATGGGAATTTAAAGGTAGCTAGAATGGGTAAAAAACAGGTTTTCGCCGCGACATTATTGTTAGTATGGGTAGTTTTTATTATTGGTATAATTGTGGGTAATTATTTTTCAAATCCTGCGCTTGATGAGATTAACAAGATTGTTAGGAGTAGCGAACTTAGTACTGAGTCTTATTTGATTGAGCAGAATATGTTTAAGGATTTTGAGAAGAACTGTGAGTTGTCCAAGATTCGTCTGTCGTCTTTATCTAATGAGCTTTGGCGTCTTGGTAAACTTTTAGCTTCTCCTACTGCAAAAAATGATTTAGGGGATTATCAGTATGATTTTCTTAAGAGAAAGTATCATTTGATGCAGATTAAGATATTTGTTTTGTATTATCAGTTTAAAACAGATTGTTCTGTTGATGATTCTGTTATTTTGTTTTATTACGGGCGGGATGATAATTATTCGTTCGAGCAGGGTCAGATTCTTGATCGTCTTGTTCAGGATTTTGGCATTCATGTTTTTGCTATTGAGAGGGATTATGCTCCTGAGCTGAAGTTTTTGGAGCAGTATTATGAAATTAATATGTCTCCTAGTTTGGTTATTGATTATAAATTGAAAAAAGAGGGTTTGACTTCATATGAGGATTTGAGGTCGATTATTTTAGATGAATCCTAAGAATGTTTTTTTAACAAGTTTGTTGCTGACTGTTCTTATTTTTGCAGTTGGTATGCTTTTGAATTATGGTCTTGATTTTATTCGTATGGATTCTATAAATACGGTTATGGCCGCTCATGAACGTAATACTGATGCATATCTTACTGAGGCATTATTCGCAGATGTTTTTGCAGGAAGCCGGTGTGAGGTTATGAATTCTCGTATTCTTGATCTTAAGAAGGAGATTCAGAATGTAGGTGTGGAATTGAGTTCTTATTCTCGTTTCTCTTTTTTTAATCAGAAGGATTTTGATTATTTGAAGAGAAAGTATTTTTTGCTTGAGCTTCGTTTTCTTAGTCTTGTTTTGCAGGTTAATGATGCATGTAATAAGCCGTATGTTCCTATTTTGTTTTTTTATAAGATAGATGATGATTCGAGCGAGAGGCAGGGTTTTATTTTGCAGGAAGTGAGCAAGGAGTATGAGGATAATGTTGTTGTTTTGTCTATTGATAAGGATTATACTGATGAGCCTTTGGTGAAAATGCTTGTTGCAAAATATGGTGTTGTTTCTGCTCCTACTACTATTATTGATGATGTTAAAAAAGAGGGTTTGTTTTACTCCAGCGAGCTTAATCAGATTATTCGCAAGGAGCGCAATCGTGCAGATGTTTATGGTCAGAGTATTAATTTTAGTTATGTTCTTGATGTGTCCGGTATTCCTCGTGATAAGTTTATTAATAATTCTTTTGCTTTGCTGAATGAGAATATTTCTGATTTTGCAAAAGGGGATATTTCTTTGGTTTTGGGTCGTGTTACTGATAATGATTCTTTGATTTGTGATTCGTTGTTGTATTATGATAAGGTTAAGGCTTCTTCTGATGAAGAAAAAGCAGTTATTAAGGAGTCTATTGCTTCTGTTGGTTGTGATCGTAATCGCAGGGAGTATCTTTTAGAGGCGTCAAAATTATGGAAAAAGGCGGGGAATGATTTTCGTTCTAAACTTGATGAAAGTCTTGCTATGAATAGGCAGATTAAGCTGGATTTCGATATATCTCCTGTTGAGGTTAATGTTTCTTTTCCTAAATCTGCGTCTAAGATGATTTTGGGCAAATCTAAAAAAGTAATTTATGCTGATGATGTTTTGGTTTCTCAGGTTGATCGTGTTAATCGTGATTGGTTGAGTTATCAGCTTTTCTTTTCTCCATTTTATCGTGCTGATCGTTTGGAGCTTCTTACTGAGTATGAGCTGGATAGGGATAAGTTGTTGAGTGTTTTTTCAGAACGATTATCATATAATAAGTCTGATTTGATGTCAGATATTGGGTGGCATGAGGGTGCTAGGATTAAGGAGATGCGTCAGGTTGGTTTCACTCATTTTACTGCTTCTGGCACTGTTGTTGCAAGGCTGAATAATACTTGGTATGCTCCTGATGAGAATGGTGTTTTCCGTTTCGAGGTTCCTATTGATAAGATTAGATATCCTACTAATCGGTTTTTGAGAAATGATATTGTGGTTATTGTTGATACTCATGGTATTAATATGATTGTTGAGCAGGCTATAAGGTATAATGCTTCTTTTGTTATTGGTTGCGGTGATAATCCTGGTAAAGCTAAGGCTGCTAAGTATTTGAGTGATAAGGGTATTGCTGTGATTAGTTTTCCTGACAAGTATTTTTCTTTGCTTTTGGGTGCTAATACTTCTGTTTTTGGAAGTCCTTCAATTACTTATAATGGGTATAATGTTGTTATTGGTGATCGTCCTATTGAGTTTGCTTTGAATGAGACTTTTGTTGTTACTGATGTTCCGTCTAATTCGACTAAGTTTGGTTTTTCTTATTATGATACTCCTGCACGGTATTTCCGGTTTTTAAAGCAGTATTATCCGTTGGATGTTCATTATGTTTATGTTGAGGATTTTGATGCTGTTTTTCATGTAATCGATGAGGCAGAAAGACTCAATGCTTCTGCATTGGGTGTAAGGGTTTACAGTCGTGATGATTATGATGCTGTTAAGGATTGGTTGTTAAAGGATAAGAATCATCGGGCTATTTTGTTTCATAGCACGCCGTATCCTTATGGGTATAAGATTATGAAGGAGTTTCCTCAACAGATCACGTTCGGGGATCTTAATCCGGTATTTGAATAATACTTGTAAATAAGAATATTTTTAAATGAGTATATACTTGAGTAGATAATATATGAGCTGGTTTAGGGAGAATAGGTTTTTTGTAATGGTTTTCTTCATTGCATTAGTTTCACGTCTTGTTTTTTTCCCTGGTTTTCATGAGATTTGGTGGGATTCTGGAACTTATGTTGGTATGGGTAAATTCTTTTTTTCTTTAGGTCAGGCAGGTGTGTGGGAGCATATTCGTCCTGTTTTTTGGCCGTTTGTTCTTGGTTTTTTGTGGTTTTTGAATCTTAGTCCTGTTTTTTTTGGGCATATTATTGAGTTTTTACTTGGAATGGGGTGCATTTTTCTTTTTTATTGTGTTTCTTCAAAGTATTTTGGTAAAAATGCTGCTGTTCTTTCTACGGTTATTTTTTCTTTTAGTTCGATTTTTCTTTATCTTAGTGTTCATTTGTATACTGAGATTCCTGCCCTGTTTCTTGTCTTGTTTGCCTTGTTTTGTTTTGAGAGGGAGTTTTATTCTCTTGCTGGTTTTTCAGTTGGTCTTGCGTTCCTAACAAAATTTCCTGCCGGTTTGTTCTTAATTCCTCTGCTTATTGTCCTTTTGCTTCGCGGTGAGTTGAAGAATCTGGTCAGGGTTTTTGTTTTCTTCTTGATTCCTGCGTTGATTTTCTTTATTTTTAATTTTTTCATGTATGGTCATCCTCTTGTTCCGTTGATTGATGCCAAGCTGAATATCTTGTCTGTTCTTGGCTGTAATGTTTTGCGTGCAAAGCCGTGGTGGTTTTATTTTTCCATGCTTTTCCGTGAGAATTGGTTTAATGTTTTTGCAGTCGCAGGTCTTTTTGTTTTTCTGAAAAAATTCCGTTTTAAGCAGCTCATGCCTTTTTTGTGCATGTTTTTTCCTTTGGTTTATTTTACTCAGATGCACTGCCGTGATTATAGGTATATGATGTTGTTTGTTCCTTTTGTTGTCATGTTTTCTGGTTCTGGAATTAGTGCATTTATAGGTAAAAGAAAGAAATTGTTTATTTGTATTCTTATACTTCTTGTCGGCTTTTCTGCGTTTAAGGGTGTTTGGTTTTATGCGGATAATGAGGTTTTGTCGCCGATTGATGTTGAGCAGGATTATTTTAGGTTTTTGGAAAACATGCCGGTTCATGGCGAGGTTTGGTCCAGCAATCCGGTTGTTTCTGTTTATTCTGACGCTTTAATTAAAAAAGTGTATTATCCTATTTATGACGGCGATTCTTCTGTTTCATTTAATAGTTATCTTAGGTCTAAGGGGCATCTTGTTCATTATGTTTTGTTGGATAATTGCGGCGGAGGAATTATCTGCCATCCTGACGATAAAGTCTGTTCAGTCCAGTTGAATGAAACAATGTCTTTCCTTGATTCTAATTTCAACAACGTCTACAATGAGACTTACGGCCGTTGTTTCTACAAGATTTATGAGAATCCGTTATTTTGACAAAACAAAAGTTTATTAAATATAATACTTAATATCCTACACTATGAAGTATAAACTATTACGGCCAGATCAAATTATTACATTAAAAGATTATCCGTTATACAATAATCATATACTTAGGATTTATTTTAGGGTTTTTAGCCGCAATCAAGGTAAAATTCTGCCGCCATGTCCAGTAATACATAAATCTTCAGGCATCCCTTTTCTAAGTAATACTACTAGTAAATCTAGCAGGTACAATTTGCTTTTAACAAATTTCTTAACTAAGCATCCTCGTGCAGAATATTTTCTTCTAGATGGAAGTCATAAGACTACTGCAGCGACTTTGGCTCATAAATTGATTCCTGTTGTTGTTATAGACCAAGATAATGATTTTAAAAAAGCAAAGAAGTTGATTATTGCCGGTGAGTTTTTTGGTTGGTATTCATTGGAAAATTCAATTAAAGAGGCGCTTGGAGTATTGGCCAAGCATCATGTAGGCGCTAAAACATTTCTAACTGTTGAAGATAAGACAAAACTATTGGTTAAAAATAAAGATGTCCCCCAGTATATAATTTCTTTTTTTAAGAAACATAGTAAATAGAGATTGAAATGAAACTCAATTGTTTATAATAAATCCGTTATTTTAGTTTTGGCAGGTATGAAAGAATTTCGTGTATTGTTTGTTCTATATTTTTCTTACTTACATCGATTATAGTTCCGTAATCAAATTTTGATACAAGATAATGTACTGCGCCTGCAGCGTCTTTTCCGTGGCTTTTTTTTCTTTTGCTGTCTCGCTCTATGCAGACATCTAGAGGGGCTTTTAATGTGAAGATATAATGAGGATATACTAGGTTTTTTATTATATACTCGATTGTTTCTTTGTGGTAAAAGCATGCATCAAATATAGCTATTTTTCCATTCGCTAGTTTTTCTTTTATTTCAGGCAGTATTTTTCCAATTGCTTTATTAAAATTCTGCGCAGGAATGCATTCCGCATCAGGGTCTACTTTATCCAGGCCATATTTTTCTAGAACAAAATCTATTGAAATATATTCTGCGTTTAATCTTTTGGCTAATTCGCGGGATATTGTAGATTTTCCGATTCCTAAGGATCCTCGTAGGAGAATATAGTAACTCATTTACTCACTCCTTCTTTTTTTTAATATCAAATCCCCTATTGTCAGTGCATCTGTTTTTTCTTTTTTTATTGTGACTTTTTCAGTTTCTATTTCTTCAATTAGTTTGATGTGAAGCAGTTTTTCCAGTTTTTCTGCTATTTCAAACGGCGGTTCAAATTCTGAGTTTTCCATTTTCTGTAGAAGCGATTCTTTTATGTTTATTTTTCTGGCAAAATCTTCCTGTGTCATTTCAAGTTTTGTTCGCGCTTTTCTTATTTTTTGTCCATATTCGGGTATTATTGTTTTGATTATTTCTGGTTCTTGGATGTAAGTTTGTTCCTGTTTTTGTTTTTTTAGTTCTTGTTTTTGGCTTAATTGTCGTATTGGTTTTGCTCCTTTTCCTAGTTTTGAGCATTTTTCGCATAAGGTTAGTTCAGTATCTTCTACTACTGCTTTGTACATTTGTCCGGATTTTCCGCATATTTCGCAGTTCATTTTGGTATGTTATTGTAGTACTACTATAAATTTCTTACTCTGTTTATTTACCACTAATTAATACTCACGCTTTTTTTTAAAATTGACTATATATAAGGGGTATTATGGTAGATGAAAGTATAGATTTTAATAAAAAGAAGTCTCTGCACCAGGACCTAGTTGATGCAGGTTGGCCTTCTGATATTGTTTCTAAGCATCTTGGCCTTGAAAAGCATCCGCAGTCTTTAGCAGGTTCTGCTATTTTTGTTAATAATATTTCAAAGAGTTTTGGAGATCATGAGGTTGTGAAGGATGTTTCTTTTGTTGTTCAGTCTGGTGAAATATTTGGTTTGATTGGTCTTTCTGGCGCAGGCAAGACAACCTTGTTGAATATGTTGGTTGGTTTTATTGAGCCTACTGCCGGTGATGTTGTTGTTTGTTCTTCCGCAGGTCAGAATATTTCTGTTTTAAAATCTCCTGATCTTGTTAAGTCTGTTTTTGGTTTTTCTTCTCAGCAGCCGTCGTTTTATTCCAAGCTTTCTGTTAAGGAAAATCTTGCTTATTTTGGAGAATTGTTTGGTCTTACTAATCAGGAAATTGTTGAGCGCAGCAATGAGCTTTTAGGTCTTGTTGGTCTTTCTGGTTCTGAGAATGTTCTTGGAGGAAATTTGTCTGGGGGTATGCAGAAGCGTTTGGATATTGCTTGTGCGCTTATTCATCATCCGAGTATTCTTTTGCTTGATGAGCCTACTGCAGATCTTGATTCTCTGCTCAGGACTCAGATGTGGAGGATTATAAAGGATATTAATCAAAAAGGAACAACTGTTATTGTGGCGTCGCATTTTATTGAGGATATCGAGAATTATTGTTCGCGGGTTGCAGTTCTTAATAACAAGACTGTTTCTCTTATTGGTTCAAGTGATGAGATTAAGAATAAGTATACTACCAATTATGAGGTTCAGTTAAGGACTGCGTCTGAGGATTATGCCTATCTTCTGTCCTCGTTGAAGAAAAGTTCTTTGTTTGCATCCAGCAAGCTTGCAGAAGGGGGAATTATTTTTTATACCTCTACTCCTAAAAAATTGCTTTCAGAATTGTTCAGGGTTGTCGGCAAAAAGGGCGATTCTATTGTTGCTCTTGATCTTGCCCGTCCGTCATTAAAAGAGGCTTTTGAGTCTTTGGTGAAATAATGAGTAAGTTTTTGAAAGATACAGTAACCCTTGTGAAGAAGAATATTCGGCTTTTGATTAGGGCTAAGGCTTCTTCTTTGATTGTTATTTTAGGTCCGTTATTGATAATTTTTCTTGCAGGTATTGCTTTTGATAATACTAATTTGTATGCTGTTAAGATTGGTGTTTTTAGTGAAAAGTATAATGATCTTTCCAATTCTTTTATTGAGCGTCTGTCTGAAAAGCAGTTTAAGGTTACGCGGTTTCCTTTGGAGGATGATTGCAGGAGTGCGATTGAGCGTGGCGAGGTTCATACCTGTGTTGTTTTCTCTCCTGAGTTTACCATGGCTAAGGATAATTCTAATGAGTTGAGTTTTTATGTGGATTATTCTCAGATTAATCTGGTCTGGTCTGTTTTAAATGCAATGACTGAAAAGGTTGCTGAGCGGTCTATGGAATTGAGTCGTAATCTTACGACTGTCCTTGTGAATGCTTTGGAATATTCTAGCGAGCAGGTTAAGACTAAGCGTCCTGCTTTGGTTGATTTAACTACATCCAATGATTTGGTTAACCGAAGAGTTACTGATGTCAGTGTTCGTTTGGAAGAGGTAAGTCTTGATTTTGATCCTAATGCTTTTGGTGCAGATAATCTTGCCAGTCAGAAGAATAAGGTTAAGCACTGGGTTGATGCGTCTATTAATCTTGGTTCAGAGGCGATTAGCAGTGCTCGTTCTTTTGTGGGTAATGCTAATGATGTTGTTCAGGCAAGTTCTATGGGTGTTGAGCAGAAGAATAATTTAAAGACATTATTTGAGGATGCCGTTACAGAAATTGAGGAGTTGGATGATAAGTTTAAGGATACTAATTCTCTTGCTGGCGAGCAGTTTAAGGAGCTTGCCAAGATTATTGATTCCCTTGTCGGCAAGATTACTCAGACAAAGGCTCAGATGGATCAGATTGATTCTGCGCATACCACGTCTGTCGCAGAGCTTGTTGAGGCTAAAGCCTCGCTTGATGGTTCTTTGAAAAATCTTCTTGATGTTCAGAGGGCTTTGAATAATATTGATAACATTATTCGTTCTGTTGAGGTCAAGGATCCTAATGCAGTTGTTCAGCCGATTATTACTCATATTAAGCCTGTGATTTCTCAGCAGAGTTATCTTAATTATATTTTCCCTGTGCTTATGGTTCTTGTCATTATGTTTACTGCTTTACTTCTTGCTCCTACTTTGATTTTGCTTGAGAAGAATTCTTCTGCATACTTCCGTAATTTTATGGCTCCTGTTAATGGTTTTACTTACTTGTTTTCCACATTCCTTACTTGTTTTATTCTGTTGTCGCTTCAATTAATAATAATTCTTGCGATTGCCTCGATTTTCTTTTCCTCTACCATTCTTCATGGTTTTCCTAATACTTTGTTGGTATTGTTGTTGTCTGTTGCTTTGTTTTCGCTTATTGGAATGCTTGTGGGTTATGTTTTTAATTCTGAGGAGACTGCTATGCTTGCTGCAATTTCGTTGGGAAGTATTTTTCTATTCCTTTCTGATGTTATTATTCCTATTGAAAGCATGCCTTCTTGGTTTATGCGTGTTGCTGAGTTAAATCCTTTTGTTGTTTCAAGTGGTTTGCTGAGAAGCACTATTTTGTATGGTATGTCAGTAATCAGTTTGTGGAAGAAAATCCTTCTTCTTCTTGCATTCGTTGTTGTTTCTGCAGTTCTTGTCTTCTTGTTCTATCAGATATCCAGCAATAGTTCTATTTATAAGAAATGGAAAAGAAAGGAATAAATTTTATTCGCTGTTTTTATTATAACTCGAATTCGTCTATAAATCCAAGAATCAATCTATATTTTTCAAGATATTTGAATCCTTTGTCTGTGAGTGTTATGTATTTTTTTCCTTTG
>Ga0066639_10005220_pt1 | contig 10950 bp, 9 predicted proteins | sample CryGeyCG2114_010_2_FD_59504 | JGI IMG/M metagenome (GOLD analysis project Ga0066639, IMG submission 59504) | Groundwater microbial communities from aquifer - Crystal Geyser CG10_big_fil_rev_8/21/14_0.10 | ecosystem: Environmental > Aquatic > Deep subsurface > Groundwater | place: USA: Utah... | reverse complement strand
TAGAAGTACTAAAACCAAAAAATTCTTCTTAATCCACTCAATAAGAGAAGAAATAGCCATAATCAAACTCTAGCAAACTGAAAAAGCAGTGTCAAATTGACAGCGTATTTAAAAGTTGTGATAATGGATTTGTGGCTAATAGAAAAAAATCAATTAGACCCGGGTTTTTAGTTCAATTAAAAGCTTTGGGTTTGTTAATATTCTCGGTAAGTATTCCGGTTTTAGGATTTATATACATATTTTTCCCGCCGCAAAACTACAATGAAAGAATAGCTGACATTTTTTTGGAAAATCCCTTAGAAGAGGTTGGTTTGGGGGTAAAAATGCCGGTTGTGTCAATGCGTTTTTTCCCGGTTATTGAAGACAGATTAGATGCCTCTATTTCCGGTGTCAGTTATAACTTATCGTTTATGCAAAGCAAAGTTGATAGATTAGACCGGGAGCTGGTTACCAATCTTAACAACGCCTCAAAAAATTTTCTTGACTACAAAATCATCAACTCTTTTGAAATTTTAGAACCAGCCGGAGATTATAATGCAATACTTACTGCAAAAAACTTGGGCAAAGATATCTGTGAATATGTTGACAAAGACGGAGTAAAAGAATTTTGGATTTGGATGTATGAAAATGACCAGATCGCGCCGATAGGGTTCAATCTTTCTGCAAGTGCCAAATCTAAAAAATTTTGGGATAAACCCGCAACTAAATTACCAACCTGCCAGGCTAGCTATACGGTTTATGAATATAACTGGAACCAGGAAACAGAAGATGCTTTATACAGCCACGTTCAGAATTTTGAGGCAATCCTAAAATTTGTTGATGAAAAAGACTCACCACTTTTCTGGGGGAATTTTGTCGGTGCTGATGCAATCGGGAATATTGTCAAACCGGGCTGCGGTTGGTCTGATATGCCCCCGAATGCAATTATGGAGGGTGATTATAGCAATGAAACTTCAATTCTTTCTGATTGTCTGGATTGGAAGCCTGACGGAACCGGCGGTAAACAGCCGATCAACTGCTCTGCCTGGAATTGCACCAGTTTAGGATTTTTTAATTGGTATTTACAAAATATTCCCGGTAAGGACAATTCTTTGATTTACGGAAACAAAAAACTGCGCAACTGGTGGGAATTTATTGCTGATTTTGATTATGCGCTGACCGGCGGTAAAAGCTTGACTACTATTTTATTGGCAAAGTCGCCTAAACCGTCTCCGGTTTTAGGAGAAAGTATTGTTTCAGAATCAACTCCGTCATCTGAATTAACCCAGGAATTTCAGGAAGACGGAGTGGTTAATGCCTATGACTGGGCATTTATTCTTAATAATTGGGGTAAAGCCGGTGCCAGTGACCTAAATCATGACAATACAACGGATGAAAAGGATTTACAGAAAATCATGGAAAACTATGGTAAGACTAGTGAATTATTTAAATAAACGCGTTGTCATTGCGAGTCCCGCAAAATGCGGGACGAAGCAATCTCGTTCGGGAATCCCTGCCTGCCGGCAGGCAGGGCCACGGCCGATGGTAATCGGCCTCGCGATGACAATATTTTTATTTCTTTTTCTGCTGTTTTTTTCTAAATCCGCATTTGCCAAAGACTACACTTTTCCTTCAGTTTATACGGAAGTTCATCTGAATTCGGACGGTTCAGCTCAAGTTTTGGAAAAAAGAACCTATCAATTTGACGGAGAATTTCACTGGGCGGATGAAAATATAAATAAAAATGACAAATACCAAATTTCTAATTTCAAAGTTGCTGACGAGAATGGAGAATATAAAGAATCTTCTGATCAAACAGCCGGAACTTTTTTTGTTCAAGATCAAAAAGATAAAGTTTACATTAAGTGGTTTTATGAGGCTGCATATTCCACCAGAACTTTTACTATTTCTTACACCATAAAAAATGCAGTTTTGGTGCATAGTGATATTAGCGAATTTTACTGGCAGCTTATCGGTGACCAATGGGATAAAGGCGTAACCAAGGTTGACGCCCATGTCTATCTTCCGCTAAAAAATGACTTCGGAAAAAATTCGGTAGATACTGAGAGTAGTCAAAAGATCTACGCATTCGGACACGGTCCTTTGAATGGAAAGATTGATATATTAACCAAAAATCATATTAATTTTAGTTCACAAAACTTACCCGCAAAGACGTTTTTTGAAGTTAGAGTACTATTTGAAAAAGGGCTTTTGGACCAAAACTATCAAAATGCTTATTCAGACACTATCAAACTGGATCAAATTTTAGCTGAGGAAAAAAAACTCGGTCAACAAACAGATAATCAAAAGCAATTTTCCAAGTTTATAGCCATAGCGGAAATATTATTTTTGGGGCTAGCGGTTTTATTGTATGTTTTTGGATTTATTAAATATTTGCGTGAGTGGTGGCAAAAAGGCAAAGACCTAAAACTACCCGAAGTCAGTTTGTCCGGTAAGCTTCACGAACCGCCAAGCGATTTAATTCCCTCAGAGGTAGAGTGTTTGCTGGCAGGGCGGGCTAAAATTACCCCAAAGTCGATAATTAGCGGCATCTTAAATCTGGTTAACAAAAAAATAATTATTATTGACAGCCAAAAAATGGAACACAGCGGATTTCTGGGTTTAGGCGGAGCAACTTACAGTTATTTATTGGAAAAAAACCCAAAAGTTAAGCCGGAAAGCATCGGAGAACTTGATAAGTATTTATTGGAGTTTTTATTTGATGATTGCGGTTTAGGTGAAAACAAAGTTTCCTTTGAAAGCATTAAAAATTACGCTAAAACCAATCGGATGAATGCTTATAACTTTTTCAAGGATTATGAGAAACGAAGTTTTAACCAGGCAATGCTGGTTGATAAGCTGTTTGAACCGGTTTCTCACGGATTTTCTAAAAAAATCGGCAATGTTTATTTTTGGCTGGGATTTAGCCTTACTATATTAATAGCAGTGATCTCGCCGTTGCTTATGATATCCTCCGGAACTTTGGGGCTAACAGTAATGGCTTTTTCCTGGATTTTGTTTATGCCGGAATTTTTCGGAATTATTATCATAATTATTTTAATGTCTTTGGCGGAAAAAAGAACTGTTGAAGGTGCCAAACAAACAGCCCAGTGGCTGGCATTTCAAAAATATTTGAAAGAATATTCAGTCACCCGCAATTATCCGATTGACTCGGTTATCTTATGGGGAAAATATTTGGTTTACGGCACGGTTTTGGGAATTTCCATAAAAGCTTTGGCCGATCTGCCGATTAAATTTACACAACAAGAACTACAGGCCTATGGCTATGGATTTTATGCTGGAGTTGGTAGTGTGGGTAATTTAGGGGAAAGTTTATCCAGTTTTTCCCAAGCCCTGTCTTCTTTAAATACTTCAGTTTCTTCATCCTATGGTGCTTCCGGAGTAGGCGGGTCAGGCGGATTTTCAGGAGGGGGCGGCGGCGGAGGCGGCGGCGGCGGAGGCGGCGCCGGCTAGTTATTTTTTCCAAGCCCCGGCAATCCGCCATTTAAAGGGTGAGCCAGGCTCTCGGATGTTATTCTATGCCAGGTTAGTTCGCTTAATTCTTGGGTTGCAGCGTATTGCTGGATTTTTCTCCAGGATTCAGGATCCCAGGTTCTTCGGACATCAATTATCGGCTGAAGGCAAGTTCTAGGGTAAGGTGCTTGTAAATTTTCGGGCCGGAGAATATGAGCACAATCATAAATGATTTGCATTTTTAAGTCTTTCAATGGAGAACTGGGATTCCAACGGACATCATCAACATCTGCTTGTAAAATCAGGCGCTGGCCGGGCAATAGCAGGCCGATATTTTTTCGATGTTTTTCCAGACAAACTTGTTGTAAGGTTTGCCAGGGTGATTGTTCTTGGCAGGTTTTAGCGGCTTTTTTAAATTCTTTGCCAAATCCCAGATTGTTGGCTGCAAATTGGAACCATTCCGGTGATAACTGGTCAGGTTCGGTTAATGGTTCAAGTAAACAATCAGTTATTGCCAATTCGCTGATCGGCCGGCCGGTTACCCGGTTTTTTCTTTTCAGTTCCGGTAAAATAAAAGCGGGATCATAACTCCGGTCGGTGGGACAGCCTAAAGTAGTCGAGTCGTACAGAGTATGACCAATATCTTGGGGTTGGGGAACTTTTCCCCAGCAACTTAGAGAAGTTTTCTGGGTCCGCAATTGGCTTTGGCTATAATATTTTAATGCATCAGGAATGGTTATCAGCAAAAAACCCTGGATTTCCTTATATTTAGCTTCTGGTTGGGTGATTTCTTCAAGACGCCTTGCAAGATTGCCAGCTTCTCCGGTAAATACTGATTCTTGGGACATATTATTTAAAAGCTTTATCTATTATATCTATTGGTAAAACCAATCCGCTGACATGCAGGGTTTTATCTTGCCAGACAAGTAAGACACAACCTTTTTTAAAATCATTGTTTTGTAAGTTGGCAGGGATAGTTTGTTTATGATAAATAATATTGGTTTGATTTTGATTGTGGTGAGGTTTTAAAAAAGGGCCGCCAAAAACAGTAAATTCAGGCTCTGGCGGCAATCCAGTAAACATTTGGCTTAAATCCAATTTCATAGTTCTTAAAGTTTTTCCGGAGCTTAATTCAATTTTTGTTGGTTTAAGGCCAATTTTTGGTTTATCCATAATTTCTTTCGGGTTAGTGACAACAATAAAAGACAGCGGAAAAAAACCACCACCTTTTAGGCCTAAAAAATTATTCGCGATAGGATACTCCTGGTAGCTAATATTTTCAGGAGAAACTTGGCGGCTGTTTTCCAGGACTCCTGCTCTAATCATTTCCTGACTTATCTCAGTTACAATTCTTTGAACCGGGTAAGGCAGTCTTTTCTCTTCATTAGTTGTCGGAATTATTACTGGAGTTGGAGTTTTTGGCTGACTTTCTGGTACCCGAAGTTGTGTTGGAGGAAGGGTTGTTTCCAGTAATCCTTTAGGAAGAGATAAACTTTGGCTGGAAATTGAGACTTGGCCGCTTTCTTGTTGCCTGGCAGTTAATAACAACACTGCTTCTTGATTTCCGAGTAAACCAAAGGGTAAAACAGGGGGGGAATCTGAGGTATTTTTGGGCATCAGGCAGCAATGGCTTTGACCACCCCAAACAGAAAATTCCAGTTCAGTATTTTCTGCCGGCAAAGTCGGTAAAACTTGACTAAGAGTTAATGTCACTCTGGGAGTATAATCTTTTGTCTTATTATGTCTGCAAGGTTTACCTTTTTTGATAACGATTGGCCTTTGCTGATTAATTTCGATTCCGTCTGTAACCAGGATTATTGGCAAGGGTTGGGGGTTGCGAGAGTCAATATTTTGGATGGCTCCGGCTTTTCTTAGTATTTCCTGGGAAGCCAGATCAATTGCAATCGCCGGTCGGGTTATTTGGTAATTTAAGGGATCAAGGTTCTGATCAACTTCCAAAAACCGGCTGATATAACCCAAGACAGCATCTCGGGGGGTTAATTGTCCATAATATAATTTTTCTGTATCATTTGGTAAACAAGCTGGGGGGTTAATTACTTCAGATCCTGCCATACCCGAAATAATACCAAAATTTACCCTCAAGAACAAGATCTGCTTGACAGAGAAGTAAAAACTCTGCTAGTCTTAAAATCAGATTGAAAAAACCTGCTCAAAAAACACTATTTTTTGATAGATTGTTGCATCTTCCCAGGGTAGTTTCAGATCACCTGAAAGCTTTGTTCTTTTTGTCTTTATGGTTTGCAGTCCCGTTTTTTCTTATCATGGTTTATTTTAGGACGCCGAGTTTGCAGCCGGCAGTTTACTATACAACCGAAGCTTCGCCGTCTTCCAGTCCGGGGATTGCTTGTATTAGTGGCGGCGGCCAATGGCAGCTTGATCTGCCTTCCGGTTGTGCCGACAATTGCGGTACTCAAGGCGCAATGTGCACCCAAGCTTTAAGTAATGGTTGCAATTGCGGTGACGGTAAATGCTGGAACGGAGCAACCCAAACTTGTATTGTGGGCACTTCAGCAATGGATGCGCCCAGCTCAATTATTCCGTCGCCGGTTTGTATTACTGAGGGTAATTCCGGAGGCCTTGGAGATAGTTGCTGTTCGGGTTTAATTTCAAATCCCGGTACTCTTTCCGGAGAAGATTGTTTGCCGGGAATGGGAACATTCAGCTGCACCAAATGCGGTAATGATATTTGTGCAGCCGGAGAAAATTGGTGTAACTGCCCGGTAGATTGTTCACTGCCGACAACCAGTCCTTCGCCAAGTCCAAGTCCAAGCCCCAGTCCCAGTCCTTCACCGAGCCCGAGTCCGGTAACCACTTCCATGGATATTCCGTTTAGTGTTCGTATGAAAGGGGTAATTAATGGGGGAGTTAGTAATCAGCCTTTATATCTGAGAATTATTAATTCCAGCAATAAAACAATTGTTTTTAACCCGGTGGTAATTTGGCAAAATTCTTCTGATCCAAGTTTATTTAAAGGCAATTTGAGTTTGGACACTTCTTTTATCGGAACCGGCTGGACTGTAATTATCAAAGGTCCGGTGCATCTGCAGCGAAGATTTGACAATCTGACAATTGCCAAAAATACCGAACTTAATCTTACTGCAAAATCTTTATTACCCGGAGACCTGCAACTGCCTCAAAGCGGCCAAAACGACATTGTTGATTATGACGACCGCGATTATTTGTGGTCTTTGGTTTCTTTAACAGGACGGTCGGCAAACAGCGCTGAAATCAGGGCTGCTGACTTGGATTTGAACAATCGGGTTGATAATCGTGATTATTCATTGCTTATTGATACCGGAATTGGGACGGGGGGAGAACATTAAATGAAATTTAATTTTGAAAAAATAATTGTCATTGCGATCCGCCAGCTGGCGGAGAAGCAATCCCGTGCGGGATCGACACGTCACCCCGATCAATTGGGGTTCCTCGCGATGACATTATTTTTTTTATTTGCATTTTTTATTTTTCCTAAATCAGCATTAGCTGCCAAATTTACTTTAAGCCCGGATACTAAAACAGTAGAATCAGGGGATCAGTACACTGTCGATGTTTATTTGGATACTGAAGGGAAGACAATTAATTCAGCAGACCTGCAACTGACCTATCCGCAAAGTATTATTTGGGTTGACAGCGTTGAATATCCGTCGACATTTCCTTTCCATGTTCAGCAGATTATAAAAAATGACGGCAAAGTAATTTTCCATTTTGGCGCCAATTCCCAATCTACCCGTTTCAATGGTAATAGCTTGGTCGCCAAGCTATATTTGTCAACTCATTCTGCCGGCACTGGCTATCTTAACTTTGTTTGTGATAATTCTAATGATTCAGATGATACTAATATCTGGGAAGCAGATACAGGAAACGATATTGTTAATTGCGGCGGCCAAACAAGAGGACTATATTATATTACTGCCAAAATCGGCGGTACTGTGGTGAATCCTGCTTGTTCCCGGCCACCTGAGCCGAAAAATGTTAAAGCAGTTTCCGGGCCTCAATCAGGACAAATTATTCTTACCTGGGATGCAGTTTCCAGTGCTTCTTATTATACCTTGACATACGGATTAACTTCTAAAGGTTATAGTTTTGGGGCATCCAATCTTGGCACTGCCACCAGCTATACTGTTGGTAATCTGACTCCGGGAAGGCGTTATTATTTTGTGTTAACCACCGTAAACGCTTGCGATTCATCAGGTTATTCTGCTGAGGTGTCGGCAAAGGCCCAAGGAGTGCTTCTGGCAACCGAGACTACTTGTCTGGAAAAAGGCTGTTTTACTCCGGGTGAAGTAGTTTCTTTTTCGCCTAATCCCGGATTTACTTCTGATGAAGCAACACAGTCGGGTGTTGGTGAAGAAGCTACTGAATCAGGTTTATTTAGCGCCACTCCTTCAGCCCAGCCGTCAACAGCTCCTTTTGTACCGCCTGCCAGACAGCCGTTCTGGCAAAACTGGAGTTTCTGGGCCAAAGCTTTGGGATTGTCAGCTGTTCTATTTCTTATATTATTGATAGGTTCTTATATATTTAATAAAATGACCGGCGGAGGAGATCAACCTCCTGAAGCTCAGCCGCAAGAACCAATAGAAGAAACTCCTTCGCAACCTGAAGTGCAGCCGCAGGAAATTGATCAAACTCAGACTCAATGGCCGCCACAGCAGCCTCAGCAATTTGAGCAGCCTGAACAAACCCCGTCGCCCTACCAGTCACCACAGAATTATTAGGAAAAATCAGAAAAATAGATTTACTTATATGGTATTAAAGTTGCTGTGGGAATAGAAGGCGTGGGGATAGCTTCAGGAGGAGTGGGGGTCATAGTAGTAATAGGAGAAAAATCCGGAGTAGGTGTTGGAGTAACAATTGCTTTAGTTATTTCTGGAGTGGGAATCACTTGAGGAATTGGTTCACTATTAATAGTTCCATCTTTTAATATCATTGGTAGAGAAACATTATTATTTGTTGGGGTTTCAGCTGTTTGGGGCGTGGGCGCACCGCCGGTGAAGCGGTTAAAGATTGCCGGCATAACAACATTGACAAAGGGAATAGTCAGTCCTGGTACTGACAGGGCGTAAACCAGGGCCATTTTCCAGCGCGAATCAATGGCGGTTTTTAAAACTTCATTGCCGGTATTTAACACCCTGTCTTTACTTAATCTGGCGATAGCATCAGGAGTTCCGGTAATATCATCAATTCCTAAAGATATTTTTAACAAATTCTTTTTTGTTGCTGCATCGGCTCTGTCAAATAATTCTTTTTCTTTCTGGTTGATGGTTTCCATAATATCTTTTAGGGTGAAATGCTGTTTTTTCCAGCCTAATTCGCCATTTTCACCCGGTTCCGGCAGGTAGGTATCAAAGCCGATTGATCTGTTGGTCCAAGCAAGCTCCATGGTTTTTCTTTTGTAACCTGCCAAGGTTGTAGCAGCATCTTTAAGTTTTCCAGCGTCGGCTGTACCATTGGGAACATTAGTCAATTGTAAAATTTGCGTGGCTTTTTTGTTGGAAAAAGAATCTTTGGCATTTCTGAGGGTTTTGGTGAACTCAAAAACATCTTTTGATTTACCAAAATAAGGTGCTGCCAGATTAAAAGGAAAAGAGCCCCTGCCTTTTAGGATTTGGATTGCTCCTCTTACGCCTTCGGCAACAGAAAACCAGCCGATAAGCGGCTTGGCTGTCTCGGCTACTCCTGCCATCCCGGCCGTTGCCAATCTTGCACCAACTCCTAAAGATGAACCTACTTTTCCGGCAGTCATAACAGTATCGGCAGCGCTTTTGTCATCGCTAAATGCGCTCGAAAAGATTGAGTTTTGATAAGCCTGGTATGTTTCCAGTTGTTTTTTTAAAGCTGCGTCATCAAGGTTGGGGTTAGAAAGGAGTTGTTCGGTTGCCTGGTTTAGTTCAGCTTCCTGGATAGCCAGCGATCTTAAGCGGGCGTGGTGATCGGCAGCTAGGAATGAGCGGACTTGGCCAAGATCATCTTTGGCGCGGTTATAATTTTTAATTCTTTCAAAAGGATTTAATAATGACGGATCTTTTCTTACCGGCAGGTTTTGGAAGCCATCAGTAACGACTTTTACAGGTTCGGTGGCTTTTTCCGGACCGGATGGGGGAAGTTTTATATCCAGTGCTTCAGGCATAGTTTTACACTAGCAAATTTGTTTACTCTTGACAAGCATGTATGTATTCTATTTAATTATTTATATGACCAATGTTGCACCAGAAAATCCAACCCCCCAAGTTCCAGATCAAAATCGTTCGATAAACATTCAAATCCCCGAAATTAAGATGCCTGATAAAGATATATTAGGTAAAGCTGCCAACACTGCTCTGGATAAAATTTCCCAAGCAGGCTATTATGTAATGAAATATGGCGTGGGTATGCCGGTTGGCTTTGCTGCCGAACTTGTTGGCCCGGCCACAATGTGGCTGCCGAAAATTGCCGTTATTGGAGCAGGTTATGGATTGGATAAATTAGGCAGCCGCCACCCGGACGGCAAAATTGCCAGATTAGTCAAAGGTTTAGGTGAAGGTTTATGGAAAGGCGGCGCTGTTGGCCTGGCTGCAAATATTGTTGCTGACAAAATTATGCCGGGAACAACTAGAACTATAACAGAAACCATTGGAGGGATTCCAATGACTTCAACTGTACCAGTATCATTTACCGATGGATTGGCAGATAAAATTCATGCTTTAGACATTCCCAGTATTATTTCTACAGGTAATGTTGGAGCGGCAATGGGTGGCAAGACTATAGGTGAATTTGCCGGTGATCAAGTAAATGCGGGCTATAATGCTGTTGATATGGCCGCTTGGAATGCGAAAAATGCAGTAGTTGATAATATTACCGGTCAAGGCCTTAAAGATAATTTAGGGGCTGCTGGTGTTCAATTAAAAGATACTTTTGGGGCGGCAGTCAGCGAAACAGCTGATGCAGCTAAAAATCAAGTAGTTGCCGGAGCAAATTTAGTAGTTGATAAAGCAGGCGATTTGGGTAATGCGGCAGTTGACCAGATTAAAAAAGCTCCCGGTCTTGCAGTTTCTGCAGGAATAACTGGGGCTAAGTTTGCTGCTGTAAAAACACTTCATGGTGCAGGCGCAGCTGCAGATGCAATCGCTAATTATGGTCCACAAATGTCAACTGAAGCAAAATTAGGCTTAGGTGCCGCAGCAATTGCCGCTGGCGCCGGAGCCATTGCAGCCAAAGAAGCCAGAGAAGCCGGGGAAGCTCCGGTAGCAATTCAAACTCCAACAGTAGAGTCGGCTCCAGTTGCACCGGTTCCGCCAACACATCAAGTTGAAAATTAAATAACATAGGAGATAAAAAATATGATGACTGAAGATCAAATCAAACAACAAATCCAGGCTTTTTTAATGGACAAAAACATGTCCGACAACGAAAGAGTTGCTTTTTTATTGGCCGCCACCGATGTTTTAAGAAAGAAAATGGCTTTGGAAGTTGAAGAGTCTTTAGATGAAAATGATGTCA
>Ga0066639_10005214_pt1 | contig 10957 bp, 10 predicted proteins | sample CryGeyCG2114_010_2_FD_59504 | JGI IMG/M metagenome (GOLD analysis project Ga0066639, IMG submission 59504) | Groundwater microbial communities from aquifer - Crystal Geyser CG10_big_fil_rev_8/21/14_0.10 | ecosystem: Environmental > Aquatic > Deep subsurface > Groundwater | place: USA: Utah... | reverse complement strand
TCTGTTATAAAACCTTTTAAATAGTAAATAAGGTCACTGGAGGAAAGTGACATGTGGTTGTCTTTCATGTGATAACTTTCTTCCCTAAAAAAGCTTGTAGCGGCAACATCAAGGCCCAAAAACACATCAAAACCAAATTTAAAAGAGGAACTATTTATGGTCTGTCTTAGAATATCCAGTGCGTCATTATTCCCGGAAAAATTAGGGCCAAAACCTCCTTCCAGACCTACAAGAGTGCTAAGATTTAATGTCTTCAGCTTGTTTTCCAAAAAACTATATATTGTTGTTCCAATTTGAAGACAATCGGAATAAGATTTCGAAGACGCAGGAATTAGTAAAAATTCCTGAAAGTCAAGATTGTTGTCGGCATGTTTTCCGCCATTTATGAGGTTGAAACAAGGAATTGGGATCCGGGCCGGATGACCATCTTTTTTTATCATCTGCCTTATGTATAAAAATAGAGGAACATTTGTCTTTTTTGCTCCTGCTTTTGCCACTGCCATTGAAACACTAAGGATTGCATTTCCTCCAAGCTTGCTTTTATTTTCTGTGCCATCAAGCTCAATTAGTTTTCTGTCTATTTCCTGCTGGTTTAATACGCTTGATCCTTTGAGTGCGGGAGCAATAATTTTTTCAATATTTTCAATTGCCTTAAGGACACCTTGTCCTTGGAATCTTTTGGGGTCTTGATCTCTTAATTCGTGTGCTTCATAGCTTCCTACAGATGTGCCGCTTGGACACGAAACTTTCACAGATACTCCGTCATCTAAAATTACCTCTGCTTCAACTGTTGGACTTCCTTTAGAATCCAATATTTCGTAACCCTTAATATCTTTTATTTTTGACATATTTTATGACAAGACTTTTTTTTCTGCGTCGGACACTATTTGACGAGTTTTAGAAATGGCATCCGGAGTAACAGAAACGCTGGTTACACCCCATTTTACAAGTTTTTCCACTAACTCGGGAAATAAGGATGCGGCTTGTCCGCAAATAGATGCAGTTATTTTGTATTTGCTTGCTGTTTTAATAGTCCTTTCCAGCGCCCACAAAACAGCTTCGTTTTGCTCGTTGAATTCTCTGGAAACTTCACTATTATCTCTATCTGTTCCCAGAATTAGCATTGTCAGGTCATTTGATCCTATTGAAACTCCGTCTATACCAACTCTTATAAAATCCTCAAGAAGAATTACATTTGACGGAATTTCTACCATCATCCAGATTTTAAAAGATTCGGATCTGTAAAGGCCGGATTCTGAGACTATTTTTTTGACGCTTATTAAATCTTTTACGGTCCTTACAAACGGGATCATTAGCCATAGATTTTTAAAGTTTTTTTTATTTCTAACAAACTTAATTGCTTCAAGCTCAAGTTTAAAAACTTCAGGATCGTTTATGTACCTAAATGCTCCTCTGTATCCAAGCATAGGGTTTGGCTCTATCGGTTCAAATTCTTTTCCTCCAACAAGATTCCTGTACTCGTTTGTTTTAAAATCTGATGCTCTGTAAACAACAGGTCTTGGGTTAAAAGCCTCACAAAATTTTTCAAGTCCGTCTGCAAGTTTTTCAACAAAAACGTGTTTTTTTCCGTCTCTTATTAATTTTTTCGGGTGAATTCCGATTTCTGCCATCATAAATTCCGCGCGGAGTAAACCCACGCCATCTGCATTTTTCTTGGCAACAGCAGCAGCCAGTTCCGGCTCTCCCAAATTTACATAAACTTTTGTGGCAGTTTTTATTCGTTCCTCAATTTGTCCCGCCCGCCTCGCAAGCGAGAGCGTTGCGGGCAGGCCACCTTTATAAACCTCTCCTTTTATGGCATTGACCGTGACAACCATTCCCGTCTTTAGTTTTTTTGTTGCGTTCTCTGCTCCTACAATTGCCGGAATACCAAGTTCTCTAGAGACTATCGCAGCATGCGAAGTCCTTCCACCTTTATCTGTAATAATTGCGCAAGCCTTTTTCATTGCGGGGACAAAATCCGGGTTTGTTTGCTGGGCAACAAGCACTTCTCCCGGCAACACTTTGCCAATTTCTTTTGCGGAATGAATAATGCGCACCGGGCCTGATGCAATTCCCGGACTTGCAGCATCTCCTTTCACCAACAGATGACCGAACACAGATGGCAAATGACTGATTTCATTTTTTTTACTGTTTTCTGTTTTCTGTTTTCCGGTTGTTGTGATCGGGCGGGTTTGGACGATATAGATTTTTCTTTTTTCAATAGCCCATTCAATATCCTGGGGAAAATAATAATGTTTTTCAAGTTTTTTACCTATTGCTGCAATTTCTTTGATTTCCCTGTCTGATATTTTTTGTTTGGACCCCACACTTTTTGGAATTTTTACTTCTTTATTTTTCGTACCGCTTTTTTTCAGAAGAACCGATTGGTAAGCTTTATTTTTTTGAATTATTGAAAGATCTTTTTTTTCAACCTCATAATGGTCAGGAGTTACTTTTCCCTGGACAATATATTCTCCCAAACCATAAATTGCCTCAATGACAATTTTATCTTTATTATTTGTTACAGGATCTATGGTAAACATTACGCCTGATTTTTCCGATTCGACCATTTTTTGTACGGGGATTGCAATTCCTATTTTAAAGTGGTCAAAATGGTTTTCATGTCTGTAAAAAATGGCTCTTGGCTCAAAAAGTGAAGCCCAGGCCTCTTTAATTTTTATAATTAAATTAGCCTCTCCTTTAACATTTAAGAAAGTTTCCTGCTGTCCTGCAAATGAAGCAGTGGGTAGATCCTCGGCAGTTGCAGATGATCGGACGGCAACAAGAGCGTCCTCTAAAATTCCTCCAAGTTTTTCATAATATTCAAAAATTATATCTTTTAGTTCGTGGGAAAAGTCTGCATTTATTATTAATTTCTTTATGTGTTCGGATACCTGCATTAGAGACTCCGGTTTTTCAAAATTAGTTGTGTTTAAAAGATGTTTTATTTTGGTTGTAAGATTATTTTCTCTTATGAACTGGTAGTAGGCTTTTGAGGTTACTATAAAGCCCGGAGGGACAGGGAATCCTGCCCGTATCATTTCTCCTAAGTTAGCGCCTTTTCCTCCAACAAGAGGAATGTCTTCTTTATCAACTTCGTTAAACCACACCACTAAATCCGCGTTTTTCGCCATATATTTATTGTGAAGAATTTGAAAGGGAAATGCAAGTTTTAGGAGATTGAAATACTTAGTTCTTCTTCAATTCTATCAACTCTTTTTTCCAGAACTTTAACAGTTAATTTGTCCGCCTTAGTTGCGTCCGCTGATTCAAACACGTCTTTAAAAACTTGATCTATGTCTTTCTTTAAATCTTTTCTTAACTTTTCTAAATCAGTTTTGGTCGCCATTTGAGTTAGAATATCTTGAATCATTTTTTCTATTTTTTTAAGCCTGTTATCCATATTAAAGTTTAGTAATTATAAATTCTCCGTTTATCCATTGACTTTTTAATCCTAAAACGGGGTATTCTCTGATTTCATTTTTTTGTTTATAAACATATTCTCTGATTTGTTCTACAGATTCATCAGAATTTTCTTCAATTGCTCTGTCTTCAATTCTTTTTAAATGCTCAAGTCTTAGAAGCTGCATTTCATTTTTAACAACAATATCTTTTCGAAGTCCATCCAGAAGACTTTTTATTACCATTGCTCTCTCCAGCTTTTTCATAGGGTTTTAACAGTTTTGCAAAATCCAGAACCTCTGTCAATATGTCAAAATTAATATAAGGTTTATTTTGAAGAAAGCTTTTCTTTGAAGTAATCAACCCATGGGATAAGGCTCGGATCCAATCCATATAAGAGGGCAAGATATAAAGTTAAGTAACCGCCCAGTGACAGAACATTTAACATTTGGGAAAGTTTATCTTTGCCCACGACATTGTATTCAATGAATTCTATATTGTTTTTTCCGACAACATCTTTTGTCAGCTCTCCCCTTTTTTTCAAAATAGGGGAGTAGAGCGAAGAACTTAAGTAAATTATTGCCATTTTTTTATCTTGGGGATTTTTAAGCCCTTCCATTAAGTGATGATTAAGTTCCGGAAGAAAAGAAAATGCGGAAAAAGATTTTGACGTTTCATTGAATTGGTTTCTCATTATGTGTGCGTTTCCTTCTAAAAACTCAGAGGCCATAATTACAGGAATTTTATTTTGAATATTTCCTGCAAGCAGAATTGCCTTGGCTTTTATTGCTTCTTTATTGCTTGAAAGTTCTGAAATTGCGTTTTCAACTTCATCATCATTAATTTTTAAAAGCCCGATTTTATTTAAAATTCCCAAACTTCCGATTATGATATATCCTGTTCCCAATCTTGGCTGTCCGGAAGGATTAAAAGAGGAATTAAAAGTCAGGCAAGGAAGTTTTCGTTCATTTAATATCTCTGAAACTTTTCCTCCCGATGTTAAGCCTAAAATTTTACAACCTTTTTCAAATGCCTCATTTGCGCAAGACAAAACCTCTTCCGTTGATCCTGAGTAACTGGTTAAGAAAACAAGAGAATTTTGATCCGCAAACCCTGGTAAGTGGTAATCGGAGTTAACATAGAGAGGAAGACCTAATTTATCTTTAAAAAGCGTTTGAACAATATGTCCCCCGTAAGCAGATCCTCCCATTCCGCAAACAATGATATTGTTAATACTTCTATAGCTCTCAGGAATATTTACTGTTTTGGTATCTTCCCAAATTTGCCTGCATTGATCAGGGAGCATCTCGGTAGAACCGTAGACATCTTTCGGGTCAAGTTTTTTTATTTCTTCTGGGTTTTTAAGGTCAATCATATATTTAGTGTCCTGATGTGTCCCATTCTTTGCTGACTTCACCGAACTTATCAAGTTTTTCCTTGAATATTGCTTTTATTTTTTCAAGGTCTTCTTTTGTTTTTGATTCAAACCTAAGGACCAAGGTTGGAGTGTTTGAAGAAGCTCGTACCAATCCCCATCCGTCATTTAAATAAACCCTTGCTCCGTTTATGTCTATAACCTTGTATCCCTCTTTCTTAAACTCATTGGTCAAAGTTTCTACAACTTTATATTTGTCCTCGTCTGTTGTCTTTACTTGAATTGTGGGAGTTGAAACATAGTATGGTGTTGTTGCGACAATTTGAGACAAAGATTGGTTTTGGGTGGACAGATATTCAAGAAGTTTTAATGCTGCAAAAAAACCGTCGTCAAAGCCGTAGAAGTCATCTACAAAGAAAATATGTCCGCTCATTTCTCCTGCCATTGCAGCTTTTTCTTCCGCAAGCTTGGATTTTATATAAGAATGGCCGGTTTTCCACATAATAGGTATTCCGCCATTTGCTTTTATATCCTCAGGTAATGCTTCTGAAACTTTTACATCAAAAACTATTTTTGCACCCGGGTGTTTTGATAAAACAAGCCTTGAAAGCAAAATAATATATCTGTCCGGCCAGACGGTATTTCCAAGTTCATCTACAAGTCCCAATCTATCTCCATCCCCATCAATAGCAAACCCAAAATCACACTTGTTCGCAACTGTTTGGGCACCTGTATCTTCCATCATGGCTGTTCCATCGGGATTTGGTGTATAGTTCGGATAAGCAGGGTCAACATTTGTAAAATGCTCGACAACTTCGCAGCCTGCATTTCTTAGAAGTTGAGGAATATAAAGACCTGCTGTTCCATTGCCTGTATTTACAAGAATTTTGAATTTTTTTGTAATTTTAGCTCTAGACAGGAGATCTTCCATGTATTCTTTGAAAATATCCTTTTTCTCATGAGTACCTGTTCCTTCTGTAAATTCTTCTTTTGCGATAATGTCGTACACTTCCTGCAATTCTTTTGTTAAAAGCGTGTAGGAAAGATCTGATCCGAGTTTTACCCCGTTCCATCCTGCTGGATTATGGCTTGCCGTTATCATGACAAGTCCCTTAACCCGTAAAAAATATTGGGCCCAATAACTCATTGGGGTAGTTACCGTTCCGATATCGATAACATTTATTCCGGATTCGGTTAGTGCTTTTATAACTTGCTTCTGAAAGCTTTCTGAGGTTCCTCTTGCATCGTGGCCGACTATTGCCCTGTCTATATTTCTTTTTCTAAGAAATGCGGCAAAGCCCTTACCAATATAATACATGGAGCTATCGTTTAGCTCGTCTTCCGATTCCCGTCCGCGCAAATCATACTCGCGGAACATTGTTTTTTTAAGTAAAGGCATACTCTAAAAATGTCAAATGTGATTTGGATTTATATATTATCATATATCGAGGAGGAGCATGTCAATTGATTGGGTAAGCGATAAACCAAGGGCTCCCGTTTTTAGTGCTAAATCTATTTTAAAAAGTTTATTGTAGATAATCTTTAGTTCTTCCTCTTTGAACAAATGCGCCTGATTGATAAGCTTGCTTTGCTGCCAGGAGGCAATATTTCTTATTTCATCAATTTTATTTTGGGATTTAGTATCGGATACTGCAAGAAGAAGCCTTATTTGTCTTATCATCATGGCAGATACAAACGCAACTTCAGTTGTTAATAATAGATTATGGAATTCCTTTATAAGATTTTTATTACCGGGTTTTATATTTCCTAAAAAAATAAAAATATTTTTTGGAATTTTAAATAATTTAGTCTGCGGCTTTATGAAAAAAGAGAGATTTTTCCCTGTTATTTCTTTTTCTTCCCAAAAATAAATTTCTCCTCTTTTATCATTTTTTTTAATATATTCTGTAATTTCCGACAATTCTTTCCCAGGTTTTCTTTTTGAAAAAAAATTTTCAACAAACAATTCTTTTTTGTCCTCAAACAAATCTCCACCTTCTAAAATTTGCATGATTTCCGAAAGAGTGACTTTGCTTCCGTCAAAACCCGGTTTGGTTTTTTTTATATCGGTATAGTGTTTTCTTGAGGAAACCTGGTCATCACCATGAATTATAGTTATCATATTTTAATTGAGAGATGAGAATTGAGAGATGATAAATATTGCAACTTTCATTTTTCATTTTTCATTTTAGTTTTATACTCTTTGAATAATTGGTTTGTGAGTATTGAGATTCTTCTTGTCCTTGTTTTATGCGGGACCAAAGCTCCGGAAAAATTCTTTGGAATATGCAATAGTTCGTGGATCAAAACTTTTTTCTGGTCATCTTTTCCCAGCCTGTCGTAATATTTGGAAAGAATTTCGATTACATAAGCGGGTTTTATATCAAGCGCGTCCTGAAAAATTTTCGGAAAACACCATATTCTTGCATATGCCCTTGATTTTGAACCCATTGTCCTATAACAAAAAATCCTTTCTAGATCTATATGTTTCAGTTGCAAGGTGTTTACAACTTCGCAAAGATCCTTTCTAACCTCTACTGCTTGTTCCCATTCCAAACTTTTAACGTTCATCTTTCTTGTCCTGAGCCTGTCGAATGGATTAGTTTTGAGTTTTTTACGTGTGTTTATCTGCCACATAAGATGCTCCATATGCATGGGGTTTTGTTTTTGCGATAAATCCATTGCCCGAGACTATTCCAACGACTTCTTTTATCATATCTCTTGTGTCTCCGTGTTCTCCGACATCTATATGAATTTCCAGGTCATAGTCGGGGTTTTTTCCGTTTAGCGCTTTTTTGAAAAGAGGAATAAAATCTCTTGCAAAATCCAGAGACGAAAAGGTTTCCGCGTATATCTTATCCCTTAGGGAATGTATTTTTTGAATAATTTTTTTAGACCAGAAATATCTTCCTCCAAATCCTTTTCTGTGAACAATTACTGCGGTTATAAGGTTGACACTTTTTTGTCCGTCTTCGAATTTTTCCTGAGAATCCGTTCCAATAACAAGGCTGTATTTTGCACTTGGCACTTCCTCTAAAAATCCTTTTATAAGTGTTATTACTTTACTTAAGTCAATATCACCTTCTGTTAAGCTGTGAAATATCCGGTTTTCTTGATCCATGATTTTTGCCACCGTTATTTTATCATATTTACGCTATATTTGGCCACCTAGCGGGCTTTTTTTATCTTAAACCCAGGAGCAGCTTAAAAAAATTTTTAAGAGGTATAGACATTGAAAAATCATTTGCAACATCACTTTCTACATTAAAGCTTAGAGTTTCAAGCGGTCTTGATTTCATTTTCTCTCCAAGCACTTTTTCCGTTAGACCAGGTCTTCCTTCTTCTTTTTTTATATTCTGAAAAGCTGTATATTGGGGAGTACTTGAGTCGTTTTCTATAAAAGAAAATTGTAAAAACGGGTCAGTTCCTGCTTTTAAAAGAAACGGTGTGACTGCAACGACACTTGCATCATTCCAGACAGAGGAGAATGCTGTTTTGTAATATTCTCCTATTAACTCTTTCTTTATTTTCTGATGTGACCAGCCTGTTTCTGTAATAAAAACGGGTAAATCTTTTGATGAAAGGGATTGGATAAGGTTTTTTTCAAATTTAAAACTTGAAATACTTTTTGCAGTTAAAACGTTTGGAGGTTGAGAAAAACCGGGGTTAGGATATGAATGGCTTCCGATTCCATCTATCTGATAAAAGATTCCCGGAACAGCACTATTCATTTGCCTTAGATAATCATATTGGTTATAGCTATCATTTGAGTTTTCCGCTGCATTATCAAGGCCTGCTGAAATAATAAAAAAGTCATGGCTTTTTGATTTGAAAACAGTTACTGCATAGCTTAGTATTTGCGCATATTCAGAGGGGTTGGATTTTCCTCCCCATTCATCTGCCCTGTTTGTTTCATTAAAAACAATCACATACCTGTTTTTTGTCGGCCAATCAAGTGAGTTTAAAAAATTTGCAAAATCCAGGATGTCATAGATGTTGGGCTTGCGCCACACTCTTGTGTTGAAAAAATCTCCTTCCGATGCCAGTCTTATTATTGGAATAATGTGCAGGTTTCTTGCATCATCCATAAATTTTTGCCATTTTTCCAAGTCTTTTTCTCCGGACTGGATTGGGATTGTTACATAACCCCAGTCTCCGCCGTTTGAATTAATAAGTTTTGCAGCGTCTTCGAGTTCTCCTGTAAAAAGTATGTGTATGCCGAATTTATTATTTGGCAAGGAAGCAGGATTTTCTATTGCAAGCACTTTTTGTGCAAAAATAAATTGGAAGGCAAAAAATATAAATAAAAAGATCAGAAGTTTTTTCATCCTAAATGGCAAAGCCAAGGATTTCCAGGGTTTTTTTAATTGTTCCCCCAAAAGAAGATTCTTTTTTGTTTCCTAAGCTGCCCGATTCTAGTTTAGATAATTCCGTTAACTTTTGCAAAACTTTAGTGACACAAAGGTCATCATCAAGAAAGGATATGATTTCCTTAAAGTGAGGATTATTTTTGTCGAATTTAGTTTCACTATTTTTTTCTATGGCCTTCCTTATTGAGCAGAATGATTCTTCCGCTCTTACAAATTCGCTTTCTTTATATTCCCATGGGGATCTATAATGATGTGACAAGAGAGCAAATCTTATTGCATTTAATGAATACTTCTTGAAAAGATCGGAAAGCATTATTAAATTGCCTAGGGATTTTGCCATTTTTTCACCCTGGTAAAGAACAGTTCCCGTATGTACCCAGTATGAGACAAACGGTTTTTTCCCTGTGTAGCTTTCCGATTGGGCAATTTCGCTTTCATGATGAGGGTATTTAATATCAATTCCTCCTCCATGAATATCGATCTTGTCTCCTAAATACTCATTTATCATGGCAGAGCATTCTATGTGCCATCCCGGACGTCCTCCTCCCCAAGGACTATGCCAAAGAGGCTCTCCCTGTTTTGACTGCTGCCAGAGCAGAAAATCAAGAGGATTTTTCTTTAAAGGATCAAAAGGGTCTCCTCCTCTTTCTTTTAAAAATCTTAGCATAAGATAACTGTTAAGATGAGAAAGCTCTCCGTAGTCTTTAAATTTCCTGGTTTCAAAATAAACATTTCCGTCTCTTTGGTAAGCAAACCCTTTTTTCAAAAGAGTATTTACCATTTTTATTATTTTCTCAATTGAATTTGTTGCTTTTACAAAATTAGTAGGGGTAAGAATATTCAGGAGTTTCATGTCTTCCTGAAATTTTTTAGTCCAAAAGCTTCCTAACTCTTTCCAGCTGGTATTTTGTTCTGCAGCTTTTTTTAAAATGTCATCGTCAATATCTGTAACGTTTTGAGTATAGGAAACTTCGTATCCCAGATATCTAAGGTATCGGATCAACACGTCAAAAGAGATGTAGGTAAAAGCATGTCCCAAGTGTGTTGTGTTATAAGGAGTTATTCCGCAAACATAAATTAAGACTCTTTTTTTATTCAGAGGAGCAAAATCTTCTTTTTTTTCAGTAACTGAATTATATAGTTTCATAAAAACAGTTATATTTTAACACTTTTAGTAAATATTGGTATAATAGGGCCAGTTTTTTATGAAAGTAATATTTGTGTTTGCCCATCCGGATGATGAGAGTTTCTCATCGGGAGGTACAATTGCAAAGCTTACAAAATCCGGAGTTGATGTCAAACTGATTACTGCAACAAGGGGAGAGGAGGGAATGGTAGGAGAGCCTCCTCTTTGTAAAAAAGAAGAGTTGGGTAAAGTAAGAGAAAAAGAATTAAGAAAAGCTGCAAAAGTTTTGGGCATTTCAGGGATTTATTTCTTGGATTATAAAGACGGTAATCTTTCGAAAGTACCGTTAAAAGAATTGACTTCAAAGGTTCTTGCAATCTTAAAAGAAGAAAAACCGGATATAGTTGTAACCTTTAATAACGAAGGCGGTTCCAGACACCCCGATCACATAAGAATTAACAGGAGTGCAACATTGGCTTTTAAAGAATACATGAAATCTGCAGGAAAAAGAGTAAGGCTATATTATGCGACAACGCCGCGAAGTTTCATAAAGCAGATTGAAAAGCAAGGGGTTGTTTACAGGGTTTTTGGAAAAATAAAGGGAAGACAAGACTCGGAAATTACAACAAAGATAGATATTTCCGGTACGCTTGAGACAAAAATAAGAGCAATTAAAGAACA
>Ga0066639_10005211_pt1 | contig 10961 bp, 12 predicted proteins | sample CryGeyCG2114_010_2_FD_59504 | JGI IMG/M metagenome (GOLD analysis project Ga0066639, IMG submission 59504) | Groundwater microbial communities from aquifer - Crystal Geyser CG10_big_fil_rev_8/21/14_0.10 | ecosystem: Environmental > Aquatic > Deep subsurface > Groundwater | place: USA: Utah... | reverse complement strand
GGTGTGGTTCAGGAGAGTCGAGAGCGGAGGCAGGGGGGTGGTTGAAATGTCCGAAGACGGCGCGGCGGGGGTGGAGCTTACCCCTCCCTCGGTGTCGGTTGACATCCTCACATTCTACCTCTCCCCCGCCACTGACCCGTTTGTTGCAAGCCCCGCTGCCAATGAACAGCCCCGCGTGACCGTTACCATGGTAACCTCAAGCACCGCCGCCGGGGTAGAAACCTTGCTCCCAACGTACATACAGACAACCGTAACCTCCCGCCAGTATGTGCGATAGCATCAAAAATATAATGCGCTCGCAGGAAGGTTCACTCATGCTGATGTCCATCCTCATCCTCTCGGGCATCACTACCGCCGCCTCAAGCTTCGGGATTCTTACGATCCAAAACCTGCGGCAGTCCGTGCTTGTGGACAACGGGCTCCGCGCGTTCTACGCGGCAGAGTCGGGCATTGAGGACGGCTTGTATGAGCTGCGCAAGAACGAAACCGTTGTTTCGAGCATGGCTTCTTCGGGCGCCCTCTCCAATGGCGGGACATGGGACCGGACCGTCGCAACGGATATTGCGAGCCTTACCCAAGATGTGGACGAACATGATACTTGGGAAATCAGTTTGTATGATCCGGACAGTTCGCTCTCATCGCTTACAAACACCGTCAAGTCGCTCAAACTCGCGTGGACCGGTTCGGGCTCCGAGTGGGTCCATGCGCAGATTATTCCCTGGACCACCCTGGGCACGCTCGGCGCCCCGAGTACGCAACTTTTCAGCGCAGCGTCCAATCCCGCGACAATAAACCTGCAAGATGCTTCCTCGGTTTTGTATCGCGTTCGGCTTAAAGCGCTCTATGGCGATATCACGGATATGACGGTTACGGCTTACAGCGGCCTTAACCTGGGCGGATCGCAGGTTGATATTCCGGGCTATATCACCATGTATGCAACCGGCGAGTACTCGCTCGCGAACCAGGTGGTGCGCGCGCGTTTTCCGCATCGGTCTCCGCTCTCCGGACAGTTTGGGTATGTCTTGTTTAGCGAGGAGGATTTGATAAAGTAGGAAATGGGGACATGGCCCATATTTACATGAACATGAAGAAAAATGGGTCATGTCCCCATTTCTGCCACTTATGACAAAATCAGAAGCAAAACATCGCATCAAAAAACTGAAAGACGAAATCAACCGGCACCGCTACCAGTACCACGTGCTGGACCGTTCCGAGATTTCGGACAGCGCGCACGATTCGCTCAAACACGAGCTTGCGGAACTGGAACGCGAGTTTCCGGAATTGGTCACCCGCGATTCGCCGACCCAGCGCGTGGGAGGCGAGCCGTTGCCGGAGTTCAAAAAGGTGCGCCACGAGGTGCGCATGCTTTCGCTGAACGACGCGTTCAGCAAGGAGGAGGTTGGGGAGTGGGTGGCGAGGCTTGACCGCCACATGGGGCGCGCGGTTAGCCGCGAATTTTTTGCGGAAGTCAAAGCGGACGGCTTGGCCGTGAGCCTGGAGTATGAGGATGGGGCGTTTGTGCGGGGGTCAACGCGCGGAGACGGCTCAACCGGCGAGGATGTCACAGAGAACCTTAAGACCATTGATGCGATTCCCCTTACACTGGAGGCGCATGAAGTCAAAAAACTGGATGGCGGCTCATTGGCTCGGGTCAGTGATGCCGTCAAAAAAGCCCAAAAGGGCCGCTGCGAAATCCGCGGAGAGGTGTACCTGAAGAAGAAAGATTTTGAGGACCTCAACCGCCGCCAGAAAAAGAGCCAATTAAAGCTCTACGCAAACCCGCGCAACGTTGCTGCGGGTTCCATCCGCCAGCTTGATCCCAAAGTAGCGGCTTCGCGCAAACTGTCTTTTCTCGCCTGGGATGTCATCACTGACCTGGGCCAGGAAACGCACGCCGAGGCCCATGCCATTGCCGAGGCGCTTGGATTTCCTACGGCGCGAGTGAATGAGCAGTGCAGTTCCATCAAGGCGCTGGAAGCCTACTACCAGGGCATTGATAAAAAACGGGGAACGCTTGATTTTAACATAGACGGCATTGTGGTTGTGTTGAATGGCATCAAGGCCTACAAAAAGCTCGGAGTTGTGGGCAAGGCTCCGCGGGGCGCGGTGGCGTGGAAATTCAGCGCAGAACAGGCAACCACCAGAGTGCGGGACATCATCATCCAGGTGGGCAGGACCGGAGCATTGACGCCGGTCGCAATCCTTGAGCCCGTCCGGGTCGCGGGTACCACGGTTTCGCGCGCCACTCTGCACAATGAGGATGAAATCAAGCGCCTCGGCATCAGGATAGGGGATACGGTTATCATCCAGAAAGCAGGGGACATTATTCCGGACGTGGTCCAGGTGCTCAAGCGCTTGCGCACAGGGCCTGAAAAGGAGTTCCGCATGCCCGCACAGTGCCCGGTGTGCGGCCACAAAGCCAAGCGCGCCACGGGCGAGGTGGCGCATTATTGCGTTAATCCTAATTGTCCGGCCAAGCACCGCGAAGGGCTGTATCATTTTGTTTCTAAAAAAGCGCTTAACGTAGACGGTTTGGGCCCTAAGATCCTTGATCAGCTGCTTGATGCGGGGTTGATTCGGGATAGCGCTGATATATTTTCCCTCAAACAGGACGATGTGCAAGAGCTTGAGCGCTTTGACGTAACATCCGCAGAGAACCTCATCAAGGCGATTGATGCCTCGCGTGCGGTTGACCTGGGGCGGTTCATCTATGCCTTGGGCATCCGGCATGTGGGCGAAGAGACGGCCCAGGCCCTGGCTTTGCACTTCGGGTCGCTTGATGCGGTTGTGGGCGCCGCGAGAGAGGAGCTTGGCTTTGTGCCGGACGTGGGCGAAGTGGTTGCCGCATCAATTGCCGAATACTTCAGCGATGATGTGCACCAGAAGCTCATAGAGCGCATGATCAAAAACGGCGTTACCATCAAAAGCGCCGCATTGGTATCAAAGAAACTTTCCGGCAAAACATTCGTGCTCACGGGCACGCTTGATTCGTTGACCCGCGATGAGGCAAAACAAAAAATCCGCCTCTTGGGCGGGGATGTTTCGTCGTCAGTCAGCCGTGAAACCGATTACGTGGTGGCGGGCGAATCTGCCGGCTCAAAACTGGATAAAGCCGAAAAGCTCGGCATCAACATCATCAGTGAGGGCGAATTTTTGAAGATGGTCCAGTAGCCGCGGCAACCCTTTGAGAAATGGGTCATGTCCCCATTTCCTTTTTTTTGGTATACTCTAAGAGTAGTATGGCTGAAAAAATATCCAAAAAAGAAGTGCAAAAGATAGCCAAGCTTGCCCGGCTTGAGCTTACGAGTGAAGAGGTTGGGCAGTACGCGAAAGAACTTTCCGCGATTTTGGGGTACATTAGCCAACTGGAGGAAGTTGATACCGAAGGCATGGCCATCACGTCCCAGGTGACGGGCCTCTCAAGCGTGATGCGCGAGGATACGGTGGATGCGTGCGACAGTCCGGAAGGATTGGTCGCGCTTGCGCCGGAGCGCCAGGATGGGTTGGTAAAAGTAAAAGCAGTGTTTTCCGCTCAAGGCGGATCCGCCTCGGGCGGGGAATAGTATGAATCCACAACAACTCACTATCATTTCTGCCCGCAACGGATTACGCAATAAGGAATTTTCGTGCGTTGATTTGGTGGGCGCGTGTTTTGGCCGCACCCGCGACCACGACGGGGACATACGCGCGTTTTTGTCGCTCGACGAGGAACGCTCACTCGCCGAGGCGGAAGAAGTTGACCGGAAGATTAAGAACAAAGAGCCTTTGAGGGCTTTGGAAGGCATTCCGGTTGCCGTTAAAGACATCATTGCAACAAAAGGATTGCGCACCACTGCCGCGTCAAAGATATTAGAGAATTTCATTCCGGCGCATGATGCGACCGTTGTCACCAGGCTCAAGCAAGCGGGCGCCATCATTGTCGGCAAAGTGAACTGCGATGAGTTTGCGCACGGTTCTTCCACGGAAAACTCGGCGTTCGGCCCCTCGCATAATCCATGGGACCTTTCGCGTTCCCCCGGAGGCTCATCCGGAGGCTCGGCAGCAGCGCTTGCAGCCGGGTTCTGCCTGGCGGCTCTAGGTACGGATACGGGCGGCTCAACGCGCCAGCCCGCTGGGTGGTGCAACCTGTACGGCTTGCGCCCCACCTACGGAAGGATTTCGCGGCACGGCATCATTTCCATGACCTCATCAACGGACACACCCGGGATTTTCGCAAAAACCGCGGAAGACATGGCGCTCGTGCTTTCACTCTTGGCAGGCCATGACCCGAGCCATGATGCAACCAGCCTGCCGTCGCCGGTGGATGACTATCAGTCAAAACTGGATATGCCGTTGCAGGGCATCACCATCGGGCTGCCCAAGGAATTTTTTGTTGGTTCAAACGGTCCATCCGAAGAGGTCGTGAGCCAGGCCATAGGCCAGTTTGAAGCATTGGGCGCTTCCACCAAACAAGTTTCTTTGCCGCATACCTTGTACGCCATTGCCGCGTATTACATCATCACCCCGTCTGAAATCAGCTCAAATTTAGGCAGGTTTGATGGTGTGCGCTACGGCCATCGGTCAGACAAAGCCAACACCTTGCTGGAAGTGTACACCAAGACCAGGGGGGAGAACTTCGGGCCCGAGACAAAGCGAAGGATCATGCTCGGCACGTACGCGCTCTCCAGTGGCTATTATGACGCGTACTACAAAAAAGCGCAAAAGGTGCGCACCATCATAGCGGATGAAGTGAAAAAGGTCCTAAATGAAGTTGATGTGCTCCTGACCCCAGTTTCCCCGCACCCCGCAATCAAGCTCGGCGAAAAAGCAAGCGATCCGCTTGCCATGTATCTGGAAGACGTGTACATGATCACCGCGGCCATGGCAGGCATACCCGCCTTGTCCGTTCCTGCAGGGTTTGTCGGCGGTTTGCCGGTTGGCGTGCAGTTAATGGCAAAGCAGCTTGGCGAAGCAACCCTCCTGCGGGCAGCGCACCAGTACGAAAAAGCAACTGACTGGACCACACAGCATGCAAAACTTTAACGCAGAAGAAAAACCAAGGCACACGGTCCGGAATGCTATTTTTGCCCTCGCCGGCGTCGGGATACTGATCTACGCGTTTTTTTTTGCTATACAGGTGCTCTCCATCCGAGGCCAGATACTTTCCGGGACCTATGATTTTGACGCATACGGCGCCTCAACTTCGGGCGCGGGCGGCGCTAATGTTGACCAGAGAGGCACCTATGATGTCGCGACTTTTGATGACCCCTCACTCGGACTTTCAAACGCAAAAGTGACCATTGTTGAGTTTGGTGATTTTGAGTGCCCGTTCTGCAAGCAGTCCTATCCGACCATTCGGACGCTTGCGCAGGAGTTCAAAGACGATGTGCGTGTTGTGTACCGCGATTTTCCGCTTGAAACCATTCATCCAAACGCGCGCTTTGCTGCGCTTGCGGGGTACTGCGCCGAGGAGCAAAATTTGTTCTGGCCTTTGCACGACAAGCTGTTCCAGAACCAGGAGGACCTATCCCAGGCCGCAATCGCGGGATACGCGAACCAAATCGGGGCTGATGCGCGCGCGTTCGCGGCGTGCGTAAGCTCTCAAGCGGCCCGGGACGAAGTCAACCGGGATATTGCGGACGGCCAAGCCGCAGGGGTGCTTGGGACTCCAACCTGGTTCATCAACGGCATACGCGTTGCCGGCGTGATTCCGGAGGATGTGTTCAGGCAGATTATCATTAAACTCACCAAATAGCATGAAAAAATACGCCCCGTACCTCATCATTGTTGCCGCGCTTTTGTGGAGTTTGGACGGGCTCTTGCGCCGCAATCTCTACAGCCTTCCGCCAGCAACCATTGTGCTCTTGGAGCACCTCTTGGGCCTTGCGGTTTTAGCCCCGCTTCTGGTTAAAGAATTCCGGCATTGGCTCGCCCTTTCCTCGCGCACCTGGTATTCGGTTGCCGCAATCGCGCTCTTGGGGGGCACCATCGGCACCATCGCGTACACCGCGGCGCTCGGAAAGGTCAACTACATCTCATTTTCCGTGGTCGTACTACTGCAGCAGCTCCAGCCGCTGTTTGCCATTGCCCTTGCCGGGATCCTGCTTAAAGAGCCGATCACCAAACGGTTCCTGGGGCTCGCAGTACTTGCCTTGGCTGCGGCATACTTTGTTTCGTTCCCCGACCTTAGGGTCAACCTCGCAACCGGCGGGGGCACCATACTTGCGGCGCTTTTGGCGCTTGCTGCGGCGTTTTCCTGGGGCGCTTCCACGGTTCTGGGCCGCTATGCGCTCTCGCACCTCTCATTTGTGTCTCTCTCCGGGCTGCGTTTTGCCCTCACCAGCGTGTTTGCGTTTTTATTTTTGTACTCAACCGGGGACCTCGGCACGTTGGGCGCCCTTACCAGCACGCAATGGTGGTATGTGCTCGCAATTGTATTCTCAACAGGCTTAGTCGCGCTCCTTATCTACTACAAGGGCCTCTCGCACGTTCCCGCGAGGATGTCCACTATCCTTGAGCTTGGGTGGCCCGTGTCCGCGGTGTTTGTTGATCTTGTATTTTTTAAGAACAGCCTGTCCGCAACGCAGTGGATTGGCGCTTTCGTCCTTATTCTTGTTATACTGACCATATCGCGGGACGCGCGGCATCACGAGCCGAGCCCTGATCCCGTGGGCCCAAAATCATGACGTTTTCGGGTATTGTCATCCACGGGTCAAAACACGGGCGCACCATTGGGTACCCCACGGTCAACCTTGAAATCACTGATTCAATCACGTCCGGGCTTCCTGCGTACGGGGTGTACGCGGTGGCGGCCGTTGTCCTTGGCCGGGAGTATGCCGGCGCCCTGTTCTGGGGGAAGCGGACATTGTTTGGCGACACAGAGCCGGTGTGCGAGATCATGTTGATCGGTTTCCGCGGAGACGCGTACGGCGCGGAGGTCGCCGTTGCCGTCATACTCAACCTGCGCGATGCTGTTCCCGTCAAAGACAGCGCCGAACTTAAACGATTAATCAATGAAGATGTCAAAAACGCGCAACAAGCATATGATCTATCTCGGAGCCGATCATGCGGGATTTAATTTAAAAGAGAGCATCAAGGCGTATATGCAAAAACAGAAGCTGCGCTCCGTTGACTTAGGCGCGCACGAGTACTATAAGGATGATGATTATCCGGAGTATGCGGAAATGGTTGCCAAAAAAGTCGCGAAAAGCCCTAAAGCGCGCGGCATCCTCTTGTGCGGAACCGGGAATGGTATGGCAATTGCGGCAAATAAGATCAAAGGCATCCGCGCTGCGGTTGCCTGGGATTCGTACTCCGCCAAAAAAGCCGCGGAAGACGACGCGGCAAATATCCTCGCCCTGCCGGCGCGGGACATAACCGAACAGCTTGCCATTGCCGCGGTACAAGCGTATCTTAGCGCGCAGCCCTCCACAGCCAGCCGCCACAAGAGGCGCGTGGATAAAATCAGGAAACTGGATAGATAGTATGGCCGAAGTACTTCCGGCAATTTTGGAAAAAACGTTTGAAGGCGTACAGTCCAAGTGTGAACGCCTTCTCGGAGTGTGCGGACGCGCCCAACTTGACATTATGGATGGCGCGTTTGTGCCGGAGACAAGCTGGCAGGACGCATCCCAGGCGCTGCAGCTGCCCGAGGGCCTTTTGTTTGACGTGCACTTGATGGTGGAAAAGCCGGAGCTTAAAATACCCGAATGGAACCAGGGGAATATATTTCGCATCACATTCCACTTAAGCGCCACGTACGATGTGCTGCGCACCATCAGGATCATCAAAGAAACCGGCAAAGAGGTTGGCATAGCGCTGAATGTGGAACAGCCGGTTGCAAGCGTGTACGACGTGCTTGGAGAAGTTGATCTGGCGCTTTTGATGGGTATTATACCCGGGGCCCAGGGCAGGCAGTTTAACCCAAAGGTCATAGACAAAATTGCCGAGCTGCGGGCGCATGACGCGTCAATTGCCATTGGCGTTGACGGAGGAGTGAGCCCTTTGGTTGCGCCGAGCCTCATTAGGGCTGGCGCCACAACCCTTGTTTCCGGCAGCTACCTGTTCGGAGAAGAGGACATTGCCAAAGCTATGGCGTCGTTACAGGAGTAGCTATGGAGTCGCTTACAGACATCAAAATACTAAAAACAAAAGCAAACGCCATCCGCGCAAACATCATTAAAATGCTTGCGGAGGCCGGGAGCGGGCACAGCGCCGGGCCCTTGGGCATGGCAGATGTGTTTAGCGCGCTGTATTTCAATGTTTTACAGCACGACCCCAAGCGGCCGAACGCTCGCGAGCGGGATCGGGTTATAGTGTCGTGCGGCCATATTTGTCCGGTGTGGTATGCAACGCTTGCGGAAGCAGGGTACTTTCCCAAGCGCGAGCTATGGACGTTCCGCAAGATTAATTCGCGCCTGCAGGGGCACCCGGAGTACCGCTCCATCGCGGGAGTGGAAAACAGCGCCGGCCCGCTCGGCCAAGGCGTATCGCTCGCGGTCGGCATGGCGTACGCGTTGCGCAATTTTTCCAAATCAAGCCAGCAGGTGTATGTTATTTCAAGCGATGGAGAGCAGAACGAGGGCCAGACCTGGGAGGCGGTGATGTTTGCGGCAAAGCACAAGCTGCCCAACCTCACCATGATCATGGACCGCAACAATATCCAAATAGACGGCGCTACCGAGGACATCATGCCGCTTGAATCCATCCGCGCCAAGTACGAGGCGTTCAATTGGCATGTCCTGGAAGTGAACGGCCACAATATCGCGGAGGTGATTGACGCCTGCAATGCGGCAAAGGCAATCGCGGAAAAACCCGTGTGCATTATCTGCCATACGATTCCCGGCAAAGGAGTCAAATTTATGGAAGGAAAATACGAGTGGCACGGCAGGGCGCCGAGCCGTGAAGAAGCTGCGCTGGCATTAACGCATCTCGGGAGAGGCTAACACATGAAAACCATTGCAAAACAAAAATTAAGCGCGCATCTTTTTTCAAAGAAAATTGCCATGAAAGCGGCTCGCGACGGGTATGGCGAGGCACTGGTTGCATTGGGCGAGGAGAATGACAAAGTCGTCGTGCTGTCCGCGGATTTGACCGAATCAACGCGGTCCAAAGCGTTCGCGGAACAGTTTCCGGAGCGGTTCGTGGAAGTCGGCGTGGCAGAGCAGAATCTTGCCGGGCTCGCGGCTGGCATGGCATTGGCCGGGTATGTTCCGTTTATGTCCTCGTTTGCCGTGTTTTCGCCGGGCCGCAACTGGGACCAGATCCGGGTGTCCATCTGCTACACGCGGGCCAATGTAAAAATCGCGGGCTCTCATGCCGGACTCTCGGTTGGCCCGGACGGGGCAACGCACCAGGCAATGGAGGATATTGCCATTACGCGCGTGCTGCCGAACATGGTTGTGGTGGCGCCCTCGGACAGTATTGAAACCAAGAAAGCGGCCATGGCCGCGGCTTCCCTGGAAGGGCCGGTATATCTCCGGTTCGGAAGGCCCGATGTTCCGGTATATACCACCGGCAAATCGCCGTTTACAATCGGGACAGCCAATGTTTTAACTGCTGGAACCGATGTCACCATTATCGCCTGCGGCTCAATGGTGTATACTAGCCTAGAGGCTGCCCAGGAGCTTGGGAAGAAGCACCAAATCAAAGCAGAGGTCATCAACTGCCACACCATTAAGCCTTTGGATATTAAAACAATCGTGGTTTCGGCGCAAAAGACCGGAGCCGTGGTCACTGCCGAAGATCACCAGATCCATGGAGGATTGGGGAGCGCGGTTGCGGAAGCGCTTGCCGAGTACGCGCCTGTAGCCATGCGGTTTGTGGGCATGCCGGATGCGTTTGGCGAATCGGGCGCGGCCGGGGAACTGTTCGAGAAATACGGCATGACCAAAGAAAAAATCATACTCCAGTGCCTGGAGGTTATTAAAGAAAAATAAGCATGCTGACGCAAACCAAAAAATTATTGCTGGCTGCCCAGCGCGGACAGTACGCCGTGGGAGCGTTTAACATCAACAACATGGAAATCAGCCATGCCATTGTTGAGGCCGCGGAGCGCGAAAAAGCGCCGGTTATCTGCCAAACGAGCGAGGGGAGCCTTGAGTACGCGGGCATGGACATGCTGGTGGCCATTAGCCGGCAGCTTGCGGACAAATCAAAAATTCCGGTGAGCCTGCACTTGGATCATGGCAAGCATCCGGAAGTTGTCAAAGCGGCAATCAAGGCCGGCTACCAGTCTGTGATGTACGACGGATCTGCGTACCCGTTTGCGAAGAATGTTGAAATCACGAGTGAAATCGTCAAGGTCGCGCACCAGGCCGGAGCCAGCGTGGAAGCGGAGCTTGGCGCGCTTTCGGGCATCGAAGACTTGGTGAGCGTTGCCGAGCAAGACGCCCGCCTCACCAATCCGCTCGAGGCGCGCGAGTTTGTAAAAAAGACAGGGTGCGATTTTTTGGCCATTGCAATCGGCACGTCCCACGGGGCATACAAGTTTCAGGGTAAATCGCGGCTTGATATGCAGCGGCTCAAGGAAATCAGGAAAACCGTTGCCGTCCCCCTGGTCTTGCACGGCGCGTCCAGCGTGCCCAAGAGTTTGGTGAAACAGGTGGAAAAGTTCGGCGGCGATTTGGGCAAACCCAGGGGCGTTTCCGATCGCGACCTCAAAAACGCGGTCAAGCATGGCATCTGCAAGGTGAATACTGACACCGATGTCCGCCTTGCATTCACCGCGGGTTTGCGGAAGATTCTTGCGCGCGAGCCGGATGAGTTTGATCCGCGCAAGCTCTTGGCGTGCGCGTACGATGAGATGGTCGCTGTTATCCGTTGGAAGATAAGATTGTTAGGTTCAAACAATAAAGCATAGTATATCAGATTAATTATTATGAAGAAACCATTGGTTGTCATTGCCCGCAACATCCCTACGCAGGGATTGGAGGAGCTGTATAAGCACTGCACCGTTAGGATGCACCGGAGTGCAATGCCCC
>Ga0066639_10005203_pt1 | contig 10975 bp, 11 predicted proteins | sample CryGeyCG2114_010_2_FD_59504 | JGI IMG/M metagenome (GOLD analysis project Ga0066639, IMG submission 59504) | Groundwater microbial communities from aquifer - Crystal Geyser CG10_big_fil_rev_8/21/14_0.10 | ecosystem: Environmental > Aquatic > Deep subsurface > Groundwater | place: USA: Utah... | reverse complement strand
AACTGATCCGGCATGGTCTTCTCATTTAAAATGAGCTGCTCAGTTTCTCGACGTTCCTTTCGTGCTTTTGCATTATTGTTGGCTTGTTTCAACTCCCTTTTTCTATTTTCAAGTTTTTTTGTCTTCTTTACTTGCGCAACTGTTGGTCCTGGTTTCTGCCAAAAATCAATAATGTACCGATTGGGGTTTCGCTTATCGTATTCAAAAAATTCCATTACCTGATTGGCTGGCGCCTGATCACTTTTATCGAATTTCCATGCCGCTTCAAAAATTAGATTACCGGCCTCCTCACGAACATTAATTGTGCCTATTCGAGGATCCTCAATTTGATCAATCTCTTTGACCCATTCGGACTCGGTTCCAAAGATTACACCGAGGTCCGTCATATTTGCGCCGACGAACGTCAGGCGGAAACCACTTCTGCTCGTTTCCAGTTTTCTTGGAATATTTGTATTAGCCAGAAATGAAATCCGACTGAAAGTTTTAAAAGTTTCGAGCAACAGAGGCTCTTGCTGCTTGCCATCGGCAACAGTAACAAAAGCCGTCAATAAAGCGGCAATAGTGCTTATAAGTGAGAGCTTCCTGCTCATTTTTTCCATCTCTGCTTATAGGAAAAAGCAATCCTAGTGCCAAAACTACCGATCGGTGAAAGTTTTCTTCGCGCCGCTTCTTCTTCAATAAAATGATAGGATTAACGCCGCTTGTCTTTTTTAGAGTCAAGATTGGATCGGATTCAAAATCAACGTTTTTTTGACCTTGCGTCAGATCTAAATCACTTTTTGGTTAAAACTTGACGAATTTCCGATATATTCAATTACTGAATGAAAGTTAATTTTTTCCTACTAGTTTTCTTGGGTGTAGCAGTCTCAATTAGCGGGTGCGGCTTGTTAATTGGCAACGTAAAGCCGTTGTCACAAAAATCTAATAACTATGATGTCATGAACTTAAGTAAAAATTCAAACTGGATAGACATCAGCGAAAACTCCGAAAGCAGTGACGATACCAGTCTTTCAGATTTTGCTTACCAATCGTCTGAAACGGAGTCCGTTATTGCATTAAACTCTGCATGTAGAGAGCAAAAAAATCGATCTGAAAAAAGCTTGAAGGAGTTTACCGATCTATTACTACTTGGCGTTTCAAAAGTCAGCGAACGAACCGAAAGACCAATGACAATCGAAAATCTAGACGCTTTAGAAACTAATATAATCGGCCAGGTTGATTCCCGAACTGTCAAAATGCAAACAATCGTTCTAAAGTCAAAAAGCTGTGTTTTTGATTTTCTTTATCTTTCAACACCGGCTAACTTTTCGAAAGAACACAGCGTATTCAGCAGTTTTGTTGCCTCTTTTAGACTAGACTGATAGCCTAGATTCAATCATGTCAACGATAAACAGTCCTGCCGCCCCCGAGAAAAAGAACCTAAATAAGCATATTGAATTATTCATTTCGAATGTCGGCCAATACTGTATTTCGATGATTAAATTTGCGGCCGGTTACGGAAGGCTCAATTTCTTAATACTTAAGGAGCTTTTTCAGCCTCCTTTTTATCCTCGATTGCTGGTCGACCAGATATTTCAAATCGGAAACAAATCATTTTTACTGGTAGTTGTGACGGGCCTTGCTACCGGATCGGTAATGGCACTTCAGTTTGGAGCCGGACTACAAAAATTTGGTGGAACAATGTATGTTCCCAAACTTGTTTCTCTCGCTGTTTTAAGAGAAATGGGGCCCGTTTTTACTAGTCTCTTGGTCGCAGGTCGAGTTGGCTCAGGAATCGCAGCCGAAGTGGCCTCCATGAATGTAACTCAGCAAATTGATGCAATTAGAGCTCTGGGAACAAGTCCTATAAAGAAGATCGTTATCCCACGTGTGCTTGGCTGCATAATTGCCTTGCCGATATTGACGCTATTTGCGAACTATATCGGACTTTTTGGCGCAATGGTCATATCAGACTACACGCTCAATATTCACCCAAGTTTTTTTGTTGCCAAGGTCGCTGAAACCCTTAGAACCTCAGACCTCACAACTGGCATGTTCAAGACTTTCGTATTTGCCCTATTCATGTCTATAGCAGCCTGCTGGAAGGGCCTTACGACCGAAGGTGGCACCAGAGGTGTTGGGGAGACTACAACTTGGGTTGTCGTGGCGTCGAGCATTTTCATAATGATAAGCGACTTTTTTTTGACGAAACTTTTTATAGCCACAGTATACAAATATTAAAAAATGGAAACTTCAAACGTTGCTCTTAGAGTCGAAAATTTACATAAGTCTTTTGGGCAAAAACTAGTTCATTCCGGAGTTAGTTTTGAGCTAAGAGAAGGTGAAATACTTGGTTTATTTGGCGGATCCGGCAGCGGTAAGAGCGTGATTCTTCGTTCGATTATTGGTCTTGAAATACCAGAGCTCGGGGAAGTCTTTTTCGAAGGCCAAAATATTGTCGGTAAAACAGAAAAAGAACTGATTCCAATTCGCACCAAAATTGGCTACGTCTTTCAAAATGGCGCCCTTTTCGATTCATTAACCGTTGAAGAAAATTTATCCTATCCGCTGGTTGAACATACCAGCCTCGATAAAGCGGCTATTCACAGTCGTGTGAATGACATGCTTGAATTGATTGATATGCCCGGATCAAATCAACTTTTGCCCGCAGAGCTTTCTGGCGGGATGCAAAAACGTGCCGGTCTAGCTCGAGCAATAATACTAGAACCAAAAGTCATACTTTTCGATGAACCAACCGCGGGCCTAGACCCTCGAAACACGAAACGACTTCTGGATAACATAAAAAAACTTAAGACCAAGGGAATCACCGGCATTTTTGTGACACATGACATACCTGCAGCATTGGAAATATCCGATCGAATCGCAATTCTTCATGAAGGAAAGATTCCTATCATTGATACTGTTGAGAATATTCGCAATTCTTCCGATCCGCTTGTAAAAGCGTTTATTGGTGAGTTTATTTAGACTCTAGAGAAACCGGTTGAAAAATATGAATAATCGTCTCGATACAGACATAAAAGTTGGACTCTTTGTAATAACTGCTACAGCCCTACTAATGGCCTCAGTTTTTTTCCTGGGCGGGATGGATGGTTTGTTTGTTTCTAAAACTCAATACCATTCCCTTTTTAAGAAATCGGATGGTCTGATGATTGGAACGAAGGTACAGCTCAACGGAATTAAAGCCGGTCTGGTCGATCGTATTGAGTTCGACAAAAAATCGAATCGAGTTCGGGTATCCTATACAGTTCAAAAGCAGTTCTCTGAGTGGGTTCGATTAGACTCAATGGTTGAGGTGCTCACTCAAGGTATGCTAGGCGACAAATACCTTTCAATATCTGCCGGATCACTTGACAAAGATGAACTTTCTAGCGGATCACGAATTCCGGTGAAGGAGGGTAAAGCTATTTCGGAGATGATTGCTGAGGGTGGTGATTTAATGGGATCGCTCAATAGAATTGCAATGAGCCTTGAAAGAATTCTAGGTACTCTAGAGCAAAAGGACCGTGGCGAGAGAATATTCGAAGGCCTTGCCAACACGGCAACTCAAATGGATGAAATCACTAAGACGTTGAATGCAGAATTTAAGGGTATTCAAATGAAAGAGGCCGTCGCACATCTTAAATCGATACTAGCAAAAATTGATCAGGGCAACGGCACCGTTGGGGCCCTAATCAACGATCCCGCACTTTATGATGATGCGAAATCGTTGATTGGGGGTATGAATCGAAACCGAATCATGCGAAACCTTGTTCGACAAACAATTCGTGAATCAGAAGAGCAATAATCGTCCACCCTAATTTGGGTTATATTCGAACGACGGATTTCCAATTCGATCTACAATCGGCTGAGCTTGGATTGGCTCCTGCTGCTTCTTTTTCAATGGCTTTATCATGCCACGTTTTCGAAGCTTTTCGACGAGCGTAGTTCTATTCATGCTCAAAAGTTCACTTGCACGGTTTTTATTACCTTCGGTGCGAGCCAGCGCCTGATCAATCAAATGATTTTCAAATGCGCTCACAATAGCCTTAAGGTCTAGCCCCGTATCGGGAAGAACCATCCTCGGAAATTCCCATTCCGAAAGCCCGCCAGAACCTGCCGGTTGCTCTTCAGCAAACTTTCTAAAAATCCTATGCGGCAAATCTCCAAGGTCAACGCTTCCTTGACCCTTAAGAATTACAAGACGCTCAATAAGATTTTCAAGCTCTCGAACGTTTCCTGGCCAGTCATAGGACATTAGTGCGTCCATAAACTTTCCCTTAGGAAGCTCAACACCGTGCCCGGTGACTTTATTAAACTTCTTTGTGAAATGATCGATTAAAATTGGAATATCCGATTTTCGATCACGAAGTGGTGGCACACGAAGTGGTATTACGTTCAGTCGGTAGTAAAGATCTTCCCGAAACTGTTTTTTCTGAACTGCTTCTTCAAGGTTTACGTTTGTAGCAGCGATGATTCTAACATCTGCTTGAACGGTCCTAGCGGACCCTACTGGTTCAAACTGCTTCGTTTGTAAAACCCTTAGCAATTTTGCCTGAAGATGAAGTGGAATATCACCAACCTCATCTAAAAATAAAGAACCTCCATGCGCCAATTCGAATCTGCCAAGCCGATTTTGAGTCGCCCCGGTAAATGCGCCTTTGACGTGTCCAAAGAGCTCCGCTTCCAAAAGCTCACTTGGAATCGCCGCACAATTCACAACGACCAGCGGCTTGTGAGCCCTGTTCGACTTTTCATGAATCGCTCGAGCGACTAGTTCTTTTCCAGTTCCACTTTCACCGGTTATCAACGCGGTGCTATCAGAAACTGCTACCTTTTCTATCGTGCTCAGTATGCTATTCACACACTGACTTTCACCAACTATTGGAGAATTATTTGCGAGCATCAATGCCCCCTTTTGCCCTTCCATGGTTAAACAATGTCGATTCTGATCCCTATGGCTATAAGTGCCAAAACCGACTACCTACATTAAAAAGGGTAAGCAAGTCTGATGGTCCTGTCAAAATTTTTCGGTGAAATTCTGCCTAGTGATCGGCGATTTTTTCCCTAGTAATCTCGCCAAAGCATTGACGAATTTAAAGCTCTGATAAATTAGCTAGTTAACCGGTCCATCAGAAAGGTGGAAGAAATCAGTCACCCATCGATCCGAATTCTGATCTCCTCGAAAGACGACCCACACAGCCGTCGAGCCCATAAACAGCAAAACAAATAAAACCATTACTACTTGAGACCAAAGGCGACCGCTTCGCCGATAGTAGAGCGCAACCTCGACTGAAAGAAGAATCAATGCGATTCCGATAATCGGCCAAAATCGGGCCACCATGTATAAAAATGTCATTTAACCCTAAGAAAAGAAGCTTTTGAGTGCGTTGGCTTTATCCGTTTTTTCCCACGGAAAACCCTCATCTTCACGACCAAAGTGCCCGTACGCAGCTGTTTTCGAATAGATCGGTCGAAGAAGATCCAACGTCTTCACGATTCCATTAGGTCGCAAATCGAATACCTCTCGCACCACCTGAGACAATTTATCAAGGTCTACTTTTTCCGTTCCGTAGGCGTCCACGTAAACACTCAACGGTTCAGCAACTCCAATAGCATACGCAAGTTGCACTAAACAACGATCTGCCAAACCTGCAAATACAATATTTTTTGCAACGTATCGACTCATGTAACAAGCCGACCGATCAACCTTCGAAGGGTCCTTACCGGAGAACGCCCCACCACCGTGGGCCCCATGACCACCGTAGGTATCGACAATAATTTTCCGACCAGTTAATCCACAGTCGCCCATTGGTCCACCGATCACAAATCTTCCAGTGGGGTTTATGAAAAACTTAGTTTTAGAATCCAAATATTCAGATGGAATCGTTTTTCGTATACAGCCATCGATTACCATTTCTTGAATTTGAGAATGGGTTAAATTTTCATCATGCTGAGTGCTCACCACGATTGAATCAATTCGCTTCGCCTTTCCGCCTTCGTACTCGAACGTGACCTGACTTTTGCTATCCGGCCGCAATCCGCTCATTTCCCCAGACTTTCTTGAGGCGGCAAGATTTTTTACTAACTTGTGAGAAAACTCGATCGTCAATGGCATTAAGTTCGGAGACTCATTTACTGCGTACCCAAACATGATTCCCTGATCGCCAGCACCTTGTCCGTCTTTATTATGAATTCCCGCACCCGATGTTACGCCTTGTGAAATATCCGGCGACTGTCGATCAAGAGCGACGTTTACTCCACAAGTAGCGTAATCGAAACCCTTCTCTGAGGAATCGTAACCAATTTTCCTTATCGTTTCTCTGACTACTGTTTGATAGTCCACGTTCTTAGTGGAGGTGATTTCACCGGCCAACTGTACGAATCCAGTAGTGATCATTGTTTCACAGGCGACTCGCGATCCCGGGTCCCCTGCCAAATGCGCGTCTAAAACCGCATCCGAAATTTGATCGGCCATTTTATCGGGATGACCCTCTGATACGGATTCAGATGTAAAAAAGTAACGTCTTGACATGATGCGATCTCCCTCTGTCTTGTGAACTTCCGCCTTTTTAGCGCTGGCTAGTCAATTTTGTCAATCGAAAGTCTGGCACAAATTTCGCTCTCGCCTACTCATGATCATTAGCCTCGCGAACTTGATTAGAAGGCAAAATAGCCACGCAAACCATCGCCGTCCACACGGACCGGAGCCCTCGAATGGGGTTTCGACTCATTGCATATTTCACATTCTAGTTCTGACGCTGCTCGTTTTTACTTCCGTAGCAAAGTCACAGCCGCAGCAATCTCCCGCAATACTACGGTCGCCAATCCTCCTTCACATCAATGAGCAACGGTTGGTACAAATTCAGAACATTTCTCGATTTTCCCTCGGATCAAATATCGCAAAGGCAATATCCCCGAAAAAAATTGGAGCAACCAGCAAAAACCAAATTCTACTACGCGGCCAAAAACGAGGATCAACTGATTTAATGGTATGGAAACAAGATGGAACGATCGAAAAACGTCAAATCACAGTTCTCCCCAACGCGAAACCAAGTAAACTTGACGGAGAAATTGCTCAATCCTTAGCTCTTCTCACAACGGTCGAAATTGTTCCCGCGGGTAAAAAATACATCCTTGATGGTGAGATATCGTCGCTCAAGGATTTTAGGCTCATATCGTTTATCACCAATGAATACTCGGAGCACATTGAAAACCGCACTCACCCATCAAGAGCCCTCCTACAATCGGTATATGATAAAATAAAACTTTGGATTTCAGCTATTTCGATTAGTGGAGTCGATATAAAAATAAAAAAATTAGGTTCAGAGCTTCTCCTTTCAGGACATGTGCCTGATAAAAAAATCTATGACCTCATTTTGAATCAATTTCTAAATCTATTCCCATTTGTCAAAATTCAAATTGAATACCTTGGAAAAGAGGCATATCCGATTCATTTGAGTATATTTATGATTGAGGTTTTAAAAAAAGATTCTCAAGATCTCGGAATTAGCTGGGACGCTCAACAAAATGATTTCATCACGTTAACGAAAAATAAAATTCAAACTTTATTGGATTTAAAATCAGTGCTGAACGTACACCGATCAAACGGTAGTCTCAAGGTCATTTCAAATCCTCAAATAAACGCGCTTTGCCCAGGCAAAGCAGATTTTTTTGCAGGTGGATCGCTACCCATTACTGATAAAACACAATACTCTTCAAAAACAGATTGGAAAGAGTTTGGGTTAAAGGTCGACGTCGAACTTAAAAAAAAGACAAAAGATCAAATATTTTTCGAAATCACATCGAAATTTTCCACAATTGATCCCAAATCCGACAAAAACGACCATCCGAGTTTCCTTTCGAACAAACTTCACACCGAAATCATAGGCAAAATCGATTCTCCGATATTTTTATCTGGACTATTACAACGAAAAATAAAAAAAATTATCTCTGAATTTCCTTTTTTCGCTGACATACCAGTTATCGGAGAACTATTTCGCTCAGAGAGTTTTCAAGAGGACAAGTCTGAGCTTGTAATTGCGATAGTTCCCAGCAACGAATCCCCAAGTATAGAGAAATCATCAATAAGGCAATTCCTTCGAAATGAAAGGGATTTAAATCCAATTGACTTAATCGAATGGGATTCTATTTATGATAAAACCGATGAAACTGGTTATCCGTGGAAATATCTAGATTAAATACACCAGAAATACTCCTAAATTTAATGCAAGACCGAAACGTAACGGATATTTGTATTAATGGACCCGGCTTGGTTTTTTTTGAGCGAGGGAATCATCTCGAAAAAGTGAATTCAAATTCAATATTTTTGAATGAAAAAGACTTAAGGCATTGGACACTGTCTTTAATCAGAATCAGTGGACTAAGCTTCGATGCAAAGCATCCGTTTATTGATGGCGTACACCGGTCGCATCGATTTCATATTGCATTTCCTCCAATTTCTCGCTCCAACCCGCAGGTTTCTCTTCGCAGGCTAAATCGAGTAAACAGTCACGAGCAATCAATCGATCCATGGAAATCGGATCATCTTTTCCCTTTGCTATCCGCAAAATTCAAAGCTGGAATGACGGTCATCGTCGCCGGACCAACTGGATCAGGTAAAACAACGCTTCTTCAAAGTCTAATTGGTACACTAGACGCCACCGAGAGAATCATTGGAATCGAGGACACTCAGGAGCTTTGCCCGGCCCATCAACATTACGTCTCACTGACTGCACGACGATCCAATTCCGATGGCTATGGAGGCGTCTCACTCGATTCTCTGCTTCGCGAATCATTAAGGATGCGACCCGATCGGATCATAATAGGTGAAATAAGAGGAAAAGAAATTACCGCCCTCTTGCAAGCAATCAATACCGGACACTCCGGTAGCGCCGCGACGCTACATGCAAATGGGCCAAGGGACTCGTTGCGTCGCCTAGAGCTACTGGCGTTGCTTGAATCGCCAGATCTAAATAAATCCATTTTAGCTGACCTGATAAGTACTAGTGTGGATTTGCTTGTTCAGGTCAGCCGCGGAGAGGAGGGTCGAAGGATATCGAGTATTTATCAAATCGCTGGAAAAGAAGGGGATACCATCTTGCTTCGACAGATGCTAAATTAGAGATGTGACAAAGAGTAATCCTTTAATATTTACTAAACCATTTTTCACCTTACTTGCACTTGGATTGATCTTTATTTTGGAGGGATTAGGTCTTTTTTTCCGTCCCCACCTTTTTGCCGAAATAGTTAATTACTTACCGACAACAATTAGCCTACTGGAGCTTACTCCAACTCCCTCCGAAAGGGTGGGGGTCACACTTGGAAGTAACTACTTAGCTATGACTGGTCTAATTTGTTTTTTTCTAGCCTTCTCTCCTAAAAAACGAATGCTTTACTCAATCGGTATCATTTCATCATTGCTACTAACGACTTCATTTTTTTACCTCTTTTTAACGGAAGTAAAAGCATTCAGTTATCTTTTGTTTTCGCTATCAGGAATTTTTTATTTACTCGTAATCATATGGGCCATGATCTATCGTCCGCCTCTACCAAAACGGAGCCCAAAACCCGCTTCCTCAGCTGAAAATTGAGGTATCAACGTTTCAGGTATTGGAAACCTGTATACCTCTCCAATACCGATACATAAGCCCAAGATATAAATACAAATCCACCTGATCGCCCATTTTTCCACTATTATTATTCCATCTGTCCCAAAATAATCACCACTACGGATGACAGCTGGATGAGTACTGCGGGCGCTACAAATAAAAAAAGCGGTAATAATAATTGGGTCTCCAATCTAGACACCCGCTCACTAACAAGAGATTGATGATTCTCGCTTAGTGCTCGCAGCTGGATCTCGATCGCGTCGATCACGTTTCGTCCAGACCTTGCCGAATTCCTAATCAAAATCTTTACGAACTCGATACACTCAGTTACTAAGGCAAGCGAATCCTTCCTTTTTTTTTCCTCGCTGTCATAATTTGACTCCGCCCAAACGCATCCACCCCAAAGAAGAGAATAGGATCGCTCCTGAAGGTTTTCTACCTGAAACCGGAAAGTTTCTTCAAATGCCAATTCCGGAGCATCTCCTGCAGATATCTGAGCAATGAGAAATTCTCCGGAAAGCAAAGTAAGCTCCACATAGGCAACCTGAGCTCCCTTTAACCCCCCAGAGGCTGCTAACTTACTTTTAACGACGATCCAATAAATTCCGATTACTACCCAAGCAAAACAAACAAACGATATGGCGCCCCAAGTCCACACTTCATTCCAAACCGAATCAAAAAGAAAAACAATCAAAACGCCAATTAGTGGAATAAGAGATGCCATCAAGACCGACTGATAAATTGGACCCATCATTGCCTTTCGACTTTGTTGATTTATTTTCTTAACTGATAGGATCAGAAGTTTTAGCCGTTCGGCAGTGGGAATTACTGAACAACCGCGCTCTCGCAGGAGCCCTAATATTTTTCTGATAGAGGCTGATAATTTAAATCGTCCCTCTAATGAATCAAAAATTTTCTCAAAATCAGGAAGATCCCCGGCACGAAGCATATCAATCGAAAACTGAAGTGAAGACGCGATTCGATCGCACGCTCGACCGTCTGCGTCCAAAAAAAATTCGAACACTTTTTTATGTTTCAACCACTTCAAAAGGTCAAAGAACCCAATCATTAGAAAACTGACACTTAAAATCGATGCATACAATGTAATCAAATTGTCATGCAAGATTTGGACATCAATCCAAGTTTCAGTGCGCCTAAAGCGCCAAAAATCTGCCCATTTGATCCCTTATCGGACTAAGTTCTAGCCACAATCATAGATTCAAATTCTAGCAAAAGCGCTTCTGTAGCGGCCTCCATGCCAGGAGGCACAAATAGTTCGAGGTACCGATACTCGTCACCACCGGCGTGCGGCAACGTCGAATAGGCCGTGAACCCCTCAGACGCTTCGAGAGCGAAATAGACGAAAGCACTTTCTTCTTTCAGGACCT
>Ga0066639_10005202_pt1 | contig 10976 bp, 8 predicted proteins | sample CryGeyCG2114_010_2_FD_59504 | JGI IMG/M metagenome (GOLD analysis project Ga0066639, IMG submission 59504) | Groundwater microbial communities from aquifer - Crystal Geyser CG10_big_fil_rev_8/21/14_0.10 | ecosystem: Environmental > Aquatic > Deep subsurface > Groundwater | place: USA: Utah... | reverse complement strand
GGTCCTGGCAGAAAGCATACAAGACCTATACGATTTTTTAATTCCTTTCAAAGAAAAATTTGGGGAATATATTTTAGAGCAAGAGATCATGACCATGACTTCGACGCACAGATTTAACTTTCGATTCTTTTATGAAGGTGGAAAATTGCTCCACACCGAATATCCCGAGAAATTAAGAGAAACCGATATAGACGAGTTGGATTATGCGATCATTACCGCTTTAGCAAAAAATTCTCGCGCTAGCTTGCAAGAGATGGCCAAGGCGAACAAGGTCCATCCGAATGTGGTGAGATACAGAATAAAAAAACTGAAAAAAGCTCAAGTTTTGGGAAGCTCGGTGCTAGATATAGATTTCAAAAAATTTGGAGTAGAACAATATCAGATTGCTTTCGTCTTAAAAAACCAAAAATCGGTGAAAGAAATAATAAACTTTGTAGCGCCAATACCAGAATCGACTTTTGCCACTGTGTCTTTGGGGAAATACGACTTAGCCGTAGAATTTGCGGTAAGAAACAGAGAAGCATTGAAGGTGATCTTAGACAGAATAAAAAACCAGTTCAGCCAAACGATCGTGAGCCAAGATGTTTTCAGCCTAGACGAATACATAGTCAACTGGTTCCCATATAGTATAAAGAACAAAACTAAAAAAGATATTTTTGAACCCTTGGGAGGAGCGACGGCGACGGACAGAGAAAATTTTTAGCAAAAAATTTTCGTGGTGAAAAAATATCATTTTTAGTTTTGTGATAAAATTATATAAAATGAAAATAATTTCTTGGAATGTGAATGGCATACGGGCAGTTGAGAGGAAGGGTCTCTTCGCGCCTTTTATAAAAAAATATCAGCCGGATATTTTGTGCTTGCAAGAAACCAAAGCAGAACAAGCGCAGTCCCCCATTGATATGCCAGATTACGAAGAATTTTGGAATTCTGCTTCCCGCAAGGGTTATAGCGGAACGGCAATTTTTACTAAAGAGAAGCCTCTGTCTGTCGCAAACAACATCCCGAAAAAATTCAAACTAAAGGGCGATAAATATGGCGACCCGAATATCGAAGGTCGAGTAATTACTGCAGAATTTAAAAATTTTTACGTGGTTTCTGTCTATACTCCAAATGCCAAAGATGACCTAAGCCGTATCCCCCTGCGATACAAACAATGGGACCCCGCATTTCTCGCTTACATAAAAGAGTTAGAAAAAAATAAACCGGTGATATTTTGCGGAGATTTGAATGTGGCCCACACTCCCGACGATCTCGCCCGGCCAAAAGAAAATGTCGGCAACAAGGGTTTCACAAACGAAGAGCGTGAAGGTATTCAAAACATCATCGATGCCGGTTTCATCGACACATTTAGAATGTTTACACAGGGTAACGGGCATTACACTTGGTGGAGCCACTTCGCAAACGCCCGAGAACGGAACATCGGCTGGAGAATTGATTATATTTTCGTAAGCGCGAAATTGAAAAACAAAATAAAAAGCGCAAAGATCTTGCCAGAAGTCATGGGCTCTGACCATTGCCCGGTGTCAGTCGAAATAAATTAAAACCTCGTCGCAGGCGTACTTTTTAGAAAGCCTTGCGCAGGCCGACGGGCCGAGCAGTTCGCTGGCACAGCAGTGCCAGATAGATTGCTTTATAAAAAGTATGCCAAGAAAGAGGTTTGTGATATCATTTATACTATGAATCACAACAGACTAGACCAGCTTTCGGATGGAATTTTCGCCATCGTTATTACTGTTTTGGTTTTTGAAATTAGATTACCAGAAATCTGGGGACCGATAGACAACACCGGCTTGTGGGACGAAGTAACCAAACTCCTCCCCGTATTTCTCTCTTATATTTTGAGCTTCGCGCTCCTCTTCACTTATTGGCGCGCGCACCATTTCTTCATTTCCATCTACGCCAAAAATGTGGACTCCAAGCTGACAAACTTAAACGGCCTGTTTCTCATGCTCATCAGCTTGGTGCCTTTTTCATCCAGTATTCTCGGGCAATTCAGCCGAAACGAATTGTCAGTTGCCATCTTCGGCGCTCACACTATCCTAATCGGCCTGTGTTTGTACTGGATCCGCAAGTATGTCATTTATTCTCCGCACATTGAAAATCCGGAAATCAGCGAGCATGAAATCCGCGGCAGCACTGTGCGCACCTTGGCGCCGGTCATCTTCGCCATCATCGCCATCCCGCTTTCTTTTTACAGCGTGAAACTTTCCATCCTGCTGTTCACCCTCGCCGTGATTTTCAACCTCTCTTCTTATAGCACTAAACTTTTTGAAAAACTTATCGGCAAAAATTATGAAAAAAACTTGCCAGGCGTGCAATAAAGAGTTTCCCCTCGAAAAAGAAGATTTAGATTTTTATGAAAAGATAAAAGTTCCTTCTCCCACCTTTTGCCCTGACTGCCGGGCGCAACGAAGGTTTATCTGGCGCAACGAACGCACACTGTACAAGCGTCCGTGCGACCTGTGTAAAAAAGATTTCATATCTATATACCGAAAAGACGTGCCTTTCCCAGTCTATTGTCACGCTTGCTACCATAGCGACAAGTGGGATCCGCTGGATTACGGCCAAGAGTACGATAAATCAAAAAATTTCTTCGCACAGATAAAAGAGCTTTTAGAAAAAGTTCCCCGACTTGGTATCTGGGTAGTGCAATGTACTAATTCAGATTATTCAAACCAGTCTTACAACAACAAAAATTGTTATCTGGCCTTCGGTATCAGGGATAGCGAAGACTCTGCTTATACGGCAAAGAACGTAAAGATAAAAAATGTTTATGATTCCACCTACGTGCATTACTCGGAAAATCTTTACGAATGTCTAAACTTGGACAAGTCGTATGGGAGCACATTCGTAGAAGAAGGTGAGGGTGTGGTAGACAGCCATTATTTAGCCTCCTGCCGGAATATCACCAATTCTATGGGCGGAACCAATCTGCGTTCAGTAAACAATTATTTCTTCGGGGAGAGATTGTCGCCAGAAGAATATAAGAAAAAAACGGAAGGGGTTGATTTCGGCTCTAGGAAAACCAGAGCCGATCTGCTGAAAAAATTCGAGGATCTCAAAAAAAATTCCATCGTCCGCAGCACCAAGCAGATAAATTGCGTAAATTGCATCGGCGATCATCTGGAAAATTCCAAAGATTGCCATTATGTTTTTGATGGCTTCGATCTGGACAAAGCGCGGTATAGTTCTTGGGTATTTTCCAGTAAAGATATTTCAGACTGCTTCGGAATGGGTTCGAGCGAGCTCATCTATGAGGCCATCAGCCCGGAAGAAGTAAATAATTGCAAATTCCTGATGGCTACAGACACTTCGCATGATGTAGAATACGGATTGTTTTGCCAGTCTTCCGGCTTCCTTTTTGGTTGTGTCGGATTGCGCTCAAAAGAATATTGCGTCTTAAATAAACAATACGCTAAAGAGGAATATAACAAGCTGATAGAAGAGATAAAAGAAGATATGCAAAATAATCCTTATGTAGACAAAAAGGGGATTAAGTATCGATACGGTGAATTTTTTCCGAGCGAGTTTTGTCATACCCCTTATAATGACAGCACCGCCCAAGAATATTATCCGCTTACTAAAGAAGAAGCTCTGAAAAAGGGATTTATATGGAAAGATGGCAAAGCCAGATCTTACCACCCCACCCTAGAGGCAAAAGAAGTGCCTGATAACATAAAAAACGTAGAAGACGCTATAACCAAAGAAGTGATAGCTTGCGCGCACGGAGAAAAATGTTCTCATCAATGTACCCAAGCTTTCAAGATCATCCCACAGGAATTGCAATTTTATAAAAAAATGAAAATCCCCCTGCCCATCCTCTGCCCGAACTGCCGACACTTTGAACGTTTGGGTAGGCGAACACCGATGAGACTTTGGAACCGAGCTTGCGCAAAATGTAGTAAAGAAATCATGTCCTCATACGCCCCCAACCGGCCGGAGATTGTATATTGCGAGAAATGTTATCAAGCGGAAGTTTATTAAACATCTATGGTGTAAATTCCGCATATGCGAAATTTACCACCACTTCATTTTAATATTTCCCCCTCCAACCTCTTTGCCTCCGCCCAAGAGAGCTCATAGATTTTTTTCATAGCATCCGCGATTTCTCGGCTCTCAATAATTATTCCTAATTTTTCCCGCCAAGATGCAATCATGATCTTGTTGTCATAAATATTTATCTCTGGAGAAAACATAAAAGAATCTTTCGGCACTAGCGCTGTCTCTCGCATTTCATCTTTATCGAAAGTTTTCCTTTCTACCCCCGCTTCGGTATTTGGTATCACTGCGCGAATAGATATTCCCTTGCCAGCACGCCTTTTGTAATAGTTTGGGAAATACCCCGGGAGTCCCGCATGCATATCGCCCACGCTCGCGTACGCGCGGATCGGCTCGGTGGAAGTCAAAGTATCTTCATAAACTTTCTCTAAACCTTCTCTGCCTTCATAAAACAAAACCTTCGGCCTGTCAGAAACATTGTGCATTGACTTTAGCTCTGGAATAATTTTTCGCGCTTCTTTGATATAAGCTTGATCATTTTCAATCTTTTTCAGTAAAAATTTTTCAATTTGATCCGGCGACTCGGCTACATATTCTTGCTTTGGCTCTTTGCCGGATACTTTTACCAACTCTTTTACTTCAAGCGAATCTAATATATGATATCCCGTCGGGCGATTAATACCCGCTTTGCGAGATATCTGTGTAACTGTGCCTTTTCCTAAAGAAAGCAACGCCAAATATACCAAAATTTCTTTCTCAGAAAAACCGATATATTCCAGTGTTTTCTTTAATTCTAAATTTTCATTCATTGCATTAAAAGCTTATCATAAAGGTCCATAACTTGTCAATGACTGCGAACAAAATCTTATATATTAATTTTTTGCCTTAAAAAATAAGTATTTTATAACAACTTATTGCTCATAATACTTGACAATACATTTTAATCTGCTATACTACTCATATGCAAAAAATTTGTCAAACATGTAAAAAAGAATTTGAAATAAGAAAGGAGGATCTTTTATTTTACGAACAAGTAAAAATTATTCCACCTGAACACTGCCCAGACTGCCGGGCTATGCGCCGACTCGCTTGGCGAAATGAGCGAACTTTTTATAAACGCACCTGCGATATGTGTAAAAAAAGCATGGTATCTTTGTATTCTGCAAACTCTACCTTCCCTATTTATTGCAACGAATGTTGGTGGAGCGACAAATGGGATCCTAAAGATTTCGCCCAGGACTACGACCCTAATAAAAATTTCTTTGATCAATACCGAGAACTTCAAAAGAAAGTCCCTAGATTATCTTTGATGAATCTAAATGCCGTTAGAAGTGAGTACGCAAATGGCACTTCAGACAATAAAGACTGTTATCTTATTTTTGCAGGCGAATATAATGAGAACTGCATGTATTGCCGTCTCGTACAGCGATGTAAAAATACCCTGGATTCAAATTTCATATACGATTCTGAACTCTGCTACGAATGTAATGATGCAAGTAAGTGTTATAAATGCTTCTTCTCAGAACAATGCCAAACTTCTAGCGACCTTTTGTTCTGCTACAACATGCGTGATTCCCAAAACTGCATTTTTTGCACTAACGGCCGGCACATGAACTACGCAATCTACAATAAAAAATGCACAAAGGAAGAATTTGAGGTAAAAAGAAAAGAAATTCTTTCAAATTGTGAAAATATTGAAAAAGCAAAAAAAGAATTCGAAGAATTAAAAGCAAAAACAATAGTTAAATACGCTTCTGCTGTAAAATGCAACAATGTGACAGGCGATTACATACATAATTGCTATGACGGAGTGCGGGTTTTTGATACCTCTGACACCAAAAATTGTTCTTACGTTGCTGACACTGTAGATTCCATTGATAGCCAAGACTGCAACAATTACTATTACAAAAATTCTCTTTGCTATGACATGATGGGGATACTCCAAAGCAACAATTGTAAACATGATGCTTATGTTTTCTATTGTAATGATGTAGACTATTCAGAAAATTGCCATAATTTAAACAGCGGAATCGGTTGTAATGCTATACGCAAAGGTCAAAACATGATCTTGAATAAAGAATATTCAAAAGAAGAATATGAAAAAATAAAAAATCAGATAATTGAGAGTCTGAAAAAAGACGGTTCTTATGGAGAATTCTTCCCGCCGAATCTCTCCCCCTTTGGTTTTAATGAAACATTGGGATTTGATTACTATAAAATAACTGAAAAGGAAGCTAAGGAGCGCGGTTTTAAATGGCAAACAGGAACCACGGGCACTTATGGAAAAGAAACAATCAGAGAAAATGCGATACCAAATGCGATTGACGAAGTGGACGAAAAAATTCTAGACGAAGTACTGGCTTGTAAAGATTGCAACAAAAATTTCAGAATAACCAAGGGAGAATTTGATTTCTATAAGAGAATGGGGCTGCCTATACCGCATAAAGACTTTGAGTGCCGACACAAAGACCGTATGAAAAAGCGAAACCCTCGCAAACTCTGGCACAGATCGTGCATGTGCGATAAAAAACATTCTAACCATGATGGCAAATGCTCGAACGAATTCGAAACCTCATACTCCCCCGATCGAAAAGAAATAGTGTATTGCGAACAATGCTACCAAGCAGAAGTTTATTAAATAAAATAAGAGTATACTGAAAGTGGACTGCTCTTGGAAACAAGGAGGGAGTTGTTTGTGGGAAAATTCACATCGCGGTGAATTTTGCACCATCAAACGACAAACAACATACCAAGTAACAGCCCAATCCCCTAAAGCGCGGACATGTATGCCCGCGCTCTTCTTTTTTTATTATTCTTTTTGGAAAACACTGACAATTCGAGATAAGTATTTTGTTTCAAAAACCAACATAAGTTCGTCTCGTGTAGTAAAAACTTGATCAAGGGGAATTTCTTTTTCAGCTATTTTATGTAGTAAAGAAAATACAATATTTGGTTGAAAATGATATTTTGCATCGACAGAAAGTCCGAGTGCGGTCAAATCCTTTATTACTAAAAGAGGTTTTACCCCCATATGTTTTATTACCGTACCAATTCTAGGTTCACTGCAAATAACAGCAATGGCCCTAGAGTTTTGAGAAAAACTGAACCATTCATCATTTTTAGGTTTTATACTTTTTTGAACCAAGGGAAGTCTAGAGATCGTCGTTAATGTCTTTTCAAATACAATTTCAGCAAGCGGTGTCTTCACGGTCATGCCACCAACCTCCACATCTTTTACTAACGGCGTAGTTCCCTTTATTTTTTTATTTAGTCGCGAAAGAGCCATTATTATAGTCGGCAATTTTACCTGTTTTTTTGTTTTTTGCTCTACCTCATTACGAATGTTCCGAGCATACTTGGAAAGATTTAAAATACCACGCGACATACAGAACAACGCTTCATGATCCCCCTTTATTATTTCTTCAATCTTTTCCCCTACCTTAATCATTGTTATATTTATAACATATTTATATAAATAACACAAAATTTTCAATTTACTTAATAATTTTTATATAGATGTGTATCATTCTTGGCAAGATGAAGAATGAAAACATAAAATTCAAATCAGAGAATAAATTATGCCACAACTGCAAAAAGGGATTTGTTATTGAGCCTGAAGATTTTGTGTTCTACGAAAAAATCAAAGTCCCGCCACCGACCTTTTGCCCAGAATGTCGAACCATCAGGCGACTGTGTTGGAGAAATGAAACATGCCTCTTCAAAAGGAAGTGCAATGTCCTGGGTCATAGGGAAATGTTGATTTCTTTTTTACATCCCGAAGAAAAGTTAGTGGTATATGATTCTAAATTCTGGTGGGGTGATGGTTGGGATCCGCTTTCATACGGGAAAAAATATGATTTTTCAAAGACCTTCTTTGAACAATGGAGAAATTTAAGGGACAGCATCCCCCTCCAGTGTCTTTCCAATCTCCATGCGACCAACAGCGACTATTGCAATGTGGCAGAGGCAAACAAAAACAGCTATATGTGTTCCGCGTCTTTCACCACAGAAGGTGCTTTTTATTCTAACCGCATCACACAAATAAAAGACTCGCTTGATCTGTATGTAGTACATCGTTCTGAGCTTTGTTACGAAGATGTAATATGCTCAGACAGTTACCGATTGTTATATTCCTTGAATTGTAAAAGTTGTGTCGATTCTTATTTTTTATATGACTGTATTGGTTGCACTAACTGTTTTGGATGTACTAATTTGCGAAACAAGTCATATTGCATGTGGAATCAACAACTCAGTAGAGAAGAATACAACAAACAGCTAGCCGAATATAATTTAAAAAATTATGAGACCATTTCAAAGCTTAAAAATAAATTCCAGGAAGTATGCTCGAAGGCCATACATCGTTTCGCTGTTCAAACAAAAACAGAAAATTCCACCGGCGACAACCTAGAAAATACAAAAAATTGCAAAATTTGCTTTGATGCCACAGGACGGATAGAGGACGTAAAACACTCCCATTGGATGGCTCTAAATGTTAAGGATGTTTATGATTCCGGTCCGGGGATAGGACCAGCCGAGCTTGTCTATGAAGCCTTTGATACGGGGGTGGGGGGCTTTAGAAATCTATTCACCAGTGTGGTCTACAGCTCAAGTGACGTGGAATATTCATTTAACTGTCATGGGTGTTCTAACCTGTTCGGCTGTATTGGCTTACGGAATAAAAAATACTGCATTTTAAATAGAGAATACACGAAAGAGGAATATGAGAAACTGGTTCCAAAAATTAAAGAGCAGATGAATATATTGCCGTATAAAGATAAAAGAGGGATCGCTTATAGGTATGGGGAATTTTTCCCCGCAGAGCTTTCCACCTTTTGCTATAACGAAACTCAGGCGCAAGATTACTTTCCGCTTTCTAAAGAGCGGGCAGTCGAAATGGGTTTTAGATGGCGTGATAGAAAGGCAAACGAATATAAACCCACCTTGGAATCTAAAAACATCCCTAGTAATTTAGATGATGTGAGAGACTCCATTACAGAAGAGGTGATAGAATGTGAGAATAAAGATAAATCAAGCAACTACTGCAGAAAAGCTTACAAAATAACCACAGATGAATTGAATTTATACCGAAAGATCGGCATTCCTCTGCCAAGATCATGCTTTTTTTGTCGTCATGAAAACAGATTGAGAATGCGCAACCCAATGAAGCTCTGGCACCGCAAGTGCATGAAGGAAGGTTGCAACAACGAATTCGAAACCTCATACTCCCCCGACCGACCAGAGATAGTGTATTGTGAGACTTGTTATCAGAAAGAGGTTTACTAATTATTTCACCCCGTGTTTTTTGTGTAGTTTATCGATTTCTTCCTCTTCCAGTTCTTCTTTTTTCTCTTTTCCTTTATCCCCCAACGCTTTAAGCTCTTTATCGCTCAATTTATCTAAGGATTTTACTAATTCTGATAATTTTTCTATCGTATTTTTCTCCGGCGCGTCCAGAACCTCTTCTAATAAAGCATGTAAAATCCAGCCCATTCTGGGCCCCGGCGCAATGCCGAGCTCTTTTTTCATAAATTCCCCGTTTATTTTGAGTTGGCCGACAGATATCGGGTCATGAAGGGCTTCCTCTATCATCGCAAAATACTTGCGCAAGCGGTACGGCGCTTCTTTTTTCTTCATTCCTACCCTATCGCACTCACGAACATTCATTAATTCCCAAATATGATCTTTTCCAACCTTGGTAATAATTCTGCGCACTGCAGAAAGTGTGATGAGTTCTGTGTCAGAGAAAAACATATGATTGCGCACCAGTTTTTCTACCAATTCAATTTCTTTTTTCGGAAATTTTAATCGTTCCATTATTTTTTTAGTCATCCTCGCGCCGATAACTTCATGGCCATAGAAAGTAAATTTCTTTTTACTTTGAGAGGAAAAAGTATTCTCGGACTCACCACGAAAATTTTCTGCTGAAAATTTTCTCTGTCCGTCGCCGTCGCTCCTACCAAGGGTTCCCTCGAGAACACTTTTACTTCCCTTGTCTACAATTTTGGCCTTGCCCTGTACCGACGCATAGCGTCTGGTACGGGGTTTCCCGATATCATGAAAAAGGGCAGAAAGCCTTATTTCTAAAGGCCAATTCTTATCCGCGGCATGCTGGAGGGCATGCAATAAATGATCCCAAACATCATAAATATGCGTACCGGATTGCTCGCAATTTATCCCCTCTTCGAGCTCCGGAATTATGTTTTTCAGCAAGCCGAATTTTTGCAACATGACAATTCCGCTCGCCGGATTTTTTGACATAATTATTTTCACAAACTCATCGTGTATTCTTTCTTGTGATATTTTTTTTATCAAATCAGCATTTTTTAAAATACTTTCCATGGTTTCATGAGAAACAGAAAAATCAAGTTGGCAAGAAAAACGTACAGCCCGCAACATTCTAAGCGCATCTTCTTGAAAACGGTCATCAGGATTCCCCACTGCCCGCAATGTCTTACCCTTCATGTCCTTTAGACCATCAAATAGATCCGTTATGTGTCCTTTAGAATCTAAAGCCAAGGAATTCACTGTAAAATCACGTCTTTTAAGATCGTCTTCTAGCGTATCGCTAAATTTTATTTCATCTGGATGTCGAAAATCACTATATTTTGCTTCAATTCTAAAGGGGGTAACCTCTATTTGTCTTAGGGTTTCTTGTGAAACGTCTTCCTGAATAACAGCTACTGTACCAAAGTTATTTTCGTAAACAGTCTTTGGAAATAAGCCCATAATCTGATCTGGTTTGGCACTTGTGGTCACATCCCAGTCTTTGGGAAGAATGTCCATTAGAAGATCTCGTACACATCCTCCCACCAAATATGCTTGAAAACCCGCCTTTTCTAAGGTGTTCGTTACATATGAAACCTCCTTCGGGATTTTTTGTATTAATTTTTTGTTTTCTGAGTTCACCTAACTGGTGTGCGGCCAGGGAGAATCGAACTCCCGTCTCATCCTTGGCAAGGACGTGTTCTACCACT
>Ga0066639_10005199_pt1 | contig 10978 bp, 10 predicted proteins | sample CryGeyCG2114_010_2_FD_59504 | JGI IMG/M metagenome (GOLD analysis project Ga0066639, IMG submission 59504) | Groundwater microbial communities from aquifer - Crystal Geyser CG10_big_fil_rev_8/21/14_0.10 | ecosystem: Environmental > Aquatic > Deep subsurface > Groundwater | place: USA: Utah... | reverse complement strand
GCCACTTCAGGTAAGCTACTAACTCTGGAGACTATGGTGAGGGCGCCGCAGGCTTGGGCCTCAATTACAGGAATCCCGAAACCTTCATAAAGGGAAGGGAGGACGTAGGCAATAGAGGCTTTGTATAAAGCGGGGAGATCCTCACTCTCTACAAAGCCTGTAAAGATGACTTTTTTCTCTAATTTATACCGCTTGACGACCTTGAAGATTTCGTCGAATAACCAGCCCTTTTTACCAACAATAACTAGTTTGGTTCCCCCACCCATGCGGGCAAATGCCTTGATAAGGGTGGTGATGTTTTTGCGTGGCTGGAGAGTGCCGACGTAGACAAAGTACTTGCCGGTAATACCGTATTTTTCTCTGACTTGTTTTTGTTTAGTAAGGGGAATACGAGGGTGAAAGAGGTCGGAGTCATAGCCAGGGTAAATGACTTTGATTTTTTCAGGTTTGGTTTTGTAAAATTCAACGATGTCATCCTTGGTGTAGTTGCTAATGGTGATGATTTTTTTGGCTTTTTTGGCAGAGCGTGAGGTCCAGTTACGAAGTTGATTTAGGTCGTATTTAGTGAAGTATTCAGTCCCAAATTTTTCATAGGAGAGATCCATAATCGAGAAAACGCGAGGAACTGGCGAGACAAGAGGAATGTAGTGGCTAGGAGTAAAGAGGACGTCTGGCCTGGGAGAACGGAAGAGGCGGAGGGTGAGACCGGTAAGGACCCACGCCTTGCTGGGTCCGAAGACCTCGTAGCTAAAGTTTTCTGATGTGGGAGGCAGATCGGGCAGAGGTCGGTTTTTGAGAAAGACGACGAATTTGTGTTCGGTCTTAAGTTTGGATAGATGGTGGATAAGTTCGAAGGCAACTTGGTTAACGCCAACTCGTTGAGAGATATTGGCCTCGTTGCCGTCGATAGCGATGAGCATTTTTGTTATGTTTTTTGCCGGGATTGGGCCACTTCTTCATAAAGCTTGAGGGTGGCTTGAGCAGTTTTTTCCCAACTAAATTTCTTAAGCTGCTGATGTCCTTTTTGGATGAGTTTACCGCGATTTTCTAGTGCTTCGATTATACCATCGGCAATACTGTCTACAGACTCCGGGTCGATTAGAACGGCGGCTGATCCGGCGACTTCGGGCATGCTGGAGATATTACTAGTGACGACCGGAGTGGAAACAGTAAAAGCGTCAAGGATTGGTAAGCCGAAACCTTCATAAAGGGAAGGAAAGAGGACGAGTTGAGCTTGGGAAACAAGAAGGGAGAAATCTAGAGTTGAGACGAAATTGGTAAAGATGACTGAGGATGTGGCAAGTTTTTGCTCTTCTTCGGACGGCCGTCCGACGACAACCAAAAGAAGATCCAAATTGGCTTCCTTGAAGGCTTCTATGGCGCGTTTAACATTTTTGCGTGGATGACCTGATCCGGGGATAAGGATGAATGGCTTGCTGATTCCTAAGCGGCGTAAGTGTTGGGCGGTGATTTCCTGAGTGTTGAGTGAAGGTTGTGGAATAGAGGAGGCTTCGGGAATAACGTCGATTTTCTCGGGATCAATATCAAGATAACGGACAATGTCGTTCTTGGTTGCGTGAGATACGGCAATGATTCGAGCCGATTCTTTGATTACCCAAAATAGGCGTTTGCGGTGGACTCGCGAGACTTCTGGATGGACGAACTGAGGATCTTTGAACATGGAAAGGTCGTGGATGGTGGTAATTTTGGGAGCCTTAGCGGGCGGTTCGGCCCAGTCTGAGGTGTGAATCAGATCAACCGGACCCGTGAACCATTCGGCAGGAGCAACGTGAAGGGTATTCCAGAGAAAGTTGGCAAGGCTGGGGGAAAGACGGTTGGTTTTATTGATGGCTTTGGGTAGACGATTAATCCAGAGGTCGAGGTCTTCTTTACGCCTGAGTGATCCCCCAAAAAGGATGAACGAATGTTTGGTTTTTAACTTGAGGAGCTCGGTTATAAGTAACTTGGTGTAGCGAGAGACACCGGTACCATAGATAGCTTGGGAGACGTCGATGGCGATTTTCATAGTAGATTATTGTGCTTGGAAATGGTCAACGAAACCAACACCATTAAAGTCCTGAGTACTGGTGAGAGTATAGCCAGCATTATTAAGCCATGTGGAAATGTTGTGGCTTGGGTCAGTGAGTTCGGAAAGATAGTGGAAGTAGTAGACGTCCGATTTGCCATTGGTGCCTTGAGAAAGCCGGAGATCAAGTAGACTTGGGTCTTCGTTCAGGTCTTTAAGGGGAGCAATGTAGCGAAGCTCGGGTTGATACCAGAGGACGGGGGCAAAGGCGTCGGCAAAGGCAAAAATTGACTGTGCGTTTTGGTCTTGTTGTTGCTCCATCACAAACCGGGTGGCAGAACGCCAGTCTTCTCTGTGAAAGGCAGGAGTGGTCCAGAAGACGTAGTTCGCAAATAAGGCGGTGAAAATTATAATCATAAGGTTAAGATTGGCGAGCTTGGGGGGAAGTTGTGAAATACCCAGGGCCATTAGTGCGGTGAAGGCGGGAATAAGATAGATATAGCGCCAGTAACCCAGCATTGGGGAAGAGAGCGAGAAAATGGCGGCAAGAACAATGGGAACCGAAAGCCAAATGATAAATAGGCGGCTAACTTTTTGGCGAAGGCTGAGGAGCATGAGAGAAAGATAGTAGAAAGTGGTGACACCGCCGACAAGAAGCAGGCTTTTAGAGGTTGAAAAGTTGATTCTCCCAAAAGAAAACTTAGCAGGAATAAGGAAGAGAGACTTAAGACTTAGTTCTCCGGAAATGGTGGTCCAACCTGGTAAGGATTTAAGGAAAGCGCTGCCAGCAAACTGAGCCTGAAGAGTGGGAATCCAGGGAACAAAACATACAGAAACAACAAGTGTTGATAGCAGAAATCGGTTGAGCATTTTGCGGTGATAAATAATGACGTAGATGAGTTGTGCACCGAGGTTGAAAACGGCGCCGTAGAAGGTAAAAAGATTGGTGGTGGTGAAAATGGTGAAAAGAACGAGATGCTTGTTACTCTTGGTCATGTTCCATTTAATGAGTAAAAGCCAGGTGAGAGTAGCTAACATGGCAGAAAGAGAGTACATCCTAAGCTCTTGAGAGTAGTAAATATGGAGGGGGTTAAGAGTAAGTAGTAGGGCACCAATTATTGGAAATGGGACCTTGTGAGAGAAGATTTTGAAGTTGATTTTTCCATTCAGGAGTTCAAGAAGTCGATATAAGAAATAAATGGTTAAGACACCAAAGGCAATATTCGGTAGTCGAAGAGTGACCTCTGAGGTGAGTCCGAGCTTGAGAAGGAGATTGGTGATCAGATAATAGAGTGGTGGGTGAAAATCAGTCGCGAGGTAACCAAAGATGTCCATGAAGGGACGGTTACTAATAACCAGAGTGGCGCCTTCATCTAGCCAAAAGCTTTGATTGGCGAGGATGTGCCTTAGGACGAAGGCGAGGATGAGAACAATGTATATCATGGTTGCTGTTGCTGGAGGGCAGACGGGTGTCGCAAGGCAAAGGATTTACTAACTACCCCTAGTATAGCGAATGGCACCAGAGATACGGCGATAATGACACCTTCAAAGATGCCGGGGTCGGTCAGGTTGGCGTTAAGAAGTAGGAGGATGGTGACGGGGATAAAGCGTCCGAAATTCTTGTAGATTTGGGAAAAAAGGGCATATTCGGTACTGAGGTCTTCCTCAGAGGAATCGAGTGAAGATATTTGGGCGAGCGAGGAACTGAGACTGATACCGAAGGTGGCGGCTAGCAGAGTGTTACCGAGAGCAAAGAAGACCAGTCCCAAGAGATTGAAGTTGGCAACAAAGACAACGGCAAAAAGGGTGAAGATGATTGCGCCGGCGCCAGTAATGGTGAGAGATTGAGATTGTTTGAAGAACCTAGTGTAGAGAACTTCGAAAACTAAGGAGGCTAAGCCAAGGAAGAAACTAAAAACTCCCCAGCCCTGAAGGTTTCCGGTGAAATGGAGGGCGATTACGCCAAGGAGGGAGAAGAAAAAACCATCCTTGAGGCCAATAAGAAATTGGGCCTGGGCGAAGAGTGATTTTTCCGGGTTGGTATTATTGGAGGGAAGCATGGCGGCTGCGAGGTTAAAACGGAGGTCGGTCTGAGGGAAGTTAATGAACAGACTGACTAACAAAGCCAGAGACAACGCGATTAAACCGACGATGAAAACTAACTGGAATGAGGCAGAGAGATAGGCTATCGAAAAGGCGATGATAGGTGGCAAGAAGATGCCGGCCACAGTTTCTGCGGCAGCGAGACGGCTGATAGTTTGCTCAAGGCCTCCAGTGGCTATTTTGGTTCCTAAAACGTCTGCAGAAATAACCATCGCGCCCAAGGAGATACCTTTAAAGATGCCAAGAAGGAGTGGCTGGGCAACAATTAATTCCTGGGTGAAGATGAGAATAACTGCGAAGCTGATGCTGAACAGCAGAGATAGAATGTGAGCAGTTTTGAGACCAACATATTCGGTAATCCAGGCTATCAGGATGGCGATGACAGGAAGAGAGAGAAAAACACCGAGGTTATAAGTGAGAATGGTTGTGAGAGATTCAGAATTAATCCAGATAAAAAGATCGACAAAAGTGCCTGTAGCTAATAATCAAAGTTGGGTAAGGAAATGGTAGGTTAGCCAGATCATGTAGTTTTGAGTTTGATATTGACGGTGAGATAGTAGACCGCTTGTAATAAGCTTAAGAAGAAACCGTGGAAGCCGTCAAGGAAGCCAAGTTTGTAGAAATAACGCTTGATGAAGTCTTCCAGTGGTTCGAGAAAAAGATTGGAATAGTTAAAACTCTGGTTGGTCATACGCCGCTTGGCTACTTCTAAGTTGGAGTATGAGTCGATTTTGTTAATGAATTCAGAGACGGTTGCGTAGTTGTAGTGCAGGAGATAGTGATGGAGTTGTTTGGGCTTGTCCTCACCCACAAACTGCTCGTGGACGGCTCCGCTCCATTTACCTAGAGACTTGTGATAAAGACGGATGTGATTGTCATCCTTAGGTCCCCAGTCGGTGTGAAGAATTGGTTTATTCCAGATGATGTTGATTCGGCCAATTTTGTAGATGGCTGGAGTTTCTGGGAGAACGGCAATCTCAGCAGCAAGCGATCTTGGGACAACGACATCTGCCTCAAGTGAAAGGATCCAGTCATTACTTGCGTGTCTGTCGGCGAAGTTGCGAGTATCGGCAAAATTCTTGAAGGGGTGGGTGATGACTTTGGCTCCTGCTTTTTTAGCAATATCAACTGTCTCGTCTGTCGAACCGGAGTCAACCACGAGTATCTCGTCGGCGAAGGAGAGAGAGTCGAGGGTTCGCGGAAGGTCGACGGCCTCGTTAAGAGTAGGAATGACAACGGTAAGTTTCATTAAGTGATCTTACCTTTAGAAGTGGAAGAGTTCTAGAATGGCTTCGAACGGACTGGTGGGGCGATCGGTAGCACCAAGGACGGTTGGAGTTCCGGGAAGCGAGCTATTCCGAGATGATGAGTAGATGACCATAGCGAGAGAGACGATGGCGGCGGCCACCGCGAGGACAACATGAAAACGATTAACATTAACACCTCTCTGTGCCATGAACTTAGACTACTTTAATCATGATTATTTTGTCAAATTTTTGAGAGCGATCTCGTATTGAGAGAAGACTGAAGCTAAGGAAAAAAATTGAGATCGAGTTTGCGGAAGATGACGCCAGTTTTTCTTAAGAGCAGCTGCAATTGTCTGGGAGTAGAGGTCTGTATCGTCTGGGTCGTTTATGTAGAGCCCGGCAGGACCAATGATTTCTTTTCTGATGGGATCGTTGGTGGCGACAACGGGAAGATTGCATGCCAGAGCCTCGAGATAAACAAGACCAAAGGCCTCACGAACGTGCGGGCAAAAGGTAAAAAGGTCTGCGGCACGATAATAGTTGGGAATTTCATCATGAGAAACAGAGAGATGGAGGAAGCGGTTTTTACCAAGCAGCTTATAACCTAAATTATTGATTCTTTTATCTAAAGGGCCTTTGCCAAGGAGGAGGTAGGAGCCTTGTTTTAGCCTGGCAATGGCGGCAATCCCCTGCTCTACTCTTTTGTCCCTGGTGCTGGCAGCAACATTAATGACTATAGGTTTTTGTAACTTGAGTTTTGCGGTTTTTCCTTGAGGTGAGAATTTCTCTGTGTCGACGGCGTGGTAGATCTGAGCGAAGGCTTGTTTTCCCCAAAATGTTGACTGTTTTGCCCACTTAAGTTGAGCTTTAGTGAAACAAATAAAGAGGTCTGGCTTCCAAAATAAATTCCAGTGCTCATCCCAACCGGGCCCCGAATGTCCGGCGATGATGAGTTTGGATCGAGTGAGAAAAGTGATGAGTCGAAGAATTGGAATCGGCCAACCAGAGTTGGTGGGGTAAATGATGTCGTAATTACCACTGATGAGGTTGGGGAGGGTTTTGAAGAAAAAGATGAGCTCTTTACGTTTGTAGTAATCAAGGAACAAGCGTTTAAGGAGATGACGAGGAGAGAGGAAGTCATCCGGCCAGATTTTTGGGGAATGAACAGGAAAAACTAAGATGGGGTAGGATTTGTTTTTTGGGGCAGGTCCCGATTGGTAGACCTCGACGGTGTGGTTTTTGCCTAACTGGTCGGCAAATTGGTCGACGTAGGTCTCAACGCCACGATTCAGATGTCCAGAGTAGAAGCTTAAGAGTGCGATTTTCATACTTTAAATCCTTGACCTCGCTTAAGAAGAAGTTTTAGATAGGCTTTGAAGATATACCAGGGGTTATCTAGAAAAACTAAAGGCAGACCTTTGTGAAGATGCTTACTGTTGTGTTTGACATAAGCTCTGTAGTTATTGATGAGATGATGAAGATTAAGATCTAGATTGACGTCGTGCTTATATTTAATTTTGTTTTCCCAATAGAATTGGCATTCGTCCGGTCCTGTCCAACGCGTGAACTGAAATTCAGTTGAATAAAGTAAGGGATAACTTTTGGGAGTGAGGTGGAGCACTCCCCTTTTATTTTCGAAGAGCCATTTGTGATGAGCAAAACCTGGGGTTCGGTGTGGCCCGGTAAGCCAGTCGGTGATATCGAAATGAAAGAAAGTCGTATCAAGACCCCTAGAGGGGGTGGCGATGTATCCTCTTTTGGCGACGCGGGACATCTCTTCAATGACCAAGAAAGGTGAATGCAGATCTTCGAGAGTGTGGGTACAGAGGACAAAATCGAAAGAGTTGTCTTTGAAGGGAAGTCTTTGAGTTTCGATGTCTAGACGGACAAACTTGGTGGCGTTTAGGGGAGAATCAAAGTCATAGGCGGCTTCTTCGGGGCGAACGATATCGACTAGAGTATGAATTTTGATTTGATCGTGCTGCTTGCTCGATCCTCCGATATCGAGGATTTTATCGGAAGGTCTGATATTAAACTTGCGAATGAGTTCTTTGTCGGTAAGTGCAACCATGACCTGATTATATCGCCTCAAGTTTGGTTGCCGAGATGAACGCCTGTGGACCGTAAAGACTGAAGGGAAAGATTCCGTTTTGACCAAGATTATTGAAGAGAAGCTTACGAGGGTTTCTGGTTGGCAGATCTTCGGACCAAAGGCTTGAAGAGTTATCTATCTTGAAATGCTTATTGACTAAAAATCGCTTAAGAGTACCGAGATAAGGCTCAACAGTGGTGTCATCATCTGGTTGATTGTAGGTCTTTTTTGGCGTCACTGAGCACCAATGAAGATGATCTGGAGACGGGGGGAAGAAGTCTTTAAAAATACCTCTTATAAGTTTGAAGACCGGGTTTTCGGTGGAGTTGGGTGAGCGACGATTAGGGGCACCAAAGTTGGGGCAAATGAGGACTAATTTTCCGTTCGACGCTAGGACTCGAATCATTTCTTCGATAGCTAGCTCGGGCGATTGGGTGTGTTCGAGAACAAATGCAGAATAAACAAGGTCAAAGTTTTCGTCCGGAAAGGGAAGTTTTTTGCCGTCGTAGTGCATAAACTTGTGACGAGGGTATTTCTTGCGTGCTTGGGAGATGGCATAGTCATTAATATCCACACCGGTTCCTTTTTGGTTCTTCTTGAGTAAGGCGTTGAGTCTGGATCCCTCACCGCAACCAAAATCAAGAATTTGCTTAGATTGATGGCAAAGTTTTTTGAGCTCGATGAGCCCCGGGTGATCACCTATTGTTGCACTGGATTTTCCAGCTAGGGAATAATACTTGGTCGAGTATGCATGAGATTTCATTTAAGAAGTTTCAGAAGCTTCCAGGAAGTGAGTGAGAGGACGATAAGGTTGGAGACCCCCAGTGAAATGGTCGGAGCGACAGCTCCATAGGTGGGGATTAGAAGTGTGTCAAGAATGACAATAACAATGATCTGGATGATTGTAATTTTGGCGATGAAATTTGGTTGATTAAAGTAATAAATAATGGGGTTGACGGTGACAGTAGCAAATAGGAAAGGAATCATGGCAACGGTGAGGTAACGGAAGATAGGGATGGTGGAAAGATAGGCTTCTCCGAAAATAACGCGGACGATTAGAGGTGCAAACTGTAGAGTAACAAGCATTACTCCGGCAACGATAGCGGTAAGAAATGTAAGCTTGACGATATATTTTTTGACTTGCTTCTTGGTGGTGAAAGCAGAGAATCGGGGGGCAACAACGCTACCCAAGCTGGATACCAGTAAGGCAAAGAGGAGGGCGATGCGACTTGCGGCGGCAAAGACGCCGGCCTGGAAGCTGCTGCCGATGGCATTAAGAAGAATGATGTCAATGCGAGAAATACCGACAGAAAAGATGCGCATAATGGCGATCCACTTGGCAAAATGAAAGACTTTCATAACGTATGGCCGAGGGAATATGGGAGAGATGTGCTTGAGCTCATTAGCAAGTCCAAAGGCGGTGGCGAGCGAAGAAGCGGCGACGGCAGCGAGGAGAACAGAAGAGATATCCAAAAGATCTGAGCGGAGCAAGAGGTAGGTAAGAAGGAGCTTTAACCAGGAATCGAGAGACATGATGAGTGAAACATAAAGAAAGCGTTTTTCGGCTCTGAGGATAGCCAAGGCGAAGGTCTCAAAAGTGAGCGGGATGACGAGTAGGGCGAGATAAAAGACGTGTGTTGAGGTGGCACCGGGGAGGACGTCTGTGCGGATAGGGATGAAGCCGAGGGCAAGCAAGACCAGACCAAGGGCGATAACTAGTTGGAGCCAAAAGGTGACCGAAATAATGCTACTGCGGTCCCCTTTTACTTTGGGGATGAAGTTGACAAGAGCCGAGGATATGCCAAGGTCAGAGAGTGATCCAAATAGGGTGGCCAAGGCGAAGATGGCTGAGAAAATCCCAAATTTGTCTGGAGAAAGAGAGCGGGCGACAATGATGGTAAAGAGGGTACCCCCAAGAGCGACGGCGAGGTTTCCTCCCATGGTGATGGCAGTATCTCGGGAAGTACCAGAAAGCAGGAGAGTTTTAATTCTTGGAATCACAAGGTGATTTTAACAGAGAAACGATGACTATTTTTCGTTTTTCAGAAGTTCCAGATCACTCTGAACCATCATAGAAATCAGTTGTTTGAAGCTGGTTTTTGGTTTCCATGAGAGAGTTTTTCTGATTTTTTTGGCGTCTCCAACTAAGGGGCCGGTTTCGGTTGGTCTGACCCATTTGGGATTAATGACGACGTGATCTTTCCAGTTAAGGCCGACTTCTTCGAAGGCTGTTTTGGCTAAATCTTCAACAGTGTGAATCTCCCCGGTGGCAACAACAAAATCATCCGGACGGTCATGCTGAAGCATCAACCACATGGCTTCTACATAGTCACCAGCAAAACCCCAGTCGCGCTTAGCATCGAGACTTCCGAGTTCTAGCTTGCCCTGTTTGTTGACAATTGGATCTCCTCCTTGCCCGAGAGGAATATTTTTCTTGAGGCCCAGCTTGATGGTGGCGGCGGCTAGAGTGACCTTACGGGTAACGAAGTCAGGACTACGACGAGGACTCTCGTGATTAAAGAGGATGCCAGTAGAGATGAAGAGGCCAAATGAGTTGCGATAGATTTGGGCATCGAAATGGGACAGAGCCTTCGCCGCTGCGTATGGATTGGCGGGATGAAGCGGAGTATTTTCATCTTGAGGGCTGACTTTGGTTTCGCCAAAGAGTTCGCTGGTACTAGCTTGGTAGACTTTTGCCTTGGGATGAAGATTACGGACGGCTTCGAAAATACGAAGAGCACCCATACCTGTCTGGTCAGCAGTGGCTAGGGGTTGGTGCCAGGATTCGTGAACATGGGACTGGGCACCGAGGTTGTAGATTTCGTCTGGCTTGATTTTGGAGATATACATATTGAGACAGGCCTGGTCAGCGAGGTCTCCGTATGCTAGATGGATCTTGTGAAGTAGATGAGAAGCATTGCCTAAGTCTGGTTTGCTTTTACGACGAAGAAGGCCGTAAACACGATAGCCTTTTTTGAGGAGAAGTTCGGCGAGATAAGAGCCGTCTTGGCCAGTAATTCCAGTAATAAAAGCTGTTTTTTTTCTTCGAGGCATGGGTTGGATTATAGATTAATAATAATAATTTGCTAGGTAAAGGTTTTTAAAAAAAGATATGATACCTTTATGTTTTTGAGTAAAGCTCGCAGGGGATTGTTGTTTATCATATCATTGGTTTTTTTGAATGGGATGGTGACACAGTGGGCATTTGCAGCAGAGAACAACTACGTGACACCTATTTTCCCAGTTAGGGGATGTGAGTACTGGAGAGAGGGGTGTGACTATCAACACTTTTATGATTTGAAGGATGTAGTTTTGGAAAGCGAGTTGTCTGCTACTTGGTTAGTTCACTATGATGTTTTGGCTGACGACGAGATTGTTTCTGATTTCAAGTCTTTTCCGGATAACCAAGAGTTTGGTTTGTTTTTGGAAGTGACTTTGAAGTGGGCTAATGATGCTCATGTTTTGTTTGACTGGGAAAATGATCATTGGAGTGCCTCGCACAAGCTGTTT
>Ga0066639_10005194_pt1 | contig 10983 bp, 14 predicted proteins | sample CryGeyCG2114_010_2_FD_59504 | JGI IMG/M metagenome (GOLD analysis project Ga0066639, IMG submission 59504) | Groundwater microbial communities from aquifer - Crystal Geyser CG10_big_fil_rev_8/21/14_0.10 | ecosystem: Environmental > Aquatic > Deep subsurface > Groundwater | place: USA: Utah... | reverse complement strand
TTTTTGGTGCCTTCAAGCCGATAGGTTGGTTGCCCTCACCACCGCCATGCGGATGGTCTACCGGATTCATAGCCGTACCACGTACAGTTGGTCTAAAACCAAGGTATCTGGTGCGTCCGGCCTTACCCAATCTGACTAACCTCTTATCAGGATTGCTGACTTTACCTATGGTAGCCAAACAATTTTCAGGTACTAATCTTATTTCCCCAGAAGGCATTTTTAATTGAACTTTACCTCTATCAACAGCCATTACATAAACCATATTACCAGCCCCGCGAGCTACTTGTCCGCCCTTACCCGGATTCATTTCAACATTAAATACTTCTATACCAGCGGGTATATACTTAACCGGCATGCGGTTACCTATTTTAATTTCAATTTTATTATTTGAAGACATTACCTGTTCGCCGATTTTAAATTTATCCGGGGCGATTACATAACGTTTTTCTCCATCAACATAGTTTAATAAAGCGATTCTGGCTCCGCGGTTAGGATCATATTCAATAGTAGCAACCTTAGCTGGAATATCAAATTTATTTTGTTTAAAATCAATTATTCGTAAATTACGCTTGGCTCCGCCACCGCGATGACGAATAGTGATTTTTCCTTGAAAATTTCGTCCGCTTTTTTTGTTTTTCGGCAAAATTAAACTTTTCAAAGGAGTTTTTTTTGTGATATCAGAAAAATCATCAAAGCTTGCTTTGCGTCTTCCTGGGGTGGTTGGTTTTACTTTTTTAATTCCCATATATTAATTCCATTTAACCTATAACTTTTTTGCATTTATAATTTTTTAAACACCTTCGTAAATCTGAATTGTTTTATCTTTAGGTAAGGTCACCACTGCTTTTTTCCAATCTTTACGACGTCCTAAAACCTTACCGGTGCGCTTTTTTTTGCCGACCACATTAATTATGTTAACACCGGTTGGTTTAATGCCATAAACATCTTCAATAGCTCGCGCTACCATGATCTTATTAGCGCAAGTATCAACAGCAAAAACATACTTATTATGTTTATTTAATTCGGCGGCTTTTTCAGCAATCAGAGGCTTCACTAAAACTCGGTAACTTTCAGAAAATTTTTTACCACGATTACTTTTGGCCTTTTTACCATTGCCCTCGCCGGTGGCATAAAGATCTTTCATACTCTCCTTGGCTGGTAAATTCTTGTCATGTACCTTGGTTGGAGTTTTAGTCTTTTTCACTGCCGATTTTTTAACCTGAGTTTTCTTTACTTCAGTTTCAACGGATGAATCAATATCTTTATTTTTGTTGTTTTTAAATATGCTCATAAATTAAATTTTGCTGTAAATTTTATCTATCTTAGTCATAGCTTCCTTAGTCACAAGCACCTGACGATATTTTAATAAATCAACAATATTAATATTATTGATATTTAATAATTTAACATTCGATATATTGCTAAAAGCTCTTTTTGCGTTCTCGTCTTTTTTATTATTAATCACTAAAATACTTCGTTTCTGTTTCGCATCATCTTTTTTTAGATTAAATGTTTTGCTTTCTAAATTTTTAATCATGGCCATAGCTTCTTTGGTTTTTGCATTTTTAAATTCCACTTTTTCCAAAACAACTAAAGCGCTATTGATTAATTTATCGGTTAAAACCATGGCAATAGCCTTTTTCTTCATTTTAACATTAATTTTTTTAGAAAAATTTCTGTCTTTAGTTGGCCCAAAAGTCACGCCACCACCAATCCAAATAGGTGAACGACTGGAACCGGCGCGCGCCCGACCAGTGCCCTTCTGTCGCCATGGCTTCTTACCACCACCACGAACCTCACTTCTGTCTTTGGTATGAGCCAAAATCTGACGTTCATTGGCCATTTGTGCTATAGTCGCCTGATGCACCAAATCCTCATTAACAGAAACATTGAAAATATCGGGATTTAAACTCATTTCACCCACTACTTCAGCTATTTCATTGTATATTTTTATTTTTTCCATAATTTTATATTCAAGCTACAAAACAAAAGAACAATTTTATTTTTATTTTTCTTGACCGTCCGGCTGTTTTTTTTCTTGTTTATTTTCTTGTTTTGTGGCTTGTATAATTTGTTCTGATTGAGCTAAATTTTCCTCAATTATTTCTTGATCTTGACTTAAGGTTGATGTCTCTGTGTTGGTCGGCGCTTCAGATTTTGTCTGTGATGATTCATCAAGAGCTGTTGCTTCAACTTTAACCGCTATCTTGCTTTTTATATTCAATTCACCCTCACCAGAAATAACTATCAAACCATTGCGAGCACCAGGCACAGCACCTTTGATATACAAAATATTTTGTTGTTCATCAATCTGAACAACTTCTAAATTAGTTACAGTCACTTGCTCATCACCCATATGCCCTCCCATACGCATCCCCTTAAAAACGTGTGCTGGCCCGGTAGCGCCGGCGGAACCAGGCATGCGATGTTGATCCTTATGTCCATGTGTTTTTAAGCTACCGGCAAAACCATGTCGTTTAACCACACCTTGAAAACCACGACCTTTTGATGTGCCAGTCACTTTAATCTTATCGCCGGCGACAAAACTTGTGGTATCAATTATGTCCCCCACTTTAATATCCAACTGTTTAGCATCTTCAATTCTCATTTCTTTAACATAACGAAAATTTCCTAAATTATTAAAGTGCTTCAACTGTGGTTTATTGATATTTTTAGCCTTTTTTTCGCCATAACCGAACTGAATAGCCCTATAACCATCTGTTTCTTGATTTTTCACTTGCACGACTGTACAAGGTCCGGCAACTACTTTGGTCACTGGTACTACAACACCATTATCTTTAAAAATCTGCGTCATTTCTAATTTTTGGCCTATTAAAAATTTCATAATAAAATTAATAAATTTTTTTAAAGGAAATAAAAAATTCTGGCTTATACAACAAATGGCCAGAACTTAATCTTGGTTTTATAATTTTTGTTGTATGTATTGAAATTAAAAATTTCCCTTTATAGTTATTTTGCCAAGGCACTGCCTTAATTTAAAGGATTACGATGGCTAAAAAATCAACTATAAACTCTCTTTAGCGTTTAATTTTGTGATTATTTTGCGTTTTTTATATTTTTAAATACGCTTTTATTTAACACTATTATAATAAATTTGTCAACAACCCGCTTAAAAACTGCTTTTTTCACTGCAATTACATTTTTATTTCAACATCAACGCCAGCTGGTAGACTTAAACTGCTTAACATTTCCACAGTTTTAGCTGTTGGTTCAATCACATCAATCAAACGTTTGTGTACTCTCATTTCAAACTGTTCACGGGATGTTTTGTGCACAAATGTAGAACGATTAACAGTATATTTCTTTTTTGCAGTCGGTAATGGAATTGGACCAAATACTTGAGCTCCAGATCTTTGCGCTCCGTCAATAATCGTTTTAGCAGCCTGATCTATGATTTTATAATCATAAGCGCGTATTTTAATACGAATTTTTTGACGGTCGTCATTCTCCTTGTTACCAACTTGTTTATTTACAGTACTTTCCTCTGTTTTGACAGATTTAGATGTGTTTGCTTCGGTTGCGGACATGTTGTTAATGTAACTTTAATTTTAAATAAATCACCATAAATCCCACCTCTACATAGGAGATGGGATTGAGCTAATCTATTTTATAATTTTAGTGATAACACCGGCGCCTACAGTTCGACCACCTTCACGAATAGCAAATCTTTGTTTCTCTTCCAAAGCGATCGGAGCAATTAACTTGACAAGCATATTATTAACAGTATCACCTGGCATAACCATTTCCGTACCCTCGGGTAAAGTCACTTCGCCGGTCACGTCAGTGGTTCGCATATAAAATTGCGGCTTATAACCCTTGAAAAAAGGTTTATGTCGTCCACCTTCATCTTTATTTAAAACGTAAACTTCGGTTTCAAACTCAGTGTGAGGAGTAAGTGTGCCTGGCACAGCCAATACTTGTCCGCGTTCTACTTCATCTTTCTTGGTGCCACGTAATAAAATACCGGCATTATCACCAGCCTGACCTTGCTCAAGATTTTTATTGAACATTTCAATACCAGTGACGGTTGTTTTAGCTGTATCTCTTAAACCGACAATTTCAACTTCAGTGCCTACTTTGATAATACCGCGTTCAATACGACCAGTTACCACCGTGCCACGTCCTTCAATGGAAAAAACATCTTCAATGGGCATTAAGAAAGGATGGTCGACATCGCGTATTGGTTCTGGGATTTTTTCATCTAAAGCCTTTAATAAATCCAAAACTGCCTGACCATATTCGCCGTTTGGTTCATTTAAAGCCTTTAAAGCACTACCACGAATAATGGGCGTATTGTTGCCGTCAAACTCATATTTATTCAATAAATCTTTAATTTCTTCCTCAACTAAGTCAATTAATTCCTTGTCTTCAACCATGTCAACTTTATTTAAGAAAACAACTATGTACGGCACGCCTACCTGCTTAGCTAAAAGAATGTGCTCACGAGTTTGAGGCATGGGACCGTCAGTGGCTGATACTACTAAAATTGCACCGTCCATCTGGGCGGCACCGGTAATCATGTTTTTTACATAATCAGCATGCCCTGGACAATCAACATGAGCGTAATGTCTTTTTTCAGATTCATATTCAACATGGGCTGTGGCAATAGTGATACCGCGCTCTCTTTCTTCAGGAGCAGCATCAATTTGATCAACTGATTTGGATGAAGCTGACATGCCATGAGCATGAAGTACAGCTAAAATAGCCGCGGTTAAAGTGGTTTTGCCATGATCAACGTGGCCGATAGTGCCGACGTTAACATGAGGTTTTGTTCGTTCAAATTGTGCAGTCATGTATTTATTGATTACACGGCCCCTTTATCAAAAGGGTTACAACCCAGCCGTATTTATTAATAATTAATTTAAATTGTTTCTAAATAATATCTATCATCTTCACTAAAAGTCGTGCTGTAATTATCTTCATTATTCAAATCAGATGATTCTTCCTGTCCAACTCTTTTTATGTCCTCAGCTATTTCCCATCTTTTTTTAGAGTCGGTTTTATTATCTAAAATATTTTGTGAAGTATTATTTATTTTATCACTGTCTGCGTAATTGTCAAGTTTTTCACTAAAATCATATGCTTCCATTTCGGGAATATCTTCATTAAAATTTTCAAACTCATCTGTTTCATTAATTTCTTCGCTAATATCGGCGGTATTTTTTTCAATATTATCCCAATTTACCTCGGGCATGTTAAACATTTCACCGACATTATCTATTAATCCTTCATATTCATCTAAATTCATAACCACATAACAATTTTGTGGATTTTTTTGATCAACCACAATAATGCGATCACCAGTTTTTTTCGCTAAATTTAAAACTTTCTCTAAATAACTGTGCATAATAAATAATGGTTATAAATGGATTTATTATACTAAAATTATAATTTATACAAATTATATGTCAATAACGTAAAATGTATAAACTGTGAAAAACCCATGGTAAGTGTTTATTTAGCTCGTCCGCTGATGATGTCCTCGGATTTTTGCTTTGGCACCTCTTCATATCCATGTAATTCCATGGCATAACTTGCTCTACCCTGTGTCATGGAACGCAAACTGGTGGCATAACCAAACATTTCTCCTAAGGGAACCTTGGCATCAATTACCTTCATTTGACCGCGTTCACGCATTTCTTCAACTTGTCCACGCTTAGCGTTGATATCACCGACAACATCACCCATAAATTGCTCGGGGGTCACAATTTCTACCTTCATAATCGGCTCAAGTAATACAGGTTTAGCATTTCTGCACGCCGCCTGAAAAGCCATGGAGCCAGCAATTTTAAAAGCAGCCTCCGAAGAATCAACATTGTGATAAGAGCCATCAAAAACGGTAGCTGAGATGTTAACCATAGGATAGCCGGCCAAAATACCTTTATCCATAGATTCTTTAACACCTTTTTCAATAGCCGGCACGTAATCTTGCGGAATGTCACCGCCTTTAATCGCGTTAATAAATTCAAAATTTTCTTCGGTCGCGATCGGTTTGACGCGCAACCAACAATGACCATACTGACCACGGCCACCGGATTGTTTAATGTATTTTCCTTCGGCTTCGGCTTCACCTCTAATAGTCTCACGATAAGCGACTTGTGGCTGACCAACGTTAGCTGCCACTTTGAATTCACGCTTCATTCTGTCAATAATGATATCTAAATGCAATTCTCCCATGCCAGCAATCAAGGTCTGACCAGTCTCTTCACTGGTTGAAACTTTAAAAGTAGGATCTTCTTCTGCTAATTTAGATAAAGCGATACCCATTTTTTCCTGATCTGATTTAGTTTTTGGTTCAACAGCCACCTGTATGACTGGTTCGGGAAAGGTGATGTTTTCCAAAATCAACGGACGTTTTTCATCACACAAAGTGTGACCGGTAATGGTATTTTTTAAACCAATCACCGCAGCAATTTCACCGGCTTTTACCTCTTGCACTTCTTCGCGACTATTGGCATGCATGCGCACAATACGACCAATGCGTTCCCGACTATCCGTAGCTGTGTTCAAAACATAAGAACCAGCTCTTAAAACACCAGCGTAAACACGTACAAAACATAACTTTCCCACAAACGGATCTGTGGCTATTTTAAAAGCCAGGCCAGCAAAAGGTTCTTTTTCGTCTGGGTGCACCGCAATTTTTTTAGTTTCATCACGAATATCGGTACCTTCCATCGCGGGAACGTCCAAAGGCGAAGGTAAATAATCACAAATTGCGTCTAATAACTTCTGTACACCTTTATTTTTTAAGGCAGTTCCGCAAAAAATTGGAATAATGTTATTACTAATAACACCCTTGCGTAACTCACTTTTTAAATCATTGATATCAAGCTCTTCACCAGCCAAATATTTATTCATCATAGATTCATTATTTTCAATTATGGCCTCAATAAATTCGCCACGATATTTATCTACCTGAGCTTGCATCTCTGCCGGCACATCTTCTTCTTGAATATCAGTCCCCAAGTCATTGATGTAAATATAGGCTTTACTTTTTAACAAATCAACTACGCCTTTAAAATTATCCTCAGCGCCAATGGGTAATTGCGCGGGATAAGCTTTTTTAGTCAATCGTTCGTGAATGGAATCAACGTCAGCAAAAAAATCAGCACCCATTCTATCCATTTTATTAATAAAACACATTCTGGGCACGTCATATTTGTCAGCTTGATGCCAAACTGTTTCTGATTGCGGTTCCACACCGGCTACACCGTCAAAAATTACCACTCCACCATCTAATACTCGTAATGAACGTTCTACCTCGGCGGTAAAATCTACGTGACCTGGAGTATCAATTAAATTAATCCGACAATCTTTCCAAAAACAAGTAGTCGCAGCCGAAGTAATAGTGATGCCACGTTCTTGTTCTTGTTCCATCCAATCCATCTCCGCTTGACCTTCGTGCACTTCTCCAATCTTATGTTTTTTACCAGTATAAAACAAAATACGCTCGGAAACTGTTGTCTTTCCGGCGTCAATATGAGCGATAATGCCAATGTTGCGGACCTTATCAAGTGGATAGTCTTGCATAATGATTATATAGTATGGTTAATAGTATGGTTAATATTAAATAATTTATGTTAATTTTTACCTGAAATTAACGGGCAAAATAAGCAAAAGCTTTATTAGCCTCAGCCATTTTATACACATCTTGTTTTTTCTTAATAGCACTACCCTCGCCCTTGGCGGCATCAATTAGTTCATCGGCTAATTTTTCGGCCATTTTTTTACCGGTTTTTGCGTTAGCAGCGTTTAAAATCCATCGGCTGGCCAAAGTAAACCGTCTTTCTGTTCTTACTTGAAAAGGCACTTGATAATTAGCGCCACCGACGCGTTTACCGCGCACCTCAACAATCGGGCTCACTTGTTTGATGGCTCGATTAAAAATATGACGCGGATCCTGTTTGGTACGATCTTTTATAATATCAAAACAATCATACAACACTTTACGAGCAATGGTTTTTTTACCGCGTTGCATTAAATAATTCATAAATTTAGCGATCTCCACATCGTTATAACGCGGATCAGGCTTAATATCTCTTTTGGGTGCTGGTTTTCCTCTCATAGTATTTAAATAAATTAACAATTTTAGATTAAATAATTATTAATTTATGATCATCATTAATGATATTTAAGATTTAGGTTTTTTAGCGCCATATAAACTACGACTCTTTTTGCGACCGTCAACGCCTTGAGCGTCATAAACGCCGCGAATTATTTTATAGCGCACGCCCGGCAAATCGGGAGTACGTCCACCTTTTAGCAAGACAATGGAATGTTCTTGTAAATTATGACCCATGCCTGGAATATAGGCTGTCACTTCATTACCATTGGAAAGTCTGACACGAGCAATTTTACGCAAGGCCGAGTTTGGTTTTTTAGGAGTTGTGGTGGTTACCTTTAAACAAACCCCTCGTTTAAAAGGATTGCCTTTCGGTAATTCTTTGCGACGTCGGTGTAAAGTGTCCAAAGTAGTCTGCAAAGCCGGGGCTTTACTTTTTTCTTTTTTAGAACGTCTGGGCTTTTTTACCAGTTGATTTATTGTTGGCATAATTATTTATAACAAAATATAGCCCTATTACAGGCTTACGTTAATAATGCGTAGTAATCTTAACAAACTATTAAAAATACGTCAAGGCAAAAATAAAAAAGGTGAATATAACAGAACTCACCTTTTAAAAAATAACGAAAATTACGCATAATTTACACTCTTATCACTTCCGGCGAACAAGTGTTACAGCTTAATAAATAATTTGCCGCTTCAGCTAAATTGTTAACTGTTACGACGTTACTTAACATCTTTATCCGTTTTAATTGTCCAAAACCATGATTACCACTTTCATCCCAAATAATCAGAGATTGTAGATTTGTTTTTTCTTTACACACGGTTTCGATGAATTCACCGTCATCTATGGCTTTGTTGCCAGAGCGCGCATGTAAAAAAATTAAATCAAACTCTTCTACATTTTCTATCGGAAAATCATATTGCATAATGCTTGTGATGGCAAAATTTTTTGGATTGATTTGAAAGGTATTATCTTCACCAAACAAATCATTAGTGACGCTAAATTCCGCAATGATGTCCATAATTAACAATACTTTTATTTTATCACCACCTAACATTTTTTATACCTCCAATCTTAAAATGAGCACTGCGATAATTATAAAATATCATATACCTTTAAAAAGTAAAGTGTATAATTTTATAATAAAAAAGGAATTGGCGTTAACCAATTCCTTACATGCAAAAGATTTTCTGTTCAAGTGTTATTTCGCAGCGGAAAGTTCTTGATAACACCTACGTAAATGAGCAATACTTCGTTTTGCTTTCATTTTTTCAGCCAAGGTGGTAATTTTACCATTGTCAACACTTTTTTGCAGCAATAGCATTTTGTCCCAAATTTTTGCCGACATATCAACTACTTCAAATGAATTAGCGTCTTTAATTATTATCATCATCATTCTCCTTGATCATAAAATTTCTTCGGCAATACGTGTACAAACTTCAGCTAAAGTTCCCTGCAAATAAATATGGTTATAATCACCTTTTACCAATTGACCATTTTGTCTGTCGCTTAATTTTTCCAAAGCCCGACGCACGGCGTTATGTCGGCAACAGCTATCGGACTCGCCTGTTAGCTCAAGTACTTCTGACTCTCCGGTGTGAAAAAATAATTCCACTTTCACGTGTACGCTCATTTTATCAGTGATGTGCGTATGACAACTCAATATTTTCAATCTAATGATGATTCTCATAAAATTAAACCTCCTAGTTTAAATTGAAAGAACGATTTATAAAAAAGACCATCCTGTGGGATGGCCTTTTTTTTAATATTTTGAACAAATTATTTTATGTTAAAAATTAGCCATCCAAAAATAGACGTTGTAATGACAACGACGGAGAGCATAAAGACTACCATAATTTGAATGCCTAAAATATTCATATCTATAAATTTTATCACCTTAATAATTTTTGTCAAATTGCTTTAATCTTTATCATTGTTATCTTTGGTGATAAAAATTTTAGCTAAAATCACGGCAAAAGCGGTAATTAACGTAGTGATTAAAACAACTGGCTTACCTAATTTTTTAATGGCTTTGTTCATGTTATTAACAATATAATTATAACTAAATTTAAAATGAAATTTTATTACTCATTTAATAAAGCCTGCTTTTTCTCCCAATTTTTATCATAAATAACATCATCGTAAGGCATGACATAATCACTCAGCTCGGAGATATCAAACCAAATTTCAATTTCTCGCTTAGCTTCATCAACCGCACCGGACGCATGGATTAAATTTCTAATAGCACGATCATCAGCGTCACTCATATAATAAGAATCAAGCGCGTAATCACCGCGAATAGTGCCAGGCATGGCTGATAAAGGATCGGTAGAGCCGATAATTTTACGCACCACTTCAACTGCGTGTGCGCCTTGCCACACAATTGCCACTACCGGACCGGCAGACAGCATATTTAATAAATTTTCCTGCACGTGCTGACCAATTTCCAAAGCTGTTTTGTCAACCTTGACACCCTTTTTCTCATAACCTTTCAAAGCCTTGCTACCCACATCTTCAAGCCAAGCGATATTGGATGGATCATAATGCATGTTGATTAAATTTTTGTCAGGCCAAACCATCTTCATGGCTTTGATTTTTAAGCCGATTCTTTCAAAACGACTAATAATTTCGCCAACCAAACAACGCTGTACACCGTCACTTTTAATCAATACTAATGTTTGTTCTTCTTTAAAATGCGTCATATACTTTATTTTTATATTTATTTATTAAATTATTTTAAAAATTTTTTTATTTTTTCACTGACTTGCATGGGTGTAAAATCAGCTTTAACCACATAGTCAACAGCGCCTAATTTTTTACCGCGGCGTTTGTCTTCAACCTGGCCCAAATTTGTTAACATTAACACGGGAATTTTTTTTGTGGCGACATTTGCTTG
>Ga0066639_10005193_pt1 | contig 10983 bp, 13 predicted proteins | sample CryGeyCG2114_010_2_FD_59504 | JGI IMG/M metagenome (GOLD analysis project Ga0066639, IMG submission 59504) | Groundwater microbial communities from aquifer - Crystal Geyser CG10_big_fil_rev_8/21/14_0.10 | ecosystem: Environmental > Aquatic > Deep subsurface > Groundwater | place: USA: Utah... | reverse complement strand
CAGCAAAGTACCGGAAAATTGGAGCAAGGACTCCAAAAGGGGTGCTTTTAGTTGGGCCAGCTGGTGTTGGAAAAACCTTATTGGCGAGAGCAGTTGCTGGTGAAGCTGCAGTTCCATTCTTCTCGATGGCAGGGTCAGAGTTTATGGAAATGTTGGTTGGGGTTGGCGCTAGTCGTGTGAGGGATTTATTTGCACAAGCAAAGGCTCAAGCTCCGTCAATTATCTTTATCGATGAAATTGATGCAATTGGAAGGCAACGTGGCAGATCAGTCATGGGTGGACATGATGAGCGTGAACAGACATTAAATCAAATCTTAGTTGAGATGGACGGATTTACTCCCAATGATAACGTGGCCGTTATTGCTGCGACCAATCGGGGAGATTTATTGGACCCAGCACTTTTAAGGCCAGGAAGATTTGATAGGCGTGTGATGCTTGATATGCCAGATAAGGAAGGCCGTCATGCAATTCTTAAAATTCATGCACGAGGCAAGAAATTTGTTAAGGGGATTAACTGGGGAAGTGTTGCCGATAGAACCGTTGGATTTTCTGGGGCTGATTTAGAAAATATGCTCAACGAGGCAGCAATTCACGCTGCACGAGAAGATAAAACAGAAGTGAATGAATCTGATATAGAAGAAGCTGCGACAAAAGTTAAACTTGGTCCTGCTAAGAAACGGTTGCAATCAGACGAAGATAGAAAAATTACTGCTTATCACGAAGCAGGGCACGCAATTGTTACCCATTTCTTAACTAAAACTGACCCGGTTCATAGAATCTCAATTGTTGCTCGTGGAATGAGTTTGGGGCATACTCTTATTCCACCTTCTCATGATAGGACACACGAAACCAAATCAAGATTATTAGAACAAATTGCTGCGATGCTTGGAGGAAGAGCCGCTGAAATTGTCGAATTTAACGAGATGACTGCCGGAGCTTCAAATGATATTCAAAACGCTACTCGTATAGCTCGTGCGATGGTAGTTGATTTTGGAATGAGCGATTTGGGACCAATTAATTTAGGAGCCCAAACAGATGTTGATGCAAATGGCATACCTCAATGGTATGAACAAAGTGATGTTTCTCAAGCAATGCAGGAGAAAGTTGATATTGAGATTAAAAAAATAATAGATAAAGCAAAAAATGATGCAGTGGCACTGGTCAAAAAACATAAAAAAGAATTAGATAAAGTAAGCGCGGCACTTCTTGATAAAGAAACCCTGGATAGAGATGATTTTGAAAAGATAGTTGGGAAGAAGGAGAACGGGTCTTCAGAAAATTGACTTCAATCAGTTGCCGACCTATAATCATTGCACTCGTAATGTATTTGCACATAAAGGAGTAAGGAAGTGAAAAAGCTACTTGTGAGTATAACTAATCGGATAGCTGAGTCTATCGATATTGGTTTACCTCTATGGCTGATTGCACCTGTTATCGTGGGTTTGTGTGTTTTAATCGGATCATTTGTAGCTATGCTTTTGTGGGGGGCGATTGTCCCTCGCTTGTTTCCAGGATTGGTTCAGAACGGATATTTGCCTGGGTCGATATCGATTCTAGATATAATAGGCATCTCACTATTGATTTTTTTGGTCAGATTTGTGGGTCCAGTCATTGCGACATTGCTATTTGTGCCTTTGTGGTGGCACGAGGATCCTTTGGATAGAAATGTAAATGAAATATTAGAGATGACAAGGAAACTCGCAAGTAATTCTGATCAGCAGCGGAGGGATAATATCAGTGGTAAACATGAAGTTGTTGAGGCAATTCAAAAAGTTGAGGAAGCCCTTAGATCATTATTAGACACAGATGATGAATCTGCTATAGAGCCAGATCCATAGCGATTTTGAGTAAGAGCAGTTTCTTAACAAAGGGACTGCTCTTTATTGTGTTAAATAGATTGTTACAATAGAGAAATGACAAAACTCGTTATATTTGATGGGAATGCAATTATGCATCGGGCTTATCATGCCTTGCCGCCCTTGAATACTCGCGCTGGAGAGCCAATTAACGCAGTCTACGGCCTGGTTTCGATGCTTCTTAAGGTTATACAGGATTTAAGCCCAACTCATATAATTTTTGCTTTTGACAGGCCTGAGCCAACTTTTAGAAAAGAAATTGCTACTGATTATCAAGCTCACAGGCCAGAAATGGATGTGGATTTGGGTTCTCAATTTCCCAAAGCGCAAGAAGTAGTTAAAGCTTTTAAAATCCCGCTTTATGATAAAGCAGGGTTTGAAGCTGATGATGTGATTGGAACAATTGTAAATAAAGTTCCTGTAGACCAAGTCTTAATTGTCACAGGCGATCGCGACATTCTTCAGCTGGTTAATAAAAAAATAAAACTTTATATGCCAGGGAAGGGATTATCAGATGCTAAGGTTTTTGGAAAAAATGAAACCATTGAGAAAATGGGAGTTCCTCCTGAACAAATTGTTGATTACAAGGCTCTTGTTGGAGATCCATCTGATAATTACAAGGGGGTGCCGGGTATAGGACCAAAAACTGCCGTCAAATTACTTGAGGATTATAAAACTCTCGATAATATCTACAAAAATTTAGATAAAATCCCCGATAGAACCGCAAAGATATTAAGAGAAAATAAAGAATCTGCCTATTTATCCCAAAAACTAGCCAAAATTGTTAAAGATGTTGATATTGATTTTGATATAGAAAAGGCAAACAAATGGAATCTTGATAACCCGGAAGTTGTTGGTTTGTTTGAAGAATTTGGCTTTAGAACGCTAACCAAAAGAATAAAAACTGTTGGGAAAGAATTAACTTCCAAAAAGCAGATGTCATTAATGTGAGTCTTTACTTGCTTTAAATTTCTCGTTTTTGATAAAATATACACCTCGCTTATGCGAGTTTTTTGTTCTTTAGTTTAGGGAGTACACTTGTGACTACTAGCGAACTTGAAAATTTAGGTTTTGATTTCAAAGCTATCAAGGAGGGGAATGAGCGTAATTTGAAGGTGAGTGTCAATATTGATGACACAGGCGCGGGGGTTGTTGAGGTTGCCACAGCGGGTCAAGGTGGGGGTATTGAACACCACCAACCCTTGGGAACTGAATTCAATGAATCGGTGGCGATGCAACTGCTCCGCACCCTAGGTTATGTCAACATAGAATTGGTTCAGTAAATATTGTTATTTGGCTGCTCGATAAGAGTAAATTTTTTCGGGCAGCCCCTTTTTTTACTTCTAATTAAATTTTCAATATAATACCTTCACCAATTAGATTTGCACTTATGGGAGAAGTTTAAATGGCAAAGTTGGTGATTGTGGGTATGTTTTCTGTTCAGCAGTTGCCTGAAAACAGTGACGAGGCTGAATCTCTGTCCAGAAGCATAGTGAGCATCCCGTTTGAATATGGGATAACCAGCGAAGGTGCAGAGGAGTTTAAGTTGTTGGACACCCTACACCAATATGTGCAAAATAGCCGGCATGCCATGTCGCCTATGCTGCAGGTTATAAAACATCTGTTTCCGGAAGAATTTGTGCAGAAAGAAGAAGTAGGCTGAGTGAGTTTGGTGGATAAATCAAAATAAGGTTTATCCACCCTTTTTGTTTTTAAGATATAATTCCCATATGAAGACAGCTTTAGTTCATGATTACATCAAAGATTTTGGGGGGGCAGAGCGTGTTTTGAAAACCTTAACTGAAATTTATCCCGAGGCTCCGATTTATACCGCTTTTCGTGTTAAAAATTCTCCAGCTGGTAAAGTTTTCAAAGATAAAAAAATTGTCGAATCTCCGCTTGCACCAATTATTCGCCCGTGGAGGCTTTATAGTCCTTTGAGATTTTTATTGCCGTGGATTTGGGGAAAGATGGATTTATCTCAATATGATTTGGTAATTACTTCCACTTCTAATTATATTGCGCGAGGTTTCAAAGTAGGAAAAAATACGAAAGTAATTGCATATTGCCACACACCACCAAGATTTTTGTATGGATATGATATAGGTTTCAATTTGCAAAAGTATTGGGTTGTACGAGTTTATGCGGCTGTTATTGCTCATTTTTTGAGAGTGTTTGATTTTGATAGCGCGCAAAAAATTGATCATTGGATTGCAAATTCCGAAAATGTCAAAAGGCGAATTGAAAAATTTTATCGTAAAGATTCAACTGTAATTTATCCACCAATTAATGTGACTGAAATTATTAAGGCTTCCACTAACATTAAAAAAGAAGATTATTTTTTTATTGCTTCGAGATTGGTTGGGACCAAGGGGATTGACCATGCAATTGAAGCTGCCGTGAAGCTTGGATTCAAACTCAAAATTGCAGGCGGAACCGCGGGCTACATTAATCATCAAAAACATTTTGAAAAGCTTGGAAAAGGAAAAGTGGAATTTTTGGGTAGGGTGAGCGATAAAGAATTGTGGAAATTATACGCCAAAGCCAAGGGGTTTATTGCACTCGCCCGTGATGAAGACTTTGGAATGACAGTTGTGGAAGCTCAAGCTGCTGGTACTCCTGTAATAGCCTTTAATGGTGGAGGATTCAAAGAATCAGTAATTGACGGGAAAACCGGAATCTTGATTGATAAGACTGACGAAAAAACTTTAGAGCAAGCTATTAAAAGATTCGAAAAAACGAGTTGGAACAAAAAAGTTTTACAAAATAACGCGAAGAAATTTAGTAAAGAGAGGTTTATTAAAGAGATAAAAGAGTATATAAAGAAACATGCCTGAACTTCCCGAGGTTGAATCAATTAGAATGCAGTTGGAGAAATATGTGGTGGGGCACAAGATTGAAAACATTCTTGTAGCTAACCCCAGAATATTCAATGAAAATCCTCAAAATTTGATTGGTGCTAAATTTGTTGAAATCAGGCGTTTTGGAAAAGTCTTAGTGATGGATTTAGATAACGGTTTTTCGCTTGTTGCCCATGTAAAGCTAACCGGGCAATTTATTTATCGTGGCCCGAAGCTTAAGAAATCCGTAAGTCTTTCAAAAAAAGTTACAGGGGGATTGGGAGGGAAACATACACATGTCATTTTTGAGCTTGATCGTGGAGCGAAACTTTATTACAACGATGTTAGGCGTTTTGGCTGGATTAAGCTAGTCAAAACAAAAGATTTATTAAAAGAAAACAAATTTATTGCCAATTTGGGGCCGGAGCCGTTAAAAGATTTAACACTTCAAAAATTTAAAGAAATCTTAAATAAAACCAGACGTGTTGTAAAAGTGGTTTTGATGGACCAGAGCAAAATCGGAGGAGTTGGCAATATTTATGCAAATGATGCTTTGTGGCTCGCCAAAATTAATCCCAAAAGGCCAGCAAATTCACTGACCAGTGTTGAGATTAAAAAATTATTTAACGCTGTTGAAAAAGTCTTAAAAGCTGGTCTGAAATATGGTGGAGCAAGTGAACTTGCGTTTGTAAGACCAGATGGCACAGAAGGAGATTACCAGAGCCATAGTTTGGTTTATGGCAGAACTGGTGAAGTGTGTAAGAGTTGTAAGGTAGAAAAAATTAAGAAGGAAATGCTCGGCGGCCGCGGAACTTATTATTGCCCGAAGTGTCAGGTATAATTGCCTCACAATGCTTCAGTCTGTTAAATTAACAAATTTTCGTAATTTCAAAACTAAATCATTCAAATTTTCCTCTAAAGTTACTGTGATTGTTGGCCCTAATGCTTCTGGGAAAACAAATATTTTGGAATCTATTGGCTTATTGTCTACTGGAAAAAGTTTTAAAGCTCGTGTTAGCGAAGAGATGATAAATTACGAATCTGAAATTGCACGCGTAGCAAGTGATGGATTGGAAATCGTTTTAACGAGAGGTGTAATTAAACGTGGAAACATGGAAGAGCGGACCGCGAGAAAAAGATTTTTAATTAACGGAGTTGGAAAAAGAATGATGGATTTTGCAGGAATTTTGAAAACTGTAATTTTTCGCCCAGCTGACCTTGATTTGGTTACAGAATCCCCAAGTATTAGAAGAAATTTTTTAGATACTGTTCTATCTCAAGTTGATTATCGTTATCGCCAAAGCCTATCGACTTATGAGAAAGGTTTAAGACGACGAAATAAGTTACTGCAAGCAATACGCGAAGGTGAGACAAGTCGTTCTGCTCTTTATTTTTGGAATAATCTTTTAATTAAAAATGGAGATTATGTTACCAGAAAACGAGCCGATTTGATTGATTTTATTAATAAAACCGAGCCCATGAATGATGTAAATTACACTCTCGAATATGATCGATCCGTGATTTCTAATTCACGCCTTGATCAATACAAAAGAGAAGAAATTGCAGCCGGAACTACATTGGTTGGCCCACATCGTGATGATTTTTGTTTTATAGCAAAATCAAGAGATTTATCAAAATATGGATCTCGAGGTGAGCAAAGAATGGGAGTTTTGTGGCTAAAACTATCTGAGTTAACTTTTATCGAAAAAGAAACTGATGAAAAGCCACTTCTTTTGCTTGATGATATTTTTTCGGAGCTTGACCATGAACACCGTGATTTGGTGCAAGGATTGTTGAATCAACAGCAAACCATAATGACAACGGCAGATATGCATTTTGTCGAAGATTTGCAAAAATTTGCAAAAATTGAGCTTGAAGGCGTATAATACTCGGATGTCGGTAGAGAATAAAATAAATCCAGAAAAACTGGAAACAAAAAAAGAGACTTGGACAGAGAAGGATGTCCGAAATCTTCTAAGTGCCACATTATTGGTTATTGCCAGCATTAAATAAACAACCTATACTATAGGCACAGCTTGGTTACGGAGGTGTATTTTGATTGACAGGTTGCTGGTAAAGCAGGCTTGCGAGTTGCTGGAACACGAAAATCAAATACCATCGGCTCAACTAACTCATATGGCACAAGAGTGCGAGGAATCAGGCCTAGGGAGATTGGCTGAGACATTGTTAGATCGATTTAGCCAAGAAGAAGACCGTTTTTACAACAAGCCGCAAGGAAGTTCCTAAGCCTTTGCGGCTTTATTTTTTAATCCTTCTTTTTAAGCCTTGTTAGGTTATAAGTGACCAAGACTGCGAGTAAAGTGACTAACAGCGCATAAATCAACCTTGATATCAGAGTAGAAGCTTCTCCAACAAATGGCTTGATATATAGCTCCATCAGCTCTTTGATCAGATCATTCCAAGCAAGTGCTGCAACCAAACCAAAGCCGCTTGTCGCAAGCCTTAGCATCTCTGAAAGAAACCTCTCACGAAAACGTGCTTCTTTTTTGCTTTTTGTTTCCTTGGCCATCCGTAAAAAAAGTATAACATGTACTTTCTGTTAAAATGAGATGTGCATAAATTTACTTCGCAAGATTTAAAAAAGCTTTATCGCCCAGGAAAAAATTCAACAGGTGAAGATAATGGCCAAGTGACAATTATTGGGGGATCGGAGTTATTTCATGGAGCTCCACTTTTTGCATTAACAGTCGCTTCAAGAATTGTCGACATGGTTTTTTTTGCAACTCCTGAAAAATCAGTCGGATATGTGGCCGAGCAAATAAAATCAAAATTATTTTCTTTTGTTTGGATTCCTTGGGCTGAGCGCGAGGAATATATTAAAAAGTCCGATGCTGTTTTGATCGGGCCTGGATTCATGAGATTTGTTAAAGAAAAAAATAGCCATTTAAAATGCGATGAAGCTTGTGAAAAAACCAAAAGAATCACAAAAAACTTACTCAAAAAATTCCCAGACAAAAAGTGGGTGATCGACGCTGGAAGCTTGCAAGTTATGGAGCCTAGTTGGATTCCTGAAAATGCTATCGTTACTCCAAATAAAAAGGAGTACAAATATTTATTTGGCAGTATGAAAATTACAGAAGCAGCTAAAAAATATAAATGCGTTATAGTCGATAAAAGTCGTGAGACTTTGGTCTGTAACGGGAATGAATGTGTAAAAATTAATGGCGGAAATCCTGGCATGACTAAGGGTGGAACGGGAGATATTTTGGCCGGATTAACAGTCGCATTGATGGCTAAAAATGATCCACTATTAGCAGCAAGCGCCGCTAGCTTTATAGCAAAGAGTGCCGCGGATGATCTTTATAAAAAAGTCGGGACGAATTATAATGCAGATGACCTTGCTCGCAAGATCCCTGAATTATTAAAGTAAACTCATGAAAAACTTGGTTAAAAAGTATTTTTATCGGGTTCGCATAAATAGCGTCATACAATTTTTGACATATTCTGATATCTTGATGCTTTCAGGTTGGGGTTTGGTAAGTCCAATAATTGCAGTCTTTTTTACCGATAATATTGTAGGTGGAAGCATTGTATTAGCAGGCTTGGCTTCAACGGTGTATTTACTTACTAAAAGTATTCTTCAAGTTCCGGTCGCTCGATATATTGATCTTAAAAAAGGAGAAAAGGATGATTATTGGATTATGATAGTTGGGTCATCGACAATTGCCATATCTGCATTTTTATTTGCTTTTATAACTCTTCCTTGGCAAGTGATTGCTGTTCAAATTATCTATGGAATTGGAGGGGCGCTCTCCTTTCCTTCTTGGCAGGCAATATTTACTCGTCATATTGATAAAAGTGAGGAGGGTTTAGAATGGAGTTTATATTTTACTGCCACGGATTTAGGGGGAGCGTTAACAGCAGGTTTGGGCGGATTTTTGGCGGCTGCATTTGGGTATAGAATCTTATTTGTTTTGGTTGGTATATTGTCAATTTTAGGGACGTTGTTTTTGGCCGGAGTAACTCCAAAGCTCAGAAAACGATAATTTTGCCTCAGTTTGTTATAATACATGTCTCAGGTTCGGAATTTGAGGAGGTTGGTTTGAGTATCACAAAAATGTTTCTCATTGTTTTTCTAGCACTTGCCGGTACCCTTTTGTTTATATTGTTAATCTTCTCTCGGGAAATGTCAGAGTTGATTAATGGCTTGCCGAGCAACATTGCTCAATTGGCCTACAGTCAAGTAGGGGAGATTAAACAGTGTATTGAAGATCCTGAAACATATCCATGTCCAAAACATTGGATTGTTAGTTCCGAAAGATCGGAGAAAAATGACGATGTTTTGTGTGTGACTATCGGTATCAGGGATTTCCTGGGGAAAGAAAGAACAGTTTCTGTGGAAGTCTGGGATAACTTTCAGCCACAAGAAGCTTTCGCATATCGCATCGGACAATCTGAAAACTGTGACTGATCAAATTGGGAGTCTTCGGACAAATTTGGAGACTCCCAAACACTCTTGTAATTTCCGCAAATTCTGCAATAATTGGCTAATTATGTATGCTCCTCGTTATTTTATTTCGAATTCGATACTGACCAATATAGGTCAAGTAGAGGCAGCCCGTGAAGTGGTTGATAATGCTCCAATTGTTCCTCAGTATGAAAAACAATTTCAATCAGATGCCATTATGCGTACCGTTTATCACGGAACACACATTGAAGGTAATGATTTGACCTTTGATCAAGCAAAACAGGTAATGGAGGGTCAGCAGGTTTTTGCGCGAGAACGAGACATTCAAGAAGTGATTAATTACAGAAACGTGATGGCGATTCTTGATGACCTGGTTAATAAGCGTGCAGGTTACACGCTGGACGATTTATTGGAAATTCACCGCGCAACGGTTGATAAGATCATTGCGCCAGATAAAGCAGGCTTTTTGCGTACAACTCAAGTGATTATTCGCGAGGAAGAATCAGGAAAAGTAATATTTTCTCCACCGCCCGCAGTTGAGGTTCCGTTTTTAATTAATGACTATCTCGCATGGCTCAACTCCCAAGAAGGTCAGAAAACTCATCCGGTAATTCGAGCCGCAATTACTCATTATGTTTTGGTGGCAATTCACCCCTTTGTTGAGGGAAATGGACGAACTGTTCGTGCTTTTACGATTCTTCTAATGATGAAGGATGGCTATGATGTGAAACGGTTTTTTGCGCTGGAAGAATATTTCGATCAGGATTTGGAAGCGTATTACCAAGCCTTTTCTCTGGTAGATACACAGTCTCCCGATATTTCTCAGAGAGACTTAACTGTATGGATTGATTACTTTACTAAATCTATGGCTGTTGAGTTTACTAAAATCAAAGAAAAGGTTAGAAAATTATCGATGGATAGCAGATTAAGGCTTAAGATTGGAGAGCAAGTAGCTCTTTCTGCAAGGCAGGTTAAGATAGTGGAATATTTAACTGACAACGGACATGGAGTAATGAAAGATTTAAATGATATCATTCCAATGGTTTCGGAAGACACAATATTACGAGACCTGAAAGACTTACAAAATAAAGGTATAATTGAAAAGGAAGGTAGTACGAAAGCAGCACGATATGTGTTGAGGCATTAATAGTTATTAGCCTGCCATGATAATTGCATCGCCACAACTTTTATACATGATTTTAGTTTTACCAACTGTGTTTGGAATTACACTAATTGGTGAAGGTTTAAATAGGATTATTCATGAAGAATGGAGTGGTATTATTAGTGTGATTTTCGGCCTGATCTTTATTGGTATTGTGATTGTCGCTTATGTTTTTTATTCCACATATGTCAACGGGAATACATAGTTTATGAAGTTTTCAAAACTTTCTAGTTACCTGTCCCGGCTTGAGGCAACCCCATCTCGCATTGAGATAACAAAGATATTGTCTGATCTTTTTCATGAATCAAAAGCATCAGAAATTGACAAAGTTGTTTACCTGATTTTAGGCTCTTTGGCCCCAAGTTATGAAAACGTTGTTTTTAATGTAGCTGAACGGATGATGCTTCAAGTTGTGGCTCAGGCCTACGAAAAAGATTTGAAAGAAGTTAAAACTCTTTATAAAAAACTTGGAGATTTAGGGGATGTTGCTTTTGAGCTTTCGGGTAATAAATCTAGTGCTCTCGAAGTAAATGAGGTTTATGAAATTCTGAAAAAGATAGCGCTTGATGAAGGAGAGGGAAGTCAGGATAGGAAAGTCGCTGATTTGGCGAATCTACTTAAAAAACTTGATAAAGAATCTGCAAAATTTACAGCAAGAATTCCCGTTGGAAGATTGCGCTTAGGGTTTAGTGACAA
>Ga0066639_10005192_pt1 | contig 10984 bp, 12 predicted proteins | sample CryGeyCG2114_010_2_FD_59504 | JGI IMG/M metagenome (GOLD analysis project Ga0066639, IMG submission 59504) | Groundwater microbial communities from aquifer - Crystal Geyser CG10_big_fil_rev_8/21/14_0.10 | ecosystem: Environmental > Aquatic > Deep subsurface > Groundwater | place: USA: Utah... | reverse complement strand
CCTTGTCAGCGCGACCCGTTCGCTCGGCCTCGTCACGCAGGGGTTTTTAGGATGGGCTCTAAACTTGACCCACTTTCGCATAGTTCAAAAACCAGAACGGTTTCTCGGCTCGCCGCGATGATGGTGTTCGATGAGGCGCTTCCTCAACTCAATTAACTGACGCTCCATGCGATCCTTTGCTTTGTGAATAGCCTGGTAAAGATCATCATTTGTGTCTTCAGAAACAACGTCCTTCCCAAAAGTATGGACCTTAATCAATGCCCGAAACCTTTTTGGGTTGGCTTGATCCAACACAATAGAAAAGTGAGAGCCCGCCTGAACATAATCCCCCAGGTGGTTTAATGCCTCGTTGGCCTGCTGCTTAATCAAGTCAGTGGGTTCGATGTGTTCAAATATAATGGCATGTAGCATTTTTATTGTCCCTTTCTAAAAGTTATCTTAAGAGATGTTCAAAAGCTCTCAGGGCATCGACTACTGTAAAAATCCCAATAGGCTTATCTCCATAATTAGTCACAATCACACAACCATACTTATGACGTTCCATCGCACGAACCACCTCTTTGAGAGGCGCATCTGGATGAACGACATAAGGATTGTGAACCATGACTTCTCGAACAGATTTTTCTTTTCCTTCGCTGTGCACGATTAAGACGTCTCTTTCACTCAAAATTCCAGTAATCACTCCCTCCGCTGTCACAACAGGGAGGTGTCTCAAATCGTGGCCAATCATCAAATTAAATGCCTGTTGAATGGAAGCCTTTTCTTCAATTGTTACAATTTCAGTGGTCATAAAATTTTCCACTACCGGCTCTGAGGCCCCCAAAGCTTCTTTTCTTTTAAGCTGATTGCGAGCCGGATCTAATGGGAAATAACCAAATGCAGACCCAAGCCTTGCGATTTTCTTTGCCACTCGATTCCGACTAGACATGAAATCCTCCATTGGATTTAGCTGTTTCACCCATCTGGGAACCCAACGCCCCCATTCTTCTAGAGAAGAATCCTCTTGCTCACTTCGCCCACTTCTTTTCATTTTTTTTCCACTCTTGGCATCCAAAATAAAGAACCTCTCTCATTCACCTAGCCACACCACTCAACAATGCACAGAAAATGCCAGCAATGGCCTCTTTTAAAACCCCATAAAAGCTCTTCCAGGGAAATTTTTAAAAAAATGAGGCATTTTGTCTTTTTGAGAGGGGCTTTTTGGAGCTTCTCTAGGGGCTTGAAATAGAGATTTTTTAAGTGCATTTCGTATGTTTTGGAAAAATGACTTGTCTCTTGAATTATTTTAAGCTATTTTTTGAATAATTTGTCCCATTGGGACTTTTTATCCTGCTATAAGGAGGGCCTTTTGATATTGGAAACCAAACCCACACTCCTCATTGTTGATGACGAGCCCGATGCTCTTGATTTTCTGAGTGAAGCCTTTCAAGAATCCTATGAAATCGAACAAGCCTCCTCTGGCTCTCTTGCCGTTCAAAAACTGCAAGAACGCGAATTTGACCTCGTCCTCACAGATCTTCACATGCCAGGAAAAGATGGAATGGCTGTGCTCCAAGCAAGCCAAGAGAAAAATCCCGATGCACCTGTCGTGATGGTGACCGCTTATGGAAGCACAGAAGCTGCGATTCGAGCAACCAAACAAGGAGCCTACCACTTTATCACCAAGCCTTTTAAAATTGATGAAGTTGAGTTGATCCTCTCACGGGCACTCGAAAAACATCGGCTCCGATCTGAAAACAAAACCTTAAAAACGGCAGCCCAGCCCCTTCAAGAAAATGAGTTTCAAGGCATGATTGCCAAAAGCCCCCCAATGCTGCGAATTTTTGATCTCATTAGACGTGTCGGTCCTTCTGAATCCAATGTGCTCGTCTTGGGAGATTCTGGAACAGGAAAAGAAATGGTAGCAAAAGCTCTCCACACCTGTAGCAAAACCAGTAAAGGCCCCTTTACTGCAATCAACTGCGCAGCAATCCCTGAAAACCTACTTGAAAGTGAACTCTTCGGGCACAAAAAGGGGTCTTTCACAGGAGCCGTTTCAGACAAAAAAGGCCTCTTTGAAGAGGCGAACGGGGGGACTATCTTTCTCGATGAAATCGGCGAACTCCCTCTCTCACTTCAAGCAAAACTTTTAAGAGCGATTCAAACTCATAAGGTAAAGCCCGTTGGAGACGTCAAGGACATCGATTTCAGTGCTCGAATCATTTGCGCCACCAATCGGGACTTAAAGCGAGAAGTTTCTGAGAAAAGATTCAGAGAAGACCTCTACTATCGCCTCTCCGTCCTTCCGATCAAAGTACCCAGCCTTTCTGAACGAAAAGACGACATTCTCATTCTTGCAAACTACTTTTTAAGAAAGTTTTCAAAAACCAATGGACTCGACAACACTCGCTTTACGAAAGAAGCCATCTCAAAAATACTCATGCATAATTGGCCTGGAAATGTAAGAGAGCTTGAAAACGTGATTGAAAGAGCAGTCGTTCTCAGTACAAATGGAGAAATTTCCAGAGACGATCTCCTTTTAGATGACGAAATCAACTCTCAGCAAAACTCTTTAGATGAGTTTTTAGAAACTTTCCCAACATTAAAAGAAATCGAAGAATACTACATCAAAAAAGTATTAGCCCACACAAATGGGAAAAAAGAGGAAACGGCTAAAATATTGGGCATCAATCGCCGAACACTCCACAGAAAAGAGCTTTCCTACGACCTAAATTAAAAAGCAACCCTTTGATTCTTAGGTCTCCTTCAAGGCGGCCTCAATTGTTTCAAAAAGAAGTTTCACCTTAAAAGGTTTTGCAAGAAAAGCATCAAATCCAGCCTTTAGCGCTTCACTCTCATCAGCACTACTCGTGTAAGCGGTCACTGCAATCACAGGGAGGTTCAAAAACTTAGGGGACTTTCTGATTTTTTCTATCACCTCGAGCCCACTCATTTCAGGTAAAGATAAATCCAACAAGACCAAATCGATGGACTCCTGCTCTAAAAATTCTAGAGCTTCAACCCCCGTCGCCGCCTGAAAGAGTTCATAGTCCTCTTCAAGCCAATCTTGGAGAATCACTCGATTATCTTCGACATCATCAACGATCAGTATCCTCTTCAGACTCATTCACCCTCTTTAGATTGAAGTTCCAATACCTTGTGTAGTGTTTGCATAACTTGCTCACGAGAAATAGCAGCGGACTGATCAAAAAAATTAGAAAATTTCAAGCTTTTACCTCTTAAAAGCTTCCCGCAAAGCGCGTTCAATAAAAGCTCTACCTCTTCTTTTGAATACCGCAGATTCGAACCGCTCCAAACTGATAAAAAAGTCTTCAAAGCCTCACCTGTCTCCAAAGTTCCCTGAACACCCACTTCGATTTTGTCAATCAAACGAGCCTGTTTCTCTGGATCTCCTTGCTTCCGAGATAAGATTTGGCTATAGCCAGACAAAGAATGAAGTCGATTGCCGAGTTCATGTAACCAGGATTGGAGAAGCTCTTGGATCTGCTTTTCAGTAAGGTATCCCATCGATTTTTAAAATCCCCTACAATTCAAACACTCTAGGAAGCCAAATGCTAAAGCGCGTCCCTTTATTGATTTCACTCTCTAGAGTCACCTTCCCCTTGAGAAGCCGAACAAGCTCTTGGGTGATCGCTAGCCCCAAACCCGTACCCTTGTATCGCTTTACCTTACTAGTCTCTAGTTGTTTAAATTTTTCAAAAATTCTCTCTAAATCCGTTCGAGCGATCCCAATCCCCGTATCTTGAACGCTAATCATCACGCCGTTTAGGTCATCTACTGCTTTAAGTGTAATAGTGCCCTTACTTGTAAATTTAGCGGCATTACTCAATAAGTTATAAAGAATTTGATTCAAGCGTGTTTTATCTGTACGAACTGGTTCCATCCCTTCTGAAACCTCAATCACTAATTCATTGCCCTGTTCAATTACTAGAGGCTCCATTGACTTCCCTACTTCTGAAAAAAGAAGAGGCAAAGAAACCTCTTCTAATTGCAATTCAAATTTTCCTGCTTCAATTTTTGAAAGATCTAAAATATCACTAATCAAGGTCAGTAAATAATCCGCATTTTTAAGAACCCTCTCTAGACGGTCTGTGTATTTTTCTTTTCCTTCTGCCTTAACCTTCTCTTTTACCCAGTCTGTAAAATTAATGATGCTATTTAAAGGGGTTCTCAACTCATGACTCATATTGGCCAGAAATTCACTCTTAGCTCGACTCGCTTCCTGAGCAGCTTGGGCCTTTTCCTGATATTTCTTAGAAAACTGATGGTTGTAACTGTCTATTGCAAGCTGCATATCGAGGTGAAGTATCTTAACTATAACAGAAAGCACCTTGACTTCGTCCAAGCCCATGTATTTCTTTTCTTTGACCATGCGGCAAAGAATTTCCATTAAAGCCGAATAGGCACTGATGTAATACTTAGGAACCAACCCCACGCGATAATGAGTAAGCCCCACTTGCATTCTTTTTTTTGCAAATTTAAAGTCTAGAGGCTCCTCAAAAAGTTCAACCAAGGCCGTCACCTGTGTTTTTTTAAGTTCCTCCAAAAGCACCGATTCGTGAATCAAACGCACCATTTCTGGAAATCGAAAAACGTAGTCATAAAACTCTTGAACAATACTTTCTACATTTTCTTTAATAAAAGGAACTAACTGTTCCCGAATAGCAAGGTCCGATTCTTCGATCTCCAGCAGAGCCAAGCGACTCTGAAAATCATCTGGAGTCACTTGAGTCAAAACTGGAATGAGAGCAATTAATGAGTTTTCTTCATCCATGTCGGAGATCATAATGTGTCACGCGTCTAATCGCAAAGAATTCTCTTCTTAAAAAATAGAGACACCCCTCCCCACCTAAAGAACTACTCTGAAAACAAAAGAGAAGTCGATGTGACTTCTCTTTCATCCGCTCAAATTAAGAAATCGCAATTTCTCGAGGTTTCGCCGGGTTGGACTTAGCCACCTCAATGCGAAGGACCCCTTCGTTAAAAGTGGCTTTTACCTTTTCTGAATCTGTTCCATTTGGAAGCATAAAACTCCTTTGAAACTTACCATACGAAATTTCACTAAAGTGAGTTTTCTTATCATTATGCTTTTCTTCCTGACGACGTTCGCCGGACACAATGAGCTGATTTTCGTGCACCTCGACACTCACATTCTTGCGATCCATTCCCGGCAAATCAAACTTAAATAGATAGTGATCCCTATCTTCTTCTACTTCGCATGTTGGAGAAAAATTAAAATCACTGTTTCTAAGCCTTCTCATGGGAAGATCCATTTCAGAAAAGAGTGCCTCAAAATCAGGCCAACTCCGTCTCCATAAGTCTAAATTTTTCATCATCTACCTCCTTATTTAACTATTTAAAACTTGACTGTAATGCTTGCAATTATAGCTTGCACACTTCATCGTCTTTCTAATTTTGTGCCAACCCACTTCCCCCTAAAAGCCAAAACAAAACGCTTTTTACCGCACTTCGGGGCATTTAATCTCTGACGATGTGACAAATAATCACACTTTTTTAAAATTTCACCCCTTGCTAAGATTAAATCCCTCTCACTTAGGCTCTATCATTGCATATTCCTAAAAGAGAAGATTCTAAAACAACCAACTAGGAACGGAGAATAAAAGTGAATTCAGTCAAAAAGGTCCTTTATATCGTGACTCCAGGAAAACACAGTGAGGCGGTTTTCAATTATGCCAAACAAATAGCTGCAGCTAAGGGGAACCTCTTGACGGTTCTCTCTATCTCACCAAAAATCCCCAATCGACTTCACCGATTTCTCACTGGATTGAGTGGCTCTGAAATTGAACAACTGATTGCAAAAGAAGAAGAGAGCCAAATAAGAGACCTGGTCTCTCAAAGTATCAAAACTGAGCCCCAAACCTCTCTTCTCTTTCGCATTGGAGACCTCTTGGAAACAGTGATTGAAGAAGTGAAATCCACTCCTTATAGCCTTGTTATTAAAGAAAAAGAAGAACCCGAAAAATCGATTTCACACGCAAGTCCTGACTTCAAATTACTCAGAAACTGCCCGGTTCCTGTTCTACTCCTTGAGCCCAATCACCTGAATGGATTTCAAGAAATCTGCGTTGCCATCGACCCCCTACACGAGGACCCCAATAATGCCCCCTTAAATCAAAGGCTCTTAGCCACCGCCCGAGAAGCAGCAAAACGCGAACAATCAAACCTTCATATCGTCAGTGCATGGAAACTTTTTGGTGATGACTTCATACGTCATCGCATGGACCCAGATGAATTCAACCAAGCTGAACACGCCTATAAAGAAAATGTTGAGAAAGAGATGCAAAAAGTGGTCTCTGCCTCTAATTACCCCGGCACGAAGGAGTCTCTACACCTCCTCCACGGAGACCCCAAATATGTAATCCCACACTTCTTAAAAACACATCACATAGACCTTCTCGTGATAGGAACAGTTGTGAGAACGGGGTTACAGGGTGTTTTGATTGGAAACACAGCTGAGAAAATACTGGGAGATACGCAGTGCTCCTTACTCACTTTAAAGCCAGAGGAGTGAAGCTTCTTTTTTGGCATGAAGATTGATAACAAATATAAAGTGAATTCAATTTAAAGATTGAATTCAGAATGTGAAAGCCGTTAAATGGGCTTGAGATAAGGCCTCGACAGTAAGTGAACATAAGAGGAGTCTGAAACATGAAAATTAAGAATATTCTCGTTGGAGACGATTTCACCCAAAACTCAACTGAAGCAATTGCCCTCTCCTTCCAGCTAGCCAAGCGACTTGGCGTCAGGCCAAAAATCTACCACATCGACTCTGCTCCTAGGATGCCTTATCGCATGCCAGCTTTCTCAGAAGTCTATTCTGAAAAGCTCTTAAAAGACATTGATGAAGCGGTTTCAAACGGGGCCGAAAAAAGCCTAATGCTTCAACTAAAAGAGCTCGGTATTTCTCGCAATGAAGTAGAAGCCCACATTATTCCTGGAGAGATCCCAAAAGAATTCAAACACCTGACCGAAAATTTAGAAGCTCCACTTCTCATCCTGGGAGGACGAGGCCCAAACAAATTTGAATACCTTCTCCTTGGGAGCGTCGCAGATAAACTCATTCGAACCCTCACTTGTCCCATTCTCATTACCAAGAATGCTCCAAAAAACTTTAAAAAAATTCTATTCTCAACGGACTTTGGTCAAACCAGTAAAGATGCGCTTGAACTCCTAATGGACATCGCACCTGTATTTGAGGCAGAAGTCCACGTGGTTCATTTCTTAGAACCCGTAGCTAACTTTCAAGCCCTCACCGATGAGGCAATGGCTTTTCATTCCTACAGTCACACCGAAGAAAATTGGGTGATACTAGATGAAGAAGAAGCCAAAAATACTGCAGATGAGAAATTGAACTCTACCGTTCAAGCACTTGAAAAAAAGGGAATCAAAGCAACGGGAGAGATCTTCCATTCTGACGGACAAAATCTGGCCTCCCAAGTTCTGAGCGTTTGCCACTCCTTTTCAGCCGATCTCATCACTGTTGGAACTCACGGAAGATCTGGCATTCAAAAATTTATTTTTGGTAGCGTTGCAGAAAAAATTGCGAGAGAATCAAAAGCCTCAGTTTTAATTGTGCGTGGGGCTCGAACGGACTAAAAAACCGAGCATAAGAAAACTCATATGAACAAAAAAAATCATTCCCTCTTTCTAGCTTTTGCTTTAATACTCTCTCTCTTCCAAGCTCGTGCAGAGGACTCCGCTCAGTGGACTGAAAACATGAAGTCTCTCTCTCAAGCCTTTGAAGAGCTGGTCCCACTCCTCTCTAATCCAAAAGAGTTTAGTTCTCCCTCCAACAAAGAAAAAATTGAAAAAAGTCTAACCACCCTCTCCAAGCTTTCTCACGAGGTTAAAAAAAATGCAGAAATGAAAAAGCTCCCTGTTCACGATCAAGACCCCAGTCTCCAAATTCTTTCTGAGTCCCTTGAAGAAGACGCTGGGCGCGCTCTGAGCGAATACAAAAATGGGTTTTACAGCTACTCGCGGTCTATCCTGAGAACAGTAGTCACTAAGTGCATCGCTTGCCATAGTAGATCTTCATCGGGACCACAATTTACAAACGGTTCCTCACTGTCTGAATCGATTAAATCTCTTCCCCCCCTTGATCGGGCTCAATTTAATTGCGCAACCAGGCGATTTGACCAAGCATTAGAAGAATACAAAGCCCTCATTTCAGACCGCTCCTATAAAGAAAAAAAAGAAATCAGATGGGAAAAAGCGGTTCGACAAGCCCTCTTTGTCGCTGTTCGAGTCAAAGAAGATCCAGAGCTCTCTTTACAAATCGTTTCTCTTGCGATGAAGGCTGGGACGACCCCGCACTTTTTCTATGAAGACCTTAAAAAATGGAAGGCTTCCCTCATCGCCTGGCAAAAAGAGAAAAATAAAAACTATTTCAAAAATGAGGACACTCTTATTCAACACACGAGGGATTTATTTGAAGTGGCTCAAAAAAAGCAGAAATTCCCAATTGGGCACTCTGCAGAGATTGAATACTTGCGAACTTCTGCATCTGCCCATCAGTATTTAAGCCGTTATCCAAATGGTAAATACCTGGCAGAAGCCTTCTATATCGCGGGTTCAAGTTATGAAGTCCTCTCAGACCTGGACCTCTGGTATTTGCATGAAAACTATTATGAGAGTTGCATCAAGGTCTCTCCAAAGAGCTCAATCGCTAAAAAATGCTACCACCGTTATGAAAGCAGTGTCTATTTAGGCTATTCGGGAAGTGGTGGTGTTTTTATTCCAGATTCAATTAAATCCAAGTTAAAAACTCTCAGAACAATGGCGGGACTCTAGAGCATTCGAAAAATAAGGAGCTGACCTATGAAAAAAAAGATTGATTCACTTCAAAAAATTATCTGGCTCATCGATCCCTTTCAAGAAGACACTGCGCTCTTAATGAAAACCTTTTCTCAACTCAAGTCTCTCACCTCAGGAATTGCCAGCCAAATCGAACCAGTTTACGTTCTCGTTCCCGATGAGATAGATCGCATGGCCTTTACCATGGATCTTCTGTCTATCAAGGACTATAGAGACGCGAGCAAAAAAGCTGTAAAAAAATTCATCTCTAAAATTAAATACCCAGGCCTAAAAGCCCCTCAAGTCCTAGAAAATCCAAAAGGCACACGGATGGGGGCCATCCATGAGCTTTTAAAATATGCCAAAAAGAATAAAGCCAATCTCATCGTCACAAGTTCTCATGGAAAAAAAGGGCTTAACCGATTTTTTATGGGAAGTTTTGCCGAAAACATCATTCTCCATTCCCAGACACCTGTGTTTATTTTAAACCCCAATACGGCCAACAAGAAAAACTACAAAAAAATCCTTTTCCCAACTCACTTCTCTTCAAAGGACAAAAAGACCTATAAAAACTTGCTCGAATTTGCCAAAGCCCATGGCTCAGAAATCACTCTTTTTCACCAGGTTCCCAATTATCTAGATCCTGTCATTAGTTCAGGAGCAATCATGCTCGGCGGAGGCACTGTCACATTTGATCAATACCTTTCAGATGAGACAGAGCGAACGAGAAAAACTGCCAAACGCTGGGCTAAAGAAGCTGAAAAACTGGGGGTTTCAGTAAGAATTCTTATTAGCCCACGAGGCAGAAGCATCGTCGACGCAATCCTAAAAACAGCATCTAGCAAAAAAATGTCACTCATTGCAATGAGCAGTGAAACAGGAGCCATCGCTTCACGAGTCTTAGGAAGCATCAGCCGACAAGTCGCTCGACACGCTCCAGTTCCTGTTTGGATTCAGCACCAATAACTCATTTTGGTTATTGACGATTTTTATAGCGAAAAGTGCTCTCCAACCCAAATCGATCACTCAGGAGTTCTTTTTCAAAAGGACTCTTCATGACAACGTGAGAACTCACAAGAGAAATCTCCTCCCCATTGGGGGCATAAAAGATATAGTCAAAGCGCTTCACACGATCTCTTCCACCACTTTTTACCAGTGTTTCTCCCCTTCGAATCCACTCGGGGTAATAGCTAATTTGACTTTGAAATTCACTCCACACATCCCTCATATTTAGTTCACTCACAAATTTTTGATAGAGACGTCCATTCGGATAGATATTAAAACTCCCCAGTACAATAAGAGGTTGCTTTAAATACTTTAAATCTTCTATTGTCGTTTCTACCTCTTTTAATTGTTTCCTTCTAATCGTCAGAGAATAGGGGTTCCATGTGTTCTCCTCTAACTTGATGTTTGCAAAATACAAGAAACGAGACTCATCTATTCTAATTTTTGAAACCAGAATCCCATCTGCCTGCAAGCATCCTCTAAACGAACACCCTTTTAGTTTTTTTGACTTGGATTCTAGAATTGGAAATTGACTTAAAATAACAAGTCCCCCCCCTCCAAATTTGAAATAGGGAAACGTAGAGTTCTTCTGAATTTCCTCTCTAACCACTGGATTAAAAACTTCTTGAAGAGCGACAAAGTCATACCCATGAATACGAAGCAAAATTTCTTTAATTTTTGAACGCATATGACGCTTACCAAAAACCGACTGGTGGACATTGAGATTATAGGTCAAAACTCGAAAGGAAGTTTCCTCGGCTCCCGCTGTTAAAGTAAGAAGCAACCCACAAAGGACAGCTCTCTTTTTTAAATTCACCCTCATCATTTGCACGTCTCCTTAAAAGAAAGGAATAAGATTCCCCATCTATTTTCTCTTTCTTCTTAGCTCTTTGAGTTAAAGTTGGATTAAGATCTCAAAAAGAGAGAAATGTTGCGATGAGTCGCCTCTATAGGAGCTAGATCTTTTTAAAGTCTCACTATAGACTTATCAAAAGGAACCAATGGAGGGGTTTATGCGAAATAGTAATCTTCTATTTGGACTACTCATCTTATTTTTCTCTTCTCCACTTTGGGCAACAGGTCCTCAGCCAGATTTGAGTCATGCAAGTTGTTTTGATCTCCCAAGAACTTACCCGGTCACTAGCCAATACAAAAATAAGCG
>Ga0066639_10005188_pt1 | contig 10987 bp, 7 predicted proteins | sample CryGeyCG2114_010_2_FD_59504 | JGI IMG/M metagenome (GOLD analysis project Ga0066639, IMG submission 59504) | Groundwater microbial communities from aquifer - Crystal Geyser CG10_big_fil_rev_8/21/14_0.10 | ecosystem: Environmental > Aquatic > Deep subsurface > Groundwater | place: USA: Utah... | reverse complement strand
CCGGCTTAGGAAATTCTTTAAGCAGATAAAAAATCAAAGCAAAAATTGAAACAACAGAAATCGTACCCAGAGGAATTCCCGTTCCCCAAAGGACAATGTTTTTTATCTGGTAAAGATATGGAGTAGTGCCAACGTACTGAAGCGTGTAAGGAAAAACGTAAGCGTTTTTTGTCATCGCTTGCTGTTCTTTGGTTTGCCGCCAAAAAGTCGGAAAGTCAATAACCGCATAAGGTTCCAAGACCATAAAAGTTATAATGGTTATAACGGTTATAACAGCGACATATTTTAGATTGACAAAAATCATCCTTGTCAGGATATTGAATTTGTTTTTCAGGATAATAATTTTTTTCTCGGTGGAATAAAAAATTTTTTTATGTTTCAGAAGTAAACGAAGCCTTCGGCCCACAACTAAAATTAAATCCATAGCAATGGCAGTGCCGATAGAAACCAGCAGTACGGTGGCAGACGCTTTAGTTGCCAAAGCTAAGCCGAAAGAGATTCCTGAAAAAACCGCATTTTTAAAAGAAGGTTTCTCATAAAATAGTATTAGGCGGTAAAGGGTCAGTAAGGCAAAAAAAGTTAAAAAGGTGTCAACGGCAAAAAAGTGGGAAAGCTGAATCGGGAAAGCGCAGAGGCTGTAAAAAGCCGCCGCCAAAAAACCGGCGGCGGAAGAAAAAACTTTTCTTCCCAGCTTAAAAATCAGGATTGTTGTTAAGATGTCAAACAATCCGGAAAGAAATCTGCCGACAATATTCATTAAAGCATAATTGGCAAAAAGCGGATTATGGGTAATAACGGCGGTTAATTTTGAAACAGCCCATAAAAGATAAATCGGGAAGCTGCCATAAGGGAAAAATTTGGGATTTAAAGGACTTGCAGGAGAAAAAATTTCCTTTATGTTTTGAGGAAGGTGAATTTTTTCAGTGACCATGATTAACATTCTTTCGTCGGGGTGGAGGTGATAGCCGGAATCCCAATTAAGACCATAAAGACGAAAAAAAGAAGCCAGGAGAATAAGAAGAACAAGAGGAACTAGAAATTTTTTATTATTAAAATTATTTAAAAAGATTTTCATAATCGCTTTGGGTATAGTTTACCTTTTTTTGGTAGATTCTGATAACCGGATGATCAAAAACACTCCACGTCTCTTCAGCTGCCTCATCTGATAACTGAATACTGTCACCGCCGAGGGCGGGATCCCGTCCGAAAGCGGGAAATACTGAATACTGAATACTGGGAAATGGATAAAATATTTTTATTTCTTTAAATCCTAATCGTCCCGAAAAAAGAAGTTGGTAATATTTGGCGATTTTGGGATATTTATCGGGGAAGCGAAGGTGATTGGCGAAAATTCTGCGCGAAGGAACAAAGATGTAATCGGAATTTTCAAGATGTTCCAAGAGCTGGGGAAAAAGTTCCGGGTTTTCGTCAAGATGGTAAAAATCAAAGGAAATAAGAGAATAAGAAGGGAAAGATGGGCGAGAGGGGTAAGAAGGGGAAGAAATAGGAATATCTACGACGTTGCCGGTGTCAAAAAGAACTTTTGTACCGGAAGGAATGTTTTGATAGATCCAATCGGACGCCCGGAAGCGGATATCGGGACGGAAATAAATTTGAGAAAAGAAAATGCCCGGGAGAATCAAAATAAAAGATAAAAAATAAAAGATAAAAAATAATTTTTTCGGAATTATGAGCGAAATCTTTTGATAAAAAAGGACGGCGAAAATTGGGAAAAACGGGAAAATTGGGGCCATAAAGCGGGTCCATTTAGTGAAGAGAAAGGCTTGAAAGAGAAAGTAAGTTAAAAAAGAAAAAACGGTGATTAGTAATTGGTGATTAGTAATTAGTGAAACTTTTTTACCTTCTGAAGAGGGAAATATAAGCATAGATTCCGACTTTCGCCGGAATGACAGGAAAAACATCAAAATAAAACCAAGAATTCCTAAAATGAAAATTGGCCAGCCGAGGACGTAAGGGAGTATTTTTTCCAATTGGAAAAGGATTGGTTGAGTGTTGATAAATTGCCGGGTATAAAATACCGGTGATTGACCAGTCGCAACTGATGTTTCATAGAGAAGTGTTCCCCGGCTGTCTTTAAAGGCTAAAACTAGGTAGGGAGAGGTCAAAAGCACAAAAAGGACAAGAAAAACCAGAAGGACAAGATTTTTCAAAAACAATGTCCCCAGATTTTTTAATTTATTTTTGTTTTTAAAGACTTCGGATAGTTTCATGATTAAGACTAAAAAAACCGGAAAGCCAAAAATCAAGGAGCTGATTTTGGTGCCGAGAGCAAGACCGAGAATAATTCCCAGAAAAATATAATGTTTGATTTTTTCTTTGTCTAAAATCAAAAAACATAAATAGATAATCAAGAGAAAGAAAAAAGTGAGCAAAGATTCGGTAGTGCCAAAGTGGGAGTTTTGGATCAGACCGGGGGTAAAGGCGGCTAAAGTCGCAGTTAAAAGTTCAAAGTTCAAAGTTAAAAGTTTTTTAGAGGAAAATATTTTTTGCGAGACGAGATAAACAAGATAGACGGTGGCGGTGCCGGCGAGGGCGGACCAGAAGCGGAGAAAAAAGATTGCTTCTTGGGTGTTGATTGCTTTAATTTTTATCCAGGGAATTAAATTATAGACAGTAGCGGAAAAATAGGTTAAATATAGCGGGAACTGGCCATAGGCAAAAAAATGGGGATTTAATTTTTCTTCCCAGGAAAGTCGGGAGGCTGCGGCTGCCATATTCCACTCGTCCGGGTGTGGAGTGTAAGGAAAACACCAAGTTAGGCCGCCAAAGCGGACAAAGGCAGCCAAGACTAAAATACTAATGATTTTCCAGTTAATTTTTTTAAGCAGTGACTTCATTGGCAATTTTTTTACCTAATAATATGGCATAGTTTATGCCCCTGTCTTGAGGATAAACGTGATGCAAAGATCCCCAGAGAAGTCCGGAAATGTCAGTTTTTATTTTAGGAAGATTTTGTGAATAGTTAAGAGTGGGAATGGGTTGAGCATGCAAGTCAGTGAAAAGTTCAAAGCTCAAAAGCTCGCCCCGAGGATTCCGAGGGGTTAAAAGTTTAAGATTGTGGGAAGGATTAATTTTTTCTAAGTAGGGTAAAAACTTTTCAAAAAGCTGGTCTTTGGTCATTTTAAAGAAGGGGTGGTTGCTTGGATAGTAACCGCCGACATAGAGGATAGTGTTTCCGCAGTAGTTCTTTTTATCAATAAAGTTCGTGTGTTCAACTACTGAAACAAAAGGGAAGCTGGCGTCATTAATGTTCAACCAGTAGGTTTTGTCGGTTAAAAAACTGTTTTTCAACTCAAGAATCAAACAGGCGGTTCCGATATCGGTTAGGTTGGTTAATTTATTTTTTTCTTTTTCTGAAAGACCGTCAGTGATTTTAAGGAGTTGAGCAGGTGAAACAGTGGCAATTACTCTATCAAACTTACATTTTTCTTTATTAACTGCTAATTCGAAACAGTTGTCAATTTTCTTGATTTGATCAACACTTTGATTTAAGAAGATTTTGCCGTTGTTTTGTTTTATTTTTTGAGCAAGAGTTTCAATCAGGACCCCGATTCCCCCCTTTAGGTAACCCAACTTAAAACTTCTTTTTTTGATTCTTGTCCAAAACCAAGAGGAGGGAACTCGGCTGGCCAGAGACCCGAACTTGCTATCCAGAAGCGGTTTCCAGATAAGATTAAAGTTGTTTTTTCCCATTGTTTTTTGAATAAATTCATAAGCAGTAATTTTTTCCAACGGTTTCCAAAAAGGGTTTAGTTTAAGCAAGACCGTCACCATCGCGATTCTGAATTTATCAAGTAAGTTCAGTTTTGGAAAAAAGATGATGTCTTTCGGAGTATCAAAGGAAAAACTTTTTTCATTAACAAAAACAGATGTTTTGGGCTTTTTAAAAAACAGCTTGTCTTGTAAATTGAGTTCTTTGATTAGGGCAATGATTTGCTTATCCGAAGAAAAAAAGTGATGGTAATATTTTTCCAACGGCCAAGACCAATTGCCGGCCTTAAAGGACGAGGTCAAACCGCCCAAAGTTTTTTCTTTTTCAAAAACAGAGACTTGATAGCCAAGTTTTGACAAAAAATAAGTGGCCGTAAGTCCGGTGATTCCGCCGCCGACAACAGCAATTTTCATGAGCATATTCTAGCATTTGGAAGGTCAGAATAAAATCAAAGCGGCCCCGATGATGAGAGTGGCTATTCCTGCTCCAACAAATAATTGAGTTGGAAAGTCCGTACCGGAAACAGGAGAAATTGTAGGCTGTATGGTTGCAGAGAGAGTCGGGGTTAGTGTTAATCTGCTTGTTGGTACGGGCGTGGTAGTGATTCCTCCAGCAACGGTTGGACTAGCTGTTGGACTTAAGCTGGAAGTTGGAGCAATCCTAATAGAGGGCGAGGGACTGGGTGTAACAATAGTTTTTTTAGTTGGGGTTGGAGACAAAGTTGGGGTTGTCCTTTTTCCAGAAGGGGTGGCGGTATAAGAAGGTAAATCACTTTCTCCGGCGGCTAAAACAATAAAAGAGTGACTGACTTTTTTGATAAATCCTTGTTTGTCGGCGTAAAAAACAGTAATTTTGTGTTGCCCGGGAGATAGGGGTGTTGATGGCGACCAATTCCAATTTCCTTTTCCATCAGTGGTGGTTTTGGAAATAATTTCCTGGTCTGACTCAATCAGAACATCCAATTCTTTGTTTGTTGGGCCGGTTCCTAAAAATTCCGGAGAAAGGTTGTTTATGTTTTCGCTTTCTTCGGGGAAAATAATTTTTAGTTCCAGATCTTTTGACAAATCTCCGCTGCCTGTTGGGAGGTTAAAACTGGCCGGGTCAAGTTGGTTTTTTATTGGTGTTGCTGTTGGAGAAATCTCTGGGATTTGATTTAGAAAATTATATGTTTGCCCAAGAGTAATATCAGGAGTAGGGTTATCATTATTAGTGCTTAAGGTCGCGTTGGCAGTTTGACCTTCTCCTTGAACCAGGATTTCTTCTATTTGGGCTGAACGGTTATAGTCGGAAAAATTTTTAAGATCGGCTGTCCTTGCCGTAGAAACGGGGATCATCCAATTTCCGCTTTGGTCTGTTAAGGCAGATTGAGTGATGGTATTAGCCAGTGAAAGATAGACAATTACTCCAGTGGCCGGTTTACCTTCAGGGAGCAAGACCTTTCCTTGGGCGATGTCGTTGTCTGTCGGAACTTTTAAACTAGCGGTAGTTATCTCAAACAATCGGTTATTGACTTTTCCTCCGGATATTATTTTAAAATAATATTTTGTTTCGGGCTTAAGATTGTCCGCTAGAACATAGTGAAGGGAGTAAAGAGAGAGAACGCCTTTATTTTGATCACGGATATCGTTTTTTTTATCACCCTCAAGTTTTGTTGTTTCTCCCAGGGAGAGAGAACCGGTAGTTTTTTCACTGGTTATCCACGAGACAACAAAGGAAGAACTTCCGACATTTGTAATTTTAATCAGCTGGGGTGATATTTCTGAGGAGGCAAGTAAATTCCAAAAACGAATTTTGTTAATGAAAAATATTCCCGCGATAAGTCCTGCCAAGAGTATTATTAAACCCAAAAAAACAGGTATCTTAAACTGAAATTTTTTGACCGCATTGGTTTTCATAAAGTTTTTAAGGAAGTTGCGTTTTTCTTTTTTTTAATTCAGAAAAAACTGCATCGTCAAGTTTGGGCACCAGAAGTTGAATTTCGTTTGGCTTCAGAATTGGTCTTTCGCTTTTTTTAAACACCTTATAAACACTGAGATAAATCCAAAGAAAAGTAACTGTCAGAGTAAAAACAGAAATGATTAGTATTTCTAAAGAATAATTTTTTTTCATTTTAGTTCATCAGAACCGGATTAATTTTTTAAAAAATAAGCCTCTCCAGAAATTAAAAGCGAGATTTCTTTACCGGTTTCAACTTTGACTTGAGTAAAAAAAACATTTTCAGATTTTAAAAGTCGCCGCGTTGCTTCCAAATTATTTAGAAAATTTTTCAGTTTTAAGTAATCACCGCTAACTCCAACCTGAAAATTCAACGAATCAGCAGTTTTATTTTGAGCCTTAGCCCCGTTTTTAGATTCAATTTCTATTTTGCCAAAACTTAATGAATTAAGAGTAACTCCTTCATTATTGGCTAAGTTTTCAAAGTAGTAAGCCAAAAGAGGAAATTGGCTTTTTTCCGGCAATGCTTCGTCAAGTAATTGCGAATTGTCAATGTTTTTTGCAAACTCTTCTTGGGCGGCAATAATTGTGTCTATTTTTTTCTGGAGTTGTGAACTTGCTTCTTTTTTGTCCTTGATTTCCTTGTTTAGTCTGGCAATAGTTATCAACGTAGGCTGGATGGCAACGATAAGAAAAAAGGTAATTGTGAAAACGGTAAGAGAAATCCAGGCAAAAGACCGCGCCTTGTTTGATTGCGTGATTTTTTTTAAATTAAAAAAATAGTGAGAATAGCGGTGATATTCGTTTTTCCAATCAAAACTCATTTTTTAATTTTGGCACTAATATTAAAAGTAATTCCCAGTGACATTTCACCTTGTGAAGAAACATTAGTCAAAGAAACTTCAAATAGTTTTGGGTTGCTTAAAAGTCCGGACAAAAAGACCCCCAGATCTTGTTCAGAAAAAGCATTTCCGGTAAGAGAAAGGGTGTTTTCAAGAACAGACATTTGCGTTAAAGAGATATTTAAGGGCATTACGGAACTTACGTCGGTAATTATTTCAGAAGATTCCGATTCTTGAGCCAAAAGGTTTTTAATGACCTTGGTTTTATTTTGTGTTTGGCGGAAATTTTCCTCAAAGGATTGAGCAGATTCAACAATTGCCTGTTTCTGTTTTAATTCATCAAAAAGATTGGATAGTTCGGTATCAAAGTAAAATCTGGAAAGAAAAGCGCAAATAACAATAAATTCTGTAAAAACAACTACCCATCGTCCAACCGAAACAGCCCATTTTACCAATTTTCCAGTAGTAGAAAATTCAAATTCATCTTTAGGGAGAAGATTAACTTGGTTTTTAGAAGCCATATACACAGTATATTAAAAAAAGCCAAGAATTGTCAAAGCAGGCTTTTTATTTTTTTGAAGTTTTCTTTGGGGAAGATTTGGGGGAAGATTTGACCATCAGTTTGGCCGCCGAGCTTTTTATTCTCTTGGCCTTATTTTTGTGAATGATCTTTGCTTTTACCAGTTTGTCCGCGAGTGAATAAACAGCGGTTAGATTTTTTTGGTTTTTGGTTTTTTTCAAATCAGCAATTCTTAATCTCAAAAGACCCTTTTTCCTTCTATTTAGTTCTGTTCTTTTTTTGGTTTGACGAACTGCCTTTTTGGCACTTTTAATTATCGGCATGTTCTTATCCTATCAATTGGTCCTTTAAAAAGCAAGCTCTTTTTCTTATACTGCCAATAGTTTAAAATTGTTTATAATTCATGAATCTTAAAAATTAATGGGGAAAATTAAAAATTTTTTAATTAATGGCCGAGACTTATTGTCGCGACCTCAATCGGGAGTTTTCTCTGCTGCCTTTGCGATATCTTCAACTTACGGAATTTCAATGTTATTGGGCATTTTAAGAGAAAGATTGTTAGTGGATAGATTTTATGCCTGTTGCAAAGAGGAGTTGGATGTTTATTACGCTGCCTTTAGATTGCCAGACATGATTTTTCAGTTGGTGGTTATTGGCGCTCTTTCCGCTGCTTTTATCCCAATTTTTTCTGAAAAGTTAGCCAAAGATAAAAAAGAAGCCTATTTGCTCGCTTCTTCCTTGATCAATCTTCTTCTTGTCTTTTTCCTGGTTTTAGCTGTTTTTATCTTTATTTTCGCTAGACCATTTTCCCTTTTAATAACAGGGAACTTTTCTTTCCAGCAAATAGATTTAATGGCGCAAATGACCAGACTAATGCTGTTGGCCCAAATCTTTTTTTTAATCTCTAACTTGTTTTCAGCCATGATTCAGTCTCACCAAAGATTTCTTTTACCGGCCCTTTCGCCGGCTATCTATAACATAGGAATAATAATTTCTGTAGTTATACTTTCTCGGCCGTTGGGAATTTGGGCAGCCACGATCGGGGTTTTGTTCGGGTCTTTTCTTCATTTGTTGATTCAAATACCGCTGGTGTTAAAACTGGGCTTTAAATATTCGTTTGGATTTAATTTGAAGGACTTGGCGGTCAAAAAGGTGGTCCGGCTAATGTTGCCTAGAACGCTGAGTTTGGCTGTCAGTCAGATTGAAGCGACAATTTCTTTATTTTTAGCGACTTCCCTTTCTCCGGGATCTTTGACGATTTATTATTTGGCCCAAAAATTGGCGGACCTTCCAGTAAGACTTTTGGGAACATCAATTGGACAGGCGGCTCTGCCGACGCTTTCCTTGCAGCTGGCAAGAAACGAAACAGATAATTTTAAAAGAACAATTAATCAGAGTTTAGGGCAAATAATTTATTTATCCTTACCGGCAACGGCAATATTTTTAATACTAAGGGTGCAGTTGGTCCGTTTTGCTTATGGCTCCAGAAGTTTTCCTTGGGGGGCAACCATCATGACGGGAAGAACCTTGGCCGCGATTGCTTTTTCCGTTTTTTCCCAAAGCGCAATACAGCTCTTGGTCAGGGGTTTTTATGCAGTTCATGATACGACGGCTCCTTTTATAGTCAGCTTACTTTCAGTAATTGTAAACGTGATTTTAAGCATTGTTTTTATTTTTAGTTTTGATTTGGGTATTTTTGGCTTAGCCTTGGGCTTTTCAATTTCTAATTTTTTAACCTTTCTTCTCTTACTTTTGTTTTTTAACTTCAAAAAAGAGAAATTTATTTTCAGGAGTGATTTTTTGAATTGGTTGAAAATGACCTTTGCTTCTGTGGTGGCTGCTTTTGGAGCTTGGGGCACAATGAGGGTTTTGGATATGTTTGTTTTTGAGACCTCAAGAGTCGCTCCTTTGCTGATTTTGTCACTTATTTCAGCCAGTGTCGGGCTCTTAATTTATATTATTATTTCAATTATTTTCGGACTTAAAGAACTAATTGTTGTCTTAAAATTAATTAAAAAGATTGGTGATTGGAAGAAATATTTAGTTCCTGAAAAAATTGCCGAACTTTATTCCGAAGCCGGAACAGGAGTTTGATTGAAATCTTTCTCAAATAAAGTTTGGTTGTTAAGGCGGATTAATACATCGTCAATTGATCCTTCGGCTGAATTTTCACCATTAGAATCTGAACCCAGGTAAAGGTAGTTGTCAAAGCCGGTTGGCTTGTCAAGTTGAAGATTGTTAGCAACTTCCTGGTTATCCAGAATTAGTTTAAGAATCAATTGGGGATTATCTATTCTAAAAATCAGATGATGCCAGCTGTTTGATGGCCACGAGGGAAGCGGAACTCTGATTTCCGGTTTTTCCGGCGTATCAGTTAAAATTTCAAAATGAAGCACGAAACCAGAATCTTCATTTTGCACCCAAGCGGAAAAGCCCTTTCCTGTACTCACTTTGTTTTCCAGCAGAACATGTTTTTGAAAGTCAGTTTTGTTCCAATTGGATTTAAACCAGAAGTCTACTTGAAGATCGTCAGAGCCGGTTTGGAAATTTATGGGAAACACCAGCGGAGGTAAAAATGAAGTGACTTTAGCAGAAAAGTCGTTTGGATTATCAGATCTTCCCGGGGCTTTTATCAATGAAGGAGAAGTTCTTGTCAACTCAATTAGATGAATGGAGTTTGCAGAAGCGGGAAGTTTAAGTTTGAACTCGCCTCCGTTAAAAGAAGTTTTACTAATCATGGGAATTAAAGGATTTCGGTTTTGAAGTAAAGAGTAAGTGTTGATGGAATAAATTCCGGGAGGTAATTTATCAAGTTTGAGGTTAATGGTAGATTCGTTTGGATTAACCGATGAGCAAGTAACGATCACAAAATTCTCTTTTCCGTCAGTAGAGCTTATGGCCGAGAGTGAAGGGGTAATGAAGGCTTGGTTGGTTTCAAACTCTAAGAGTTTATTGAGATAAAGATAAGAAAAATATTTAGGTTTTGGGGTAAGTCCTGAAGTTTTGTGAGTCAAGAGTCCCCACCTGCCCCAATATTTTTTTTGTTCAGGAGAGGGTCCGTCCACTAATTCAAAAGTAAATATTTTATTAAGATAATTTTTCAGCAAGGCAACCGAGGAGATGGCGTGGCAGGCGTCAAAGGTTGAATCGTGCAAAGGAGAGACTTTAGGAGACGACCCCCATTCAGAAATAATAAGTTCTTTGTTGGTAAAGTTCCCTAAACTTTTCAGGGTTTCAGTTTCTGAAAGTGTTTTCCTGGGATTTGTTTGATAAGAGTGCCAAGAAATAAAATCTAAGCGAAGATTTTGCTGTCGAACCAAGGTTAAAAAACTGTTCATCCAGTCTTTTTTCAGAGTGGTAATTGCCGGTCCGCCAATTTTGAAAGGGTTGCATGCTTGACATTTTTGGGCAGCTTGGGCAGAGGCTTTGTAAAGAGCAAAGTAGGTATTCGGATCCATTTTTCCGAACAAATCGGGTTCATTCCAAACTTCATAGTAAACATTCCCCAAATTCCTTTCGGCTTTACCGCTGTATTTCTGGATAGTTTTTGCCACTAAATTTTCCCATTCTTGATAGGAGTTCGGGGTTCCTACGGGGTCGTTTGCAATAAATGAAGGGAAATAAGAGAGGCTTAGAAAAGGAGTTGCGCCTAAGCTGATTATTTCATTAACACGCTCGTCAAGGGAGGGGTAGTCAAAAATGTGGTCAATTCTGATCACTTGCGGCTGGAGTTTTTTAATTTCTTTTTCCGCCGGGAGAAGCATTAATCCTTGTTCCTCTCCCCCCTGACTAAAATTGGCCCAGACTCTATTAATTGGTTTTGTTGGCAAGCTGTCAAAAACTGCCTCTGCTGGGCCGACCTCGGCTTTTTTCTGCCAGACTTGAATTTGCGAAAAAAGCGTTAAGGCGGCGACAGTAGAGATAAGTAGAAAAAAGAGAATAATAATCTGCTTGCGG
>Ga0066639_10005187_pt1 | contig 10989 bp, 8 predicted proteins | sample CryGeyCG2114_010_2_FD_59504 | JGI IMG/M metagenome (GOLD analysis project Ga0066639, IMG submission 59504) | Groundwater microbial communities from aquifer - Crystal Geyser CG10_big_fil_rev_8/21/14_0.10 | ecosystem: Environmental > Aquatic > Deep subsurface > Groundwater | place: USA: Utah... | reverse complement strand
CTCTGCCGCCTCACCAGCCATGTCTGAGAAAGCCTCATTCATTCCACCGGACTCACCACGATAAACTAAGCCAGAGTTATGCTCAGTAAAACCATGGGCCACCTCATGAGAGGAAACATCCAAACTCACCAAAGGATAAAAGGTGTTCGCCCCATCCCCAAAGGTCATATTTTGACCATTCCAAAAAGCATTCTCATAATTGGTGCCATAGTGAACACGCATTACCAATGGTGGCGGAATAGGTGTTGTCTTATACCAACCCACGTACATTGCAATAATGACCGTCGCAAAATACTGAGCATCATTCAGTGGTGAGTAGGCGCCATTGATTTCTTTGCCATTATTTTCTGGGCAGGTGAAGGAGTATGGCTTGGATAGATCCCCGGTTGTGTGGTTCATATCAACAGTCACTGCATATGAAGTTTGAAAAATACATGTATTGGTTTTGTTATCAAAGCCAACAGGTATTGCCGCAAAATCACGGCCATACATATACTTTCCAGTTTTTATGTTTCCACCAGGGCCCGTAGCCTCAGCATGGGTTAAGGTATTGTACTTTTCTAAAACTGCTTTTGATTTGGCATCAACAACCACTGTCCAACGGCTGGGGTCACCACCACCCACTTGCTCTTTAAAAAACTGAACCACATAAACTAACTTGCCCTTACTGTCCTTTGGGTCCACATATACTTTTATATCTGAAGATACCCCTGAGTAAGAGTATTGGCCACGCTGGTCAGCGCTAGGCACTGAAGCTTTAGCAATGGCTAAGGCAACTTTTGAATCAAAAGCTGGGTTGATATCTGTTATGTCACTCTCTAGGCCTTCAATTAACTCACCATTAGTGCGGTACACTTCACCACTATCATTAATGGCAACAGCTAGTTGCTGGGGCCAAATGGCAACACCTTTATACTTCTGCTGTAGTCGATAAAAATTGCTTTTTGTATCTTCTATGGTTTTAACAATAGAAAGAGCCTCTTGCTCACTGAGGTTCATGGCAGAAGCCACATCTTCCTCGAGCATGCTCTTTGTGAGCTTTTGAATCCCCACCGTATTTAAAACTATTGGTTTCTGATTTAATGTTAAATTAACAACTCCAGCCCCTAAGGCGCCTTGAGTTCCCATCATCATCCCTAAGATTAGGATCCCCATTCCCCTCATGCTTTCCCCTCCTTAGCACTTCATTAATGGTAGCTCGACTTAGGGCCTAGTAAGCAAATGGATAATAATAATTACCAGGTAATAATGCTGCTCGTTATGTCTCGTCCATAAGAAATTTTTATGGGCTTTTATACACATTGTAATACAAGAGGATAAAACAAAAAAAAAGCAGCCCTAGGCTGCTTTTTCTGAGTCAAAAAGACGCTTTTTATAATTCAATACCAACGACATTAAAAGCCGCTTTTACATCATCCACTGAGTAACCGAGATCTTCAGCGGCCTGCTTCACTCCCACAGCTCCAGCTGCGAAGTCCGTTGAGGGCGTCCAGTATTTTTGATTGGCCCTTACAAATACGTCAAAAGACATTTTTGTAGTCCATCCCTTGGTCGTCGCCAACAAAAAGAATACTTTGTTGTACACACCACTGCTGTAGTGAACATCGATTCCACTATAGTACTTGCTCACATGGTCAATGGATCGACCATCCAATGTAGGATCTTTCATATAGCGTAAAGCTCGGCCTGCCATTTTAAAAATCTCCGCTCCTACTTCAAAATCATTAGTTTTTTTCATGTAAAACTCAGCGGCCTCACCGGCCATATCCGAGAAGGCCTCATTCATTCCACCAGACTGCCCTCTGTAAAGTAAACCTGAGTTAAACTCAGTAAAACCATGGGAAACCTCATGGGAGGACACATCCAAACTCACCAATGGATAAAAACGTGAAGCTCCGTCTCCAAAGGTCATAGCCTTTCCATCCCAAAAAGCGTTTTCATAGTTTTTACTATAATGCACTCTCATCTTTAAAGGTGGTGCAATTGGAGATGTGCCATACCAGTCTTTATAAAGACCAAATACAACGCCTCCAAAAAATTGAGCATCATTTAGAGGTGAGTAAGCACCATTGATTTCTTTTACTGTATTTTCAGGGCAAGTAAATGAATGTACTGCACCACCATAACTTGTGTGATTTAAATTAATAGTCACCACATTGTCTGTTTGAAAAACGCAATCACCGGCGGCGTTTTTAGTGGCAGCGATTGCAGGAAAGTCCGATCCGTACACATATCTGCCGGTTTTTTCATTTCCACCCGGACCTGTTGTCTTAGTTTCAGCTGTCGTTAGTGCGTTAAACTTTAAAATAACATTCTTTGTTTTAGCATCAACAACAACAGTCCAGCGGCTGGGCTCTGCATTGCTTTTATTATCCCTAAAGAAACTCACCACATAAGCCAGCGTGGCTTTATTAGAATCATCAACATATATCCTTAAATCAGACATTTCGTTGTCATACACAAACTCATGGGCCGTTAAGCCTTTTTGTTTTCCAAGCAAATGGTTTTTTGCAATAGCAAGTGCCTCATCTGCACCGAAGGCTGGAGTTACTGAAGTGATATCCTGTTGAAAACCACTCACTAAGCTTCCATTTGTCCGAACAAAAGAGTGCCCTTTTACTGCTAAAGAAATTTGGTGGGGCCATACAGGAACGCCCATGTACTTCTGCTGAACTCTATAATAATTCGTTTGAGCTTCTTGGCTCTTCTTAAGGACTTCAAACTTGGCATCTGCACCCAGAGCAAATGTCTGCTCTAAGGCCGCCTCAAAAGAAGCCGTCGTAGCCATCAACGCCGGCCCACTCACTAGACTTCTCTTACCCGACTCTAAACTTAGATTCGTTAGAGTGGCTGCCATCGACACCGAAGACACCACAAACATAAAACATAACAAAAATATTTTTTTCATTTATCCCCTCCACAGACAAATATCCTAGCGCTTGACTAAAGGAGGAGGGATTAAGGTTCAGCACTGGACTGGACCAAAACTAGTCCTTTGGGTAGAGAATTTAACTAGACCTATTAGAAAAACTGAACTGAGGCATCACAGGTTATTTTAATCAACCTACAATGAGACATTTTTAGCCTAAATTTGTATTCTAATAATAAGGTACTTTTATACTTGTTGTATTAAAGGAAGTATTAACCTTCAGAAAGTAATGCAGAGCTATTATGAGTGATATGATTAGCTTGAGACATACTTTGCTCGATAAAAGTACCCACATTAAAAACCTCTAAGCTATTCATTTCATCACCAGGCTTAGGAAACTTAACGGAAGTCACGATCACTAAATCTTTTGTATTTATATACTTATTTTCAAAGAGCGCTCTCAAGGCTTCATTCACATGCTCTACGCTAGACCTGCTAAAGTTAATTTGTGCTATAACTGGCTCTACACCCCAAGATAAACCAATTTTACGAGCAGTATTTAAACTGTTTGTTACTGCCAAAATAGGCTGTGCCAATCGATGCCGTGATAAGCGTAAGGGTGCCATTCCCCTTGCTGTCACACACACAATTTTTGTAATAGGCAATGCGGTAGCGATTTCCCTAACAGCCTTACCTAAAGCATTTGGAACAGAGTTGGCCAATTCTATTTTTGTATCAGAAAAAACATCACTCAACTGAGCCTCAACAACCAATGCCACTCGACTCATTAGCTCCACAGCCTCTTTTGGATACTTGCCCACCGCTGTTTCACCCGACAGCATAATGGCAGAGGCTCCATCAATGATGGCATTAGAAATATCTGAAACCTCAGCCTTTGTTGGGAATGGATTTTCAATCATTGTGTGAAGCATTTCAGTAGCTACAATAACTGGCTTTGAAAAAGTTCTAGCACATTTAAGAATTTTCTTTTGCATCAGGGCCAGTGTTTCAACTTCTGTCTCTGCAGATAAGTCACCACGATCAATCATAATGGCGTCAGCCGCTTGAATGACCTCTTCCATGTTGTCTAAGCCAAATCTGTTTTCAATTTTGGCCACAATGCTAGACCCATCACCAATAATTTCACGAATCTGCTGTACATGTCTGGCACTTTCGACAAAGGAAATACCAATAAAATCTACTCCTTGCTCAATAGCAAAATGGAGCATCTTACGATCTCTCTCCGTAACAGCAGGGCCATTCAATTTTACATAAGGAATATTTAAACCTTTAGAGCTTTTCAATAAACCCTCAGATTCACTTCGACAATGTACGTTTTGCCCCTCCACACGCTCCACTTTAAACTTGAGCGTTCCATCATCAGCTAAAATTGTGTCACCAGATTTTAAATCACTATGAAGTAACTTATAAGTTACTGGTACAAAATCCACATCATCGCCAGTGGTAAAAATAATTTCCTTTCCTAATGTTAGTTTAATCTCTTCCTTCAAAACACCCGTTCTTACCTTGCGACCTGGAATATCCATTAAAATGGGAGTCAAAGGAGAAATGGAGCGCACCCTTTCAATGACTTGTTTGTGCCAATCTAAAGTATTATGGGAGCCATTGAGACGAAAAACATTGGTGCCAGCTCCCAAGAGAAGCTGAATACCCTCAGTCGTTGCTGTCTGTGGACCCAGTGTCGCTATTATTTTTGTTTTTCTCGTCATGTTAATTTTCCTCAATAAAAATAGACGTCACCGTCTTTAATCTTTCTACTACCTCAGGTCGCATATACTTAAAGTTTATCTCTTTTTTTGCACTTAACATTTCTCGCATTAATGTGCCACTGATCTCTTGGGCCTCCCTCGTCCCGAAATGAGGACAGGTCTGCTCTGTCGCAATGGAATCACACTTCTGACAATAGTAAGGGCCTTTCATATATAGAATCTCTATGCCCAACTCATCTCTAGAAAAGCCTTTTAAATAATCATGGGCCGCATACTTCTCATAGAAACCACCAACGCCTGCGTGATCGCGCCCAACAATAAAATGAGTGCAGCCATAATTACGTCTAATCAAGGCATGAAAAAGCGCCTCCCTTGGACCAGCATACCTCATACGAGTTGATAGAGGCGTTAGTAGCACTTTATTCGCAGGAAAGTAGTTTTGAATGAGTGCTTCATACCCTGCCATGACAGCTTGAACTGTAAAATCACCAGCCTTCTTTTTGCCCACAAGGGGTTGAATTAATAATCCATCGCAAATTTCTAAGGCAGCCTTCTGAAGATACTCATGAGCACGATGAGGCACATTTCGTGTTTGAAACCCCACCACCCTATTCCATTGCATTTTTTTAAAGTACTGCTTTGTCTGTTTTGGCGTTAACTCATACTCCGAAATATCTGTACTGAACCGCTTTGTGAAAGCAATGGGCCCACCCACAAAGTACTCTCTAAGGCTTGTAAAGTATTTCACCCCAGGATGCTTTATACTGTCTGTTCCAAATATTTTTTTTGCTGCTGAAAGTTTATCAATTTTATAAAAATCATGGGGGTAAAGCTCTCCCACTTTTTCTCCAGCATAAATCAAGTCTATACAGCTAGAGCTTTTATATTTTTCAAAATCACAGGAGGATATATCTAAAACAATGGGTATTGAAAAGGCAGACCCATCCGGAAGACGAGAGTCAGAAATACAGCCATTAAACTGTTTTTCTGTCATAAACCCATCCAAAGGATGAAAAACTGAAAGTCCAATTTTCTCTAACTCTAAATATTGATCAAAATCTAAAGTGATCATAATTCCCTTGGTCGTTCGTTTTGAGGACTCACTGTGCTTAGAGCCTCTAAAATGGCCTGGGCGCCAACTTCCCCACTGTGACCCAAGTTATACACCCACCGTTCTCTAGATTTTCTTATTTTCTCTATGTAATGCTGTTTTTTGTGGCAGAGCTGATTTGCTAACACCGGTAGCTGCTCTAATTGGTCCATATCAACAACCTCTCCAATTTCATTTCTAATAAAAACTTCTAATGGATCTATCTCATATCTATAAAATCGAGGGTTATTGACTTTAGGAGGTGTATTTATAAATAAAACAGGGTGCTCCAAACCAAAGGCATATTCCAGCGCTGCTCCAGACCAATCGCTGATCATAATATCTGACTCTTGAAGGCTTTGTGAGCCTCGAATGTCTAGCTCCAATTGAAAGTCATCTGACTTCATACTTTGAACGTGTTTGATAAGAGAGGAGTTATGCTTTACTGTCATGGGATGCGGGCGATAGATCACTTGAAAGTCCGACGCCAGCAATGATGTGACCACATCAACAATGCAAAGATCTGAGATAGAACTTTTTCCCCACGATGGAGCTATAAGAACTTTTAACTTTTTATTTTTAGTCATTTCTAATGACTTCGACTCTTTAATAATTTTATCTAATCGTCCATAGCCATGGGCCACTAATTTTTTAGGCGCAAGCTCGTAAAGTTCTTCAGCTCTACGAATCTCTTTCATATGATGAGGGCCAACGCACAAAACAGTATCATAATTGAAGTAGGCTTTTTCTCTAAAAACCATATGACTACTGACCATGGAGTGAAACACATACAAATAATGAACAGGATAAGCTTTAGACCTTTTGAGATTGAAAGTGCCTAGATCCGTCAATGTCATGACAAACACTTTAGCTACAAGTGTTTGAAAAAAAATCGTACAAACCGTACCACTTCCAATACAAAGGGGAATAATTTTTGATGATGTCGTGTTGAGAACACTGTCTTGTGGATCTGAAGTGACATAGGTGATCGTTCTGCCATGAACCTCGGTGAGTTCCTTGATGATTGACTCAAAATACACCCAATCCGCTTTGGTTTCGGCGTAAAACACAACTTCTTTTGCAGAATCAGGAAGCTGCTGAAAGCGCTTGAGTACTTTATAGTCTTGAAGGATTTGGAACATTTAGTGCTTCTTAAAATATTGACCAACAAAGGTTTTAATTCGCAACCAATTGACCTTCAAAAACATCATGGCACCGACAGCCCCCGCCACAACCATTTGTAAAATCATGCTTGCAGAGCCAGAATCTAAATAGGCTAAGGCCGGAATGGAAAAACAGATATAATACAAGGAAAGTAAGCACATCCAAAACGCATTACTTTTCACTAACTTCAATAACATCGCCATAATCTGGTTCCCCTTCATTTGCTGTTAAAAACACCCTATCGGGTAAATATTTAGGTTTTTCACCGCTAAGGCAGCTCAACACTAGGCGAATATTATTTACCGGACTAATGCTCTCATAAGCCAGTTTTTTACATGACTCTGGGAGCCGAAAAGCACTGAAAATCTGAGTTCTTTCCGCTATTTCATCATCTGTCCACTGAGTCACAAGCTTACTAAATTGATCTTGAAAAGCTGTTCCGTGGTCTGAGTGCAAAATGATGAGGGCCTCAGGGTCTTTTTTGAGAATTTTATCTAAAAATACTCCAATTTTTTTGTTCACGCACTCCGCTTGCTCCCGGTAAGGCTCAGGAGTCCAGCCCCCCAAAACCTCTTCACGCAAACTGCAATCGCTGTGCAAATAGTAGGGCGGATGTGGAGAAAATATATGAGCAAACACGAAGAAGGGCTTTTGCTCTTTAAAAAATGGTTGAAGCTGCAAATAGAGCGAGCGTAAGCCAATGCCATCCACTTTAAAAAAAGCCCACTGCTCCACCTGGCTCCAAATCGACAGCAGTGGAGTCAGAGAGAACATTTGCTTACCCATTTCAGTCAGAGCAAAACGGTTTCGCTTAAGGCAATGATCTTCAAACCCCCCGCATTGGGAACCATCCCAAAAACCATTTTCAAAATGTAAATATTGATAACCATACTTTTTAAAAAACTGAGCCGAACGGCTGTTACCCTGAATGATGGGATAAAAGGGCGCTCTATTTTGAATGACACCTTTGCCTACCTCTACCACATACCGTGATTCTAGGGCTGCAGATAAGGATAAGTAGGTATGGGGATAATTAGCATGACTTTTATGTGTTACCACAAAACCTTTAGACTCAAGTCTTTCAATGAAGGGCTGAACATCTAAACCGGTGTATTTCTTCATTTGCGTGGGGCTGGCATAGCCATCGATGAGTATGTAGTAAATATTGGGATGAGACTGAAACTGAAGTCCCTCGAACTCTGAAAGATCGCCACGGGCAGATACTGGTTTTTTGAGAAGCCACTCATATCGAAAGATCTTTAAAACTGGAACCACATTAAGAGCCAGACCTATTGATATCAAAACAGGAATCAGAGAATACTTTTTAACCCAGCGGGCAAAGAGCCAAATAGTCAAAATGAAGGCCACAAACCAGGCTCCATAACCATAGGGCTTAAACAGATTAAAATTAAAAAATACTATATTCAGAAGAGCAAAGAGGGCTGCTTGTTGTGAAAAACTAAATTTCTTTCTAAGAACGGGCCGAAAAATCATAAAAAGCACAGCAACAAATGTGATGTAAATTCCGTAGACCACAAACAGTCTAAAAATACTGGGATCTTGCTTTAAGTTGGCGGCGTAGAAGTTAAAGAAAGGCCAAAAAGCAATAAGAAGTAAGGCCAACAGGCTCTCTAAAATTTGCTTTCTTGATGACAATGTCTCGCCCACCCCATAGCTGAAAATTAATTGTACTAGTTCTTAGACTAAAACCAACCGAGCCAAGATACAAGGGGGACTCCCAGTCTAGTTTGAAAATGAAAAGCGTCTCAATTGAACAGACCCATTACTTGGGCCAAGTAGGATTCATCACACAACCAGTAGTCCCTTCATAAACTTGAACTACTGGCGAATAGGCCACCGCCAATTCAATATATATTTCTTTTGTAGCTCTTATGAAAGGGCGGATGCTGTTTCAGCATGCCCCTTCATGGTGATTTTTTACCGCTATTTTATTGGGTCACAATTAACGCCTAAATCACAAAATCCGGCATACGGCTTTCTAAGTGAAATCGAACCAAAATATCTCGGTATAAATTGATTCTTAAAATCCTTTTCAGCACCAGCATCCTGTTTTGTAATTTGCTGTGGGCGCACAGATACTAATTCTTCATTCACATATATTTTGAGATCAAAAGCTGTGCCCACAGGAGCAAAGTTAGGGTTCCACAAAACCATATAGCCATGAACAGTATTTGGTTCATTGACTGAGATTTTCACAGAGCTACCCATGCGGAGATACACTCCTTCCTCTTCTTTTAGTGGACGCGTGGATTTTGCCATGCTGTTTTTTTCAGTCATTGCGTATGTCCATGCTATCGCAGCTCCACCACCACTTATCAGAGGTGCTGACGAAACACCAGTAGGCGGCCAATCAACTCGTTCTTTACTTCGAACATCTGGATCCACTCCTTCAACACTTATACGCAAGTCCCATTCACAAACTCCAGTAACTGTGTTGATTGTACATCCTTTCGGGATAGGAGCATTTTCTAAATCATCCAAAGGTGAAAAAAGGCGAGCCACAATCTCCTGAGTTCTTTTGGAGTCTTTTGCTTCGTATGACATGCGAAGTAACGCGTAGATTGCCTCATGCACACTCAATGCAGATCGATCAATATTTTTCATCGCATCAAAGACCTCCTTTGCAAATAGAATTCTTGCTGGCTTATCATTAAAAATTGCTGCCTGTCTAAACTGAACAATCGTGCCCGCCGGGCAAGCCTTATCAGATACTGGATGCGGATCGAGCGTATATGGCAAAGCAATTGGTACAATTTCGCGATGTTTAAAAATAATATCCAAAACTGCTTTTACTCGAACATAAAAGCGTCTATTGATAGGTCGTAATTTCTCAATAGCCTGATAAGCCAATTCTTGCTCCGTGCCCGGTGTCGTTGGATCTGGTCGAGGAACATACCCCATCGCTGGCGTTTCCCATGACCACAGATTAAGGTCTTCACTCTCTGCGGCAACAATTTCTCCTTGGGTATTTAGGCATACGAACGCACCGCCTCCATGACCTTCCTGCCCGGCAGAACCCCTGATGGCGGAAAGAAAAATTGTTGCGGATAAGATAAGTAATTTCGTTTTCATTTTATTTCTCCTTTTTAATTTTTGAAATTGGGTAAATGCTTATGCCTATATTGTAAACTGTTGTTTTTTGAGGGACTGATTCCAGAAAATCTGTCAACTCTCTACGAAAACGTTTTATTTTTTGCCTGGCCTCTGGAATCAACCTTGGATGGGTTGCTAACGTCATAGAGGACTGATCACGAAATTCAAACGGCACCTCATCTAACGCAACCAAGGCTTTTTCAAGAACACTTCGTTGTAATTTTCTAAATGCGACGTCTGTAAAATCATTACCCACTGTTGTGTTATTTCCAGATTTGTTAATCCATTTACCTTGGGTTGTGATTTCTAAAAAATCCATTCGCACCAAACGTTCAACAGCTGTTTGCACCTCTACTATTGAAATATTCAATGCTTTTGATATCCACTTTTCTGAAGGCTCAAACCCTTCAATTCCAGTGATTTCTAAAATTGCATAATGGTACCACTCTGAAATTACGCGAAAGTGGTCGAGGGTTAATTGATTGTAATTAGATACTGATGAAGAGTCGTTATTATCTCCGCCATTAATATACTCTCTACATCTTTCAGGATCTAGGTTCAGCCGTTTCGCACATTTTTTTACAAATGCTTTTGTCATTGGACGTTTAAGAGCAAAAACTTTAGATAGAAAAGAGGCATCCACTTCAAGAAAACGCGCAAACGCTCTTAGAGAGTATTGAGGATTTGAGCGGCAGCGCTGAATTAATTCGTTTTGAAGAAACTGCCGAAAATCTAAATCCACTGAGGGTTCATGGGTCTCATATTTTTTTTTGACACTTTTGTGTTTTTCCACGCCGTGAATCTAGGTGAAAATCTTTGCAAACAAAAGAACTATGTCCACAATGCGTGGCCAAGTATCGGCCACATAAATTTTTTACATGAACCGATCACGCAATCTGTCTAAATAGTTGTTTAATTGGGGCAGCTTTCATACATAGCCATAAAAAGTTCTGGATACTCGTCCACCATCGAGTGAGTAGAACCGGTTTTTGACTTTTTTGAAATTATCTACGGTTAAATGA
>Ga0066639_10005184_pt1 | contig 10994 bp, 9 predicted proteins | sample CryGeyCG2114_010_2_FD_59504 | JGI IMG/M metagenome (GOLD analysis project Ga0066639, IMG submission 59504) | Groundwater microbial communities from aquifer - Crystal Geyser CG10_big_fil_rev_8/21/14_0.10 | ecosystem: Environmental > Aquatic > Deep subsurface > Groundwater | place: USA: Utah... | reverse complement strand
CAAGAAAAAAAATCGCAGAAACTAGCCCGATTCGGTTAATTTTCTGCAAATTCGTAAGGTGCCTTCACTTGATCTTTATAAATGAAAAAAACTCGCGCCCAAATCGGGACCAAATGCACTGATCGTGGCTGATAAACTGTTCTTGTCTCAATATTACCAACAAATTTTTCATAGAGTCGATTCGATTCTCGTCTTCGCCACTCATAAGGAATCAGTAATTTTCGGTCGCCAAACATACCGCTGTGCTTTTCAATGTTTTTCTCAACAATTTTTCCGAAAGTTTCACAATACTTCAAATTTGGAGCAATACAGTAATTCACCGCTAGGCTCTCCTCCAGCATAATCTGATTCAAAAAAACCGTATCCTGTTTGAAAACATATCCCAATACTCGCCCAAAGCGATCACATCGCGTTTTATCTAACTCAATTATGACTCGCGAGCCAATGGGCAATAGTTGTTTTAATCGGTTCGAGGCCACATCTCCCCAATACCCTTGCGATTTGCCGTAGTAGTGCGTTTCTGGAGTATCGATTCCCAAAAGCCGTATCGAAATCAAATCTTGCGAATATGTATTTGGAGCGTCTACCACAATCGTATCGCCATCCGGAACCCGAATGACCTCAGCCCTGAATTGATCCTGAACCAAATCCCTTACCGGGCAAGCCGCTTTAGATTGCATCGGTAGAAATAAACAGACACTCAAAAGCAAAAAATAAAATTGATTTTTTTTAACCACAGTACCCCCCGGCAGCGCATATATCTTCTAACCCAATTCATTTCTTTATACGTAGTGTAAACGAACGGATTTATTTCGACACCGCGGTATTATGTGACTATACTCGTCCCCACTAGAATAATGAGAAGCCGTAGTAATTGGGCCCTCGCTGCCCCAGCACCTATTCGATTCAATCAACCACACTCGGGTTTGTTTTTAAATTCAAAGCGCGCAGTGCTTCAATTTACGATACAAATTCTAATCCTTCACATGATCGCTCACGCCTCAACCAAATCGTCGCAGGCCGCCGAACTACCCGCAGCCGCGCACGCCGTGATCAACGCGTTACCAAAGAAAACCTTAACGCTCGATTATGTATTGAAAGAATCAATGAGAAGCGCAGATTCCTTTAGAGCCCTTAATTCCGCGCGTCAAAGCTTCACGTCTGAGGAACTGAAAAATAAATCAATCACCGAAACATATTTCAAGCTCAGCGCTTCAAAACTGAATAATCAAAATGAAGCGCTATCTACATTCAGCACAAATCGCACGATATCCACCGCTGCAACTCTGAGTGCTGAATCGTATTTTCGTTCGGGAACGGCACTCCTTGCCGAAGTCAAATACGGCAAAACAGAGCTTTATTACCCAGCAACACTGGTTTCAGCAACCGATACTAAGTATTTTGATACCGAAATCAGCCTGACGTTAAAACAAAATATTTGGAAAGATTTTTTCGGTTTTGCCACGCGAAAATCAATCGCAGCCGGCGAAGCAAGTACGCAAATAAAGACTCTCGAATTTTTTGAAAATCGCGAAAGCTGGTTCTTTGATATACATAAAATTTATTCCGACGTCTGGTTGATGCAACAAAGAAGCAAAGCAGCTGAATCAAACTTAGGCCGACGAAAACGCCTCAGTAAAATCACCACCATTCGGGCCGAGCGTGGTACTGCCGAAAAACCGGACTTATACCAATCCGAAAGCGCAGTTCAAGAATCCAACACGGCTGTACTTGAATCCAACCAAGGCTTAGGCTCGATGTGGCGTTCATTGATCATCACTTTGGGACTCCCATCAGAATGGGAAAGCATTGATCCAAACGTTATTCCAGTCGAATACCTTCCTCCGATCGATCGAGCTCTCGAGCTTTGTGGTTCGGAATCCGCGGTAGCAGATCCGCCGCTGGAATCGGTATCGACGTTGAAAATTCAATTTCAATCCCAGGCCGCTCGATATCAATATGAAGCCTCAAAAAATCGATTGAACCCAGACCTGAACCTCCAATTCAATTACACAGTCAATGGACTGGACACTGCCAATGTATCCGACGCTATCAGCGACACCACAGGACGAAAATTTCCATCTTGGCTCGCCGGAATAGAATTAAAAATACCTTTGAATAATTTCGAATCAAAGTCTCAGTTTGAAGTCGCTTCCTCTCAGTTGGAACGAGCCGAAGCAATGCTCGGCCAATCCCACGCCGCATTGGTAGTTAATTGGAAAAACGAATGTCACAATCTATTTCGTCTTAAAAAATCAATCGATCTTCGTAAATCTTCATATGAGAACCAGCGCCTGCGAGCTGAGTTAGAAGAAAAAAGATACCGTTTAGGGCGAGTTGGCCTCACCAACGTCATTCAAGCCGGTGACGACGCCTCTCGCAGCGAACTCTCGCTTAGAGAATCGCAAAGCGAGATCGATCGATCGTCTTGGAAAATTTTGCAATACTCGAATCAAATTAATACTTATCTTGATCGAATCCAAGAGGAACTTTCTCGACAATAATGAATAAATTAATCGAACTTTTTGCGAAAAAAGGCGTTTTTGCCGATCTCATGACAATCGGAATCATCTTTATTGGAGTGATAACCGCCTATAATATACAAAAAGAGGCGTTTCCCAATGTCGATTACGATATCATCAGCGTGGGAACCAACTACCCTGGGGCCTCGCCCGATGAAGTTGAAAAGTTAGTCACCAATCCTATTGAGCGAGCCCTCAAAGAAGTAGACGGGATTAAAAAACTTGAGTCGGTATCAATTGAAGGTCGCAGCAGCATCATTGTTTGGCTCGACCCAAATCAAACCACTGAAGAAGAAGCTAAAATTGACATTCAAGATTCAATTGATGCAATCACCAATCTTCCAGAAGATGCAGACGATTCGATTATAACAGCCGCTAGCAGCAAAAATACTCCTGTCATTCAGCTTGATGTAGCGAGTAACGGCCTCGATCCATTCGAGCTTAGAAAAACGGCGAAAGACCTTAAGCGAAAATTAGAAAAACTTCCCGGCGTCGCGCGAATTACGGAAATTGGGGTTCAGGATATTGAAATTCGAGTAGAGGCCGATCTTGATAAACTCACTCAATACCGAATTTCCCTCGACGAACTCATTCGGGCTCTCCATGGACAAAATATTTCGATTCCAGGCGGTCGAATCGATAAACTTACCGAAGACTCAACCTATAAAGAAGTAATCATTCGAACGATTGGGGAATTTTCAAATGCCGAAGACGTTTCGAAAACGGTGATTCGAGCAAACGACCTCGGCGATACCGTTCGAATCGAAGACGTAGCAAAGGTGTCGAATGCGCTTCAAGACCCAAGCATCATCTCACGCACGGACCTAAAAGATTCGATATCCTTGACCGTCATAAAAAAACAAAAAGCAGATGCCATTGAAGTTGTCAGTGCCCTCAATAAATTAATTGATGAAATTCAACCCAACCTTTCTGACAAAGTAACGTTGTCGGTTTCCAACGATCGAAGCTATTTCATCAAAAGACGGTTGAAAATTTTGACCAATAACCTTTACTTCGGATTGGGATTGATCCTCATCATCCTCACCCTTGTCCTTCCATTTAGAGTGGCACTTTTAGTGGCCGTTGGAATTCCATTTGCCTTTTTTGGAACAATTTTCTTTTTCAACATGATGGATATCAGTTTGAATTTGCTTACCCTGATTGGGCTCATCATTGTGGTCGGAATGCTGGTAGATGATGCCATTGTCGTCACGGAAAACGCCGTTCGATTAATGGAAGAGGGCCTTAGTCCTAAAGAAGCCGCAATTAAGGGAACACAACAAGTATGGCTGCCAGTACTGGCCTCAGTATTAACAACCGTGTTTGCTTTTGGCGCCCTTATGTTTATGAGTGGAATTTTTGGCAAATTCGTACGCTGGATACCACTCGGAGTAATCTTGGCCCTTATGATGTCACTCATTGAGTGTTATTTTGTGCTCCCGCATCACATCCATCGATGGATTCGAGTTGAAAAACCAAATGACGCCAATAAAAATAAACGCAAACCGGCGATTTCTCGCTTCTTATCGTTCACACGAAACTTCTGGGACGACACTGTTGCGCCAAGGTATGTGGTTCTTTTAAAACTGATTCTTCGAAGACGATACCTAGTAATTCTTGGCACTGGTGTTTTATTCGTCGGTACGGTCACCGCTCTATTTAATGGATACCCCCGATTCAAACTTTTTCCACAGGATGCCGTCGAGATTCTAGTCGTCAATGCAGAAGCCCCTTTGGGCACACGAATTGAAGACACGGCCGAAATGTTAAAGCCGATCGAGTTATCAGCGATGAAACTAAACAAAGAAGAGTTAGAGCACGTGGTAACTAAAGTTGGCATTCAACAATTAGAACCCAATGACCCAAACAGCCGACGCGGATCAGAGTATGGGCAAGTTATTATATTTCTCACTCCCGAGCCCGACCGTGATCGAACTGCAATAGAAATAGAACAATTTCTAAAAGATACAGTCAGTAAACCTCCGGGATTAAAAAAGCTCATATTTAGTCGAGTCAATCCAGGCCCACCCGTTGGCAAGCCCATAAGTGTTGGATTGAGAGCAAAAAAATATGAAGACATTTTACCCGCAGTAAATAAAATAAAGTCGCTATTAGCTGAGCAACCTGGTGTCACCGACATCAAAGATTCCTATACTCTTGGAAAAGAAGAAATCAGAGTGATTGTCAATAAAGTAGAGGCGGCGGCGGCTGGCCTCACCGCTTCATCAATCGGAACCACCGTTCGAGCAGCCTATGAAGGTGTGGTCGCAACCACCATACAAGAATTGGATGAAGAAATTGACGTTCGCGTTTCGCTTCCTGATACGCAAAAAAAAGAACTTCAAAATCTATCACGCCTCGTTGTACCAAATTCAATGGGTAATTTAATTCCCCTATCACGGGTGGCGACATTTGAGAAAACCCAAGGGGTTTCATTTTTGGAGCATGAAGGTAATGAACGCCAAGTCAGAGTCACTGGTGAAATTGACGAAAGCAAAAATACTTCACTTGCGGTTAACAATCTGATTCGAGAAAAAATTCCAGAATTAAAAAAAGAATTTCCAGAAGTTGATTATCATTTTGGCGGAGAAGACGCCGATACTCAAGAAAGCCTCGACACCCTAAAAACGGCATTTCTATTGGCAGCATTTGCAATAGCCATGGTATTGGTCCTGACATTCGGAAATCTTATTCAGCCTATTTTAGTCATGCTCACAATTCCGCTTGGATTCATGGCAGTTGTATGGACCTTCGTACTTCACAATAAAGACCTCTCGTTTATGGCAATGTTTGGGGTAATCGCTTTAGCTGGAGTCGTCGTGAATAATGCTATTGTTTATGTCGTATTTGCAAATGAGCTTCGTCAAAGTGGGGTTGGAAAAATTGATAGTATTGTTGAGGCCGGAAGGCTTCGATTGCGACCTATTTTTCTCACATCGCTCACCACTTCTTTAGGAATCCTCCCGACGGCGTACGGAATTGGTGGGCTCGATAAATTTGTTGTGCCAATTGCGCTGGCGCTCGGTTGGGGAATGGCATTTGGCGCAATACTAACGGTGATTGTATTTCCGGCCTGTCTCGCTGCTAGTGACGATTTAGCCCAACTCATAAGGAAAACTTTCCTAGCCGAGTTCCTATTGGGCGACGCCTACTCCGACGCCAATTCCGACCTAAATAGCTAATATACGTGCCTTTATTTTATATGCATAATACTGATATTACTTTGTTTAATATGTACTTTCTTTTCGGAGGGGTGCTGCGTAGAACCCGTTTCAAGAAACAACACGCTTAAAAATAAGCACGAAAGGACAAAATAAAATGAAACAAATAATCACAGTAATTGCTCTATTGGCAGGATCTTCAGCATACGCAGACGGATTCGTTTGCACCAACGTCGACGGTGACTTAAAAATTAAAGTATTCAATCACGTTCAACCAGAAGTGGGAACACGAACTGGAGCGATCATGATCGTTTCAGATCCAACAATCAGTCACGGACGAAAAACAATCGCAACTTTCAATGATGCTTCTTTACTTCAAAACGAGGGCGCGTCTTATATGTCAAAAGTAGACCTTCGATTCAGCAACAGCAACCGTTCTGGTGAGAGCGTTGGCGGATCAAAACTAGGTAATCTTAAAGAAATCATTCTAGATGTTGACTTCCTATATGGCGATAACCTACAAGACGGCGATATCACAGAAGGTACAGCAATTTTAGTACGACGAAGTGGTAGCACTCTGTATCACGACATGGAGTGTGTACGATATCTTAAGGACTAATTTTTAGTACAATATTTATCGCACCAATACTCGCCGATCTCCCCAGGAGTTGATTATCCAATGGAGATCGGCTTTTTTTTAGTCAATTGACAGACCGGGCATTAGCTCAGTAATCTCACAACCAATGATTAAGAAAATTGTTTTTATTGGTGCCAATTCGAAATTCAAACGTGTGTTTCCAGCGATTTCTTTCTTTGCGGGTTTATTATTTGACATCGTCACGACCGACCGAATTGATCAGGGGTTCACGCTCGCCCAACAAGCAATTTGGCTATTCCTAATCGGTCTGATTCTATTTTTCAAAATTATTGATGCCACCTCGCCAATCCAATTTAATTCTTCGGCTCAAAAATTATTTGAACGAATTTGGTCCTACCGTTTCGGGTTAATCCATTTTCTATTCGGTGGGCTCCTTAGCGCTTATATGATTTTTTATTTTAAGAGTTCATCCAGCTGGATTTCTTTAATTTTTTTGGGAATCATCGCAGCAGTATTGGTTGCCAATGAAATGGAGCGCTTTAGAAAGTATGGTCTAATCATTCAGTCCGTACTTTTTTCGCTCTGCTTAGTTTCCTACCTAGCCTATCTTTTTCCTATTTTAGTAGGAAAGCTACAGTCGTGGGTTTTCTACTTATCAATTTTGGTTTCAGTGGCTGTGGTACTTGGATTTTCACGCCTGCTACTGAGGTATGTCCAAAAAAAATCCGTTGAACGTGAGTTCCTTATCCCAGCGGGAATTGTACAGATCTTATTCCTCTTATTTTTTTGGTTCAATTTGATTCCGCCCGTTCCCCTTTCTCTAAAGTCGATTGGCATCTATCATAAAGTAGAGCGCGAAGGATCGGTTTATCGTGCCTATCACGAAAACCCATGGTGGAGGTTTTGGCAAAGCGCCGATGATCATTTCATCGCACACGAAGGTGATTCGATTTATTGCTTTACTCAAATATTTGCACCCAGCTATTTCAACGATAAAATTTATCTCCGCTGGTATCACAAAGACTCAAAACAAGGCTGGGTGCACTGGGATCGTATTCCACTTAATATTGTAGGTGGCCGATCTACGGGGTACCGCGGATACGCTTATAAAAATAATTACACCGAAGGAAAGTGGCAAGTTAGGATCGAAACTCAGGACGGCAGAGAAGTAGGAAGAAAAACTTTTTATGTTCAAAAAGAAAGTGGCACTGTTGATATCAAGGGTTTTGATGAATTTTAGTTTTCACCTGCGTACCAATCTTTTACCTCCACGCTACTAATGTCGACATTTTGGAGTTTTAACCGGTCCACAAACTGATTAAGCTGATCGGGGGAAGGTTTGTAGTGGCCTGACTTATTTATAATCGCAATTAATTTTCCATTTTTGAACCTAAGCTCGCCTGCAGCGGCAACTGGTGCGCCTGCTAAGAAAGAGGAGTGATGAAATACCCCAACTATCAATTTTGAAGCGTAGATATTTCCAGCTGGATCCATTACAAAGATATATCTTTGCTCGTAGTCTTTATCTCCGATTTGCTTACCTTCAAAATCGAGAAGCCTGCCCTCGCTCACATGCACTCGGTAAGCTTCCCGATCGACTTCATCTGAAACGTATTGCACAAATGTCTTTAAGTTATGGGGGACGTTAATCCCATATTGTTCGCCTTCATATTCAGCTTGGCGCTCTGATGTTTTCGAGTAAATTTCTTTTGAAAGCTTTTTTTGATACCAACTGGGACGGGTCTCATTTGAGCGAATTGCGACAAGCGCATTTCGAACTGAATTCAAAAAGCATATGACTGCATCTTCTGGTGCCGATTGAACCGTTACAGGAAATAGTAATTGGGCGAACGCTAATAGTCTGACGCCGTATTTTCTAAAATACTCCACCGATTCTTTTCGGCATTTATCAAAAAATAATAGAGTCTAGGGCTTGAGCGCAGGATTTGACACGAGGGAAGCCCAAGCACGACTCACTTCCTGGGGAGTGAGGTCGGATTCACCAAGCGAAAACTCGGTGATCGTTTTTGCACTTTGTTTTTCTACTCCCCGCATCATCATGCACATGTGGAAACTATCGATTCGAACAAAAACCGCTCTGGGCAAAATCAACTCTACGACCGCTTCGGCCACCTGGCGGGTAATCCGCTCCTGCACTTGAAAACGTTTTGCGAATACATCGAGTATTCTCGGTATTTTTGAAAGGCCCAATATTTTTTCATTCGGATAATACGCTACCGAAGCCTTACCCCAGAATGGAACGAGGTGGTGTTCGCACATGCTGTAAAACTCAATATCCTGTACGCTGACCAAACCTGAAGACTCTGCTTCAAAAATACCCTGTCCTGCTGCCTCTTTTGGGGTCAATTGATACCCAGCTGTCATCGCTGCCAGGGAACGAGCGTAGCGAATCGGAGTTTTTAGAAGTCCTTCCCGAGTAGGGTCTTCCCCCACTGATTCCAGAATAAGCTGGGCGGCACGAACACTTTGAGCAGATGACGACATTCCCAAATCAATTCTATTTTCAACTTTTCCAATCTCCATGGTATTCCCCATTTGCGTTTTTTGACCAGGGTCCGTTATCTATCTAATATTATTAAATTTTATTAATAAATTTTAAAGTTTAGCCCACCCATCGCGGACCGCGGCTCAAAAGTGTCGAAGCACCCTATCTTCTTTTTAAACTATGTTCAAGGCGTCAAAATCATTACAATATCAGAATACTCAAGTATCAAGGAGGTGACTCCGATAGGTCCCCTATGAGGTCTGGGGCTGAAAAAATCCGTTTGGTTTTTCTATTGAATTTCGCGCTGTCGATAACATTTTCATGTTCACAGTCGGCTCGTAACTTGAGTCAAAAAGACGACTACCTGGACGGCAAAGAAAATGCGATCACAAAGTCAGAAGTGATTGAAAGATTTGGCCAGCCCAAGCATTGCCAATCACACAAATGGACCGAATCATGTCGATGGACTCAAATCGTCGAAGACGAAGGACGTTCAATCGCGAGCCAAAAAAAGGAAACTCTACAAGTTTGGTTCAGCCTCAAAGACAAAAAGATGGTCAAAAAGCGATTAACTCGCTAATACTCTGGCCACAATGCCGGCCAAAACTAAAATTCTTGTCCTCTCCCATCCGAATGAAAAAAACCGAAAAAACTCATCGTTAGAGGCCATCGGCACGATATTCGAAAACATTGTTATCAAAACCGGACACCGTTTTAGATGGGCTAATATCAAAAAATTATTTTCGCCTGAAATTGATCCATCCAGATGGGCAGTCCTTTATTTGGGAACAAAAACAGAATCCCCACTCCCTAAAAAATCTGAAACCGATAAAATTTTTTCCGTCCTTAAAAAAGGCATTGTCGAAGAGTTGGATATTGAAATCAATTCCTATGACGGAATTATAGCTCTCGATGGTAACTGGAGCGAATCAAAAACCATATGGTGGGCCAATCCCTGGCTAATGAAATTTGATCGAATCGCACTCGCTCCGAAGGAACGGTCACTTTACAAAAACGTAAGGAAAGAACCACGATCGGAATGCCTGTCTACTCTCGAGGCGATTGTGGTCACGGCGTCAATACTTGAAAAAAACCCACAAATCCGAAAAACAGGTTTTGAAGAATTCAAAAAATCACTCGCCCTGAGCAAGTGAAAACGCTCGCTCCCCATCAAAATGATATAAGTTGTCGATTTTAATGAACTCGAGGCCAACTGATGAAAACTTTTCAAGTATCAGAAGAACATCCTTGTTTGTGAGCTTCGTTCCAATTTCCTTTGCCATCACTCGACATCTCCAATGATCCGCGCACTGAGTTTCGGGAAATCCATCGGGCCAAACCTTAACTCCACGATTTGTAATTATTTTCAACATCAACCCTTCGGGCAGTGCCGGGGCGATTTTTACTGCGATTTCATCTGGCTTCATCCGTTTTTCAAATAGATAAACGTCCACCCCAACCAGCTCTCTTGATTTTGGTATGGGACATTGAATTCTAGATGATACTTTCGCCACCTGCCCAATAGTACTTTTATCATACTCAATTGGCGCGAACTGCATTGGCCTACTTCCTAAACGTTCAATAATGGCATCGGCAAATTCATTCGTGTTGCAGCGTTCTTCGCTCATTTTGTCGCTATAGATATCCGCCGTGTGCAACCCGTCCTCAATCGTCTTAAGTAATGCATTCTGAATTTTTTCAGCAATATCAGTCTGACCAATGTGAACCAACATCATGCAAGCGCCATTGAGTAATCCAGATGGATTCGCTATTCCCTGACCGGCAATGTCCGGCGCGGAACCATGTATCGCTTCAAACATGGCGTACTCGTCGCCGATATTAGCCGAACCAGCCAATCCAACGGATCCCGCAATTTCTGCAGCCACATCCGAAATGATATCACCGTATAAATTCAAAGTTACAACCACGTCAAATAGTTCTGGTCGATTCGCGATCAGCGCCGTTCCTATATCAACAATTTTGTGATCAGACTGAATTTCGGGATATTCCTCTGAAACTTGATCAAACACTTGATGAAAAATTCCATCAGTTAGTTTCATAATATTATCTTTAACAAGACAGGTGACTTTTTTACGCTTGTTTCGCTTTGCATATTCAAACGCATAACGACAAATTTTTTCTGATCCACTGTATGAAATTAATTTTAATGCCTGATAAACGTCGTCGGTTTGCCGATGCTCGATTCC
>Ga0066639_10005183_pt1 | contig 10995 bp, 9 predicted proteins | sample CryGeyCG2114_010_2_FD_59504 | JGI IMG/M metagenome (GOLD analysis project Ga0066639, IMG submission 59504) | Groundwater microbial communities from aquifer - Crystal Geyser CG10_big_fil_rev_8/21/14_0.10 | ecosystem: Environmental > Aquatic > Deep subsurface > Groundwater | place: USA: Utah... | reverse complement strand
CTTGAATCCTTGAGAGCGATTTTAGCCACCGTCTTTTTTGCAACCATATAGTTTACGCCTTTTTCTTTCAGAGTTCGGCGCATACTATTGGTGTCAGAAACCGAAACTCCCTTGAAATTGGCAAAAACGACTGAGGGGGCGGTCTTGATTATTTGTTTCAGTTTTTCCAATAGTTCTTTCTTTTTTTCTCTTGGTACAGCCATAAATAAATAGTGCTTGTTATTTTAGCTCGTTTCGACCTTCTTAAAGGCTTAAACAAAAATGGGCCGAGGGCCCAAGGAGAATAGCAAAGAAGGACGACTTGTCCCGCTCCTATGCAGGTCTTATGGATGCCTACAGTCTCCGAAGCCTTATAGAAATCAAGTATAGCTATAAGAAATATATTGTCAATCCTTTCTTACCAAAAACAGTCTGACTAACAATTCGGACACTCGTCCGATACGGCTTCTAGATTATAGTCCTGCGGTTGGTAACTGTAATAGCCGGCAACAATTATAATTATTAGACTAATTGCCACAATAGCCAAAAATCCAAAAAGAAACTTAAAAAATGCCTTATCAAAATATTTCAACATTATATCTATTCTATCGCGCGACAGCTCGAAGTCATAAGAATTATGCACAGTGGCCATCTCTAAACTTTATTTTAGATTATCCCGCAGGGCGACCAGACTAGCCTCGTTAGGAATCTCTTTCAGTCCTCGCTCCACAATAGCCAGCGCTTTTGACTTATCGCCTAAAATATCGCGATAAAATTCAGCCGTTCGATAGTAGAGTCCCGCTTCTGCCGGAGACTTCTCAATTGCTTGAAGAAAATAGTATTCGGCCTTTTGGGAGTCTTTAAGATAGAAACCAAAGAGGTCGCCTAAATTGCCGAAAGAGATAGCGTCTGATGGAGCAACTGTCGTCAGAAACTCCCAGACCTCTCGCGCTCCTTCATAATCGTCTATTGTTTTCCAGAAAATCGCCAAATCAAGCCAGCGGGAAAAATCATTAGGGTTTTTATTGAGGTCAGAAATCGCATCATTAATTTTTTTGGTTATTATTTCTTTGGCATCCGGACTCCAAGAATTTGGAACCCGAACTGGCCGGCGGAGAGTCGGGAGTTCTTCTCTATCGCTAACATCAATTGGGACAATATCAAGCTTCGCCCCTCCGATGGAACTAACCTCTAAACCGCCAACGTTGACTGTTGTTGTGGCCGACTCGTCTCCATTATCAGAAGTGTCTTCAGGCGATACGTCTCTATAGATGTAAAAACTTACTCCAACTAAAATAAGTATAAAAATAATGAGAATTACTCTGAGATTTTTATTATTTGAGTTTTCTTTTTCCATATTATCCTCCATATTACCGATTGATATTAAGAGAGCTATATTGTAACAAAATAGGCAATAAAAAAACAACCCCGCTTTCGCGGGGTTGTTTTTTAGCCACCCGAGGCGCTCAAGAGAGCGCTCCGAGCCACAAGACGGCTATTTATTGAGTCAGAGTTTGAACGTTAGTGTTAATCGCTGGCAGACCTGGAACACCATAAGCATTAGAGAAGTCGTTTGCAACTGCGCTGTGATCAGTAGTCGTTGAGTATGGTCTCCAGATGAAGTCGTTATCACCTGCCGCTTCAATAGGGCTGGTAGTTGACAAGAAGGTTCCAAGAGAAGCACCGGTTGCGCTTGCTCCGGAAGCGAACTTGGCATCACCCTGAAGTTGCGTTGATACGCTGTAAGTGGATCCTGCTGTTGTTACATCACCTTTGATGGAGAAGTAAACGCTTGAACCAGCCGCAATATCAACTGTGGTTGAAGCCGCAGATGAATTTTGAGCGTAAATCGCCAAATCAGTTGAGGCGCTTGCCCATGGGGTATTCAAGCCTGTGCCGCTGGGTGTGAGGTCAAGGTTGTTCTGTGACATTGAACCGTCACCTTGCAAGCCAGAAACTGCTGTTGAGAACCCTGAATCGGTGTAAGCGTAGATGTTTACGTTGTCAATCATGTCAACCTGAGCAGTAGCAGATGACGTTGCAATGCGGAAGCTAATTTTGTGAATACCAACCTTACTTTCAGCCGGTCCAACCGCTGTAATCTTAAATCGGAAGAGGTCTGCTCGTCCGGCGGTTAACTTAGTGGTTGGAAGGGGAAGAAGAGCGAATACCGGATATGCTTTGTAGACGCGAACTCCGCTTGCAGCGGTGTCGGTGCCACCGGCAGCTCCGGCCTCAATTGTAGAACCGCTTGACTGTCCTACCCCTGAAGTACCAATTAACGCTGAAGCATCCCAGTCAACCGCAACGAATGCGCCTGGCTGGCCTACTTTGGAGAGTCCTTGCTCGCTAAAGTCAGCTTTAACGGTAATTAATTTATAGCCATCTTTTGGAACAGTAACTGTAGAGCTCAAAGTTGAGGTCGCAAGAGTGTTTGTTCCGGTAAAGATTGCATCACCAATTTGAGTTGAGCCATCCCAGAGAGTTACCTTGACCAGGTCGCTTGCCGAGCTTGAAGCATTATTGGTAAGAACCAAGGCGACATCTTGAAGTCTGATATCTTCAGCTGTTCCGTGGAATCGAAGGATGTTAATTGTGTTTCCTGTCGTTCCGGCGGCGGCAAGAGTGTAAGACGGACTTGATGAATCAAGAGTAACAGACAGAGTTCCCTTTGCAGAGAGAGTCATTTGCTGACCGGCCGAATCAACTTCAACAATAGTTGCCGATTGACCCGATGTAAGACCTGTTCCTGTAGGTGAAGCTGTTGTGTCATAGCCCCATGAATAAGTACCGGTTGCTCCTGAAGCAATGTTACATTTGAGGGCCAAAGTCTTAATGGTTCCCTTAGGAACAACCAATCCTGGGCTGTCAAATGTGAAGGTCGTTGAAGAAGCGGCTGCTGAAGGGTCAACAATGTTTGAACCCGTTGTGATAGCAGTTGCTCCATCGTAGAGCTTACACTGTGTCAGGTTTGTAGCTGTGCTTCCGGTGTTGAACTCAAGCGGAATAGTGCTGAATCTAATGTCCTCGCCAGATGCGCCAGCGTCAAATTGATAGTTGGCAAAGGTGAATTGGCTTGCTCCCGCGACAATTGTTTGAGCCGCCGGTGAGTTGGAAACGCTGATAGTTATTTTAGGACCCTTAACCGTCTGGGTACTCATAGTAACCGCAGCAGATGAAGGGGTAATCGTTGCTCCAGTGTTTTCACCTTTAATTGTAGTCCAATTTGATGTCGGTGTAGTAGCCAATTGAACAGTACCGTCTGCCGCCCAGGTTGAAGGAGTTTTACCTTTAACTGTGTAGGTAAACTTGCCAACCGGGAAGGTAATAGAAGTACTGAAGGTCATGGTGTTGTTCAGAGCTGAACCGTCAACAGGGCCGGCTAGAATTTTGCCGTTCTGGTCAACGATAACCGCATTAGTGATAACACCGATACCTGTTGAAGTCGTTGATGTCGTAAGAACGATTTGACCGACTGAAACCGGCTCGCCACGGACTTCTACGTTGAATCCGCCGAGAACTTGGTCTCCAAGGTTAACAGCAATGTTATCCGCTGGAACCGACGGAGCGTTTTCTACCGTGAGTGAACCAGCATTAATGGTTACTGTTTTACCAGCGTACCAAATGCTTCCGGCTGAAAATCCAGTTCCGTTGGTCGGAGGCGTAATGCCGTATCCGAAGTTTTCTCCGGTTACGTTAAGGTCAGTGGTCTTTTCAATGTTGAAGGCAATCGTTCGAGCTGAACCGTCAGCAATATCGGACTTAACAAGAACTTCAACGGAGTTTCCTTTCTTGACTACAATTCCACTTCCAAATGTTGAAGTGTAGAATTTGCCGTTTGAAGAAACCTCTGTCGGATATTGTGTTCCATCAACTTCTGTTACAACATTTTCAAGGTCGCTTGCCGCAGCGGAAGAAGCCTGATTCCATCGGATTGAATGGATTCTGACGTCCTCTGCAGAACCGGCAGTCACCTTAATAGCTGAAAAGATATATCCTTTGGTTCCGACGTTCTTTGAAACTGCGGAATTAGGATCTGATGGGCCGCGTTCAGATGTAACGCTACCGATAGTCAAAGTGCTGTTTATAGTGTGCGTCGCTCCGACGATTGGAAGTGAGCCGGAAACGCTTTCTGAAGTGTTGAGGCCAACAACTGCAAATGAGGCAAGTTCTCCGTTGTTAAGACTTCCGGAAGCTGCCATGTTAGTGGCAACAGTGAAGGTCTTTGAAGTTCCTGCTTTGACTGTCGTTGATTCCCCGATAGTAGCCTGATGGGCGCTGTTTAGAGTCTTGGAATTGCCGATTTGCAAACCTTGGTCATCCAAGAGGACAACGCTAGCAAAGTTGGCGTCAGCAGCAAGTCCTTGTCGCTCTACCACAACGCTTGTGAAGGTTACATCAGTTGCTCCAGCTGTAACAACAAAGCGAGTAAACGGTACTCGAGCGGCACTTGCCGGTGCGAGTGAGGCAGTCGGCTGAACTCCGGCTGAAACCGTAAGGCCTCCTCCAGAAGTTACAGTGCCTCCTCCGGTTGTTCCACCGCCGGTTGTTGTTCCACCACCGCCGGTTGTTGTTCCACCACCGCCGGTTGTTGTGCAGAGTGTATTGGCTTTAGCTCGTGAAGAAGGACCCCAGTAACCTGTTCCTGTGGCCAGACCGACTGGTGCCAAAACTTCAGAAGCATACTTATTCTGGAACTTTATGACTCCCGCTTTGGTAATTGAACCAAAGTATGAAGTCTCGTTTCCAGGTGATCCCGCTCCCGAACTCCCTAGTTGCGTTGTCGCGTCAGAGTTGAGAAGTTTTTGCAGCGCCATTACTTGAGAACCGGTGCTTCCTACTTTCAAGTTCTCAGTAAAGGTCGCGGTGCAAGATGTTCCCCCTCCACCGCCTTGCAATGCTGCAAGCTGTGCTTGCAGTGCAGTAATTGTCGAGAGCAGAGCATTAATCTGCGCCGTAAGATCCGCAACAGTTTGAGCTTGTGCCGGGGCAACCGCGCCGCCGAAGACAAAACTCAAAGCCATCGCAAACCCCACAAAAGCGGCCGCCGCTTTTGCAGTTTTTGATTTCTTTAAGTAACTACTCATAAATTTTAATAATTTAATAATCTCTTCCCAATTTAATAATAATAATTTTTTGGGAACAAAATTATTTTGCATGAGCCGCATTATTTTCGACTAAAAAAATAAAGCCTCTCATGATTGATAAACGGCTCCCTCTGTCGATAGAGTTCGCCAATTACAATTAATTTTAAACTATTCCATTCGTCTTATTTTTCTCGTTACATTAATTACAGCTTGGCTGTTATAAAGAACGAGCACACCCTCGCCGTCTAAAAAATCAAGACAGCGGAGCACATCGACACGAGACAAATGGATTAGTTGCAATGATTTAGACTGAGTTTCAACCATTAGCATCCGTATTAAAGAACAAGAAAATTCAGTATAATTTTTCGTCTTTTATTAAATTGTCAAAGACCTTTTTCAAAATCCACCATTCGTCCCTTTTTAGACGATCCTACCAACCGCTTCCTTACCAGTTCTAAACTTTCTGAAACATACAAATAATTTTGCACATTATATTGTGTGCGAAATTAATTGCGTAGGTTAATTATAGCTTTGCTCTAAAAACCCTGCAAAACTAACGTGTGGATAACTCTTTAAGGGCTATTTTCGTCCTTAAGAGTCAGACTTAAACTTATTAAAATAAGGCGGAAAAGTCAAGCTCTATAAAGAAGATAGGCCAGATTGTCAATATTTACCAATAAATGATTTTTTAGCAAAATGGCATCGATGGAGATGAATTGGCTCTAAATAAGGACATAAATGGGGGGCACCAGGATATCTAAATTCAGATACGAAATTTGAAAAAACAACAGTAAATGTCCTTAAGAATTGATGGAGTATCTGCTCCAGCGCCGTTCTCCATTTTTTCTTAAGTCTCCCCTTTCAACCATTGCTAACAATTCTCTCTGTAGAGTTTTTTCACTACAATCCCTTATAACTTGAGAAACGTCCTTTACAGATATTTCTTCTTTTTCCTTGATAAGTTTTAATATAATTGCTTCTCTTTTTTGTTTTTTCTCCTCTACGACACCCTTACCACCAAAGCCTGATTCAGATTTTGGGATTTTGTTTTTATAAAGGACATTTTTTTTAAAGGACATGTCTTTTATATTTTTTATCCTTAACAAAAATTGTTTCTTTTCAAGCGTTTTCTCCTGGTCGCCAGAATCTTCTTGTCTTATAAAATCATTATGTTCTGAAGTGTTTAACAAATTCCGGGGTATATCTGTATGACCTACTTTTCTTAACAAAGAACCGTCGCTTGTAATAATTAGCTCTAGACTCTCAAACTCCTTAATTAAAAGCCTGAAATTCATCTCGGAGATAAATCCAGAATAATGAGCAACTTCAAGCATAGAAACGATACGATAAATAACTGATTTAACCTCCTCATAGAGACGATGTGCCTCAACAGAGGAAATGTCCTTTACTTTTACGCTTAAAGACAGAAGATAGACCACTGACTCTCTTATCTTCCACTTTAGAGGATCGCTATCGTCTATAAAAGCAGTCACCAAATAAAGGGCAACATTGAGATTTTTTGTCTTTTTATGGAATAAAGAAAATAGGCTCTTTTCTGCAACTTCTATTGCTTTTTTCGCATCCAGGGCCATATCAATATCTAAAAAATTTGTCCTATATCTATAAATGTCTTTTATCCGCAGTTTCTAAAATCTGTCTTTTATTATTTCTTAATGTCCATTATATATAGGACATATTTATTGTAAAGACTTGTGGAACAAAAAATTTTATGTCCCTTTTGTTTTTAATATAAAAAGCCTCTTTTTGATATACGGACCTTTAGATGTTGCCCGCTTGACCGTTAGTCTTATTTAGCCTGTATTAAGAGATTTTTTAAATTTCTTTAACAGCAAGCATCGAAAATTTCGTGTTATTATAAATCCATAAAATTAAAGTTTTTGAAATGAACATTTTTTACTATGGGAAGAAAAAAGAAGAAAGAAAAACAGACTAATATATTTTCTAATTTACAAGAAGGAACGCTTCAGGGGGTTATAGCCATAGTTCTTTTTGTCCTTGTGATTTTCCTTGTTCTGGCATCGCTAGGCGCTGCCGGTCGAGTCGGTAATTATTCATACAAAGGACTGACATTTGTGCTTGGTCTGGGCTATTTCCTTCTACCTTTGATTTTTCTAATGTTGGGGATTTCATTTCTTAGATCTCTTAAAAAAAATATCGCCTTAATACAGACAATTGCCGGGGTCTTTTTCTTCTTTTCCGGTATGGGCATTATAAATCTGATTTTACCCAACCAAGGTGGAATTATAGGTAAATTAATCTCTGCTCCCCTGATACGTCTTTTTGATTTTTATATTGCCCTTTTGGTCCTGGCCGCTGTTTTAATTATTTCTATCTTGTTTATTTTTGATATCGCTCTTAGTATCGAACGAATTTTCTTTTTTAAGCGTTTTTTCAAGAAAAACCAAGGTACTGAAAATCAGCTTGTTGTGGCCGACAATTCCAGTCCAGCCGAGACAGTGGAAGAGAAAGTTGATGGAAATCGGCTGGAAGAATATTCTCCCGGACCGGCAGTGTCAGAAAAAACAACTCCAATATCTGGAGCTTCAGGGCGGAGGGTAGCGGCTAGTTTCCTTATTCTTCGTCCTTATACCCCTCCCCCACTCTCTTTACTTGAAGGAGACCGAGGCAAGCCGGGAGTCGGTGATATAAAAGCGAATGCTAATATTATTAAACGGACACTGCAAAATTTTGGTATTAATGTTGAGATGGACGAAATATCGATTGGGCCGACAGTTACTCGCTACGCTCTTAAACCAGCTGAGGGAGTAAAACTTTCCAGGATTGTCGCCCTGCAAAATGACCTAGCTTTGGCTCTTGCCGCTCACCCACTGCGGGTGGAGGCGCCCATTCCCGGAAAGTCGCTTGTCGGCATTGAGCTGCCAAACAGTTCAAAGACAACTGTCGGATTGGGAACCCTTCTCTCTAACAGCGAATTCCAAAATTCAGATAAACCGCTTCTGATGTCCCTTGGTCGAGGCATTTCGGGCCAGTCATATTTTGTAAACCTCAGCCGGATGCCTCACCTCTTAATAGCCGGGGCAACCGGTTCGGGTAAGTCAGTAACTATCCACGCCCTAATTACTTCGCTTCTCTATCGTAACTCACCGGAAAATTTAAAATTTATAATGATTGACCCAAAAAGAGTAGAGTTGACACTTTATAATAAAATCCCCCATCTTCTTACTCCGGTCATTACTGACGCTAAAAAGGCAATTCTCGCTCTCAAATGGGCAGCCAAAGAAATGGACCGTCGCTACGATATTCTAGAAACCGAACAGGTCCGGGACGTTGAATCCTATCATAAAAATATTCTGGAGCCGGAGCTAAAAAAGGCAATAAAAAAGAATGGCGGTAATGAAAAAATGCCCGAGTTGCCAGACACAATGCCCTATATTGTCATAGTCATAGATGAACTTGCCGACATTATGAGCACTTATCCACGCGAACTTGAATCCGCCATTGTCCGGCTTGCTCAAATGAGCCGCGCCGTTGGAATCCATCTTATTCTTTCAACCCAGCGCCCGAGTGTAAATATAATTACCGGCCTAATCAAGGCAAACATCCCGGCCCGCATCGCTCTTCAAGTGTCTTCACAGATTGACTCGCGGACTATTCTTGACTCCAGTGGCGCGGAGAAATTGCTTGGTTCTGGCGACATGCTTTATCTTTCGGGGGAAATGTCAAAACCTCAAAGAATCCAATCGGCGTTTATTTCAGAAAATGAAGTAAAAAAAGTCGTTGGCTTCCTCTCAGATCAATATCGCGACGCTCCTCCCCAAGATATTGAATTCACAAGTGACAGAGTAAAGAATTCAATCTTTGATGCAGTTCTTGACAATGAAGATAGTGGCAGTGACGATGATGAATTATATGAAGAGGCCAGAGAAATAGTAATCTCCGCCGGGAAAGCTTCTACCTCATACTTGCAACGCAAACTGCGGATTGGCTATGCCCGGGCGGCGCGCTTGGTGGACATGCTTGAAGACCGCGGCATCATTGCTCATGCCGACGGCTCCAAACCAAGAGAAGTTCTGGAGAAGTATCCGGAAAATGAATACGGTGAGGAACAGCCATGAGAAGTAAAACACGAACATACGCAAAAAGAATTTTCCTCTTTTGTCTGCTTATTTTTATCGCCGGCTATTCTTACTATCAAGGCCGGTCATTGATCGCCGGACCGCAAATAAACATAGAAGAGCCGAAAAATGGGACAGAAGTTACAGAAACTTTACTTCAAATCAAGGGAAGGGCAAAAAATGTTTCTTTTATCAGTATGGACGGCCGCCAGATTTACATTGATAATGATGGGATTTTCAGGGAAAAATTGCTGATTGAAGAAGGCTATAATATAATTAAGTTTAGCGCCACTGACAAATTCGGGCGCGAGGAAAGTAAGATTTTAGAATTGGTTCTGAAAGAAAGAAGCAACCCCGGATTAAGCTTAAACAACGAAAAAAATATATGAAAATAAAAAAGAAAGCTCCGCCCAAAGAAATTGGAAAAAATATTGAAGACACGATAAAAGAAATCAAGACCAAGTTTGGCGAGGAGGCAATTATGAAATTGGGCGAGAAACCCCACGTTGACGTTGACGCCATATCCACCGGCTCAATCGGTCTTGATATTGCTCTTGGTGTTGGAGGGATGCCACGCGGAAGAATTATAGAAATATTCGGGCCAGAGTCATCAGGAAAAACAACGCTCTCTCTTCATGTTATTGCCGAAGCGCAGAAAAAAGGCGGGATTTGCGCTTTTGTTGACGCCGAGCACGCCATGGACCCTGAATACTCCAAAAGGCTGGGGGTTAAAGTTGATGAGCTTTTAATTTCCCAGCCAGACACCGGAGAACAGGCCCTGGAAATTGTGGAGAGTTTGGTCCGGTCAGGGAAAATTGACGTAATTGTCATAGACTCAGTTGCCGCCTTAACCCCAAAAGACGAGATTGAAGGTGATATGGGGGCTCACCACGTCGGCAAACAAGCGCGGCTTATGTCTCAAGCCCTTCGCAAATTAACGGCCATTGTGGCGAGAAGCAAGACTATTGTCATTTTTATAAATCAAATAAGGATGCAGATTGGCGTAATGTTTGGCAATCCAGAGACAACGCCGGGCGGTAAAGCCTTGAAATTTTATACTTCGGTTCGGATTGATATCAGGAGAATTGCTCAGATAAAAAAAGGCGACGAAGTCATGGGAGGGCGCGTTCGAGCCAAAGTAGTTAAGAACAAAGTAGCCGCCCCTTTTCGCCAAACAGAGTTTGATTTGATGTATAATGAAGGCATCTCCCGAGAAGGCGAGCTTCTGGCGCTTGGCGAGAAACACGGAATAGTTCTAAAAAGCGGAAGTTCATACAGTTTTATTCCGGAGGGTAACAGTGAGAAAGAAATAAAGTTGGGGCGCGGATACGACGCCGCTCGACAGTTTTTAAAAGAGAACAAACCAATCGCCCAAAGTCTGTTAAAAGAAGTGAAGGCGAAGTTACAAACCAGTCATTAATTAATTCAGTACTATACTATGGTTAAGTGGGTTATTGCTCTCATTATCGGACTAGCATCATCACTCGTGATGATGACTCTTATAGTCGGGCAAGTAATTGAACAAGGGGCTCTCGGCACTGATTTGGTTTTCAGTTCGTTTTTCGTAATTACCGGAGGATTTATTTTTCTTCAGAATGCTTCTATTGGGTCATTTATCCTTGGAACAATTTACTATTTTATATTTTTTACTTTTTTTGGCTTTATCATCGGCTGGATTGCCGAGTGGCTTCTCAAAATTACCAAGCCCTAGAACGTAAAGTTTTTTCTAATATCAATATAGTCCCTCGGGGCAGAGCCCTGAGGTAATGTCAGGACTCGCTCCGCTCGTTCCGAGAGCGCGGCAAGCCGCGCGAGTATTGGACTATTGATAG
>Ga0066639_10005178_pt1 | contig 11002 bp, 14 predicted proteins | sample CryGeyCG2114_010_2_FD_59504 | JGI IMG/M metagenome (GOLD analysis project Ga0066639, IMG submission 59504) | Groundwater microbial communities from aquifer - Crystal Geyser CG10_big_fil_rev_8/21/14_0.10 | ecosystem: Environmental > Aquatic > Deep subsurface > Groundwater | place: USA: Utah... | reverse complement strand
TTGCAAAATCGAAGAACATACAGATAGAGAAAGCCTAAAGAATACCCTCAACCCCAAAAACGGCCTTCATAAAAGGGAGCTTCTAGCCGAAGCTCCCTTTTCCTTTTTTGAGCGCTTTGATTAGGCTATGAAAAGCATTGAAATTTGTAGCGTCTAAAATATTTACATAATACCGTGCAGGAATTTATTGCGAGGAAAGTAAGAATGAAGGCTGGCTCAGCCCTGGTTGAGGTTACAAAGGCAAGTGGTTTCTTGGAGGCTTATACAGCGGAAAAGTTGCGAGAGTCGTTGAGACGTTCTGGAGCTTCTTCAAAGCTGATTGACGAAGTTATTTCGCAGGTTCGGCGAAGAATTTATTCGGGCATGCCAACGGCTGAAATTTTCAGGCTTTCATTTAAGATTCTTAAGAAACGGGCGAGACATTTGGCCGCACGTTACAATCTCAAGCGAGCACTTTTGAATCTAGGGCCAGCAGGGTTTCCATTCGAACAGTTTATTGCCAGGCTTTTTGAAAAGTCAGGCTATCAGACGAGTACGAATTTGCATCTTGCGGGTAAATGCGTTGAGCATGAGGTGGATGTTTCAGCGCACACTCAAGAGACGACTACTCTTTGTGAGTGCAAATTTAAGAACAGTCAGGGAATAAAGGTCGATCTTAAGACTGTCTTGTATGTGTACGCTAGAGCCCTCGATCTTGATTGCGTAAGTAGTTCTGGCCGCGATTTTATTTTGGTGACCAATGCCAATTTTACCACGGAAGCCATTAGATATACAAAATGCGTGGACCTTAAGATTATGGGCTGGGCGGTTCCTCCGGCGGATTCTTTGCGTTCAAAAATGGAGCGCTATCGACTGTTTCCTGTCACCTGCTTGACTGGCCTGAAGCGAAGTGACTTTGAATCTTTGATTCGTGAAGGCTTTGTTGATATCGAGAGTTTTGTAAAAGGCAGAATGTCTATTCAAAAATCTAGACTGGGAAATCGTAGGGTTATGGCGGCTTTGACGGAGGCTAGTAAACTTCTAGAAAGTCTTTAGTTTATTCAGGTCTTAGCCAGTGACAGTTGTAACCGGCGGGATTTTTTTGCAGATAGTCTTGGTGGTAGTCTTCAGCTTCGTAAAACTCTGAGGCTGGTGTAATTTCTGTTACCACTGGGGAGTTCCAGCTTCCAGATTGATCGATCTCGATTCGGATTCTTTCGGCAGATTTCTGTTGTTCGGGGGAAGTGTAAAAAATGGCCGAACGATATTGAGTCCCCACATCATTCTCTTGACGATTAAGAGTCGTGGGATTGTGAAGCCTAAAAAATAATCGCAATAGATCTTCATAAGATAGAATGGATGGATCAAAGTTGATCTCGACAGCTTCGGCATGGCCTGTCTGCCCAGTTTTCACTTCGTCGTAGGTCGGATCGAGAGTGCTACCGCCCGTATAGCCTACCCTAGTTTCAATCACGCCTTCTTGCTGCCTCAGGATTTGCTGCGCCCCCCAAAAGCAGCCCCCCGCTACTATGGCTTTTTCTGTCTTCGATTCCATTTCAGATAGCCTATTCTAAGCGCGGCTAACGTATTCACCCGACTCCGTATTTACGATGATGGAGTCGCCAGAATTCACAAATGGTGGCACCCCTACCGTAATCCCCGTTTCCAGCTTAGCTGGTTTCATCACATTTGTAGCCGTGGCATTTTTTATACCAGGCTCAGTTTCGACAACTTTTAAAACAACCTTCTGAGGAATTTCTACAGTGATGGGTCGCCCATCAACGAATGCAACTTCGATTTGGGTGTTTGGCAAAACATAACCCATTAAGTCCTTGATCATATCGGCATTGAGATGTGTCTGCTCGTAGGTTTCGGAATTCATGAAAACGTAAAACTCATTTTCTTGATAAAGATATTCCATTTTTGCGTAATCTACGTCTAGTTTCTCTACGTCATCATCAGCCCGAAACCTGTTGTTATAGTTCGTGCCTTTTTCAATATCTTTCATTTCGACCTGCATCATCGCCCGAAGGTTGCCCGGCGTATGATGGACAGAAGACATGACTCGACAGATTTTACCCTGGTAGCGGATCACATGCCCCTTCCGAACGTCTGTAGCTTTCATAAGCTACGAAGCTGCAGAAGCCTTGCGAACAAGTCAAGATTAGGAATAAAAAGATTTTTCGCTATAATAGAGGCATTAAACAGCGACTCTTAGCAATCATAGCGTGGAGCATTAGCTTATGTATAAAAAACTCAAAGATGCGATCGTAAAATGGCTCTTTCATTGGGAAACCAAACCACCGGAAATTGAAGCATTGAAGAGTGTAAAATCGGCAAGAGATTTGCGATTTTTGGTCGGGCGGGATTCAAGATTTAAGGAGTTTCGTCGCGTTGTCAGGATCTGCTTCGAGTATATCCGAGGCTTTCGAAGCCTTCATTATGTAGGTCCATGTGTGACCGTCTTCGGTTCGGCTCGGATCCTGGAGGGTCAAAGATACTACGAATTGACTCGTCGAATTGGTGCCAGACTTGCTCATTCTGGCTTTGCTGTTATGACGGGAGGGGGGCCTGGTCTTATGGAAGCCGCTAACCGAGGGGCTTTTGAAGCCGGGGGTGTATCTGTCGGTTGTAATATTATTTTGCCCGAAGAACAGAAACCAAATCCCTATATCAGTCGAATGGTAACCTTTTATTACTTCTTTGTTCGCAAGGTGATGCTTGTAAAATACTCTCTGGCCTACATTATTATGCCTGGAGGCTTTGGAACTTTGGACGAGTTGGCCGAAGCGGTAACTTTGATTCAAACAGGTCGCCTGAGGCACTTTCCTATAATCTTGGTGGGTCGAGAATATTGGGAGCCTTTTTTAAAATGGATACGGGATCAAATGTTTAAGGAAGGTACAGTGCGTCCTGATGAATTCAATATCCTATCAATTGTTGATACAGAGGATGAAATGATGGATGTAATCGACGCCCGCGTTTGGAAGCTTCGACTGGAATATCAAGAGAATTTGCGGGCCAGAGCTTAGTCTTTGAAGGTGTCTTCACCAAAGTGAACGAGCTCGACGAAGTCTGCTTCGGTTAAGATGCCAAGACCTTCATGCCGAAGCCTCCGCTTGATTGATCGCTTGCTCTGTTGGGCCTGAAGCGGGAAACTTGCGGCGTTCCAGGTAGAAGAGAACAGCAAAGGTTACACAAGAAAAGCTCACGACCGTAAAAACAATCTCCGACAGTCTTTCGGTGCCCTCGATTCCCATTTGAAGTGGCATCGTCGCCAAAACACCCGCCGCCAAACCACGCGGCAGGCAGATTTTTGCCAATTTTTGAGTTCGTTCATCAAATTCGGATCCCTTTAGGGCCAGACTAACTGCAGGAAAGCGTATCAGAGCAATAAGTCCTGTCAGGAGTACAGCCATGACAAGGCTAGCGATAGAAAAATTAAACATGACGCCAATCAGAATAAAAAAGAAGGTTTTTACAAGAAAGGAAATCTGCGAATGCATGGTTTTTAAATCATGATCTAAATCGCGCTGGCCTTTGAAGCGAAGTACTTTTCCAAGAAATCTCGAATTGCCCACAATAATGCTAAACAATAAAACGGCGAAAGCAGGGCTTCCACCTAAATTTTTGGTAAGAAGGTAAAGCAAAAATAAAAACATAATTGTCGTCGGATAATTATAGGGTCCCTTTAGAAAAGGCAGAATAATTAACCATAGAACTCCCGAAAGAGCGCCAGCGATAAATCCGACTCCGATCGTCTGACTAAAAAGTTTAGTGATCTGAGTTGTATCTAATCCATTGGAGTGCATATTGAGAGCTAGAGTAATGACAAGGCTCGTGCCCACGATGCAAAGGGCGTCCGTGATCGCGGACTCCATAGACACTAGATTGGCCGCGGTATCATTCACCTTAGCAAGTTGCATGGTTGGCATAATCACGATTGAACTAGAACCACCCAAAATACATCCCAAGGTTAAGGCTTTGGTCCAAGTCCACTCGGGTAAGAGTCCCCCAAAGAGAACGCCCGCCCAGCTAGCCAAAGCCACGATGAGGGTTGAAGCCGTAAAAGTCGCTAGGGCCAGCAAGGTTGAGCGCCCAACTGTAGAGCGAAGACTGCCGAGCCTTAGTTTCGATCCGCCATCAAACAGAATGACTATAAGTGCTACAGGAGCAAAATACGGCAATAGAAGACTAAGTCGGTTAGCGTCCACCCATCCAAAAATGGGCCCAGCAACAATGCCGATAAGAATTAGCCATAAGCCATCGGGAATCTGAGTTCGTCTAAACAAAATTTCGGAGGCCATGCCCGAAGCAAAAAAGGCGATGACAGCAATAATGAATTGGTCTTCTTGATCCATTGCAGGAAACTCTAGCTGTTTTGAAAGAAACTCAGAACGAAGAAAACGAGCAAAATTCGCTTTCCTTTCCTCGCTGAAGGCTCTAGCGGTGGCCTGCCATGAAATTTGCTCGAATTAACCTACGAAAAAAGTCACTTTCTGGGATTCTAGGCCGTCATCCTTGGATTCGTCATGATCATATCTTAACGGACCAAGAGCTCCCTAGTAAGGCCACCGTCGTCGATCTATTTGTTGAAGATAAGGCCATGGCACGTGCCTTCTATAACCCTGCAAGTCGCCTAAGTTTACGTATTTTAAGCTTGGACCCTGATCAAAAAATAGATGCTAGTTTCATTCGGCTACGTTTGCAGGAAGCTGTTAAGTGGCGTTCGGATCTCAATCTAAATTCCAACGCCTATCGTCTCTTTCACTCTGAGTCGGATGGCCTGCCTGGTTTGATCGTGGATCTTTTCAATGATGTTGTTGTCGTTCAAGTCTCAAGTCTTTTTATACATGAGCAGATAGAATTAGTTTGTGAAGACCTAAAAAACATGCTTCCCGGAAAACATCTTCGACTTAACTATGATCATCACTTCGTCGAAAGAGAGGGAATCGATCTAGCGACACTAGCTCAGACGGCTTCCGATATAGAGTCCACGACCATTACCGAGAATGGTCTGCAATATCATATAGACTTTACGGATGCGCAAAAAACGGGCTTCTTTTTGGATCAGCGTGATAATCGGAGCTTCCTACGAGATTTTGTAGAATCAAAACGTGTCTTGGATCTTTGCTCCTATTCTGGTGGTTTTGCGATCAATGCCTCGAAATTTGGCGCCGGCCGAGTTGCCGCGGTCGACTCCTCTGAATCTGCGATTGAAGCAGGGAAAATCAATGCGCAGTTAAATGCTTGCGATCGGATTGAATGGATCAAGGCTGATGCTTTAGAATTTTTACAAGCTACTCAGGATCAGTATGATCTCATCGTCTTGGACCCTCCTAAGCTAATTCCTTCTCTGAAACATAAGATGAAGGGAATGCGAAAGTATTTTCAGTTTAATCAGCAAGCGATTCGTCATATCGCCCCAAATGGAATCTTGCTATCCTGCAGCTGCTCTGGAGCTTTGAGTCTCCACGAATTCAGGGGAATTATTCAAGCGGCTGCTCGTAAGGAGCGAAGAGATTTTCAAATATTTAAATCGAATGCACAGGCGCCCGATCACCCCGTGCGTTTGGGGTTTCCAGAGTCGGAATATTTCAAATCCATATGGCTTCGTGCCATCAACTTTTGAAGCTCTATAAGAAAGCTATGAGGACTCCGGTGATGGCAATAAGCACGCCCACTAAGCGCTTCCCAGACAGAGCTATTTCTAAAACAAAATAGTCCCACATAAAGCTAAAAAAAATCTGAGAGACGACAATAAGTAAGAAAACCTTTAGCGCTGCCAATCGACTCATAGCCCAAGGAATTCCTGCAACAATTGTGAATCCACAAAGACCGGGCAGAATAATTCGCCATCCAAGTTGAGAGATTTGACTCCACTCGAACGGACGAGTAGCGAGAGAAGCGGGCAATATCTGAGGAAAGGATCGCGCCAATAAATAAACAAGGGTTGAGATGATAAGTACAACGAAGGAATTGATAAGGATTGCTAAGTTAAGATCTAGCACTTGGCCAACTCGCCGATTAAAGGCTCCCTGAATAACCGTGGCCAAGCCGATCGTCGCTGCCAACAGGATAAAAAATATCGACTCCATCTCTAACATAAGGATATTCGAAATGATTTTGAAAGCGCGAGAAGATTCTTAGCCAATACTTAAATGGGCCTTGTAGCGCGAGAGTTGTTCTGAATACAACGTCATTTCAGGAACTTATGGTCCATAAAATTGAAGATTTGAGGCGGAGTAGTTCCATTATGACAGGTTATTACGAAAATTGGGAAGCTATGCTAAAGCCTCTTTCATATGAAAAGAGCTCTCGCCCTTATTTTTGTGAGTCTTAGTTTTGTGTCCTGCGGAAATGGAAAGAAAACCTCTGGGGAAAAGCTCAATCCCCTCGTTGACAAGATGAAGATTGAAGGGGCCTCAGCTTGTGAAGAATTAAACCAAGTTGTTGTTAGATCGATGTACTCACATCTTACGAAGACCTTAAACGACTTTCCTGGAATCTATGAATCGATTTTGAATGATATGAACGAGAAATCTGTTCAAGCCGCGACGGGATATTTGAGCGAAAGAGAAATTCAAGACTACGAAGACTCTCAGCAAAGACTATTTAACGAATTGGGAGCCGAATCGATAGCGAACTGCGAATCCATTATTAGAGTTGAAGCCTTTAGACAAAGAATTCTAGAGACCAGATTTTATTCCAACAATAAAGATGAAGATTGGCTCGATGAGTATGCTTCCCGTCCGATGGAGAAGCGGATCTATTGGGAATTTTTGCAAAACTTTGCAAAGCATTTAGACTACTTTAGTGCTTACTCCATTCCTATGAGCTTCATCGGAGGTAGTTTTTACGCGTATGGTCTTCGTACGGATGTCGGACAATTAATGCGCTTCAAGCTAAGTGAAGCTGATTATCCAAGCGTGAATGTTTTGGCGACGAGGGACTTAATTGGAACAGAAGTAGATTATCAGGAGGAGATTCCTCTTCATCCTGGAGATCAAATCTCAGCAATCTGCTTAAGTTCCGAAGACTCTTCGCGATTTGAGGTCAAGACGGAGACGGATGCTGACAACTGCATTTCAGTAAAGTCGGCCATCACATCCGGACATCCTGAGTTTCTATATATTGTGTTTGAGATTGGGGTTTTTGAATCGTTTCGAGTGAAATACTTCCGTGGAGATGAGATTGGCGAACGAGTAGCAACCGTCTCAGGTAAGGAGCGATATGTTGCCGAGCCCATTGGCCCGTTGGTCGTTGCGGAGCTCAGAGATGATGTCATTTACATTAAATTATTTGAATTTGAAGAAGGAGCCGCATTTGAAATCCTTCGAAAGATCTCGGCGCTTAAGGACGTTTGGCGACGAAGCAATTCGAATCACCAGTTGAGCATTGTTTTGGATCTTAGATTTAATGGCGGTGGATCACAAAACGAAATGCAATCCATTGCTGGCTTGTTCTTGCCAGAATCTAAAGTGGGTAAAATCAGAAGTCGTAACCTCCCTCCTAATGTAGATTTTAAGCTGGAAGATTTTTGGGTTAGTAATCCTGGGACGATCTTCGAAGAGCCTTTGACCGTTCTTGCTAATAATTACTCGGCTTCATCTTCCGACATTCTAACACAAATCTTAAAGGAAACCGGTCGGGCAACAATCGTTGGCGAGCAAACATTTGGAAAAGGCATTGGTCAAATTAGTTTCTCTATCGGAGAGCATTTGGGAGGCGTCTTTAAATTCACGGCCTTTCAATTTTATGGACCTCAAGGAAAGAGTGTTCAATTGGTAGGCGTTTCCCCGCATATTGAAGTTAAGGATCCTGTCGTAACAAAGTGGCGCGAAGCCTGTGAGGAACTCAATGGAAAAGCGAAGCTTGATCCTGATACGGGGCGACTGGATCCGACGGAGCTCTGTATGGCGAATTCGATGAAAAAACACTATGAAGCAAAGGGCGCAGATCCAGAGATGGAGATTTCTGCGGACTCGTTAACTTCTGGTATTTTCTATCCAAGTTCCTTGCCAGAATCTTTGTGGGCGAAAATTGGAGATGCCTCAACGGCTAATCCCGACCGAGTAGACGGAATTATAGAGAAAGCAAAGAATGTTGAAGCTGAAAGAACAAAGCTTTCGGGTACTAGCATGGATTTGGCATTTGCCGTGGCTCGGGAAATTGGGTTCAAAGTAATTCCTGTTGCTAAGGAAGACGAGAAAGCTGATCAGGGCGATGTCGGAGCTATGCCTGAGAAGGAAAACTTGCCCGACTCTCGTCCGCAAAGAATACTGCCGACCGGAGGAAGTTCAAATTGAGTTGCGACTGGCTTTTAACCGTAAATCTTCATACTGATCCGCAAAGAATTCCTCTGTGACAGAGACTCCTAAAGCGATCCGGCAATTATCAATTTCTTCAAGCGCAAGTCGGTATTTTCTCTTGTTGATATAGTCATCAACACGACTCTGAACTTTTTTGATAAGCAACAGAATATTAATCCGCTGAAGTTCCTGTCGAAGCTTTGGAACTGAGACCCCGATTCGTCCCAGGGCATCGTTAATTTCGACACCAACACCAATTCGCCGGTCAATATCTTGCACCGCAAGCTCTCGATCCAGCAGCAAATCGCTAGCTTTTACAAAGGCTACGGCTTCGGCTTGTAGTTCCTGAACCGCAATGTCGGATTCAATCTTTCCAAGCTCCTTCCTAGATAATAGCTCATTCATACTTCGTTTTAGCTGGTCGCGTGCGGTTCTAATTTCGTGATGGGCGGCTTCGGAATTATATTCTTTATGAAGTTCACATAACTTGGAGAAATGATTTTTGAGAGCATTGAGGCGTTTCTTCTTATCACTTTGAAGTCTACTAAAAACATCGGAGCCAAGCGTGTCCAAACGCGATCGAAGCTCGGAAATCTCTTCGTTCATTCTTTTTCGCAGATCTTTTGGCATTAATGGCCTCCTTTAATGATTTTACTGGAGCTTGTGATTTTTTCATAGTACGCGACTGACTCATGGCATCAGATGATGAGAATAGGAAATCTTGGCGTGAAATCGATCAGATGCGCGTCCGCGGCGATCGTTCAGTCTCGAATAAGCCTAAGTCAGGTCTTGAAAAGCGAGCCGATGCCCTTGCATCAAAAGAAGCTCGAAGTGATCTTGAGAAATTATTTGCGGGTGGCAAATTGACAATGGCAAAAGCCGATGGGCTAAAAGGTATTCGGGAAGCAAGGGCGACGCCAAAGTATTACGAAAAAATGAATGAATATATTAAAGAATTTGGGCTTCCCCTTGATTGGGAGACTCAACAGTTATTTTTGGATCATAAGGATAGTGCCGTAGTTGTTCAGCTTTTAGATCAATTGCAAAAAACGGCTGGAAAATTGCCCCTCGATCAACAATCTCTATTGGTTCAGAAGCTAAAAGTCATGGAAGTTTCTAGCTTTGATCCTGATCTCGTAAAACGCATTCGAGAGTTAAAGAGCTTCCTGCATTCTTAACTAGTCGACTTCAATTTGAATAATCTTTTTCCGAGAAGTGTGGCCTTTCAAAATGCTAATCGAAGATGGGCGCCATCCAAAGGATTCCGAGAGAAATTCAATAAGTCTAGAGTTGGCTTTTCCGTCAACGGCTGGTGCGGCGACTTTGACTTTATATTCAGTGTCGTTAATTTTCTCGATACTTTCCTTCTTTGAGTTTGGCCTTAGATGAATCGTTAGTTTCAAATCATTATAACTTTGTTTTAATTGAGCGGAATACGCTCTTTGAATACTTGTTCGCGATAGCTGTCAGCAAGTTCTGAAATCTGAACGAGGTCTACCTTTACGGATAGTCGACTTTCCTCCAAACTATCCCGGAGTTTTGAGATATATCCTTTGGGAATTTCCTTTTTTGGTTCATAGAGAATGTCTAAATCAGAGAACTCCCGAGAATCCCCCCTGGCTCTTGAACCAAAAACCCATATTTTCGAGTCAAGGTCCCTCTTTAGAGGCTCGACAACCAGCTTTTCAATAATCCGCCAATCATCACCTGCGAGAGAAAATTTCATATTTTCTTTAACCGGTCGAGTAGCTCTTCTCCATCCTCTAAGAAAGTCTTCGCCACTGAGTACACTTTCTCCGCAAGAGCTTCTTTATAAGTATGAGATGAAAGGTTTCGCGCTTCTAAGTAGTCAAACCATTTATCGACGTCATCGATCAGCTTTTGTTGTGCCATCTCTCGAATAATAACTTTTGGCCCTGTACTTAAAGTGCCTAGTTTTTTCTTGGCGGTTTTCCAGGCTAATTCCACACAAAACTCAAATCGCTGAATGCTGGCATCTCGGACCAAGTCTGTCTTGGGCTCTTCAAGCGCCTTGCGAAGGGCGATCAAAGCCTTCTCATATTCTTCTGTATTCACTCGGCAAGGCTATCACCAGAAATCTCAATGCCCAAAGCCTAATTCTCCCAATAGCGATGTAGCCCAATAACTTTGCCGAGTATCCTAAAGTCAGGATCATCAATTCGTTTTGGTTTGTAAGCATCATTTTCTGGATAGAGCCAATTTTCGCGGCCTTTTTTTACGAGGCGTTTAATCGTTGTTTCGCCATTCGATAAGGCAACGACAATGTCTCTGTTTTCCGCACTACCCACCTGGCTAACGATCGCTAGATCTCCATCTTCAATGCCGGCGTCTTTCATACTGTCGCCCATTACGCGAACGGCAAAAACAGGGCCTCTTATGAAATCAGGAACAATGGCATCGCCATCATGTTGCTCAATGGCCTCCAGGGGTCGACCTGCGGGTGCAGAGCCTAGGATGGGTATGTTTCGAAAGGAAGGGCTATCGACCAGCTGGAGGCCTCGAGCTTTCAGTGGGCTGCGAGAAAGCTTATGCTTTTCAATTAGGGCCTGGATAACATCCTGCGCGCTGCCAACGGCCTTCCAGCCCATATGGTGGCATATTTCACGCAGGGTGGGCATGGATCCGTTCCTGTAGAAGCTATCCTTAACAAACTCATACACTCGACGTTGTTGGGATGACAAAGTGCCAGG
>Ga0066639_10005176_pt1 | contig 11002 bp, 7 predicted proteins | sample CryGeyCG2114_010_2_FD_59504 | JGI IMG/M metagenome (GOLD analysis project Ga0066639, IMG submission 59504) | Groundwater microbial communities from aquifer - Crystal Geyser CG10_big_fil_rev_8/21/14_0.10 | ecosystem: Environmental > Aquatic > Deep subsurface > Groundwater | place: USA: Utah... | reverse complement strand
ATAGATTTTTTGCTAATGATTTTAGGCTCATTGCTATTGTTTATGATTTTTACTGGTGGGGTATTACTTAAATTTGAAAAGGCTAAAATTGAAATTTCTTCACTACTGCCTTGGATGGCAGGGTTTCTATTTTTAGTATTTGTTAGGTTTTTAGTTTATAAAAATCCTCCTCCACAGTGGATTTGGATAGAAAGAAAAATTAATTTTTTCTTGGAAAGTAGAGAAACCAAAAAACAGTCTTTGATTTTATTTCTATTGTATTTTGGAGTTTTGTTGGTCGGTCATGTTTTTAAACATTGGAACTTTAAAACATTTGCTTTTGATATGACATTTTTGCATCAAGCATTGTTTTTTCCGTTTGGTGATCCTCTTTTGAAGTGTGATTTATGTTCTAAGGGAAGTTACTTAGTAGAACATGTCGCATTGAGTTTGTATTTGGTTGCACCTATTACTCGGTTTTTGCATTCGGATGAATTTATTTTTTTTCTGCAAGTACTGGTCGTTGCCGTTCCCTTATTTTTATTAGTTATAGAAGGTCCATTAAAAACAAATAAAAAAATATGGTTTATAGTTTTTGTTATTATTCTGTGTAGTGAACCTTTGCGTTTAACGTTGGTTTGGGACTTTAGAGAAGACCATGTGGCTTTTGGTGCGATTTGTTTATCTTTGTTGTTTTTGTTTCATGCTAAAGTATGGGCTTATTTATTGTTTTTATTTTTAGCGATGCTTTCAAAAGAAAATATTCCTTTTGTTACTCTTTTTTTAAGTATTCCTATTTGGTTTGATCGATCCTTAAAGCTCACCGAAAAACAAAGAAAAGTAGCGTCCATTGGGACCGCTCTCTTGTCCTTTGGGTGGATATTGGTTCTTTTTAAGTGGTTAATACCGTTACTCACTATTGGAAGAGAAAATAAAAATAATATTGTGGGTCGCTTTCCAGAGTTTGGAAATACACCGACCGAAGTTGTACTGACATTGCTTTCCTCACCCATAAGGCTGTGGAATTTGTTTCAAACTCAGTTTTTAAGATTTTCTGTATTAAAATACGTTTGTATTTTAATTTTACCTTTTATTTCGTTTTTAAGAGGGTCAGCGCTTTTGTGGCTTGTTCCTTTTTTGCCTGGCCTTGCAATGAACGTTTTATCTCTAGCGCAAACGCAACTAATGTTTAATTTTCATTATCAATTAATTTTATTACCGTTTATTTTATTTTCATTTTTAATGGGGATAAATCAGTACAAAAAACCCATACGTTGGGTAATACCGCTTACTCTTGCGTTGCTGATTTCTGGGCGTTGGCCAGGTTGGCATATTACTCAAAATATCCCAACGTTAAATAATATAAAGACGTCTTTTTATTTGAGGAGTTTGCCCTCTCATGGGACAATCGCAAGCAGTCACTATGCCCTTGCTCATTTGTCACACTTTAAAAACTTACAACATTTAGTGATTCCAAGTGCTGATGTTCAATTTCCCTCTGACAAAGATGAAGCATGGAAGATATTGGGAGATTGGAATTGGAATAAAAAACCATTTAACCAAATGGTGATAGACCATCAGTCCTGGTATGATTCTGAAAAAGTATGGATAGACTTTCTTCTTAAAGAAGCACCTCTTCGAGGCTGGGATCAGATTTCTGTTAGTCCAAACAATCGATTTGTCTATTTCACTTTAAAGACTCAATAAAAATATTCTGCAATAACAATATCTTGAGTGCTATGCAGAGGCGATTTAGAGAGTTTTTTTCAGACAAAAGGTAGTGTAAAGAGAAATAAGATAGTTTATATTTCAATCATGCTAAATTCTGAAAAAATTACCGCAGTTTTTTTACTTTATAATGCGTCAAAGACTGTTCCTGCTTTAGTGAAGGCTGTTTATTCGCAATACTATAAAGGGATCAACAATCAATCGGACTGGCTGGATGTTATTTTTATTGACGATTGTTCGAGAGATAATACCCTTTCAGTTTTGGATCAATCTTTAGATCAGATAAACAATCCTTCGCATTATCAGATTATAAAAAATGAAAAAAACTTAGGATTAGCAGCGACAATTAATAAAGCACTTGAATCCGTTAAAACTCCGTTTGTGCTCACATGTCATTGTGATTGTTTTTTTGGTTCTGAGGATTACATTGCGGAAATGCACAGATTATTATCTGAAAATCCACAAATAGGTGCACTTGCGGGTCAGTCCTATATTCCTGAAGGCATAGAGATTTCCTTTGCAGAAAAAGTAAACGTGATTACTAATTTGATGGATATCTTTCCAGCGGACAGAGATCACGAATTGTGTCCTGTCGGCTTTGCAGAGGGACGCTGCGATGGATTTAATATGGAAGCTCTTAGAAAAGTTGCGTTTTATGATACCTCACTGAGGACAGCGGGTGAAGATCAAGTCCTTGCAGCAAAACTCAGAAAAAATGGTTATAAAGTTTTACAAGCTGTTAAGTTAAAGTATCACTTGTCGGTGTCAGATGAACAAGACTCAATTAGAAAGCTTATGAGGCACCAGGCGCTATTTGGAAGAGCACATCCTTTTATTTTACTTAAAAACGAAGGCACTCATGATGGAGTTTCAGGAGAAGGTGCGGGAACAAATCGTCAACTTCGAATGCTTTTAAGGGTCAGTCAGATCTTTGGTGTCATTGCTTATCTTTGGGTACTGCTGGGTTTGTTTTGGGGAATATCCTTGAGTGCAAGTATGTTGTTAATTGGAATTGTTTTCTTTTTTAAAATAATGATTTTTATGAAACATTTGAAGGTTATGAAACTCTCGATGCAAGAGTATTATTTATTTTTTAGTATTCAACCCCTCCTAGATTTTTCCTATGTGATTGGTTTAATTCAAGGTGTGTATTTGTTAAAAAATAGAACTGAAAATAAGCCGATTGCATAAGTAAGGATTTTATTTTGACTATTCATTCAACACAAGCATTCATTGCGATTTCAGGGATCACCTCTTTTTCTGGAGCATGGTTAGCAAAAAAATTAAGCGATACTGGTTATAGAGTTTTAGGTTTATGCTCTGGTTCTAAATTTTCTTACTCTGGATTAAAAAAGTATCGCCTTGATCTTTTATCTCAGTGTAAAAATCTAGAGTTGGTTGAAAACTTTTTAATCCCATCTAAAGAAGCATTAGATTGGATCAAAAAACAATCCATCACAGTTTGGGTACATCACCATCATCATATGGCAAACTTTAGATCTCCAAACTATGATAACGAAGCAATGAAAAAAACGTGTATGGATCCTCTTGCAGATCTAGTTTCAGCGCTTAAAGAGTCAGGGGTAAGGTTAGTTGTTTACTCTGGGAGTTTTTTTGAGCCAGGCGAAGGAGGGGAGCGCCCAAAAGAAAGCATTACTCCTTATTCAGCTTCTAAAAAACAAGTTTGGGATTTATTGCAGACAACTTGTAATGAGATGGGAATACTCCTTTCTAAAGTAGTCATTCCTGATCCTATTGGAGCACTAGAAAATAATGATCGGCTTATCCCTATACTCATTAAAAAAAGTTTAAAAAAGGAACCTATTGTCGTTTCTACACCTCTTGCACAATCTGATCATTTGCCAATAGAGTATTTAGTTGAATCTTATAAGAGCGTTATTGAAAAAGGCTTACAAGGACAAGCGCTAACCGTTCGCCCTTCTGGTTGGCAGGGAACACTGATTGATTGGATCGAGTTTGTAAATAAAGAGCTTTTAGTGAATGCTTTTCATTTAAAAGGATGTGAAGTGCAGATTAGTGCCTCAATTTCGCAAGGAGTTTCTTATTTAAATCCAACGAAAGAAAAAGTATTAATCGATTGGCCAGAGAATTTTAAGCAATACGCAAAAATCGTACAATCCATAGGAGTAAATGAAGTTTATGAGCAATGAAAATTTAAATCCTTTGGAAGTGCAAACTAAAAAATTTAACAGTTTTAATGAATTTTATCCTTTTTATTTGTCTGAGCACTCACAAAAAGGAACACGTGTTGTTCATTTTATAGGAACATTGTTTGCAATTGTGTCATTGCTAAGAGCTGCTGTTGTGGGGGATCCTCGTATTTTTATCGTAGGCGTTTTATTTACTTATCTCTTGCTTTGGATTTCTCATTTAACAATTGAAAAAAACAAACCCGCAACATTTAAGTATCCTGTATATTCTTTTTTGGGGGATCTAAAAATGTTTTATGAATTATTAAGAGGAAAATTAAAGTTTTGAACTCTTTTTTAGAAAAAAATCGATTAGCTTTTTATTTGTTGCTTTTGCTTATTTTCGGAACATTATTAGCCATTTTCATTCGACCCTTAGGGTTTCAGTGGGATTTTTTTGTTTATTACGACGCAGGCATGTCAATCAGACTTGGAGTAAATCCTTACACGCTTGAAGGATTAAAAGCCTTAGGACTTGGACACTCGCCATTAACGCCTAGCTACTTGCCACTGACTTTGTGTTTATTTGTTCCTCTGAGTTTTTTGCCAATAGGAATTGCAGCGCAATGCTACTTTTTATTGAAATGTGCAGCATTAGTATATTTGTATCGAGTGTTGAGTTCCTATTTCGTAAAAATTAATTTATTTAACTCACTCAATTTAATTATTTTATTTTTAGCGTTTAATTCTACTTTGTTATGGGATCTTTCATCTGGAAATATTTTAACTTTTTTGTCTTTATTTTTATTTTTGGCAGCTAAAAATTTTTTGAAAGAAAAATATTGGCGATTTTGTTTTTGGATATTACTTGCAGCAAGCTTTAAGATTATTCCCTTGTTTTTTCTTTTATTTTTTGCTTTAGATTTTTCTTTTTTAAGAAAGCAGGGGTGGCGGTTTTTTTTAGGTTCTTTAGTTTTCTTTTCTTTTTTTATTGGGTTAAATTTTCTGATTTTTCCAGATTTAATGAGTTATTTTTATAAAAACTCTACTCATTTAGTATTGGAGACTGGAATTCTTGCCCCGTCTTTGTTTTCTTTTTTTCATGATATTTTTTTGATTTTTACAAAATTATCTTTTGTTAATTTAAATTTAAATGCAGGCATTTCAAAACCATTTTATTTTTTAAGTTTGATTTTTATTGCATGGATTTCTTTTAAAAAAATCCAAGTTCATTCAAATTTATCTAAAACGAGACGTGAAAAAATTCTATTTCAATTTTCAATACTCATACTTGTTTTTCTTTTGTGTGTTCCTCGAATAAAATCTTATGATTTTGTTTATGCTATTCCGGTTTTGTTTTATTTTTTGCCTACTTTGTCTCCTTCGAAAAAAGCGTTTTTACTCACGCTCTTGTGTTTGCCCGTGGTTTATCCTGTGGGTGGAGGATTAGATCAAGAAATGGTGAGTTCAGCGCATTTAGGGTTTGTCAAAAAAATCCTTTATTTATTTTTTCAGTACTTGCCTTGCTTGGGTGTTCTTTTGCTTTGGACCGAATTAGTCACAATGAGTTCTAGTAAAAAAACTAACGAGATAAAATAGTTCACTTAAGTTGAGTTTCACTTATTTCAAATGGTGAAGGTTAGTTGCAAAATGCGATCAATGCTTTAAATCAATAATATCAAAAAATTGGAGCCGATGATCGGATTTGAACCGATGACCTACGCTTTACGGAAGCGTTGCTCTACCTACTGAGCTACATCGGCATTGAAAGAGATGTTTTAATATTACTTCTATTTAATGGTATGAATGATCAAGAGAGAATTTGAATATGAATAAAAAAGTACAAGTTTGGGTGAGGGCAGATTGTGAGTTAAAGACCTATATTTTATTATTAAAAAGGACTGCAGAATTAGGAGGACAATACCAGCCTATAACGGGAGGTGTAGAGGAAGGGGAGGAAACTCTTCAAGCAGCTAAAAGAGAGCTGTTTGAAGAAACTGGGTTGATCGATCAATTAGTGAAAAGCATCAATTTTGAATTCACTTATGAGCGTCAACACGCAGGAGGTCGACAAGGAGTATTTGTAGAGTCTTGTTTTTTGTTAGATTTAGGTGTGGTTACCGATTTACCTATGATTAAAATTGATCCTAAAGAGCATTGTCAATACCATTGGTTTCATGAGAATGAGGTTGAAGTTCAATTGTTTTTTTTACCTCAGAAAAAAGCATTTAATATCGTTAGAAAGTTTGAAAAATAATATGGAAAATCTATTAGAACAGTTTTTTGTAAATGATGAAGGAAAGAAAATCAAAATCTCTGATCTTTTAAAAATAAATCCAGTCTTGTTAGTTTTTTATCCGGGTGATTTTACTCTTGTCTGTACAAAGCAATTATGCAGCTATCGCGATCGTTTTGCTGAGTTTAAGGAATTAAATGTTCAAGTCATTGGTGTGAGTCCAGACTCTTTAGAAGATCACCTTTCGTTTAAAGAGAAAAATAATTTTCCATTCATGCTCGTGAGTGATCCTGAAAAAAAATTATTCAAGGCATATGAGATGACAATGAAGCTATTATTTAACGCCCCCGGTCGTGGCGTGGTGCTCCTGAGTCAAAATGGAGAAATGCTTTATAGAAAATCAGAACTTACACCCCTTAGCTATCAGAGCGTGGATTCACTCGTGAAGGATTTATCTCCTTTTCTTAGCTTAAGCTAAATTTTTGCGTAGTCTCTTGCACAATGTTTTTTTTTCGTTTAGAAAGAGTTTATTAGGGAGTTTGACATCTTGGGACGATGTTAAGCAAAAGTTAAGGGACAACATTTCATTTCTTATTTAAGAAAATAATGGGGCTATTAATTAGTTCGTTTGTACATCTTTATGCATGTGCAAAGGGGGATTTATGGCCTTGTTGCGATCATTCACTTCATTTTTAACATTAATTGCCTTTAGTGCATCAACCTCTTTGAGTGTTTATGCGGCCCCACAAATTCCAGACGAAATAGACGTTCAAAAATATAAAAGTATTTATCTTCAGAGTAAAAGTGTTTCAGATGCTGCAAGATCGGATGCAGATAGTTATCTTTATCAAGCAAGACAGATTGATGGCCAAATTCAATCTAAACAAAATGAAGTTTCCCAAAGTGAAAATCAGATTAATTACAATGATCGTTTAATTCCGCAATTAGAGTCTGAAATTTCAGGGCTGCAAAGAGAAAATCAAGATTTACAATCACAAGTTCGTAGTCACGAAATTGATAGAGGTGTGACAGAAAGAGATTTTAATCAAACAACGAGTGCATTAAATCAAGTCAATCATGAGTATGACATTGAGTCTCGTGAATTAAATAAAATTGAACAAGATGTGAACCAGTCTCGTATTCAATTGGCTCGAGTACAAGATGAAATTAGGGCTTCTGAGCAAAATTTAGCAAATTATCAAAACGCCTCAAGATCATTAAGATTTGAAATTGATTCCAAAACTAAACGGTTAAAAGAAATAGAAAATGAAATTCAAAGTTACTCTAATAGGCTTCCACGTCTTGAGCAAGAGTTAGATCAGAAAAGAAGGGAAGTTCCTACTCAGACAGCCCAAGTTCAACGGATGCAGGAAGAGTTAAGAGCTTTAAATGGAAAAGTTCAAAGCCTTAAAAACGACTCGGATGCCGCAAAAAAACAATTAGACAATGCTCAGAGCGAACTAAATAAAATTCAAGGAGAGATTCAAACACTCACTAAAAGACTCGAGCAACTTGATCAAGAGTATTCACTGCTTCAAAATAAAATTCCTGCATTAGAGAGAAATATTCCAGATACTGAGAGTCAAATTACAGCTCAGCAAAATAATTTAAACAATCTCAATCAACAATTAAGTGCGATTGCACCTGAATTAAACTCAATTGAATCGAAAATTAATGAAGCAAGTGCAAACATTAATTCTGCAAATCAAAAAATTACTGAAATTGATAAAAACATTCAAATGCAACAAAAGAGAAAAGATGCTGCATTAAAATTACCAGATGATGATCCAAGAAAGAAACAGCTTTTAGATCAAATAGAAGCGGCTCTTTCTGATCTTAATCGACAACGCTCTGAGCAGTCTAGTATTGTTGCAGATAATGTAAAAATAGTGGATGGATTAAAATCTCGTTTTTCTGAGCTTAGAAAGCAAAAAGATTCCTTGCAGGCAAATATCAATCAAACAAATAGTACAATCATTCAGCTTAATCAAAGACTTGCACAGCAAAGGCAGGAGCTTAATCAAGCGCGACAAAGACTTTCTCAGATTGCGCCAGATAAATCACAAACAGAACAAAATTTAAATCGAGTAAAAAGTCAGATCAATCAACTAGAGAGCCAAGTTGCCGATGCCAGAAGAAAGTATCAAGACGCGCAATCTTCGCTACATTCTGTTTTGCCTGAAGTTTCTAAGGTCGAAGCAAAGTATAATGATGCAGCAAGAGAGTTAACGGATCTGAGAAATGCCGTTACTCGCTTAGAGGCACAGGTTAATAATGCAAAAAGACAGTTGGCTGAATTGCAAAGAGAACAAAGACAAGTAGAACAGGATTTAAAAACAGGAAGACAACAACTCATTGCATATGAGAGAAGCATTCAGGACACACAATCAGATTTAAATCGACTGTCTCAGCTTCGAGTCTCTATAGAGCGCAAGTATCAAGATGCAGTTCGAGATGAAAATAATCAAAGAAACATCGTCAATCAAATTGTATCTCAAATTAATTCTTTGCAAGCACGTTACAATTCTTTGCAACAAGATCTGTCTAGATTGGTTGATTTGATTAATTCAAAGAACAACCAAATCAATGTGAATGTAAGAAATATTGCAAACGATGAGTCTCGCATACGCGATGCTAAGTCTGAAACACTAAGACTTTCACAGTTGATCACGAAGCTTCTACCAGAAATTGAAGTGCTCAAAAAACAATCGGCTCCTGCTTGGGATCGCTATCGCGTTGCTGACCAAAAGGCTTTACAACTAGAGCTGGATACACAGACAAAATATGCAAAGTATCAAGAAGTACAAACTCTTTATGATACTAAGCTTGCTAAGGCTCAACTGGAAGGTGAGTCTCAAGGTAAAGCTTATGGAGCAAAGAAAGGTGATACTGAGGGGGCGAGTGAAGGAATTCGCTTAGGCAATCTTGAGGGGGCGGCTGAAGGAAAATCTGAGGGCTTATTGTATGGATATAACCAAGGAAAAGCTTTGGGTGAAAAAGAGGGAAAAGAAAACGGCTATAAGGATGGTCTTGATTCTGCACAAGCCGCAGATGAGGGATACAAATTAGGTCTTATTCAAGGTGAGAAAGATGCTTATCTTTATGCTCATCAAGTATTTTATCCTAAAGCTTATAGTGAAAGAAAAGCTGAGCTTTTAAAGAGTATCCCTTCGAAAGAGATCGATATAGATAATAGGCAGTCATTTTTAAGAGAAAATTCTCCTCTTGTTTTAGATCGATTAAATGCATCGCTTGCAGCAGAATTTATGCCCGTTGATTTGATGAATTCTTCGAGCAAGGATTTAGCCTTGGTGGGAGAAATACTAGAGAAAGCATCTGATGAAGCTTTGTTTAGAGGAGAAGGGGATCTTACTTTCTTAACGCTCGTTATAAAAGATCGTTCAGCAGCACAGTGTAATTTTGGATATGTCGATTTTGATAATGCTTGTCTTGCAAGTTATGATTCTGCTTATGAAACGCAGTATTCAAAATCTTACGGAGCAGCTCTTTTAAGAGAAAAGCCTGCTGCATTTAAAGCTGCAAAAGACATAGCTTTTAACACCTATAAAGATTCTCGTAAAAAAGAAGGATATGATGAAGTTTATCCTGGGTTTTATGCGGACTTGTTTAAAAAAGGTGCGGCTGAGGCTAATCAAAAAGCTTTCTTGATGGGACAAAAAGATGGATACAATCAAAAAATTGCTGAAGCTACAAAAGTAGAAACCAATAAAGGATTAAGTGAGGCAAGTCAGTACTTTCAACAAAATCCAGTCTTAAGGCTAATGAGTGCAAGTGTCGTTAAAATTAATGACCAAAGGGGTGATGAATTCATCATGGCTGGAGATGAGATTGCACTTCAAGTTCAAATGGCAAATTTGGGATTTAAAGACTCGCAAAAGGGATTTGTTAAAATCAAATTAGAGTCTTTAAGTGGAAATGTGATTGTAGATCAAAGAGCGGTTGATTTAGCATCTATTCCATCACAAGTGAAAGCTAACGTTTCATACGTGAGTGTTGCAAAAATTGCTGAAGACGCAGGAGATGAGCCTGCGGTATTGAAGGTTACAGCAACAATGCCAAATGGTGAAGTTCAAGAGTTAATGGTCACTATTCAACTCAAACTACACATATTTTCAAAGAGTGAATTTAAGTATGATGCTACTCCTTCAGTGTATGGGACTATTGGTCGAAATCATCCTCCAGCAACTCATACGGTTAAACTGACTTTGATTAATGATACACGCTTTAATGCTCAAAAAGATTTTAAGATTTATATGAAGCTTCCGGAACTATATGGATTAAGAGCAACTGTAGATGAGGCAAATGTCTCTGCATTAAGGGCGGGAGAGCAGCAAACGGTGACCTTTAAATACAGAACGAGTTCGAGTCAGTTAGTGGGTCAAGAAGTAGACATTGTATTTGAGGTTTATTACGGAACTAAACTTTCTAATAAAGAAGCGATTCGAGTAAAATTTAATCGTGGTTATTAATGATTAGAAAAGGACACCCAAGACAGCGCTTAGTGTGATGAGAGCAAAGCCTATCGCGCGCTTTAGTGTGATGTGTTCTTTAAACCAAAAAGCCCCAATGATTGCGGCTAGTGGGTAGGATAAATTACGAATAATAAACACGATGGTTGTTTTTTCTAAAGACAATGCAAAACCGTATAAGGCTGAGGATGTAAGCCAAAAAAATCCAAGCAGTAGCATTGCTTTATAGGGGATTAAGTTCCGTCTTATTTTGCTGAATGTGAGCTTAAGTTCTTTAGGTTGAAGTAATCCAATGGTCAAAAGAAATGAGGGCAACAATAAACATTTATCAAGAATGTAAAAATCCGAAGGTGAAACTCCGGTGATCAATACTTTTTTATCTAAAACTGTTGCTATTGCCATTAAGATAGCAGGAAGAA
>Ga0066639_10005175_pt1 | contig 11002 bp, 11 predicted proteins | sample CryGeyCG2114_010_2_FD_59504 | JGI IMG/M metagenome (GOLD analysis project Ga0066639, IMG submission 59504) | Groundwater microbial communities from aquifer - Crystal Geyser CG10_big_fil_rev_8/21/14_0.10 | ecosystem: Environmental > Aquatic > Deep subsurface > Groundwater | place: USA: Utah... | reverse complement strand
CTTTTTGACATTTTTCGCCCGTCAGAACCAGTAAGAACAGGCGTATCTGTTAAAAGTACCTCTGGCTCCGGAAGCTTTGTTCCATAAATATGATTCATACGACGAATAATCTCTCGGGCCAATTCAATGTGGGGAATCTGATCGCGTCCCACAGGCACCACTTCTCCCCTGTAAACTGCGATATCTGCCGTTTGCAAAACAGGGTAAGCAAAACGACCCAAGTTGTGGGCATCCTTCGCTTTTAACTCTTCTTCAGCATCCTTCCATGTGGTGACTCTTTCGAGCCATCCCATGGGAGTAATATTAGATAAAATCGTGCACAGCTCTATATGCTCTGGCACCAGGCTTTGCACAAAGATCACATTTTTTTCTGGATCGATACCCCAAGCCACCCATTCAGCAAAAATATCCCGAACATTGGCCATGACTTCTCGGGGTTCGCGATAATGATCAGTCATGGCATGCCAATCCATAATGCCAAAATAACACTCATAGTCATTTTGAAGTTTGAGCCAGTTACGGAGGGCCCCCATATAGTTGCCCAAGTGCAAACGTCCTGTGGATCTCATTCCACTCATCAATCGTTTTTTTGCCATCACTTATCCCATCACCATCGACTGTAAAATCATCAAATGCTGAAAGGCCCATTCTACTGGAAATAAAATGACTCTCAAGCCTCCACTAAGAAATAAAAACAGTAGTAACATCGAAGAGATATGCTGATTTGCTTCAAGCTCTTCATTCACTCTATCAGGTAAAAATCTGGCCAATACTTTTCCACCATCTAAGGGATGCAAAGGAATCAAATTAAAGAAAGCGAGCATCAAGTTAATCATGATGAAAACCCTAAAAAAAGCGATGCTGATCTCTAGCATTTCAGAGCCCTGAAGGTACTTAAAAGAAAAACCCAAAGCAAAGGCGCCCAAGGTAGCCAGTAAGATATTGGAGCCTGGGCCCGCAAAGGCCACCCAAAACATATCTTGCTTGGGATGTTTTAAATTTCGCTCATCCACAGGCACTGGCTTAGCCCAACCAAAAAAAGGCGTGCCCAAAACAATGGCGGCCATGGGCAAAATGAACGTGCCTATCATATCGGCGTGAACCATGGGGTTCATGGTGAGGCGACCCATCACTCGAGCCGTGTTGTCTCCCAACTTCATGGCCACCCAACCGTGAGCCACTTCGTGAAAACACAATGAGAAAAGAAAGGGGATAAAATAAAGCCCAATTCGAGCTCCAACTTCATAAATGTCCATAGGGTTAACAACTTAAACTAGGTTTTCTAGGACTGTAAAGCCTGATGAATGGCATCAGAGACTTCTGCAACAGAAATCATTTTGTAGGCCTCAAGTTCCTTTTCAAAGAGCTGGTTTTGCGGCAGAGGTCCCTGCCATTTTCTTACCACAAGGTCCTTTGGCCCCAGAGGGCCCCAGCGCAAGGGGTCAGCCAAACCCATAAGCACCACCGCTGGCGTTTTGAGGCTGGCTGCCATGAACTGTAAGGAGCTTGTGTTGGCAACCAAAAGGCGGGCCCCAGCGATCACATCCATGAGCTCCGAAAAATTTTGCGGCTGCAAAATAGAACACTGCTCCTCGGCAATCCCCTTCAGCCAATCCGTCTCATGGGGGGCTCCCAAAAGAATGGGTTTTTCAGCAAAAGACCAATTGGCTAATAATTGTCGAAAGTTCTCTTGGGGCCAGGCTTTTTCTTTGCGACTGGCGGTGGGGTTTATCAAAACATATTGCTTTGATTGCAGATCATACTTCTCTAAAATTTTTGAATCCATTTTTTTTAGAAGTGGCAAACCATCTTTTACCATTGCATTGAGTTGGGGTTTTTGCCCCTGAGCCACCTGACTATACCAATCTCTTTCATGAATAGGAGGCTCTTTTCCTAGCCATGGATAAGCCTCAGTATAAAGCCAACTCCAAACAGAAGGAGCACTCCCTATACGCATAGGGACTCTCGTAAAAAAAGGCGCCCATGAGTAACGTAGGGATTCAATACGAAGATTCACGACTGCATGAGCCTCACGGCACAACTTCCAATAGCTGGTGGTTCCAGTACTCACCCAAGTGTCATGAAGATGACTTGTGATATTTTTTTCGCTTGAAAAGAGCTCTCTGGTTTTTACATCAAAAATTTGATCCACATGGGGCCACATCTCGGGACGTAAAATTTCTCTCCACAAAGATGGACCTACAATTGTGATATGACTTTCAGGAAATCTCTGAATTGTCTCTTCCAAAGCACGAAGGGAGACCAAAAGATCTCCCAGCGCACCCACACGAACAAACAAAACTCTTGGTGGCTTCACTTATTCTGAGAGCTCTAGTTTTGCAATAGTTTGAAGTTGCATATTGCTGGTGCCCTCATAGATCTGACCAATTTTAGCATCCCGGTAGTATTTCTCTACAGGGTACTCTTTGGTAAAACCATTGCCGCCAAAAAGATCCACAGCCATTGAACAGATTTTCTCAGTGGCCTTTGAAGAGTAATACTTGGCAATGGCAGCCTCCTTTAGAAAGGACTGACCAGCATCTTTCAAACGAGCCGCATTGTAAACCAAAAGCCGTGCTGCCTCGAGCATCACACGCATTTCTGATAATTGAAACTGAACGCCCTGAAACTTTGCAATGGGCTGACCAAACTGCTCACGACCTTTAATGTAACTGAGAGTGGCATCGTAAGCACCCTGGGCGATACCCACCATTTGAGCACCAATACCAATGCGGCCTTCATTTAGAGTTTCAATGGCAATCTTGTAGCCCTTGCCTACCTCTCCTAGAACATTCTCTTTAGGCACTTTGCAGTTTTCAAATCTCAATTCGCAAGTAGAACTAGCACGAATGCCCAACTTGTCTTCTTTTTTGCCCACTGAAAAACCATCGAAGCTTTTTTCTACAATAAAACCAGTGATGCCTTTGTAGCCTTTCGAGGGGTCAATGTTGGCAAACACGATAAAAAAGGAAGCTTCTTTAGCATTGGTGATCCAAAGTTTATTGCCGTTCAAAACAAAATGGTCGCCCTTGTCTTCGGCACGCAATCTTAAGGCGAAGGCATCAGAACCGCTGGAGCTTTCAGAAAGGGCGTAAGCTCCCACCCACTCTTGAGCCAACTTTGGAAGATACTTTTGTTTTTGTTCTTCATTGGCCCAACGAAGAATGGCATTGGTCACAAGAGTGTTTTGCACATCCACCATCACGCCCACAGAGCCATCGATACGAGAAAGCTCCTCCACTGCCAAACAAGCCAGAGTAAAAGAACCACCAGCTCCCCCATAGTTTTCAGGAGACTCCACACCCATAACACCCATCTCAAAGAGTTTTTTTACAAGCTCAGGGTCCATTTGCGCTTCTTCATCCATTTTAGAAACCAAAGGCTTTACCTCAGACAGAGCAAAACTACGTATGGCATCACGAAAACTCTGTTCGTCTTCGGTGAACTGGGTAAGAGCAGGGTGAGTGGTGTTCAAATTTTCTGACACGTTTGACTCCTTTACACTTAGATGTACGATTTTGATGTACGATTTTCTATTGTCATATACTAAACTCCAATGAGAGTCTCTAGCAATCATGAGGTGATCAATGGCGAAAGTGGAGAAAAATTTAGCAAAAAATAAGACGGCATCTAAAATCATTCGCGTTCTTATGGCAAAACCAGGACTAGACGGCCATGATCGTGGAGCCAAGGTTGTGGCCCGCGGATTAAGGGATGCGGGTTACGAAGTTATTTACACTGGGCTCCATCAGACTCCTGAGATGGTTGTGAACGCAGCTCTCCAGGAAGACGTTGATATTATTGGACTCTCTATCCTTTCTGGGGCCCATATTCCTCTCGTCAAAGCAGTACAGTCTCAACTTAAGAATTTAAAATTAAAAAAACCTATTTTTGTTGGGGGCATCATCCCCGAAGATGATGCGAAGCTTCTTAAGAAAGCGGGTATTTCAGCCATCTTTGGTCCTGGAACGCCCATGAATGAGATTGCGAGCTCCGTGAGAGATGTGGTTTTGGGTACAAACAGGACTACAAAAAAGGCCGGGTCTTCCCGAAGTATTGGGGGTAAATCAACATCCAAAGGGAGGATCCGTAAATGAAAAATGTTTTATTAGGTCTATTTCTTGCCGCCACTTTAGGGGCTTGTTCAACAGCAAAAAAAGTGGGTGAAAACACTCCACAGAGTTTTCATGTTGAAACCTACAAAAAGTTTGGCCGTCTTCAAGAAGTAAAGAAATTTGGTAACTGGTATGTTTCTGGTCGCCCCAACAAAACCGCTTTTAAGAAATTCAAAGAGCAGGGTGTGGTGGCTGTGATTGACCTACGTCAGCCCAAAGAAGTTTACAGCAAAAGCCGTGTGAACAGATATATGAAAGAGTTTGGTTTTAACTATTACAATGTGCCTGTATCTAAAGGTGATGTGCCTAACGAAATGGCTTACAATGAAGTGAGTAAGTTATTAATGAAGTATGAAGGCCAACCTGTATTGATTCACTGTGCTTCTGGCCAACGAGCTGCTGCATGGCTTGCTATGCACTTAGAGCACAAATACAAATGGCCCCATGAATCAGCAATGGGTGTAGCTCAACAAGCTGGTTTGACAAATCCTAAAATGGTGAAAAAATTCAACCAACGCTACCCTGCTAGTAAGTAATTTACGTACCAGATTATTTTCTCTCGGAGAAGTCTCCGAGAGAAATCGCTAACAACTAGCGCTCAATGATAGAAGTTAAGTAGTAACGTGCACCAAACACGGGGTCTTTAGTTATATAGCCCCTAACATAAAATTGATCTGTATTTACAACTTTTTTGTGTCTGTACATACGAGAGTACACCGTAAGCATACCACGAAGTTTCCCACCCATAATTGAAACCTCAGTGTCGTTCCTTCCTCCTGGTAAAACTGGATACCGAGCCACTTCGCCATGTCTGTCTTCTAATACGATAATACCATATCCTCGACCATAAACTGTGCTGCGCTCGCAGTAATCTTGTGCCACCGGATTACAAAAACGAATATGCGCAAAGACATAACCATCTGCACTCTGTGCATTTCCTGCGCTCAACTGAAAAAAAGAAATTAAGAGAAACGCGTATAGTAACCTACCCAATACTTTCACTCTTAACCTCCAAGGAATAGTTCTTCTTAGAGCCTATTGATCATAACAAAACTAATAAAACAAGCGACAGCTATTAAACTAAAATACTACCTCTCCTATTTTTTATTTTAGTGTGAGCTTTAGCACCCGGTATGAAATTTTTACTGTTGTCTCAAGGAGCAACACTTTGTTGCTCCTCAGCCTTGCTTTGTGAATTAATCCTATCTATGACTCTGCCATGGAAAAAAAGGTATCACCTTTTCATTTTACTAACATGAGGGACTATTTAGCCTCGGAACTTTCTAGCCGTTGCAAAAGTAACCCCAAGTATTCACTAAGAGCCTTTGCAAAAGCGCTTGATATGGATGCAGCCTCTTTGCATAGAATACTGACTGGTCAAAGAAATATTAGCCATGCAAGTTTTAATAAAATCAGCAGTAAACTTGAGTTTGATCCTCGAGAAATTCAGCACTTTCAAAAAGAACAAGGTCCCACCATCCAAGGTCAACTTTCTAGCTTTGATTTTGCTCCTACAGAGTTTGATACCTTTGAAGTTATCTCAGAGTGGCAACACCTGGCCATTATGGAGCTCTTGGCTACCAAAAACTTTCAAGCGGATGAAAAATGGATTGCTTATCAACTCGGCATCACCATTCATGAGGCACGGACTTCTATTGAGCGATTATTTAAGACAGGTTTTTTAGAGAACAAAAAAGGTAAATGGAAATTGAGTTCTCGTCATAATTCTTTTGCAAAAGATAATTTCACAACCACAGCTCGTAAGAGACTCCAAAGAACATTTCTTATTAAGGCTATTGAAGCTCTTGACACACTTCCAATGCAAGAGCGTGATCATTCTGGCGTTACAATTGCCATAGAAAGAACAGCTCTCCCCTTGCTTATAGAAAAAATAAATGCGTTTCGAAAAGAAATTGCAGACTTTGCTCAAAAACATGAGAAGAGATCAGAGGATGTCTATCAAGTATCCATTGCTCTTTTTCCACTAACCAAAAATCAAAAAAACAATAACCAAAAAGGAGAAAAATAAAATGAAAACATTACTAGGACTAATCATAATGTTAGTAATAGCAACGGCCCAAGGAGGCCAAGATTCCAAGGGCGGGCTTCTTGTCGAAATGGAACAGAACGGAAAAATAGTTTTTGTTCCTTTGGAGGAAGCGCTGTCCTATGATTCAGGAGTCTTTTATGGAATTGACAACCTGCCCACTGGTGAACCAAACAGCAAACTTCAACCTAGTTTTAACAAACCTTATGTTAAATACTTAAAAGAATGGTTAGCATTTTTAAGAACACTTTCTCCTAACTATGCCGACTTATTAGAAAGTAGAGGTGAAAAGCTACAATTTATTTATATCAATAGAAATATAGTTGAAACACCTAGTCAGCTACCCGATGCCATTGTTGATTACAAAAAGTATAGAAAAGCTGCCATCTCTGTTGCTCCCGCAAAGGGGAAGCCTGCCAGAGTTGTTGTTTCAATACCTACAATGGAAAAAGCTGGAACTTTGGGAGAAAATAGACTTAGCTCTAAGGAAAATCAGGGTTTTATTTTAATTCATGAATTGATCAATGCGACTCGCTTATATGATGTTGATGCAACCACAGATTTTGGTCTAACTCTTATTGAAGCTAAGATTCATGATTTGTCACCAGAAGAGTTTATCAATCGCTTAATTCTTGTTGGTGTACCCGTCCTCAGCGAACGTTCTTTACCCTACATGGAACGGCTGAGCCTCATGGAGAGAGTCGCTCATTCGAGCCGCTTTCCTGAACATGTAGCATTTAAATATCAAATATCTATAACGGGAGTGGCCTATGAACAAACATATGCTATTTCCCGTCATAAATTTGCCGACCTCGTAAATCAAATTCAAAAACTTAAGAATAACCTGAGTAAAATGCCCTTTGAATGGGAAAACTTATATACCTTTACAAAGAATCATATGGCTGTCTGGGACGACTATTTACTCTATGATTGTGACGAAACTGGAACTACATGTTCTGCTCTTGTAGATCAGTTGATCACCGTTAATACAATTAAAAATTGGCTTAAAGAAAAACCAATATCAATGAAGCAGCGCAAATATCTGATGAATATGTGGAATGTCGATAAAGACAAGCTCGGTACCGGAAACGTAAAAAATTTTTTAGAAACTCTTACTCAAGCTCTAGGAGATTTAGAAATACCCACATTCCAATACGAAGACCTACTCAAACCAAATGCTGTTGAAAAATTTAACAACTTTGTATCCTTTAGCAAAGCCCATGATATGTATCTGGATACACCTAATTGCCTACAATATGCTTATTGGCTAAACCTCTTGGCGCATTTAAAATCTCAAAGAATTCCTGAGAATAATTTGAACTTCTACTTAGAATCACAAAATATAACAGCACGAGGTGTTTTTGAATATAATAGACAAGACTATAGCTTTGATATGGTATTTCAACAGAAATTCATAGATGTTTTAGTACAGTCCTGTCATCTAGATAAAAATGTAATCTACAATCTCTCTTCAAATAACTATGATAATCTGTGGCCTTTAGTTGCAGATCATAACGACGTGGAGCGAACACTCAGAGCACAGGTAGAATCAGCAAGATATCAATTGGAAGTAGACTTAGAGGCTAAATTCCCTAAGCTAAAATTAAATTCCTCGTTGACATCCTATGCCAATGCTCCCTTTGAACTTACTAGAGTTGTTGATTGGGGCAAGTGGGAAGCTAGAAGGACACTTGGAAATACAAGTATAGAGAGTATTTACTTATACAGTGTTGACGAATCCCATCAACCAATTATGTTTAAAGTTAAAATTAAAATGAATAACTACAGACTGTTATTTGTAGATCCAGTAACACTCAAAGTGCTTAAAAAAGGACTGGAAAAACAAATAACAGATCCTGAACCATTATTAAAAAATATTTTTGTATTTACTAAAAAATAATTTTTAACTGTTTGCTTAGATTCACCCGGGGAATCCACTCCTCGGGTGAATACGCTAAGGCATAGAGCTTCAAACTTTCTCAAGTAAAATTAATAATTAGGGAGCTTGTTCATCCACACAGGATGGGCTTCTTGGTGGACAATCAAGCCGTAGGTGAAAATGAGTATTGTGCCCAGGTTCTGGGCGCAAACGCCGAAGCACCTCTTCTTTTTCTTCTAGGCTTGTGAATAAATCTTGTTTTGAATAACGAAAAAAGGCTTTGCGAATGGTTGGGGAAACAAAAATGCGGGATACACGAGTTGAAGACACCACAAGCTTAAAAAACACCCATGTTCTTTCTAAATCCAAATTTTTTGAAACCACATTATTGGTTTTCACCATGGATTCTCCAAAACTATAGGTATTAAGACTCAAAACTCCCAAACTCTTTTGTCGCCCCGAGAGAAGATAGTAACCTAAATCTACATCCAAGCCATTTTGATGACTACTATGGGGGGGAAAGCGTCCTCCCTGTCGTCGACTGGCGCTACCAACACGGAGAGGCTCTCCCTGGGGATAGATAGCCGCCACTGCCTCCGCTGCCCATTGCACCAGACGAACAAGATCATGGGTACCATAGCCATCTTGATTTTGTGGTCGTAGCTTCAAGTAGCCCTTTCCTTTCATTAAAAACTGAGAAGGACTCACCAAACTCCCTTGAGAAGAGTAAAACCCTCTCGCCTGCTCTTTAGCCCCTACTGTCCAATAAAATTCCTCAGGAATCTCTTTGCTGTTTCTATAAATAGGGCTAGGAGTGCCTTGAAATTCCACACTGGGGCTTTGGTGCTCCTGGGCACAGGCGGATAACATGAAAGTAGCTATGACTACTAAGAAAATTCTCCAATATCTTTGCACGATATTGCAAGCTCAGCATAGAGGTATGGAGGATTCAACAAAATTGAAACTAAGTAGGAAGCGCTGCTTAAGGAAAAGGGAACTGTTACCTGGCGTGGGTGGCCGTGACGATGGTTTTGATGTTGCCACGAACAGTGAAGTCGCCAACAACTTCGATCTCCCAAGGGTCCAACAAATCAATAAGATCCTGAAGAATCACATTCACCACATCTTCATGAAACACATGTTTATTACGAAAAGAGTTGATGTAAAGTTTGAGGGATTTTAACTCCACGCATTTTTTTCGTGGCACATAAAGAATATGTATAGTGGCAAAGTCAGGAAAACCGCTACGAGGACACAAACAAGTAAACTCTGGGCATTCAAACTCTACAGTGTAACGACGAACTTCTGTGCGATTATCAAAAGCTTCTAACTTATTTTCTTCAATAGCGATTTGTCCGTATAACTTTTTAGTTGTGGGTACAGCCTTCGCCCTTGTTTTGGAATTTTTCTTTTTAGCAGACATCATGCTTCTCCTGAAAAACTTTGATTAATGCCTTTGGCCTTAATGAACTGGTGCAAATACTGACTCGATAGATGACTAAACATCAGCTGAGCGTCTTCTACCACTCCATAATTATGAGATTTAAAATGAATGGCAGCTGTTGAAAGCTCCAATAATTTTCCACCTGTAAAACCCAAAAGACCAATAACAGAACCGCCATTTTGTCTGGCAAACTCCGCCGCCTTCACCACATTGGGAGAGTTGCCGCTGGCAGAAATAGCAATGAGCACATCACCTGGATTCCAAAAATTTTTGAGCTGCTCCACAAAGACACTGTCGTAGCCACAATCATTGGCATAGGCGCTAAAGAGACTCATATTATCAGCAAGCCCAAGAATTTTTAAGCGGCGCTTGCCTTTAACAGAGCTTCCTTTGCTTAAATCATTGACCATATGATTAGAAGTTCCAGCAGAACCCCCGTTACCACAAATAAAAATATTCTGATTGTTCAAGTAGGCCTTTTCCATCAGCTCTAAGGCTTTAGAAAACTGTGGGGTGCGGTACTCTTCAAAAACTGGAAGTACTTCTTCTAAATATTTATTGGAAAAATTCAATCTTTCGTCCACGTGTAAATCCTTATGCTATTTTTTAGCCCACAAAAATAATCTTACTGCCCCACTTTTCAAATTTCATGGGGATGGGGCGCAGCTCTTTTAAACTCTCTTTAATATGCCCGTGTTGAGCAGGATCGGCAAGCACCAGTAAAAAACCGCCGCCACCAGCTCCTAATATCTTTCCGCCCCAGGCCCCCGCACCACGAGCACGGTCATACCAATCGTCAATTTGAGGGTTAGAAACTCCGCTCGCCATTTGTTTTTTCAAAAGCCAGCCCTGGTGCATGAGCTCCCCAAAGCTAGACAAGTCAGACCCTTTTTCTAAAATCGACTTCATTTGAGGGACGAAATTCTTCATTTCACGAAGATACTCTATACGAGACTTTGTGTTCTCTTTTTGTTCTGAGAGAATTTTTGAAGCCGATCGAGTGACTCCTGTATAAAAGAGCAAACAACTGGATTCCAGATTCTGCCTTGTACTGTCAGAACAAATCACAGGGTCCACACTCACTTCACCGCTCGGAAGAAAGCGAATCACCGAAAGACCTCCAAAGGCTGCTGCATATTGATCTTGCTTGCCAATGGGTTCTTTTAAATCTTCAATTTCAATGCGAGAGGCTTCTGCTGCCAAATCTTCTGCTGTCTGAAAGTGTCCCAAGTGTCCCTTCACTGCATGTAACAAGCCCACGGTAAAACTCGAGCTACTCCCCAGCCCTGTTCCTGATGGAATATCAGCCATGGAGATCAACTCTAAACCGCGGCCTTTGGGTGCATATTTTTGAAGGACCGTTTTAAAAATAGGATGTTCAATCTGCTCAATGCTCTGGCAAATTTCTGTTTTGGAATAGGACAAGCGATAACTTTCATCGAAGCGATCATTCACAGTGATATAGATGTATTTATCCAAGGCCGTAGAAAGAACCATCCCCTCTTCTTCTTGATAGA
>Ga0066639_10005174_pt1 | contig 11003 bp, 10 predicted proteins | sample CryGeyCG2114_010_2_FD_59504 | JGI IMG/M metagenome (GOLD analysis project Ga0066639, IMG submission 59504) | Groundwater microbial communities from aquifer - Crystal Geyser CG10_big_fil_rev_8/21/14_0.10 | ecosystem: Environmental > Aquatic > Deep subsurface > Groundwater | place: USA: Utah... | reverse complement strand
AATTCTCCGGTGAGGAGTAACAAGGATTGCAAGATCAATGTTCTCCAATGCTTCCGGCATAAGCTGTATACTGGTCTTCTCGTTAATAGCAGGAACTAAAGGGTCATGGTAGAAAACCTCCATCCCTCTTTTCTCAAGACCTTTCCATATCTTAAATGCAGGTGATTCACGTGTATCTGAAATATTAGGTTTATAAGCAATTCCAAGAAGAAGTACTCTATGGTTTCTTTTTACTCCATTGTATTTTCTAATAAGTGAATCTGCATATGATACGACTTTTTGTGGCTGAATTGTATTAACATGACAGGCGTCCTCAACCATGGTAAGCTCAATACCATTTGCTTTTGCATCATGAAGGAGATAATAGGGATCAACGGGTATACAATGCCCTCCTACCCCAGGACCTGGAAAATGTGACAAAAATCCATATGGTTTTGTTGATGCTGCCTCAATAACTTCCAGAATATCAATGCCAAGTGACTTCGTATAATCTGCCAACTCATTAATAAGGGAGATATTCACAAGTCGAAATGTATTCTCAAGCATTTTTGCCATCTCTGCACATTCAGAGGAATTAACTGAATGGACATGTTGAACAATTTTTGAATAGAAACTGTATGCAAGCTGTGAAGAGTATGTTCCTATTCCCCCCACGACTTTCGGAATGGTAAAAAATGTATAATGAGAATTTCCTGGATCAATCCTTTCCGGAGAAAACGCAAGGAAAAAATCTCGCTCTGCTTTCAGACCTGAGATTTCTTCAAGAAGTGGTTTTGCCAAATTCCGGGTAGTACCAGGTGCAATTGTGCTTTCTATGATAACAAGTTGATTACGCCTTAAGTATTGACCTGTCATCCTTAGAGCACGAATAAGTGGTGTGAGGTCAGGAGTACGATCAGGAGTAGTCGGGGTTGGAACACAAATACAGATTATATCCCGTGAAAATGCGATTGAAGCATTTTGAGTTCCTCGAAACCTTTTTATATGCTTATTCTTAAGCCTGAGAATCGCCTCCTCTGATATATCAAATCCTACTACAGAGAAACCCTTTTTTGCCAGTGCCTCACCTATTGCCGAGCCAACATACCCGACTCCAATAACTCCTATTGAAGATGATGACTCTTGAATTTTTTGTTTTAATTCTTCAACGCATTTCATAGAATTTTTTGTCTTCACAAATCCTATCCAGTCAAACTATATTGATATCGCGTAAAAATTAAATAAGTTTTTGGTAAAAAATAAGAAAGACACTTTTGCTTCATTTTATCTCTTCTTTATACGAAGACTAGATCAGATCCCTATATAATAGTGATAAAATCTTGTAAAGAATATGAAAATATGAAATATTATGATTCCGTTGTTCAGTCAATACAGGCAGAGAGTGAAGGGATATTTCGTCTGCGAGTTAAGCCAATACGTTCTGAGACGTTTACATTTTTTCCAGGACAGTATGTTTTTATGAAAAATCCTCGCTTTCATCCTCAAGAAGGACATGCATTTTCCATTGCATCATCCCCCCTTACCAAAGGGTGCCTTGAGTTCTGTATTAAAGAGTATGGGAATTGGACCCAGAAAATTGCAAATGTACAAACTGGAGATAGTCTCAAAATCTCAAAACCAACTGGAACATTTATATGGAATGACTCGTTCAAACACGCTGTGTTTCTTATCGGAGGACTTGGGATTTCTCCTGTTATGTCAATACTGAGAACTATTCACATCCAGAAGGCAGATCCTTATATAACACTTCTCTATGGAAGTCGATCCCCAAGTCAGGTTGTTTTCAAAAAAGAACTCGAAAACCTTGCATGTACGCTATCGCATTTTAAGATTATCCATATATTTTCCCATCTTCACAATAATCATACATGGCAGGGATATAGTGGATTTATTACAGAAGAAATCGTAAAAAAAGAAATCGATCGTACTAAAAATCCTCACTATTTTATTGTCGGGCCACCAATTTTTCTTGAAAAAATGATACACATTCTCGAAAAACTTAGTGTCTCCTCAGATCGCATCCATAGAGAAAATGTTTCATAAATAACAAACAACCATGTTCACATGTTGCTCGTTTATTTCGAGTGCTTTCCACCTTTTCTTCCTGCCTCACGAGCTCTCTGTGAACCTGCTTTGAAGCGTCCACGATTTTCCTTACGATCCTCTATAAAGAAATCCTCAATATCTTCTAACCAATCTTTTGCCATTTCTACTCACCTCCTCTCATCTCATAGAATGTATCTAAGAGAAATTGTGTACTTCTACTGTAAAACTAGGCTGTGTAAAGGTTATAAAAACTACGTAATAATCAAGTAAGATAGACACTCCCATCGCTACGCTTGCAAACTCTGGTCTTCTCTAGTACTCTTGTAAGATATTTGTAAGAAATCAGTAAGTGTATGAGCATCCCTATACTCTCAACCCCCTCTCAATTAGTCTCTCTTTCAATGCGGTCACACAAAAACACATCACGTATTACAATGAAACTACCTGAGGCGCTCTTGACAACAGAACACATTCCCAACATACATTCATTTCTCCTTCATAATTTGCCAAGCATCTTTAAATCTACCTGCTACAATCCTGAAAATCTTCGATTTTCAGATGAAGTAAAAAAAACTGAAATTGCTCATCTGTTTGAGCATATGGTTCTTGAGTACTTAGTACTTACCAATACACATGTGCGAAATCGATTCTATGAAGGTGTAACATCGTGGGACTGGAGAAAAGAAGAATTTGGTATATTTCATATACGGCTCAATGTTGGAAAAAAAGATACATTCTTGCTTGCTGTGGCTCTTGACAAATCATGCAAACTTCTTTCACGTCTCTTAGAACAGCAAGAATTACAAAACTAGATCTTCTTATTCTTCTTTTCCTTCGGCAGTATCATAAGAATCAAGATCTAACTCTCTTGCGTATGATGTCATACCACCTTTCCAACCAAAAAGATCTCTATCTTCTCGATCCCTTTCTTCAAGTGTTTTATATGGTTTTCGTTTTCTAAAGCGAATTTGGTCCAACGTCTCCCACCTCCTTCTCTTTGTCGACTAACACAGAGATTGACCAATTTTGACCAATTTCAGAAAGAACACTATCCATATCCATGTAAGAGATTTGTATGAAGTCTTTCATCAACACGTAATCTTGGGTACAATTATAGTACGTGGCACGTGGCAACGAATCGTTCTCGTTGAGCTTGATGGTCCCCGAAAACGTGATATAGTGGGAACACTAGTGAAAGAATATGAATAAAAAAGTAATCATTAGCATTTCAATTGTCATTTTTCTTTTTTTCGTTGCGGGCGTGGTGTTTTACATCGATCAGTCTAGAAACCGCACGAATGTACCTAAGCCTACTATTTCTCAATCACCAACTGTTTCTTTGTCTCAACAAGCACCACTTCGTGAAGTTGTAGCAGAAAACTTAGCTGTTCCCTGGGATATCACTTTTCTTCCTGATGGAGATATTTTGTTTACCGAGCGCTCAGGAAATGTTAAAAGACTTTTCCTCTCATCAGATCTACGCATAGAAACAATTGGCACAATCGAAAATGTTCGTGAAATTAGTGAGAGTGGACTCCATGGCATAGCACTCCATCCTGAATTTTCTAATAATCATTATGTGTACTTGTATTACACATATGGATCAGGTGCTGGCAATACACAAAATCGAGTTTCACGATTTATCTACCAAAACGGACGGTTATCAAATGAAACGATTATTATTGATAATATTCCTGGCGCCCCAAATCACGATGGTGGACGTATCAGATTCGGACCCGACAACTACTTATATATAACAACAGGTGATGCACAAGAGCCATCCCTCGCACAAGATACAAATTCACTAGCTGGAAAAATACTTCGTGTAACAGATGAAGGTGAACCCGCACCGGAAAATCCATTCGGAAATATGACCTATTCATATGGTCATCGAAATCCCCAAGGAATAACATGGGATGAAACAGGTAATCTCTGGGAGACAGAACACGGACCAAGTGGACTTGGGACTAATTGTTGCCGCGATGAAATTAATATTATTCAACCAGGTCAAAACTATGGCTGGCCTGAAATCACAGGTGATGAAACTGAACTAGGAATGATTTCTCCACTCCTCCAAAGCGGTCCAAATACAATATGGGCACCTGCAGGAACTGTATATAAAAATGGTTCCCTTTTCTTCGCTGGTCTTCGTGGAGAAGCATTATATGAAGCAAGACTTAACGGCACTGACGTAGAAGAAATCATTCCGCATTTTAAAGATGAACTCGGTAGAATCCGAGCTGTTACTCTTGGTCCTGATGGACTTCTCTATGTTTCAACGTCAAACCGTGATGGACGAGGGAATCCAAAAACTGGCGATGACAAAATCATCCGCATCAACCCCAACAAACTCTAGAATGGCTCAGCGCTATCCTGCAAGCATGATTCAAAAAAGGAGCCTGCTTAAAACGAAAAACAGACTCCTTTTAGCTACTGCAATACAAATACGTAACACTACTTTACTTTTCTTAAATGATTGACAACCAAAAGCAGTGAGATAATCAGGATTAATTCAGCAATGTCAACCCACCCAGAAACATTTGCAACGTTGGTTAATGTCAAGATACCTATCAGTTCAACAGCCGCAAACGCTACAGCTGCCAGTCCTAAGAGATTCCAGATATGACCTAAAACACCTCTGACCCGATCTTTCATGCTATACACAACCCACAGCACCCACAATGCAAGTCCGAGATTTACGAGTTCAAGCCATAATTCCATTTCAACAAGTGCAACTGAGCCAACACTTATGGTAGTTTCCATACACGTTCACCTCCTTCCACAGAAAGTATTCAACCCTGGTGTGTTCTTTTTTGCCAAGGCCATCTTCCATTCACTTCAAGTTCAAATGTAAAACTCAAAAATGTTCGTATGAGAACAATAACTGCCAGTACGCCAACACTTGTAAATGTGGGTGTTCCCACAACAGAACGTATAATATCCCCAGCAACGAGAAATTCAAGACCGAGAAGAATTACACGGCCGAGATTTTGTCTGTAGTTTTTATAATCATCATATGCACTTCTCGTATGATCAAACCAATCTTTGAAAAACAATAGTGTGACAATGATCGCACCTACAACAATAACTATCACTCCCACAATATCTAACCCTTCTCCAAATTTCTCAAGTATTGATAACACACTCATTATTTCTATAATGAGCCAAAAGAAGAGACCTTGTCAAATATCCTACACATGAACAGGACCAATGACACGTTTTTTTTCATCAAATACTGGCAGATTGTAAATCCGTGTTGAGAGCATGTGCCCTGCGACTTCATATAATGGTGTCTTTTCTGTGATATGAGGCGGAACCACAAGACCAGATGTTACTAATTTGGTATATAGAAAATCATGTTGATACCTAGCTTGATATGGGACAACTAGTCCTTTAAACCTGCTTCCTTCAAGTACATATACTCCAGTGGGGCAGGTACCCATTAAACTAGACATATATTCTCACTAAACGATAGGATAAAAGCGGCAGGAGTGAGGGGGTGTTTATGGGTACATTCAAAGTCATATCAAAAGAGCTGAAAGAACAAATTCTCAAACGGATCAAGGAAGAAGGCATCACGGTTGTTCAAGCCTCCGCAGACCATGGTATTTCTACCAAAACCATCTACAACTGGATGAGAAACAAGGGTGTACAGAGCGCAAATATTCTGGAGATAAGCAGGCTAAAAAGAGAGAATAAAGAGCTCTTGGAGATTATCGGTCGTTTAACTCATGACCTAACAAGATCAAAAAAAATTAAGGAGACTCGTATGATTGTTACAGAGAAAAAGCGGGAAAGCAAAACGCAATTAGCAAAAAAGCTGGGAGTATCAAGGGCTAGCTTGTATTACAAAGGAAAACTGGACACGGTTGATGAGGAATTGCGAAAGCAAATACTGGTGATTCTGGGCATGCATCCGTCATACGGACACAAACGGATTGCTCTTGAGCTCCCTCTGAATAAAAAGAGGGTTCTGAGGGTAATGAAAAAGTTTGGGATTAAACCGTACCGAAGGAGAGCAAAGAAGCCGAGGAAGAAAGATGACGAGGGGAAAGAGGCTGTCAAATGGATGAATGAAATTATCGGTTTGTGTCCGATACGGCCAAACGTTGTCTGGGCATCTGATTTTACCTACATCAAATTTCAGGGGAGATTTATCTATCTGGCAACCATCATTGATGTTTTTACGAGAGAAATTATTGGCTGGAATCTTTCAGTACGGCATGATACGCAGTTGGTATTGGGAGCGCTCATACACGCAATCGAGCGGACAGGAACAATACCGGTCTATCTGCATTCGGATCAGGGATCAGAATATGACGCATTGGAGTATGAAGAGTTTGCGTTGGGGAAAGGCACAATTATTTCCATGAGTCATAAAAACTCACCGTGGGAGAATGCCTTTCAGGAGTCATTTTACTCGCAATTTAAAATTGACCTGGGCTACGTGTCACGATTTGAGACAGTGGAAGAATTGATTGAGCAAATTTATCAAACGATATTTTAGTACAAAAACAGCAGAATGCATACAAGTTTGAAAATGGCACCGATTGCGTTTAAAAAACAGTACGAAAATCGTTTACAAATACTGAGAATAACTGTCTAAAGAATTGGGTACTTGACAGTGTGACTATTGCTGACAAATGAGAGTGCTGTCCCAAATGTTTCATCCCTTGTGACAACAGGCACAGTATCACCTGATGCAATATAGTTTGCAATATTGTAGCGTTTCAACTCATCACCATTCATAGCTGTTTACTGATTTACCCACCTGGCAGCTTGTGCTTTTTCAATATTTTCTTTTGCTGCTTCTTTGTAGACATACGCACACCTCCTTTCCTGGTAGACTAAATTGTTACTGTTTTGATGGAACTTTATATCCTTTTTCTCTCGCCTCAGAAAGTGCGATAGCTATCGCCTGATCACGATTCTGTACCGTCTTTCTATGTAAAGAGTAATAAAGGTAAGCGAGAAGGCAACAAGAAAAATGTAAGGTTTTAGTAAATGTTTTACTTGGCAAGAATGTATCTTTGTGATATTATTAGATACACTCTTTTTAAACGTTGGTCTCTAGATAAATATAAAGGATACTCCTTGTGCAAGGAGTATCCTTGTCAAACAAAATACGAAATTCCTACTGGAGAAATCGCATAGTGGTCGAGTGCAGAGGTTTACTAAACCTCCAACCAGCAATGGTTCGTGGGTTCGAATCCCACTCTCTCCGCAAATTAGAGGTTCTTCTATTGTCTACTAAGACGATGTAGTAATGCAGTATTTTATAAATCCTCCCTTATAGTATCTGCAATAACAACAGGTTTTCCTATCCACTCTTCAAATGTACTATCAACTAAGTCAACACCTAATTCTTCCTCCACACGATCGATATCAAGCTTTCTAGCTTCGCCTCGTATTGAAACGCGTGTTCCTGCTTGATATAGAGCTTCATCAAATCCCCCTCCAATCGGAACAAGGGGATTTTTTGAGATCACAAGTACCTCATCGCTTAAAATACCTGGACCTTCAATTGTCATAGCTCTTGATCCAAGTACTGAAGATACGTTTCCTACCAAAGATATTTCATCACCATAGTATCTTCTTGGTGACTGTACGAGCTTTTCAATTTGAGATTCTTGTCCAATAACGTTTTGATCAACTAAAGCAAAAGCACCCAGTCCAACAACAAATGCTACAAGAAAGAGACCACCAAGAATTCCCCATGTCGACTTCCACTGTATGTTATTTTCTCTACTATGTGATTCTTCATTCTGTTTTTGCTCTTTTGTCATGATCTAAACATAATAAGAAAGCATAATAAAACATGAAGATACATGTAAATAACATGCAAGAAAGATCCCGAGATTGTAACGAAGTAGAGAGATAAAAGACAGACTTCCCTTTAGTACAAATATACTAGTATATTTGTACTAAGCACTTCACTATATTCGTTGCTAAAAATAAGGTATAATACATTCTGTGAAAAATATTATTAAAATCATACAAATCTCAAAACCACTTCACCATCTCGTGGCTATTTTGGCAATTCTCATCACGCTCTCATCTGCACTGGCGCTTGTCGCACCGATTCTCTCCAAATCAATTGTTGATCAAATTGTCGCTCAAATCGAAAGTAATGATGGGAATTTAGAATGGCTTATTTTCCTCGTTATCGTCGCATTTCTCTCAAACCTTCTGAGTCTTGTAATTACTGTTGTTAGCGAACGGATAGGCGATCATTTTTCAGGAAGACTCAAAAAATTCCTCACTGAGCGTTACTATAATAAAGTTCTCAGTCTTCCCCACTCATACTTTGATTCTGAAGTTTCAGGAAAAATTTTAAACCAACTCTATCGTGGAATTAATTCTATCTATGGATTCTTAAATACAGCGACCAATTTTATTCTTCCGACGCTCCTTCAGAGCACATTCACAATTATTGTACTGGCAATCTACAACGTTCCAATCGCCTTTTTCACTTTTATTCTCTTCCCAATTTATATGATTCTTTCTTACTACTCCACCAAAAAATGGGGCGAAGAAGAAGTCAAAAAAAACAAAATTGAGGATTTTACCCGCGGTCGCATGCAGGAAGTTATCGGAAATATTAGTCTTGTCAAAAGTTTCACCACAGAAAAACGCGAATACGATACGGTCGAAAAAAATCTTGAAGAGAGTAACAAAATCTATGCCAGACAAAGTGGCACCTTTCACAAATTTGATTTCTTCAGAGGCCTTTCACTTAACGTGATTCTCTTTGCAATCAATATCCTTGTGTTTTACAACACATTTCAAAGAAACCTCACGATTGGTGAAATGGTACTTATTCTTCAGCTTGTAAACCAAGCACGACTTCCTCTATTTGCGATGTCATTTATTCTCACACAAGTCCAAACAGCTGAGGCAGGATCCAAAGAGTATTTTGAGATACTTGAACTTGAGTCCAGAGAAGATTTTCAAAGAAAAGTTACGACAAAGCGAGTAATAGATCCAACAATTTCATTTAGAGACGTCAGTTTTAGCTATGAAGAATCAGATGTCGTCCTCAAAGATGTGAGTTTTACGATACATAAAAAAGAAACAGCAGCACTCGTTGGTCATAGCGGTGCAGGAAAATCAACGATTATTAACCTTATCCTCAAATTTTATGAACCTACAACAGGAGATATCTTACTAAACAACAGAAGCTACAAAAACCTTGACCACAAATTTGTACGAGACAATATTTCACTTGTTTTTCAGGAGAACGAACTGTTTTCAACGAGTATTCGGGAAAACGTACAATATGGCACACCACATGCAACAGAAAAAGATATCATACGAGCGCTGAAACTGGCCAATGCATATGACTTTGTCATGAACTTGCCGAAAAAGCTAGATAGTCAAGTCGGTGAACGAGGCGTCAGGCTTTCGGGTGGACAAAAACAGCGTATTCAAATAGCCAGAGCAATTCTCAAGAATGCTCCGATTCTTATTTTGGATGAGGCGACATCCTCACTTGATGCCAAGTCAGAAAAAGAAGTTCAAGACGCCCTAGAAAATCTGATGAAAGACAAACTCGTTATTGTAATTGCCCACCGATTTTCAACTATTCAAAATGCCAACAAAATTCTTGTTGTTGAGGATGGAAAAATAAGTGAATCAGGAACACCACAAGAACTTGCCGGAAAAGAAGGGTTGTACAAAGATCTTCTCAGTTATCAAGTCGAAGGGAATAAAAAACTTCTTGAAAAATTTGAGATCTTTTGATCCAAACCAAATATTGATCGTTTCTAATAAAGAAGATATGAAGAGAAATCAAAAAGAAAAATTATTGTGAAGATAACACGATGTTTTACTCTTCATTATCATCAGAAGACTCAGTTTCTTGACCGACAACAATCACAATATCATACTCGCCATCGTCTTCAAGTTCAGCCCCTTCAATTAGGGTATATGTACTGAGGATCTTTGCTAACTCATCAAACATCTCAGAAGGCACATCTTCTTTCATTTGTATTTCTGTTTCCTCATAATCTTGATCTTCTGCGTTGCCTACATCCACACCTTCAAATCCTTCATTCTCAAGAAGTGTTGCTACAGATCCGGCGACACCAGAAATCCCAGATCCGTTTAATACCTGAACAGAATAGTCTGAAAACACAAGTTCAGGAGTTGGGCTTGGAGTCGGCGACAAAACTACTGTCGGTGTCGGGGTGGGCTCTGTCAAAAATGGAACGTTTGCCATTGTAAAATTTTCCCTATTTGATTGATATAAAATCATGCCTGTGAAGAAAACCCCAGCTGAGACAACAACAATAAGAATAAATAGGAGAAGTCTGCCCATAGAAAATCGCTTCTCAACTGTAACTGCAGAAAAGTCATCAGCATACACTGTTGAACTTTTTGTATCTTTTACTTCCGACTGCTCATCTTGTGTATCCTCTTTCTCCTGTGCTACTTCTGGTTCGTCTTCTTTTGTTTCATTTTCAGGTGAAGATTCGTTTGAGTCAGATGTCTCTTTCACTACATTTTCGGCTTTTTCCTCTGGCTTGTCCTCATTGGATTTTGTAATTTTCTCCGTCACTTTGACTTCCTCTTTTATGACCTCTTCATTTTTTTCTTTGGAAGATGGTTTCTTGTTTGAAAATGTTTTTGCCATATATCTTATTCTGACCAAAATACGCATCATTTGTCAATGCTTGATATAATATATGTTCAGATGTTATCTCAAAAACAAAAAAATGAAATTTTCCTTATTGCAAAAGAAGCGCATGACGTCGGAAAAGATTTTTCACTTGGGACCGACGCGCTTACTCCTGTGAATTTTCAGGAGGAAAAAGAAAAGTTTTTTGCATCCAATACATACAATCCGCGATATATTTATATTTACAAAAAACGTCAAAATATCAATATTCCACTTCTTGAACTCAGGCATCGATTAAATAAACTTGATGTTCCAGATGATATCAAAGTATTCTTCC
>Ga0066639_10005172_pt1 | contig 11004 bp, 12 predicted proteins | sample CryGeyCG2114_010_2_FD_59504 | JGI IMG/M metagenome (GOLD analysis project Ga0066639, IMG submission 59504) | Groundwater microbial communities from aquifer - Crystal Geyser CG10_big_fil_rev_8/21/14_0.10 | ecosystem: Environmental > Aquatic > Deep subsurface > Groundwater | place: USA: Utah... | reverse complement strand
ATTGCGGACGGTAACATACGGCACGGGGCCACAACCGCCCGTTGCAGTAACCGGTGGCGACACAACACTTAGTGACGATGATGCTGACGGGTATGAATTCGCAGAGATTGATGCCACGGCCTCATATGATCCTGACGGAACCATCGTTGAATACGAATGGAAAGAAGAGGGAAGCGTCATATCAACCTCAAGTGTTGACATATTGCCATTTGCCGTTGGAAGCCACGATCTTGTGCTGACTGTTACGGATAATGACGGATTTAGCGCATCAACAACGAAGAATATTCTCATAAACCCGAATGTCTCGCCTTTAGCAGACGCCGGAGCCGACACCACCGGTAGCGATAGTGATGGTGATGGGATTGAGACGGTCAGCCTTAGCGGTTCAGCATCTTATGATACGGATGGAAGCATTGTTTCATTTGAATGGTCAATAGGCACTACGACAATTTCTTCAAGCGAAAGCTTTGTTTATGGTTTTCCTGTCGGATCTTTCCTTGTAAATTTGATGGTAACAGACAACGGCGGTGCAATTGATACGGACACTGTTGCTGTAAACATCTCTGCTAACACTCCTCCCGTTGCAGGCACTTCGGGCAACGTAACGGTAAGCGATGCGGACGGAACCGGAAGCGAGCTCGTATTGATTGACGGAAGCGCGTCCTATGATCCTGATGGAAGCATCATGGCATACGAATGGTCTGAAGATGGAATTGTCTTAGGCACGCAAGAAATCCTGTTGTTCGATTATTCGGTGGGAACCCATGAAATTGCATTAAAGGTAACAGACAATGGCGGCGGCGTTTCGACTACCACTGCGATTGTTGATGTTATCGCCAACAGCGCCCCAACTGCCGATGCCGGACCCGACATTAATACCGCAGACATTGATGGCGATGGCGAGGAGCCGGTGGTACTGGACGGCGGGAACTCTTTTGATAGCGATGGCAGCATCATCTCGTACGAATGGAGGATAGGTGGAAATACAATAGGATACGAATCTGTACTTGAATATGCTTTTTCTGTTGGGAGCCACGATGTGACCCTTTGGGTAACAGATAACGGCAATCTAAGTTCATCAGATGTTGTTCGTGTTGAGGTATCGGCAGGGCCGACCCAAATAACCCCGCTAATAATTGAAGGATACAGCTCTTTGACCCAGGAATATTTTTCTGCTAACGGTCAATTGGGAAATGTTTTGGCGTCTGATGACATATATATCCAAGTGGAAGGCGGAAATTATGCATCCCTGCGCTTTGAAGCTGCGGGAATACCGGAGGGCTCATCCATAGTATCGGCTATAATCACCATTGAACACAATGAAGACCCGGGAATTGAGCAGGGTGACGTTCTATTCGCTGTCGGATACGGCTGGCCTGTCAGTCCGCAGGTCTGGGGTATGGACAGTAGCGCCCCCACCTCGAAAACAGATATTGCCTATTCTTGGGATGTTACGGATTTTCTTACTACTGCGGAAAGGGCCAATACGGCTGAAGTTAAGATAGAAAATCTCAAACGCAAAAACGTAAATATAGATCATGTAGAATTACGAATTGAATATATAGCCGGAGAAATGCCGAATCAACACCCTGTTGCCGTGGCTGGGGACGATCTAACAATAAATGATTCGGATCAGAACGGGGAAGAAACCGTAACGCTTGACGGAAGCTCGTCATATGATCCCGACGGCACAATATCCTCCTACGAATGGGTGCTTGAAGGAACGCGAATAGGAACTACTTCGGTCGTATCTTATGATTTTCCTCTCGGAATTCATACCGTGTATTTGATGGTAATCGACAACGAAGGTCTGGCATCTTCGGATGAAATTACTGTTTATGTCGTGCAAGACGTCTCGGGACCGTTTATAAGCGAAACCGAAAGCAGAAACGTGGCATACAATAGCGCGGAAATCCACTGGACTACTGATGAAGCGTCAAGCAGCGTGGTTAGATACGATACGTCTGATTCATTTTCGTCTCCCAGCGAAGTGCGTAACAACACTATGGTCGTCGATCATGTTGTTCTGCTCGAAGGGCTGCTTCCGGAAACCATATACTACTTTGAGGTTGTCTCAGCCGACGGATACGGCAATATTTCAAAAGACGATAACGACGGACAGTATCACGTGTTTCAGACGCCAAATACCGCGAACGTTATTCATGTTGCTGACATCGGCATGACGGGAGAAGTGAGTATACGCGGACAAAACCGTTTCTGCAGCGCTACGGCAGTGGTAGCTGTTCATGATGAATTATATGCCGCAAAAGAAGGCGTTGAAGTAATCATTAACTGGAGCGGAGCGTTATCGTTGACGCAAACAGGAACTACCGGTACCGACGGAACAGCGGTATTCGTTTCAGAATTTGTTAAGAATTGCGGTGAATTTACTGTGACTGTTGACAACCTTTCACTGCCAGGATATGTATATGATGTTTTTGCAAACATTGAGACTGAAGACACGATAATTCTCTAAATTAAGCTCTAAAAATGGGGGCGGAATTTACGTCCCCATTTTTAGTTGTACTGGTAGCACTAGACATGATCCAAAAAAAGCAAAAATCTTGACAAATACTAAAAAATACATTACTATAAATCTTGACACTAAAAAACAAATATATTACACTCCATAATACGTTAACATTGTTTTGATTACTAGAATTTTAGTAACTCATGTTACTAAGATTTTATTTTACACAAAACAATCAAATACAATAATGGGACAAAGAGAAAACAAGCCGGATAGCAAGGATTTCCTTGATGTCAAAGGCACTATAGTAGAGCTTCTTCCGTCAGCGCAATTCAAGGTAGAGCTGGAGAGCGGGCAGGATATACAAGCATATCTTTCCGGCAGAATGAGGATGCATAAAATACGCCTTCTGCCCGGAGACAAGGTGCAAATAGAGATGAGTCCGTACGACCTGACGAGAGGACGCATTACTTATAGATACTAACACGGGATTACATTCAAAGTTTACTAATTTCACGATCTGAAATATGAAGGTTCGTGCTTCAGCAAAAAAAATTTGCAAGGACTGCAAAGTAATAAAGCGGAAAAAAAGAGTTTACGTAATTTGCAAAAACCCAAAGCATAAACAGCGTCAGGGGTAAGCATTAATATTTCTATATGGCAAGAATTTCGGGAATTACACTTCCAAATAATAAGCGAGTAGAGGCGGGATTGACGGCTTTGCATGGTGTCGGCCCAAAAATATCAAGAGATATACTCACGGCGGCCAATGTAAGCCCCGATATTCGCGTAAAAGACCTGAGTGATGCTCAAGTAAACACGATTCGTGAAATTATTGAAAAAAATTATAAAGTTGAGGGAGAGCTTCGCCGCGAAAAACTAATGAACATCAAGCGTTTGAAAGAAATCGGGTCATACCGAGGCACAAGACATACGCGCGGGCTTCCGTCGCGCGGACAGCGCACAAAGACCAATACGCGCACAGTTCGCGGAAACGTAAGAAGGACTATGGGTTCGGGCAGGAAAGCGACCGCGCAGAAGACGTAGGTTAATATATTTTAATTTGATATGGCGAACACATCAACCGCAAAAAAGAAGAAAAACATCAGACAAACACCTGTTGGCCGCGCGTATATTAAGGCGACCTATAATAACACCATGGTAACGTTTACGGACAATGCCGGGGATGTAATAGCGTGGTCTTCCGCGGGAACAGTTGGGTTTCGAGGTCCGAAAAAATCCACGCCTTTCGCCGCGCAGGCAATTGTACGTGACGCGGTTGCGAAGGCAAAAGATTATGGGCTAAAGGAAGTCCGTGTTTTCGTAAGAGGAATCGGTTCAGGTAGGGAAGCGGCGATTCGCGCTATCAACGCCAATGGAATCAACGTATCATCAATTAAAGACATAACCCCGATACCGCATAATGGCTGCAGGGCAAAAAAGCCGCGCAGGGTGTAAAGATTTAATATTTATGAGATATACCGGTCCAAAACATAAGTTGTGCAGAAGAGAGGGAGTGAAGCTTTGCGATTCTCCTAAGTGCCCCATAACCCGAAGGAATTATCCTCCGGGAATTCATGGCGTAAAAGGAAAAAGGCGACTAACGCCATATGGAAAACAGCTGCGCGAAAAGCAAAAAGCGCGCTCATTGTATGGAATTGCGGAACGTCAGTTCAGGAATTACTATCTTAAAGCTATTAAGCTCAAGGGTGATACCGGACAGATTATGATTGATTTTTTGGAAAGGCGACTGGATAATGTTGTGTATAGATCCGGACTTGCCAAAAGCAGGCAACATGCTCGCCAGTTGGTATCGCATGGATTTTTTCATGTTAACGGCAAACGCATGGACATCCCTTCGTATCAGGTGAAGGTAAAAGATGTTATCTCTATTAAGCAGGGAAAGGCGGAAAAAAAGGTTTTTTTAGATTTAGATAAGACGCTCCAAAAACACGAAACACCCCTTTGGCTTCATGTGGATGCGAAAAAAATGGAAATCAAGGTTACTTCTCAGCCAGAGACTGAAAGTATGTCATTGGTATTTAATCCGCAGGCTATCGTTGAATATTACTCACGATAATTTTTTAATATTGAGATTATGGAAAAAATTCCACTACCTAAAAAAATAAGCATCTCTCCAAGCGAGAAGAAGAATACGGCAAGCATTGCAATTGAGCCATGTTTTCCTGGTCACGGCACTACTCTTGGAAATGCTTTAAGGCGCAATTTGCTTTCAATCCTTCCGGGTGCCGCGGTTGTAGCATTTAAGCTCAAAGGGGCTTCGCATGAATTTTCCACAATTAAAGGAGTGAAAGAAGATTTGGTAGAAATTTCCCTTAACCTGAAAAAACTGCGCTTAAAGGTGCATTCAGGTGAGCAGGTTCGACTTGAATTGAACGTGAAGGGCGCGAAAGAAGTTACTGCGGGAGATATTTCTAAAAATAGCGATGTTGAGGTTGTTAACACCGACCTAGTAATAGCAACTTTAACCGAAAAAACCGCGGAATTCAGCATGGAAATACTAGTGTCTCAGGGAAGAGGATATGTAACCACGGAAACACACGAAAAAGAAGCTACGGAGAGCGGAATGGTATACATTGATTCATCTTTTTCTCCTGTTGAACGCGTTGGTTTTCGGGTAGAACGTGTCCGTGTGGGGCAAATGACAAATTGGGGTCGTCTGATTTTTGACATTGAAACAGACGGAACCCTTTCACCGGAAGAGGCGCTACGGTACGCGTCAGAAGACCTTATTTCACAATTTTCCTATATTCTAGAAAACGTTGGCAAAGAATCGGATGAAAACACCGCCGATACTGACGAAGGGGAAGTGGCGGAAGAACCAGAGGAAGAGACGAAAGATGATAAAAAAGAGAACGAAAAAAAGTAAAACGAGGATGAATAACACGTAAGATATGCGCCACAGAAAGCAAGGAAAAACACTTGGGCGAAAAAGCGCCCCACGAAAAGCGTTGATGCGAAATCTGGTTACAAGCCTGGTTATATTTGAGCATGTTGACACCACCATTGTTAAGGCAAAGCTGTTGAGATCAGATGCTGAAAAACTGATTACTGTTGGAAAGGAAAATACTCTAACCAGCAGAAGAAGGTTGCTTGAAGAATTGTACACCAAAAAGGCCGTTGATAAGGTTTTAGAAGTCCTTGGACCCCGTTATAAGGACCAAAAGGGCGGGTATACGAGAATTACGCGTCTTGGACAGAGGAAGGGGGACGGGGCTGAGATGGCAAGAATTGAATTTATTTCGTAATATATGGCGGAAACAACACAAGACAAGGCATACCATCGCATAGACGCTTCTGAGCAATCGTGCGGAAGAGTGGCAAGTCAAATAGCGAATTTGCTGCGCGGAAAAAACAAGGCGACTTTTGAGCGCCATGTTGATAATGGGGACTTCGTTATTGTTGAAAATGTTGAAAAGATGCAATTTACAGGAAAAAAACTGGATCAAAAAAAATATTTCAGATATAGCGGTTATCAGGGAGGTCTAAAAGAAGAAAGCTTAAAAAAACTTTGGAAAAACGATCCTGCTGAAGTGCTGAGAAGGTCGGTATATCAAATGCTTCCGGGCAACAAGCTGCGGAATAATATTATGAAACGCCTTATCATAAAACAGGAAAAAAATAAGAAAGGGTAATTCTTATGGCCAGGACAAAAATTGAAGAAATTGAGACAACAAGCAAGGTGACGAATGTTCCGAAAAAACGGGATTATATCGGCAGTACCGGCAGACGAAAAACCGCAGTTGCAAGAGTGCGTTTATATAAAAAGGGTGAAGGGAAAATCTCCGTAAATAACAAGGAATACGCAGAATATTTCCCATATTTTGAAATGAAGGATATTATTACCGCTCCCCTAAAGGCGTGCGGAATGGGTGAAGATTTGAATTTCACGATAAAAGTAGCCGGAGGCGGAAAAAAGAGCCAGGCCGAAGCTGTGCGTCATGGAATCGCGAGAACACTTATTTTGCTTGATGAGAATCTACGTAGCACGCTTAAGCCGCTGGGATTTTTAAAACGCGACTCAAGAAAAAAGGAAAGAAAAAAACCCGGACTCAAAAGGGCGAGAAGGGCTCCTCAGTGGCAGAAACGGTAACACCAGAACCCATTACAAAAATACTTTACGGCTCAATTCTTATTTTTCTGCAATAGATTCTAAAAACGGGCATTTGCCTGTTTTTAGAATTATAAACCCACCCTTTTTGGGGTGGGATTTGCGTGACCTTCATTTTTTTACTCTATTTGACGGTTTTACTGTTCCGCCAACTATATTTTGTCGTATGCGGAACAGAAACGAACTGCAATCCGGAAATCTGTCTTGAAAGTGTATTATGAGATCAATTATGTTATTTAAAAGGTCAAATATAATTTTGCGACAATACGCATTAGGAACCCAAACCTTTCCCAAATTTACCGCCCTTCCTTCGTATGACCCGATAAGAAGATCAATTTCGCAAGGAATACCTTCAAATGACCTTACCACTATTGCTATTTGTGAAATTATATTTTCTTGTTGCGCAATGGCGGTTCGTGAAAAATTTTTCAATTTTTTTCTCAAAAGATGGCTGTGTGATATTGTGAGCAATTTACAAGAATTGCGTTTTTCCAATCTTTCGACTTTGATCATTTGCACCTCCTTATTCAGTGCTGATTTTATGGTATATCCTTTGGAAAAGCCCGTCAATGCGACTTATGCACTAAGAATTTAAAAATCTTTTTTCACTTCCACGAAACGCTAAAAAAGGGTATAGTGTAAGCATAATCGCAGTATGATTGCATCAAAAGGAGTAGGAAAAAATACCACATATTTAACCTTTGCTCTGGTTGTCCAAAAAGTACTGTCGTTCGTGTACTTTTGGTTCGTTTCAACCGCACTTTTTCCGGAAATTCTGGGAAGGTATATTTTTGCGCTTTCATTCGCTTCTTTGTTCGCCATATTCGTTGACCTCGGCATAACTCCAATACTCATAAGAGAATCGTCCAAAGACACGTCAAAGGCGAATCAGTATCTGCAGAACGTAATCAGCATAAAAATTCCGCTGGCAATACTTACAATATCGGCAATGGTGTTGATTATTTCCATCAGTCCGCGTCCAATGGAAGTAAAGAAGCTGGTATACCTCGCTTCAATTATTATGCTCTTTGACGCTTTTACCTTGAGTTTTTGGGGTATTTTCCGTTCATTTAGAAATATGTTTTGGGAAAGCACCTCTATTATCCTTGTACAGGTAATAATTTTTAGCGCCGGAATAACCGTTTTAAAAATTACCGGAAACACGTTGTATTTAATGGGCGTATTAGTTGTCGCGAGTATGTTTAATTTTCTATACTCCGCGTATCTTATACGGTCAAAACTGCGCTTTTCATTATTGCCAAAGTGGGACAAGCGGGTAATTGCGCACTTCATGCGACTGGTGCCGGTGTTCGCACTCGGGGGCATATTTGCAAAAGTATATTTGACCGCAGACACGGTAATTCTTGGATTTTTAGCGGGGGATAGGGATGTGGGGTTTTACGCTGTTCCGGCAAAGACCCTCACTGCATTGTCGCAGGTAATACCCGCGGCATTTGCCGCTGTTATCTTCCCCGTATTCAGCAAATATTTCGTTGTATCCAAGGAGCGCTTGCATCATATAGTCGTAAAATCATTTGAGTATCTCTTGATATTGAGTATTCCGATGACGCTTGGATTGTTCGCGTTGATTCCAAACATACTCACAACGCTTTGGCCGAAATACAGCGAGGTGGGCTTTACGTTTCGCATTATGTCATTAGCCCTGCCGTTTATATTCCTTGCATTCGTTACGGGCTACCTGCTTAACGCGTGCGACAGGCAGAAAAACAATACCATAAACAGAGGAGTTATGGCCGGGCTGACGGTTTTTATAAACATTCTTCTTATACCATTGTACGGGTATATAGCCGCAGGGATTACTTTTTTTCTTGTTAATGTCGTTGTTTTTTTTATGGATTACCATTTTATAAAAAAAGTTATTCCGATACGTTTCAGAGATTATTCCGTTGTCTTCGCGAAAATCATTGCCGCAAGCGCTATAATGGCTGCCGTCGCTTTTGTCTTGTGCCAATATACGCATTTCTTGATTGTTGTCGTGATTTCAGCAATAATCTATGCAGTGCTCGTAAAGCTGTTCAGGATAGTTGAATTTAGTGAAATAAAAAACCGCCTAACGCACTAGCAAATATGAAAAAAACCCTTTTAATTACTCTTGATTTTCCTCCTGATATCGGGGGGGTTGCCGCGTACTATGCGAATATCTGTTCACACCTGGATCCGAAAAATATTACTGTTTTAACGAATAAGAGGAAAGAATCGGAAAATGTTGATTCGGCATGGCCTTTTGAAATAATCCGCAAAGACCTTATTTCTCAAAAGAAGCCGAGTATTTGGAAGTGGGGGGGTGGCGGAAAGCATATCCGTAAAACTGTACAAGAAAGAGGAATAGAAGCGCTTATTGCCGGACAAATTCTCCCGATAGGAACGCTCGTGTATTTGTTGAAAAACAAGACGAAAATACCATACTACGTCTTTTCCCATGGCATGGATTTGAGCATATTGCGAGGACGAAAAAAAATAATCGCGAGACAGGTTCTGAAAAATTCAGCCGGTGTGATAGTAAACAGCATGTTTACAAAGCATCTTGTTGAAAAATTCGGCATTCCTCACGACAAAATTCTTGTTTTGTACCCTTGTCCGAATAAATTACCCCAGCCAAACGACCTAACCCTTATAGAAACACTCAATAGGCACGGGCTTCGTAATAAGAAAATACTATTAACTGTTGCAAGAATAGTGGAAAGAAAGGGAGTTGACTTAGTCATTCGCGCTCTTTCTGAAATAAAAAAAAGCATACCGAATGCCGTATATATCGTGTCCGGAGCGGGACCAATGCGAGCTTCACTTGAAAAAATTGCAGAAAATTTGGGAGTTCAGGATTCTGTCGTATTTACCGGAGAAACTTCTCCCGAAGAACTTTCTGCGCTCTATGAACTCTGCAACGTATTCATAATGACACCAAAAAAAATGAAGAACGGAGACGTTGAAGGTTTTGGAATGGTTTATTTGGAGGCAAATCTATACGGGAAGCCGGTAATTGCCACACGCACCGGAGGAGTGCCAGAAGCGGTAATTCATGAAGAAACCGGCCTAATATCAAAAAGCGAAGACCCTGCTGATATTGCTAAGGCCGCCATACGGCTTTTATCTGACGAGGCGCTGTCACACCGCCTTGGAATGCAGGGAATGGACAGGGCGCATAACGAATTTGAATGGTGGATGCAAACCGACAAACTTAAGAATCTTCTTTCTTGACGAATACTTATGCCAGCAATTCGGATTATCATACCGGTATACAATCAAGCACAAGCGCTTTCTTTTTGCCTTGAAAGCATATCAAAGCAGGATTTTAGTGACTACGAAATAATTGTCGTGAATGACGGATCAAAAGACAATGTTGATTCGGTGTGTGCAAATTGGTCAAAAAGGATTCCAGTTCATCTTGTAACACAAAACAATAGAGGGGCTCCCTCTGCACGCAACAGGGGAGCAGAAAATGCGTCCACAGAATATTTATTATTTTGCGACGCTGATGTCAAACTACACAAAAATTTTCTAAAAAAAACATACCTTGCGTTGGCTAATGATCCAAAAGCGTCATTTTGCTACACTTCCTTTATGTACGGCTGGAAATTTTTTCGTCTTATGCCCTTTAATAGAAGAAAGTTAGAAAAAAATCCTTATATTCACACAACATCGCTTATTCGCAGAAAATATTTTCCAGGATTTGATGAAAGTTTAAAGCGATTCCAGGATTGGGACCTTTTCCTGAGTATGACCAAAAACGGGGGGTATGGCATTTACATACCGGAAATTCTTTTTTCCATAGAACCCAAAGGGACGATGAGCACATGGCTGCCGAAAGGAGCAATCAAACTTCTGCCATTTCTTCCGCTTGTAAAAAAATACCGACATCACGAGCGCATTATCAAAGAAAAGCACGGGCTTTTATGAGAACTGACGTAAAAAAAGAAATTTCGGTCATAATCGTAACATGGAATGTTAGTGATTTTATCACGCAATGCGTTGAATCGGCACAAAACAGCATTGCTGGCATTCCTTCCGAAATTGTTATTATTGACAACAATTCAACGGACGGAACAAAAAAAATCATTAAAGAACTATCTGAAAAATATACAAATATCATTTACCGCATCAACGCTGATAACATGGGGTTCGCGCAGGCAAACAACGCGGGCATAAAAATTGCATCTGGTAAATACATTGTTTTATTAAATCCCGATACGATTGTTAAGAACAATGCGTTTAAAGAAATGCTTCGTTTTTTCAGCAAAACGCCTAATGTCGCTGTTGCTGGTTGCCGCCACCTGAATTCTGATGGAACGCTTCAGCCATCGGTGCGTGCGTTCCCAACGCTTCTCTCGCAATCATTAATCCTTCTTAAGCTCCACCGGATTTTTCCCAATCTTCCTTCTTTAAA
>Ga0066639_10005170_pt1 | contig 11007 bp, 10 predicted proteins | sample CryGeyCG2114_010_2_FD_59504 | JGI IMG/M metagenome (GOLD analysis project Ga0066639, IMG submission 59504) | Groundwater microbial communities from aquifer - Crystal Geyser CG10_big_fil_rev_8/21/14_0.10 | ecosystem: Environmental > Aquatic > Deep subsurface > Groundwater | place: USA: Utah... | reverse complement strand
GGATATAACGATATGGATCAGTTTGCAGTTCCTTTTCCGAACTACTGGAGAGATTATGACAGACTTCCGGGTCGTGCTACAGAGCATACTGTCTATACCAACACACAGAAACTTTGGGCATATGCTGCCAAGAACAGAGATCTGACCAACGTTGATGAGGACGGTGTCTCATGGGATGAAGATTGGGAGCCATGGACATTTCAGGATGATGCAAAAGAAGGCTCTCGTGGCGATGTCGCAAAAATAAGCTATGGTTTCTGGAATAACAGCTTGGGCTCAGCATACAATGTACAGTGGAACTATGATGCGGCATCCAACAGCTATAAGCGTGTAAATGGAGGGGAACCTCATATTGACAAAAATACTGAAGAGCAGCTGGAATCTAAAAATATCATTATTGCTTTTGCAGATGAAAGTGTCGCAAACGACGGTTATGACCATGGCGAACATATGCTGTATGATGTACTTGGCTCGGATGATGCAATCATCTTCCAGAATGGAGAAGCAGTAGAAGGTACCTGGAAAAAAACAAAAGCGACCGATATGATGCGCTTTTATGATGAAAAAGGAAAAGAAATTGATCTTGTTCGCGGACAGATCTGGATTTCAATTCTACCGACCGGGAATAAAGTGACCTATTAAGCGTTATAATTGGACTAATTTACTGTTAATATTATGCTAGAAAACCTGATACCGTCAAAAGTACGAAGAAAAATACTTGAGCTTTATTTTCACAATATTGATCAAACGTATTATCTTCGGGAGATTGTACGATTGACGGATGAAGAAGTGAACGCCGTCAAGCGGGAACTTGATATTTTGCATGATTCAAAAGTCCTTACGCGTGAACGGCGCACGAACAAGGTCTTCTACGCGTTAAACAAAAGCTTTCTTCTTTTTGATGAGTTTTTGAGAATATTTACGAAACAGACAAGCTTAGCGCAGCTGATTTACAAAAATATCAGTCGCCTCGGCAAAATCAAATTCATTGCTGTTTCAACAAAATTCTCAAAGAAAATTGCCGTCAAAGAAGATGAAATATATGTTCTTTTTGTCGGTATTGTGGTTATTCCTGAAGTTGAGAGTATTATGCAGTCAGCCAAAAAAGATTTGGGTTGGGATATAAATTATACCGTCATGCAGGAAGATGAACTACAGTTTAGAAAACGTAATAATGACCCTTTCATTTGGAAGTTCCTGAAGCAGCCGAAGATTATGCTTGTCGGCCAGGAAGAGGACCTATTGAAATAATAAGAGATTATGAAATACATAAAGTATCTATTTATTGCACTTGTTGCCTTGCTTATCTTATGGATTGATCTTTCCCGTCCTATTCCCATCAAATTTAGTGCTTTCGGTCGGGAAGTAAATACGAATATTCCGACGTTAGCATTCAATATACAGATGGGTGACCGAATCGTTCGAAAAGAGTTTAAAACACAGCTCGGACTTGACTTGAAAGGCGGCAGCCACCTTGTATTTGAAACAGATACCTCAAAAGTAACTGCAGCGGATCTTGAAGATGCACTGACTTCTGCACGAGATATTATCGAGCGACGGGTAAATATGTTCGGTGTATCTGAGCCGGTTGTACGCACTGTTCAATCAGGTGATATTTATCGTATTGAAGTTGATTTGCCGGGAGTAACAGATGTAGCTCAGGCATCATCTTTGATCGGTCAGACGGCGCAGCTTCACTTCAAAGAAAAAGGTGAACAGACCGAGGAAGAAGCGACTCAGAGTGCAGGGCTTGCTTTTTTGGATCTGAAAAAAGAAACAGGACTGACAGGCAAAGATGTCACGAAAGCATCTGTTGTTTTTGATCAACAAACCGGACAACCGCAGGTTCAGCTGAATTTCACATCAGAAGGTAACAAAAAATTTGCTGAGATCACCAAACGAAATATTGGGGAGCCGGTCGGTATATACCTTGATGAAATGCTGATATCGGCGCCGACCGTACAGCAGGAAATCAGAGACGGGAATGCCGTCATATCAGGGAATTTTAGAGTTGAAGATGCCAAGCAACTTGCAACCGCAATCAACTCTGGAGCACTTCCTCTGCCGATCAAACTGGTTGAGCAAAGAAGTGTCGGACCGTCACTGGGTGCAGTCGAAGTTCAAAGGAGTGTTATAGCCGGGGCAGTCGGTCTGGCAATGGTTCTTGGGTTTATGATTGCTTATTATGGTCGTCTCGGAATAATTGCCAGTATAGGTTTGATTATTTACGGACTTATTACGTTTGCAATATTCCGGGCAATTCCGATCGTTTTAACTCTTCCCGGTGTTGCCGGCTTCTTGCTATCAATCGGTATGGCAGTCGACTCCAACATTCTTATTTTTGAACGTATTAAGGAAGAACAGCGAAAGGGAAAATCTTTTGAATCAGCTATTCGGATCGGATTTGGGAGAGCTATTGATGCTATTAAAGATGCCAATGTGACGACCTTGTTGGTTGCTTTTATTCTCTTTAATCCGCTTAACTGGGAATTTTTACCGCAGTTCGGGTTAGTCCGCGGTTTTGCACTGACCCTTGCAATAGGAGTTGCGACAAGTTTGTTCACAGGAGTTGTGATTACTAATCGTCTTATTAAAACCTTTTATACCTACAAGTAGATTATGTTCGACTTTACTAAATACTGGAAAATATATGCCGCGATTTCGGGGACGGTGATTCTGTTGGGTATCATTTCGATTGTCAGATGGGGATATATCTATTCTATTGATTTTGTCGGAGGCACGAATCTTGAGTATCAATTCACACCGGGAGTGACAGAACAACAGGTTAAGACAGTTCTGGACAGTCAGGATGTTGAGATTGTGACATTGGAATCAAGATCAGCCAACACCTTTTTTATCAAATTATCAGCAATTGATGAGCAAAAAGAAGCTACGTTGCGCCAGACATTACAAACAAGATTGAATAGTGAAGTTACGGTTATTCGTACCGAAACTGTTGGTCCGACAATCGGTGCAGAAACCCTCAAAAAGACTGCTATTGCAGCCGGTATAGCCATAGTCGGGATCTTGCTTTATATTGCATGGGCTTTCAAGAATGTAAACTTTGCTCTTGCTGCTATTATTGCAATGTTTCACGATATTCTGGTCGTTGTGGGAACATATTCAATCATTTCTCATTTCTTCGGGGCAGAGCTGGATACGATGTTTGTGACGGCTCTTTTGACTACCATGTCGTTTTCAGTGCACGATACCATTGTTGTGTTTGATCAAATCCGTGAGTATCGGAAGCATCACGGCATTGGGTATATAGAGGAGTATGCAAATAAAGCGTTGACGGATACGATGGTTCGATCATTAAACAATTCGTTTACAATCGTCTTTATGCTGCTCGCGCTGGTGCTTTTGGGAGGTGTGACAGTCAGATATTTTGCGGTAGCACTTCTTATCGGTACGATCACCGGGACATACTCATCTCCGTTTGTCGCAACACCGGTCGCAGTCTGGCTTGAAAAACGAAATATGAAAAAATAATCATGAATATCCAATCCTTCTCTCTGGGGCAGATGCAGGCCAATTGCTATCTTCTTGAGCGGGACGGGAAAGCCTTACTTATTGATCCTGCCGATTCTGCAGATTTTATTCTTGAACAGATACAGAGGCAAAACCTTGAACTTATCGGGATTATTGCCACTCACGGACACTTTGACCACGTGATGGCTGTCGGTGAAATTCAGTTGTCATATCCCTATCTTTCTCTTCATATCAACAACAAGGATGAATTTTTATTAAAAAGACTACCAGAAACGGCAAAGCATTTCTTAGGATTTGATCCGACGATTGTACCGATCAGATTGACGGCAGATCTCCCGGAGGGGACGTTCAGTATTGAAGATTTTGAATGTGAAGTTCTTCATACCCCGGGGCATACTCCGGGCAGCTGTTGTTTATATTTCAAAAACGCAGGAATTCTTTTTAGCGGTGATACGTTGTTTCAAAGTGGTATCGGCAGATATGATTTTTCATATAGTGATAAAGAAGAACTAAAGCACTCTATCCAAGAAATACTGAAACTGCCTGAAGAAACACGAATTTTTCCGGGTCATGGAGAAGAAACGCTTGTGGATTATGAAAAAGGAATTATTGATCTGTTTTTTTGATCTCTTTCAATCTTGCAAGAAGAGCCTCACGTTCATTTGGCAGTTTTTCATCATCCACTTCCTCAAAAATCTGGTCCATAATATCTCCGATTTCCGGACCGGGTTTGATGCCTAGTACGTCCATGACATCATGTCCTGTTATTTTCAGAGCATGAACCGTAAAAGGAATTTTTTGTACCTCAACTAACCGTTTCTTGAAAAGTTCAGTTCGCCATGAAGTTTCTTTGGAGCCCGAACCCAGGCGATCGCCAGTCCGAAGGGCAAGCATGTCATCAATATTTTCAACACCGATTTGACGAATAAATCTGCGAATTGCTTTATCTGATTGTTCTTCAGATACTGTAAACTGGTGATGCCTCACAAGAAGAACCAGTTTTTTCTTTTGTTCTTTGGAAAGCTTAAATCTGTCAGCAATTTCTGAAGCCATCTTTTCACCGATTACCTCATGGTTGTAAAAAGTAATGATTTCAGTATCGGGATCTTTGCGATAGGTTTCAGCTTTACCGATATCATGAATAAGAGTCGCAAAACGTGTTATCACGTCTGTTGATGAACAGTGCCGCAATGACTCAACTAAGTGAGTACCGACATCATAGATATGATGTCTTTCAGGGCTTTTCTGATCGACATCAAAATTTTTCTCAACTTCAGGAAGAATGTGCTTCAGGATTCCGGTTGCTCTGAGAAGAAGGATACCTTCTGCGGGGTGAGGAGACGAAAGAAGTTTGAAAAATTCGTCTCGTATGCGTTCACCTGATATTTGCTTGATTTTTTCAGCATTTTTCTGAATTGACTCTAATGTTTTTTCTTCAATAGAAAACCCCAATTGAGTAGCTTGTCTGACGGCACGCATCAGTCTCAGTGCGTCTTCAGTAAATCGGATATCCGGATCACCTACAGCACGAATTACTTTGCTACTGATATCCTCCCTGCCTTGATAAGGATCAATGATACGTTCTCCGTCAAACGCAATGGCGTTAATCGTAAAATCCCGCCTGGCTAAATCGTCAGTAACCTTGTCAGACCAGGTGACTTCATCGGGATGGCGGGCATTTGTGTATCCTGATTCATTTCGATAAGTCGTCACTTCAAACACTTGCTGTCTATTGTCCATCTCAAAAGGAATACCTACCGTGCCGAACGTGTTGTTATAAAAACTGTGGGAAAAAAGTTCTCGTATCTCTTCCGGTTTAGCATTGGTTGTAAAATCCCAGTCAGTGACAGAAACCTGCATAAGTAATCCACGTACTGTTCCGCCGACCAGATAGATCTCAAAACCGTTTTTGCGAAACACTTGCATGAATGCCGTTATTGTATCCGGGAGTTGTAGCATGGAATTATTATACTTCATCCGCTGATCAAACTTTTGATGATGTCAATATTTTTTTTGTCAGGTCCCTGTCCGTCAAAACCAGGAGTTTCGATGATAAATGGAATGTGCTTGGTCTTCGGATGATTAAGAAAATTGTTAAAGACTTCCATACTGACAAAACCTTTTCCGATATTTTCATGGCGATCTCTGAGATCGTTAAGTTGATCGCGGCTGTCATTCATATGGATTACCTCAAGTTTGTTGAGCCCGATTTTATTGTCAAAATCTTCCAGAAATGTTTCAAATAATTCTTTATTAGTCAGATTGTATCCTGCTGCATGCAAGTGGCAAGTATCGAGGCAAATACGAATACGGTTGTCTCTTACATCCTCTAAAATTTCCGCGAGTTGATCAATAGTTTGACCGATTTTTCTGTTTCCGGCATTTTCGAGAATGAGATACGTTTCTGACGGCGTATCAGAAAGTATCTTTTTAATATTTTGGAGCAAACTAGGGTATAGTTCTTCATCGCGGCAGCTGAGAGTTTTATCTTTATTTTTAAAAGAGCCGGTATGAACTACACTTCCGATAACGTTCATTTTGGCAGCTAACTGTAGCTCCTGAATGAGAGCCATTACGGATTTGTCACCGGTCGAAGCAGGGTCTGCCAGGTTGACTAAATACAGTGCGTGAAAATAAACAGGATCAATGCCCAAATTGTTTTTTAACTCAACAAACTGTGAAATTATTTTTTCATCAACTCGTGCAGGGCTCCATGTTCGCGGAGAGCTTGAAAATATTTGCAAGCAATTTCCGCCTTTGCTTACAATACTACGAAGTGCCTTGTGATAACCTCCGGATGTTGACAGGTGAGCCCCGATTTTTTGTGTCATATTGATATGAATTGATATATTGCTTTGTATTATGGTTTCTTTATAATGAGTTGATAATCACTATCATTATATGAAGAATCTTCTAAGAAAGTATAAAACCATTATTATACTCTCTTCTACTTTTATTTTCGGCATGGTACTGGGTGCTATGGGGTTGAGAATTTATAATACAAGTCAGGAGAAGACGCATGTTTTTTCTTCGATTTTACATGACGTGAATACAGGCGAATTTACTAATCCAATTCTCGACTGTGAGTTTTTTCAAAATGACGAATTTACTTCCTTTAAGAGAATGGAGTATAAGATTAAAGATATTACCGAAGATGAGAAGAAAAAGAACAATGCAACAGGCATTTCGGTATATTTCAGAGACATGAACTCGGGTGCCTGGGTCGGGATTGATGAAAAGGAATCGTTTTCACCTGCAAGCCTGCTTAAAGTTCCCATCATGATGGTCTACTATAAGCTCACAGAAAAAGATCCGACATTGTTGTCAAAGGAAGTAGAGTACCGTTCAGAAGATTTTGAAACAGTAGGTTTGAAGCAAAATATTATTCCGACGGACACACTTGTTGAAAAAAACAAATACAAAATTGAAGAGCTTCTCTCCCGTATGATTAAAAAATCTGATAATAACTCGCAGTTTCTTCTTATTAGTCAGCTTCAACAGTCAGATATTGACTCTGTGTATATTGATTTAGGTATTGCTATTCCGGGAATAAGAGGTCCGGAAGACTTCATGACTGTCAGAGAATATGCATCTTTTTTCCGTATTCTTTATAATGCTACATACCTTACCAGAGAGAATTCAGAAAAAGCTTTAAACTTACTTTCGCAGGTTGAGTATGACAAAGCATTGAAGGCAGGAATACCGGATAATATTGTTTTGGCACATAAATTTGGAGAAAGAGGGTATGTGAATGACGAAGGAGAACAGATTAGACAGCTTCATGATTGCGGTATCGTATATTATCCGGGAAGACCTTATTTACTCTGTGTGATGACCCGCGGAGATGATCTTGACATCTTAAGCCATACTATCAAGAGAATATCAGAACTCGTTTACCAGGACATCAACTCTCTTCCTGCTAATTAATATCTACTTGACATGTATTAGCAGAGTTGCTATATTAATGCTAATACTGAGGAAATGTAAAGAATCAAGAATGAATATATACTTTGTTCTATCTTGAAAAAAGAGCAGAAACACAGCATAATAGCAATTTTCTTCAGTAATCGCTAGTTTATTATCATTATGGATGAACTGACTCAACGTCAAATTGATATTCTCACAGCAATTATTAAAGAGCATACGGAAACCGGCCAAGCCGTCGGTTCTGAAATTATTGAAAAAAAATATAAGCTTGGAGTTTCACCTGCAACAATCCGTAATGAAATGGTAGCTTTGGAGAAGAAAGGATATCTGCAAAAAACACATTTTTCGTCCGGACGGCTTCCCTCCCCAAAAGGGTATCGTTTTTATATTAATAATGTAATGCGCGAAAAAGAACTGTCAACGGTAGACGAAGTTGCCTACAAACATAGCATTTGGGATGAAAGACAAACAAAACACAAAGTCCTTTCCCAGGCGGCACGGGTTTTGGCACAGCGTACAGGATTACTTTCGTTGGTTGCTACAAACACAGGCGATTTGTATTATGCTGGTATTGGTCATATTTTGGAAGATGATGAATTTTTGAACTTAGATGTCTCTAAAACACTTTTCAATAGATTAGATGAAATAAATTTTTGGGAAGAAATTCTCAGGCAGGCACTGGTCGTCGATCAGGACTTGCTTTTTATTTTAGGACCGGAAGATTTTAGAGATCCGGTTTTTGATAACTGTTCAAGCATTTTCGGAGATTTTGAAACTCCGTCAACGCGAGGAATTATCGGCATTGTGGGTCCAAAGCATTTACATTACGATACGATTATTCCTCAAGTACGATTCTTTTCACATCTTATCGAAGATATAATCAAGGAATATTCGGAGTAAATTATAAAATTGAACAAGGAAATATGAAAAAAAAACAACGAAGTGCGGATCATGAAGTGCAAGACGAAGAGCAGAAGGAAGAGATACAAGCAGAGTTAACCAATGAAGAAGTAGAAAAATATAAAAATTTATATCTGCGGGCGCTTGCAGATTACAAGAATCTTGAGCACCGGATGAATCAGGAAAGACAGAGGATGAGAGTATCGATCAAAAAAGATATGATTTATACACTTCTTCCAATTCTTGATAATCTTGATCAGGCAGAGGTGTTCAATCAAGATCCCGGTTTGAAGATGATTAGTTCATCCTTTAGAAAAGTACTTATGGAGATGGGTGTAAAAGAATTGGATCTCGTGGGACAGGAGTATGATCCCGAATATGCTGAGGTCATAGAAGTTATACCGGGGGAAGAGGATAACATTATTCAGGAGATAATCCAAAAAGCATATCAACTTGACGGTCAGGTTATCCGACCGGGGAAGGTAAAAGTCAGTAAATCACAGTAAGCAATTTGCATTAATAATTTCATTTAGACTTATGTCAAAAACAATTGGTATTGACCTAGGAACAACAAACTCAGCGGTTGCTGTCATGGAAGCAGGCAAACCGAAAATTATTTATTCGCAGGAAGGCCGCAATGTCATCCCGTCAGTCGTGGATCCGACTAAGCGTATTGTAGGAGATGTCGCCAAGCGACAGCTTGTTCTTAATCCGACAAAAACGATTTATTCGATCAAGCGACTAATGGGTCGTCGAATAGATGACAAGGCAGTCAAAAAAGAACAGGAGTTTCTTCCTTATAAGATTATCGAAGGAGCAGAAGGTCGTGTTTCTGTAGAGGTTGAAGGAAAGAAATATACCCCTGAAGAAGTGTCCGCAATGATTTTAAAAAAGATCAAAGAGGATGCAGAAGCATATCTCGGTGAAAAAGTTGAAAAAGCAGTTATTACGGTCCCGGCTTACTTTGACGATTCTCAAAGACAGGCAACCAAACAAGCCGGCCAGATTGCCGGACTTGAAGTTGAACGTATTCTCAATGAGCCCACAGCTGCCGCGTTGGCATATGGACTTGAGAAGTCACATGCACACACAATTGCTGTATATGATTTGGGAGGCGGTACGTTTGATATCACCATACTTGAGCTCGGTGACGGTGTCTTTGAAGTAAAAGCCACAAACGGAGATACTCATCTTGGCGGTGATGACTTTGATCAGGCACTCATCAATAACATTGCTGATGAATTTAAGAAAGAACACGGAGTTGATCTGAGACGCGATACACAGGCATTGCAAAGACTCAAAGAAGCAGCTGAAAAAGCGAAAATTGAACTTTCTTCTTCTCAGGAAGCGGAGATTAATTTGCCGTATGTTACGGTTCAGGATAACCAGCCGCTTCATCTCGTACAAAAGATTACCCGTTCAAAATTTGAGTCACTTGTTGATGAGTTGGTACAGCGCAGTTTCGGACCGGTGCGTGATGCATTGAAAGATGCCGGTATTGAAGCTAAGGATGTCAATGAAATTATTATGGTCGGCGGTATGACTCGTATGCCGAAGATCATTGAAGAAGTTAAAAAATTCTTCGGCCGCGACCCGAACAGATCCGTTAATCCCGATGAAGTAGTCGCGATAGGTGCTGCCATTCAGGCAGGTATTTTGACCGGTGAAGCAAAAGATGTAGTTCTTTTGGATGTAACACCTCTTACTCTCGGAGTTGAAACTTTGGGAGGAGTAATGACACCGCTTATCGAGAGAAATACGACCGTTCCGACATCAAAATCCGAAGTATTTTCGACCGCACAAGATAATCAAACTCAGACACAGATTCATGTCCTGCAGGGTGAGCGTCCGATGGCACGTGACAATAAATCTCTCGGGACATTTACACTGGACGGTATTCCGCCGGCACCTCGAGGAGTGCCGCAGATCGAAGTCATTTTCGATCTTGATGCCAACGGCCTTTTGACAGTTACTGCTAAAGATAAAGCGACAGGTAAATCTCAGAGTATCACCATTAAAGGCGGTACCGGGCTTTCAGATGAAGAGATTGAAAAAATGAAAAAAGCAGCTGAAGAAAATGCCGAAGAAGATAAGAAAGCAAAAGAAAAAGTAGAAGCCAGAAACAAAGCCGAACACCTGATATATACTGCCGAGAAGGCAGTGAAGGATGCCGGAGACAAGCTAGATGCAAAAGTCAAAGAGCAGGTTGAGACACAGGTTAAAGAGCTGAAGGATCTCGTTGCCAAAGAGGATTCCTCTGCTGAGGAAATCGATAAAAAGGCAGAAGAGCTTTCTACGACAATCCAGCAAATCGGTCAGGCTGCATATCAAAACCAGCAATCCGGACAAGCTGAATCATCTGAAAAGAAGGAAGAGGACAAAAAAGATGATGAGAAAAAGGGCGATGTTGAAGAAGGAGAAGTGGTAGAATAAGACAGCATTGAAACAACCTGAGGGGCGAAAAAGCTTTTTCGCCCCTCATTTATTTGTACAGTGACTACTATGAACGATTATTACTCAATACTCGGTGTATCAAAAAACGCCACACAAAAAGAAATAAAATCAGCATATCGAAAGCTGGCTTTGAAATGGCATCCTGATCGCAACAAAGAAGCGGGAGCCGAAGAGAAATTTAAACAAATAAACCAGGCATATGGTGTCCTCTCTGATGAAAAGAAACGGCAGATG
>Ga0066639_10005169_pt1 | contig 11008 bp, 11 predicted proteins | sample CryGeyCG2114_010_2_FD_59504 | JGI IMG/M metagenome (GOLD analysis project Ga0066639, IMG submission 59504) | Groundwater microbial communities from aquifer - Crystal Geyser CG10_big_fil_rev_8/21/14_0.10 | ecosystem: Environmental > Aquatic > Deep subsurface > Groundwater | place: USA: Utah... | reverse complement strand
CAATCAAGTGATCCCATACACAGATCGGTTGAATTACTGTTCAGCACCTATGAATAACGTAGGGTACTGCCGCACTGTTGAGACAATGCTGGGCGTGGATATTCCTCCAAAAGCTCAAGCTATGCGAATCATTCTTTGTGAACTTTCTCGAGTGATTGATCATATTATTTGTATTGGTGCCAATGCCGTGGATTTAGGAGCCTTAACAAGTTTCTTTTGGTTGTTTGCACAGAGAGAAAGAGTCTACACACTTTTTGAAAAACTTTGTGGCGCTCGTTTAACAGTCTCTCTCACTCGTATTGGTGGGATGGCTCAGGATGCACCTCCAGGTTGGTTCAGTGATGTGCTTGAAACAGTCAAAGAAATGCGCAAAGGCATTAGCGAGCTAGAGATGCTTCTGACTGAAAATAAAATTTGGATTCAAAGAACCCGAGGTGTTGGTGGGATTTCTGCTCAAGAGGCTATTCAGTATGGTTACACAGGTCCTTGCTTAAGAGCTGCGGGTATTAGTTTGGATTTACGTAAAGCTGATCCTTACTATGGCTATGAAACTCTTGATTTTGACGTGCCTGTGGGAACCTCAGGTGATGTGTATGATCGCTACTTAGTGCGCATAGAAGAAATGAAACAATCCTTAAAGATTGTAGAACAAGTGGCTAAGAACGCTCCCGGCGGAGATTATACCATTCGAGATAAAAACATCGTCTTACCAGAGAAAAAAGAAGTTTACGGTAATATTGAGGGCCTCATGAATCACTTTATGTTGATTGTAAAAGGGATTCGTCCTCCTAAGGGCGAAATTTACAGTGCCACTGAGGCTGCCAATGGCGAGCTCGGATTTTATTTGGTCAGTGATGGTGGGCCAAAGCCTTATCGCTTACGTGTGCGACCTCCTTGTTTTCCTATATATCAATCTTTTCCAAAGATGATCACGGGAGGTCTTGTGTCTGATGTTATTTCTGTTTTGGGTAGTTTGAATCTTATTGCTGGCGAACTGGATCGATAGGGGAAAGATATGTTTGAACTTTCAAAAGAAGGAAAAGAGTTTGTTAAAAAAGAGCTCGATCGCTATGAAGATCGTTACTCTGCCATTATTCCTTGCCTCTATTGGGCTCAAAAAGAAAACAAGGGTTGGATCAGTCCAGAAGTGATTGATTGTTTGGCCAAGGAGATGGATTTACCACAAAGTCGCATTTATGAAGTGGCCATGTTTTACACCATGTTCAATAAAAAACCTGTGGGTAAATATCATATTCAAGTGTGCTGTAATATTTCTTGCTCTATGGCTGGGGGCAGAGAATTGATGGGCCATATTTGCAAAAAATTGGGAGTCACTCCTGAGGAAGTAACAAAGGATGGCCGCTTTACTGTTTCGCAGGTGGAGTGTTTGGGATCTTGTGGTACGGCGCCGATGATGCAAGTGAATGATGATTACCATGAAAACTTGACCACTGAGACAGTGGATCGCTTTTTATCGGAGTGTAAATAATGGAATCTAAATTACTCACAGAACACTATGATAAAGAATCTTTTCGTACCCTAAAGGGTTATCAAGAATTAGGTGGCTATGAAGTTTTGAAAAAAGCTTTAAAAATGAAGCCAGCAGAGATCATCGCTACTGTTAAAGAGTCGGGATTAAGAGGGCGTGGTGGTGCTGGATTTTCGACGGGCACAAAATGGAGCTTCTTACCAAAAAATGATGAAGATCGTTATTTGCTTTGCAACGCCGATGAAGGTGAGCCGGGGACTTTCAAAGATCGCCTGATGATGGAAAGAGCTCCTCATCAGCTTATTGAAGGCATGATTATTTCTGCTTATGCCATAGGCTCTAAAAAAAGTTATATATATATTCGTGGTGAGTACACCTACCCCATTCGAGTGGTGGAGCAAGCTCTTCGTGAAGCTTATGATGCTGGTCTCTTGGGTAAAAATATTTTAGGCAGTGGATTTTCTCACGATATGGATGTTTATCGCGGAGCTGGTGCTTACATTTGCGGTGAGGAAACAGGAATGATCTCTTCATTAGAAGGCCTAAAGGGGCAACCTAAGTTAAAGCCCCCTTTTCCTGCAGTGAAAGGTTATTTAAAAAAACCAACTATTGTGAATAACGTAGAAACTTTAGCTGCTGTGGTCCCCATTATTCGTGATGGTGCCCAGGCTTACCGAAAATTTGGTACAGAAAAAAGTGCCGGAACTAAATTGTTCTCCTTGAGTGGAGATGTGGTGAAGCCAGGAAATTACGAAGTCACCCTTGGTTATAAGCTGTCAGATTTAATCAATAATGAGGGTGGTGGTTTAAAGTCCGGTCGTAAATTAAAAGCTGTGATTCCTGGTGGCTCCTCCGCGCCCGTGCTCACAGCTGAAGAGGCTGCAAAAGCCACTTTGGATTATGAGTGTCTGCAGCAAATGGGCTCTATGTTAGGTTCAGGAGCTGTCATAGTGATTGATGACTCTCATAGTATGGTGGATTTGCTTTCCACAATTATGCATTTCTATCACCATGAATCTTGTGGACAGTGCACTCCCTGTAGAGAGGGCACTGGTTGGTTAGACAAAATGCTTCATCGTATTCTTTTAGGGGAAGCTAAATCTCAGGATCTTGATCAGGTTTTAAATGTAGCAAAAAATATGATGGGTCGAACCATCTGTGCTTTATCAGATGCTGCCGCATTGCCTGCCATTAGTTTTGTTTCCAAATTTAGAGATGAATTTGAACGTCATCTAAAAGAAGGTTTCAAAGAAGGAAAGAGTCATGCTCAAATGCACCATTAACGGTAAAGAAATTGAAGTTTCCAGTGGGGCCACAATCATGGAGGCCTACCATAAGTTGCAAGAAGAGATTGCCTATTACTGTTGGCATCCAGGGCTCAGTGTTGCTGGTGTTTGTCGTATGTGCATGGTGGAGATTGAAGGAAATCCTAAACTTCAAATCGCCTGTAATACTCCTGTGGCAGAGGGAATGAAAATCACCAATGAAAGTGAAAAGGTCAAAGAAAGTGTTAAATGGACCTTAGACTTTCATCTTATTAATCATCCTTTGGATTGTCCTATCTGCGACCAGGCGGGAGAGTGTGGTCTTCAAGAGTTTTATATGACCTACGGAAAATATAATCCTGAAATGGGAGATCGTAAGGTTAAAAAACATAAGGTGGTAGATTTAGGTTCACAAGTTGTGTTGGATACAGAGCGATGTATCCTTTGCTCTCGCTGTGTTCGATTTACAGAAGAAGTTACAAAAACTAATGAGCTTGGAATCTTCAACCGTGGTGATCACAGCGAAATTGGTACTTTTGAAAATCGACCTCTTAACAATAAATATGCCGTGAACACAGTGGATATTTGCCCTGTGGGAGCTCTTACCTCTAAGGACTTTCGCTTTCGCCAAAGAGCTTGGTATTTGAAAGAATTTGAAACCACTTGTAATGGCTGTTCTACTGGTTGTCGAGTGAATGTGTTTCATAATCAAAATGGTCTTTTTCGAGTGAAGCCAATTTATGACGAAGCTGTTAATGGTCATTGGATGTGTGATGAAGGACGAGACATATATAAGCATATCAACCTAGATCAAAGACTTCGTCATTCCAAGGCTGGTGCTCAGCAAGTGCCTCTAGAGAAAGCCTTAGAGACGGCAAAACAAGCTTTAAAGGCAGCTGGCTCTTCGGCAGCTCTTTTGATCACCGCTCAATACACCCAAGAGGAAAACCAAGCGATTCTAGATTTCTTTTCCAATGAGTTAAAGTCTTCAAATATTTTCTACTGGAAAAACAATGAAGAAACTTTTGAAGATTTTGATGGTCTTTTAATTCGTGGTGATAAGAATCCAAACACTCAAGGTTTAATGAATCTATTAAAAGAAAAGAGTGCCAGCGGGTCTTGGAAAGATCTAAAGGCAAAAGTAGAAAGTGGGCAAATCAAGACAGTTCTTGTGGCTGGACCTGAAATGCTTTCGGTGTACCCGGATCTCAATGAAAAGGTCACTGTTCTTTCTAAAACTCAAACTATTTGGTTGAGCACATGTGAGCATGAATTTTTTGATCAGTTGAGCCTGCAGCTGCCAGTGTCTGGTTTTGCTGAAAAAAATGGTACTTATGTTAATTATGCTGGGCTTGAAAGAAAAATTCAGGCTGGGGTGAAGTTTGTGGCGGAGGCTTTAACTTTACAAGAGATTGTGAGTGCTTTTCGAGGTGCTAATGTATCTAAAACAAATGAGGTCGCATTATGAGCGTTGTGAAACGACCAAGTTCAGTGAGTCAATGGTATCTGCCTGGAATTTTTGTAGGTCTTTATCATACGTTAAAAGCTTTGCTATATAATTTGAGCCACCGACAGAAAATGCAAACCTTGGATTACCCAGAGGAAAAGTTTGAGTACTCTCCTCGCTTTAAGGGCACTCATGTATTAACAGTTAAAAAAGATGGAGCCATTCGTTGTACGGCCTGTATGTTGTGTGCCACTAATTGTCCTGCTCAATGTATTACTATTATTGCCAGTGAGCATGAGGATCCTTCGGTAGAAAAATTTCCCATAGCTTATGAAATTGATATGTTGAGATGTGTTTTTTGTGGTTTTTGCGAAGAGGCTTGTCCTGTAGATGCTGTTCGAATGGGGCCCGAGTGGCAAATTCCTGGTATTTCAGGAACTAACTTTGTTAAGGGCATTGATTTTCTCGCTTTTCGCTCGCAGCTCAAGGGTGGAATCTCCAGTGTGTTAGATGATCAGGAACGACACGGACAGGGAATTTAGTAAATCATGGGCTTAAAACAAAGGCTGAGCCAAAAACTTCAACATTTAATGGATCAAGTGGAAAATCAAATCAACACGCCTTATGTGTTGGTCCATGGCTGTTGCTCTATGGAAGTTGAAAATGCAACATCGTCCACTTATGATTGGCGCCGTTTAGGCTTTGCCTCCCCAGCCAAAAATATTGAAGATGCAGATGTTCTTATTGTGGGGGGATGGATTCATGAGAGTTTTTCGGAACAGATGAAATCAGTGTACTCCCAAATGCGTGGCAAGAAGTCAGTGATTGCTATTGGAGCCTGTGCTTTATCGGGAGCTCCCTATGCAAAGTCTGGTGAAAAAGTAATTCCAGTGACTGATGTTTTACCAGTCGATGTTTTTGTTCCTGGGTGCCCTCCTCGGCCTGAAGCCATTTTAGAGGCCATCCAAAGTGTTAAAAAATTACAGAAACCACAAAAAGATCACAAAGCCATGCTCTATGAAGCCCTTCGAATAAGGGGTAACTAAGTATGTTTGATATCACCCTCAACGGCGATAGAATTCAAAAGGTTAAAGCTTCTTGGGGTCAGGGGTATCGTCCTTTGTGGCGGGTGCTAGAAAATTTAGAACCTCATGAGGCCGTGATTTGGTCAGATCGATTTTCTCCAATGGAGTCTATTGCTTGTGAGTGGGCACTGGCGATGGCCTTTGAACGACCGAATGGTATCGAAGTTCCATTGCGAGCTCAGTACTTACGTTCCATTTACGCTGAAATTCAGCGTATTGGTTGGGCTTTTCATACTCTATCTAGGGTTTTTAAAAGTGTTGGTCATGAGGTTCATTATCAATGTGTGATGCGTTTAAGGGAACATGTTTTTGAACTACAAGAGTCATTATCTGGTTCACGTATATTGCCTCAAATTTTCTGCATTGGTGGTGTGCGCAGAGAAATGTCTATTGGTGAGGCAAAAAAAATAAAATCATTTTTGTTACTTTTAGAATATGAAATTCGTCTGCATTTAAAACGTGTGTCGCAAGATCAAATGCTATTGCAACGCCTTAGGGGCTTGTTGCCACTCACAGCTGAGCAATGCCGACAAATGAAAATGGGGACTGTCTTTTCTCAAGCTTCAGGGCATTTTGAAGACCTTCGTCATGACGAAGGCTACGGTGTCTATGATCAGATGGAGGTTTTCTACTTTAAACCCAAAGAAAATCCCGATTGGTTTGATGTGAAAACTCAGGGTGATGCTTTGGCCCGCTTTCGTTCTTTATTTTTTCAGATTAAGCAAAGCATGAGTTTAATTGAAAGATGGGTAGAAAAACTACCAGGTGGAGAAATCCAAGCTTCCGTGAATCAGTGTGAACGACTCTCACAATCAGTGCAGGTAGAGGGCGGCTCAGGCTTGATTGTGGCTAAGGTGACAGAAAAAAAGATACGACTTGAAAGTCATTCCATGCGTTTGAGGCCCTATATAGAGCACCTTTTAAATCAAACTCTTATTGATGACATGGACTTAATTTTGGCTCATTTGGGCTTTGAAGAAGAGGAGGCTGACTTATGTGGAGATTGATTTGGCCTCAGCTTAAATATTTAAAGGAACAGTTGAGCCATACATTCAAAATTTCTAGCTTTACTGTGGAATACCCCTTTGTGGTGCGCTCCCTTCCCATTGGAGCTAGGGCTCAGATAAAAAATGACTTTAGAGAGTGCACTGGGTGTTTGAAATGTGAAGATATTTGCCCCACAAAGGCCATTGAAATTTCTGGTTATGAGTACTCCTCGACAATGAAGAGGCCGCAGACCAATAAAGGTATTCCTCATGAGAGATTTGTTGAGAATTTTAAGATTAATTATTCTTTATGTGTTTTTTGTGGATACTGTGTTGAGGCTTGCCCTACAGGATCCCTCACCTTCTCAAAAAACTTTGTAAAATCAGAACTCAATTCAGCTTCATTGATTGTGGATTTGGTGCACTTGCCTCGTACAGTGAGACCTAATCTTAAGAACGTAGAGAAGCTTGTATAATGAGGCTGTCCTATACAAGAGATCAGCAAATCATCACCGAAGAAAAGAAAATCAAACAAAGACTGAATTTACCACCAGCGACTGGCGTTCGCTTAGTGCCAGGAATTTCTTATGGCCTCAATGAGGTGGTGAAGGGCATTGTTCGAATGTTTCCCCATAAAAAAAGCTATGCCTTGATTAAGGGCACTGGTCCTTATTGGACAGAGCTTATTTATTGGCTTTCAGTTGAAGGTCTATCGCCCCAATTTTTTGATATTAAGAACATAAACCAGTCTGGTGAATGGATAGAGTCTTTAAATAAAGACACATTATTTCTTTTGGATTCCTTAAATGATCCCATCACGGCACAAGTGTTTTCGCTGACGGAATTGCATCAACAGCTTCATGCTCGGAAAATTTTTAGTATTTCTGTGGATCATTTTGCTCTCGAGCAGGCTGTGGCTCTGAATCCCTTTGAAGTTCGTGTACTCAAAAATCCCAACAATTTGGCGACCCTCCTGATGGGCTCACGATCCACTCGAATTCAACCTCTTGTGGCAGGTACCTCAGATTGGTTTTCTACAGGGGCAATGCTAGAAGGTTTAAATTCATATTCAGAGCATCAAATGATGGTGAAAGATTTTGAATCTCGTTTAGAAGAAGGTTTTTTACCTCTCCTCAATAAAAATACGAAGCGGATCTATGATCGTGCAGTGATTTACCACCCCCAAATTGATGGTCAAGCGGTTATGGAAGCCTTGGGACGAGAGCTTAATTTAAAATGGAACACACCTGGCCTTGAGGATCGAGTTGAGACATTGAGTTTGTGTCGATGGAATGCTTTAAAAGATTTTGACTGGTATGAAGCCCAAGGAATTAGCCTGGAGAATCTTTCGGGAACTCTGATTATTGATGCACAGTTTTTAACACCGCAAGTATCACTATCACTTTGGTCAGCTGTTCAAAAAATCAAAGAATTACAACAGATCGGTTGATACTTATTTTAATAATTCAAGCAGAGAGAAAACTAGAATATTTCTCACTGGTTGAATTCTAGGATTGTCGTCTTACTTATCGAAAAGCTTTTACTTTATCAGCATCCACTCGAGATAGGCCGCTGCTCAGTTCATCCACCAGTTTTTCCTGACCATTAACAGTCAGGTAGTTAATGGCGGTAACGTAGGCAGCCCGTTTGGCAGAATCGGCTGGAGCTCCCGCAAAGATACCTTCTTGGTTCACCACTTGACCGTTTTCATAGTGACCAATTTGTGTGGCCAATTGCTGGGGAGCTTCTTTGGGGTTGTAATAGCCAATGACCGACATACTTTTTAAGCGGTCATCCGCTGCCCAAGCTCTGTCATTTTCCACAGCTCTTACTCCGCCATCTGTGAGTAATTGAAACATCAGAGGTTTTTGCAAGCGGTAGGCAGCCTCTACTGCTCGTCCAATCTGCCGACCCATAATGAGGTCTTTGCCATCACCTGTTGTACTTGAGCCATCATGGTAGTCGCAACCTCCTAAAGTTAAAATACCTGGGGCTGATTGTCCTTTGAGCACGTGCATCACAATGGCGGCGGCAATGTCGTTACGAAACTCATTGGCAGGAGGGTTGTTCTGGTTATTACCACGGAGACCGTAAACGGCGTTAATAATTTCATTTTTTCTAGGACCAAAGCTATCGGCAGTTTTTCCAATGGCCTGCAGTTCAGCATAACTTTTATTGGCAAAAAACTGCATCTGTGTGTTGTTATCAGAGTTCATTAGTTTTTTCATTTGAGTGGCGCTAAGCTTTTGAAGAGCTTTATTCATTTTCACAACTTCATTGGGCAATAGATCTGAAAAGAGTTTTCCATAGCTCACAGAGCTCGTAATATCTTCGATGCTTGTTACAAACTTGGCGCGAAAGTTAACATCTTCTACAGGAATGCCCGAATTGCCTCCAGAAAAATTGGCTGTCATTCCTAAAGGTTGATTTATTCTTAGACCACCCACGCCAAATGCAGCTTGTGCCTTAGCAACTAAAAGAGCTGCGGAGGTAGGATTAGTTGGGGTATCATCATCAGAAGCGTGACAGAGTGCGGTCATTTTTAAATTGGCTTGTGCCTCAGGGCTCGCCTCTTCTGTGATGCCTTGAAAAACTTTGCTAATATCCGCCTTGGCCATGGGCACCCCAAAGCGAGAGTCATAACCACTTTTTTTAGGATCCCAGCCGATCATGGAGTAAGAGCTTAAAAGATCCTCTGAGCCACCTTTATTGCCCACAAGAAAGTTACCAGGAAGTCCTGCGCCACCAGCCATATCAAAGACTAAAAAAGGAATAGGCAGTTGAGCAGTCCCTTGGCTTTGTGCCAGGGCTCGGCCCATACTTGAAAGTTGTACGGCAATATTATTAGAAATTAAAGTAGCACTAAAAGATATGATTCCAAATCTTAAAAAGTCTCTACGATTTTGAGGCCTTTTATGATCAGAAAAATGCTTAGCTAAAATTTTATTCCAATCTTTTTTCATAAATGTACGTCCTTTTTAATTTGTTAAGCTTTCAAAACTATTTAATAAAACTATGCAATATACAAAAAGATTATCTTTTCTTGCGATCTCTTGAACATCCGTCTTTTCTTGTGAGGTGAGATCTCTATTGAGTAAAACTCTATCTAAACTGTGAATATTGGTGTTTGGATTTAAAAATTGAGGATCATTTTTATACTGATTCTCAATGCTTTTGCAGATGCTAGAGCTTAGCTCGACATGAGACATCACAAAAGAGATATTGTACTCATAGGGCATACCTATTTTGGGCATTTGTGCTTTGGCGACATCGTAGGTTTCTTTTAGATCTTTTTTGGAAACTGTGATGTTTAATTTTTTAGCGAGCACAAGAAGATGTCGGTAAGACATGGGGGCTGTTTTCACTCGAATATCACTCAGCTGGCTCTGTCCATAGACAGTGGATGACATCACCAAGAGGGTTAAAATAGAAAGTATTGTCTTTTTCATACTATACTCCACACTGAGGGCTAAGCATAACCCGCTGAAATAGTTTCTTAAGATTATAATTATCTTGGCCAAACTGGTTGGCTAAATCATTGATGGTTTTAAAATCTGTCTTTTTATATTTTTTGGAGCAAAGAACCTCGTAAACTGTTTGGGCCATACATCGGTCAAAGGCCTTGGACATGGCCAGGCTCTTTCCTAAGCTATTCACGCCTTCTCCTTCAAGAGCACCATAAAACCCTAGAGCATCGTAGTAGCCCAGCTTGGCCCCAAGATTGACCCAATGATTATCAACAGTGTAATTACCCTCTGGAAAAATAGTGGCATTTTGATGGTATTTTGGCGCCACGCTATCGAGCTCAACAATTTTCCCATCTTCAGTGCTATCGAGAAGAGCAAAAGCACCGGCTGTGGCATCCATATTGTTATGGCAGCCTGAACATTGTTCTCTAAAAATATTGAGATTACCTCCATTCACACGATCCACATCTTGACGTACATACTTTCCCACATCATGACTTGGACTCAGAATACGAAGGGCTGATATAGGTGTGCAGAGAAATTTTTCGAAAGCGTATTTATAGGCACGGCGGTTTGTACCGGCTGAATAGTATTGTTTGGCAAAAGAGTTTGTGGTTAACACTCCTGCAGGTTCTTTGAGCTTACTTTGATAGGGTATTAACTTCGCTACAAAACCTTCTGGGTCAGCAAGGCTGTCATCACCAGAGTATGTCTCTTGGGGACCAACAGCATATTTATAGGTAGAGTACATTAATTCTCTGGAGTCCTTTTCATCCTTATATATGCCAAGAAGTAAAAGTTGAATGTCCGATATGTTTTCTGTGTTGGGATTGCTGTCTTTATCATCCATATAGCCAGCCCAATCTCTGACTTTTTGAACAATAAAGTTGGGATCATCAGAGACAATTTGAGCTGCCCCCAAATAATTTCCATTTCGAATCTCCCTGGCCAATTGCTCTGTTGTTTCTGGATTTGGGTGAAGACCTGTCATTTTACTATAAAGTCGATCGGCATATTGTGATGCCGAATCTGTTTGAGCCTGGGCTCCCAGTGCTCCTAATGTCAGACTACTGCTGAGTAACAGAGCCACCATATGACGACGACTATAAAACATAGCTTTTGGCATGAATCCTCCTGGCTTTATATGGATTTTTGCAAGAAGAGTGCTAAAGAAAAATGGACAAAAAGAGGCTTATATTGTTTTTCAGATACCGTATTGACCGATAGGTAAATGTTACCAAGGAGCTTTGAGTCAAGATCCTGTCATAA
>Ga0066639_10005167_pt1 | contig 11012 bp, 9 predicted proteins | sample CryGeyCG2114_010_2_FD_59504 | JGI IMG/M metagenome (GOLD analysis project Ga0066639, IMG submission 59504) | Groundwater microbial communities from aquifer - Crystal Geyser CG10_big_fil_rev_8/21/14_0.10 | ecosystem: Environmental > Aquatic > Deep subsurface > Groundwater | place: USA: Utah... | reverse complement strand
CGTCCAAAAGTTCTTTTAATAGTTTCTCGTTACTTAGCAGCAGTGGTATTTATATTCGCAACAATTATAACTGAGTCGTTGTATCTTGTTGTTTTTTGCTTTCTACTTTTTGGTTTATATATCTTTTGGAGTATTCTGAAGAATTATAAGTATGTTAAAGATTACCGTGCTTTTTTCTTTCTACCTTTACTCCAGTTTACGTCGGACTTGGCAGTACTTTTGGGTACGACAATCGGTTTAATAAAAGGCAAAAATGACAGGTAAGAGATAAAGGGAAGCCGTCGGAGATTTGGAGTTTTTTTTAAGCTTAGAAACTCTTTTTCCACCAGATACCAGCTAAGGACAGCAAAGACAACTGTTAAAGCAGTTGAAAGCACGAGATATTCCCCAAATGATCTATGTAACTTAAAGTGGGTAAGCAGTTGCTGGATTGGGAAGGCGTAGATATAGATTCCATAGGAAAAATCACCGTAACGAGTAATCTTTTTCAGAGGAAGGACAGCAGCTAACCAGAATAGGATATAGGAAAAGGTAAAAGGAAGAATTTGGTGAAAGATTCCAACAGGAATTGAGATTACTGTTAGACCTATTGCCAGGTATAAAAGAAACCGAGAGAAGATTATTTCCTTTCGATACAAATAGAAAATGACTCCGGTAAAAAAATAGGTGAGGAAGAGAAAGACAGAATTATCAATGAAAAAGTGAAGTAGATTATTACTGGGGGTAGGGAAGACAATTTTTGTCAGAAAGATCGCTATTAGGATGAGGTAAAAAAATAGAATAATTGTTCTCCTTTTGATTAACCCAATAACTCCTAAAATACCTAAGATAATATAAGCTTTAACCTCCAAAATAAGTGTCCAGAGGGACCCGTCAAATACGTGTTGATACGGATTTTGGCTAAGTAAGCCTGAAATATTATATTGGTGCATAAAGAAAAACATATTTTGTGTTATATAAGAGATCGGACCTTCACTTGAAGACCAGAAGGTGTCAAGCGTACCGACTTCACTCAAGTAAACGAGTGGTGCAAAAAGAAAGGCAGTTACAATCAGGCAGGTAAGAAACGCCGGATAAATTCTCAGTGCTCTTTTTGCGCCATACGACAGCACTGATTGAGAATGGACAAAGCTGTTAGTAACCAAAAAGCCACTCATGATAAAAAATGAGAGGACTGCGATACTACCGACTGTTTCTTGTTGGTTGAGAAGATCGGCAATTGGCTCCTTGCCAAAGCCACCGAGAGGAAAAAGGTGGTGGTAGAGAACAGCCAAGGCTAAGAAAAGACGTAGAGCGCCAAAACTGTTGTCTTTAAGATGCAGCTTTTTTTCAAATGTTGGAAACCTATTCATCCCAGGTTCATAGTATAATATATCTATCAGGAATGGGATACACCAAACATATAATAAAAGGGGTCAGTTGGATAGCCGCAATTCGTGTTGTAATTCGTATCTTATCGTTTGCCAAGACAATTATTATTGCACGCATTCTGTCTCCAAATGATTTTGGAATTTTTGGTATTGCGACGCTTGTTTTAACCTTTGTTGAAATCTTTACTGAAACAGGAGTTAATATTTTTCTCGTTCAGAAAAAAGCGACGATTGATGAATATATTGATACAGCTTGGGTAGTCTCAATACTACGAGGCTTCATAATTGCCCTAGTCATAATAGCGTCTTCGTTTTTTGTTGTATCCTTCTTCAATTCTCCTCAATCACTTGGAGTATTGATATTAATTAGCTTAGTTCCTATTGGACGTGGATTTATCAACCCATCGATAATTAAGTTCCAGAAAGATCTAAAGTTTAATCAGGAATTTAATTTACGTTCGTTAGTTTTCCTAGTGGAGACGATAAGTATCGTCACTTTTGTTTTTCTCCTGCACAACGTTTATGGTATTGTCATTGGTATGCTCATTGGAGTACTTATGGAAATATACCTGTCCTTTACCAGAGTCAAACCTCTCCCACGCTTAAAATTTCATAGTCAAAAATTCCGAGAAGTTGTCGGTTTTGGTAAGTGGATTACAGCTTCTACTATTTTTAATTATTTCTATCAACACGGAGACGATATCGCTGTTGGTAGATTGCTGGGTACGAGCTCACTTGGTATCTATGATATGGCATATAGATTGTCTCTCATCCCTCTATCAGATATCAGCGATGTGGTTTCCAAAGTTACCTTCCCAGTTTATGTACAGCTTTCAGATGATATGAAGCGGTTAAGGAGGGCATTTTTAAGGACCTTTCTTGCTGTAGTTGGACTAGTAGTTCCGATAAGTTTAGTGCTTTTTTTCTATCCCCTCGAAATTGTTACACTTTTACTCGGAACGAAATGGTTGGAAGTTGTTCCAGTGTTGCAAGTTTTGGCCATATTTGGTGCTGTGAGAGCCTTCTCAGTCTTTTTATCTTCGTTATTCCTTTCAGTTAAGATGCAACGAGCATTTACCTTAGTGACTTTTGTTGGCTTAGTTGGACTCGGTATTACCGTTGTTCCATTTGTTCAACAATGGGGTATGATTGGGGCAGGATTGGCCGCTTTGTCTGGAACTCTGTTGACTTTCCCCTTAATCCTGTACTATCTTTATAAGATCTTTACAAGAAAGACTATCAATGTCGAAAAATAATCTATCTCCCACTGTTTCAATCATCATTGTCCATTATAATGTTAAAAAGGAGTTATTTGCCTGTCTTAATTCAATATACGCCTCAAAACCTCATACTAGTTTTGAAATCATTGTCGTTGATAATGATGAGAAAAAAAATATCAAAAAGGATCTGCTTAAACAATTTCCAGAAGTCATTTATTTAGAAAATAATAATACTGGATGGGGCGGCGGGATCAATGCGGGAATTCCGGCTGCCAGAGGGGAATATCTTTACTTACTCAATCCTGATACAGAGGTAGAAATGAAGACTATAGATCTAGTAGTCCAGTTTGCCCGTGAACATCAGGATAGTGGCATTGTAGCGTCGCTGCTTACCGATCAGAACCATAATCCATACGTACTCCAAGGGTCGCAAGAGTTGACTCCGGGCAAGGCAATAATTGTATATTCGTTCCTTGATGAATTATTTCCCAACAATAGGGTTTCGAGCAGGTTTTTTTATAAAGATAGCAATAGGAGTATTCCTTTTCAGGTTGAGATCGCTACTTTGACAGCTGCTTTGATTAGAACAAAACTCTTTAAGAAAGTTGGAATGTTTGATGAAAAATATTTTTTGTATTTTGAAGAGTATGATCTGGGGAGGCGAGTTAATAAACTAGGTCTTAAGAATTACATTTTGTCAGATTCGAGAGTAATGCATATCTGGGGGGCAAGCACAAAAAAAACAAGTCAACCTAGTCAATATTTGCTTAAGAGTCGAGATTATTATTTCAGAAAGCATTTTGGTAGTCTTTCAGCCTTTCTGGTCAGGACATTTTTAGCTATTCATAGGTAAGTGGATATGGTACAATCAGAAGATAATTCATGGCTAGTATTAAAGAAGTAATCCACTGTCGTGTTTGCAATTCAACGAATCTTCATGTTTTTTTGGACCTTGGGAAAATGCCCACCCCGAATGGGTTTCTTGAAAAGAAGGAGCTTTCACGTAAAGAAGAATTGTATCCACTCGTCGTTGCTAATTGTCGGGATTGCTCACTGACGCAACTTAAATATATCGTTAATCCTGAAATAATGTTTCGAAACTACCTCTATATTCCCTCTGTTTCACAAACTCGACTTAACAACTTTAAGCAACTTGCAGAAGATGCGATGAAAAGAGTCAAACTATCATCTGACGCACTGATCGTTGACGTTGGAAGTAATGATGGTAGTTTGCTTACCGTCTTTAAGAATTTAGGTTATGAAGTGATTGGGGTAGATCCGGCAGAGAATTTGGTTGTCGTTGCTGAACTAAATGGAATTCCAACTAAGCAAGGGTACTTTACAGAGGAGATGGCAGAACGAATCAAAAGAAGTAAAAGAACAGCGTCTGTGATGTTTGCTACAAATGTTTTTGCTCACGTTTCTAATATTAAAGAATTCCTCCTTGGTATACATACTCTTCTTAATAAGGAGGGAATCTTTATTAGTCAGTTCCCCTACATTATTGATCTGTTAAAGGAAAATCAATTTGACACTATCTATCATGAGCATCTCTCTTATTTCTCGATACATTCACTTTTAAGACTTGCAAAAGAAACGGATTTAGACATTTTTGACATTGAGCATAGTCCTCTTGATGGAGGATCTGTTAAGGTCTACTGGAAGAAAAAGGAGAATACCAAGCTCCCTGTCAAAACTAAACAAATCCAGTCGTTCTTAGCTGAGGAGAAGAGACTGGGCCTTTTTACCGATAAGCCATATAATGAATTTGCGAAACGAGTTAAAAAGCTGAGAATTTCAACTCGTCAGAGAATGGATGAACTGCGAAAAAAAGGGAAGTCAATTGTCGGCTATGGGGCAGCTGCCAAAGGCAACGTCATGCTCAATTACTTTGGACTGGGGACAAAGGTTTTCGATTATATTGTTGATTCAACTCCTTACAAACAGGGCAAATATACTCCCGGTACTCACATACCCATTTTCGCTGAAACCAAAATCCTTGAGACCAAACCTGATTATGTTTTAATCATGGCCTGGAATTTCAAAGATGAGATCATCAAAAAGAATCATAAATACAGCGCAACTGGAGGCAAATATATTGTTTGTATTCCAGAAATAACAATCCTGTGAAGCACAGATTTCTCTTTCCTCTAATTCTCATTGGCATTTTCTTCCTGAGTATTTTACTAAATAATATTTCGACAAACATGATTTTTATTGGTGATATCAGCTGGTTTTATCTTCAAGCTCGGGATATGCTCTATACTGGTGAAATTCCACAGGTGAGTATTCCGTCTAGTCATCCCTGGATTCACCAAGGACCATTCTGGACATATCTTTTGTCTATTGCTTTGTTTATTGGTAGATATTCTCCTGTCTCAGGAGCAGTTCTGGCGGTTATGATTAGTTTAATAACTGTGACTGTTCTTTTTATGGTAACTACAAGGCTGTTTTCAAAAAAAATTGGGTTGTTAACTGTTTTGCTTTATTGTACCTCTCCTTTAATTATTATTCATTCTCGCATGCCTTATCACACAACGCCAATTCCATTGTTTACGATTCTTTACCTTTATTCCGTTTACTTATGGTTGACAAAAGGAAGTCGATATTTCCCCCTGATAGTCCTTTTTTTAGGAATTTTGTATAATTTTGAACTCGCCACTGTTATCTTGAGCTTTCACTTAATATTTTTGCTGGGAGCATTATTTTTTGTCTCTCGAGAAAAGATAAAAGAATTATTTACTTCTAAAACCATCGGGTTATTTCTGTTGGCGTTACTGGTGCCGCTACTTCCGATGCTTTTTTATGATGTCTCCCACGGGTTTCCTCAAACACTTAAGTTTATTGCATGGCTTGGCTATCGGGCTCTCCTTGTCTTAGGCATACTTGAGAGTACCTACCAGGGAGAAAGTTTTAGCACATTCCTATCTTTTTCTGGTGCTCTTTTTCAGCGTTTATTGTTTCTTCCCCATATTCTTGGTGCATTAGCAATTTTTCTGTTAGGTTTTTGGTATGTCATAAAGAAGGCGGTTGAGGAGTTTAGACACTCCAAAAAGATTGGAAGCTATACACTGATTGCCTCTGCCCTTACTATCAGCGTAGGTGCTTATGTAAGTAATCGTGTCCCGTCGGAATCGTATACGCCGATGCTTTTTCCACTCATTATTCTAAGTTTGGCACTCTGCTTCGGAAGAGCACTTCAGACAAAAACTTTAATGTTTCCTTCAATAATAGGGGTCGGATTAATTATTCTCTTGAATAGTACAACCCTTATTAGTCATAATTATCTCATGGGAAAGGGTGAAGTCTATGGTCCCACCCTTGAGGATCGAAAAAAAGTAGTTGAGTCAATTCTTTATCAAGTAGATGGAAAACCATATACACTTAAGGCAGAAGGCCCTGGGAGTGAGTTTGAAAGCTTTACTATAAATTATGAGTATTTAGCTTGGTATCTGGGCCATGCTCCAAGTAAAGAGAAAACCTCAAATGTGTTTATGATAAGTGATGTAAACGGTGAAGTGAGAGTTAGAAAATTATGATTAGCGCAGTTGTCCTTGTTAAAAACCAAGCAGAGCAGTTAAAGGAATGTTTGGCATCACTTAGGTGGTGTGATGAGATTGTAGTAATCGATGACTATTCATCAGATGATTCAGTCAAAGTGGCAGAGATTGCCGGTACCCGAGTTTTTCAACATGCATTAAATAATGATTTCTCCGCGCAGCGAAACTACGCGCTTGAAAAGGTGCAAACCGAATGGGTCCTCTTTGTGGATGCTGATGAGGTTGTTTCAAAATCTCTAGCCGAGGAGATTTACCAACAAACCTCACAGTTTCTTTCTTCTATCAATGGGTACTACTTAAAACGACAGGATAGTCTTTTTGGTAAAAAGCTCAAGTTTGGGGAGTCGGCTTTTGTTAAACTGTTACGTGTTGCTAAAAAAGATAAAGGAAAATGGGAAGGGAGAGTACATGAGACATGGAAAGTAACAGGCGAGGTAGGAATGTTTAAAAATACGCTCATCCACCATCCTCATCCAACGATTCGGGAGTTTTTATCAGAGATAAATCTCTATTCAACTTTGCGAGCTACCGAGTTGGCAGAAAGAAATGTTACAGTTGGATGGCTTGAAGTAATTATCTATCCTTCAGGTAAGTTTTTTTTAAACTTAATTGTCAGAGGTGGCTTTCTTGATGGTACTGTAGGAATAATTATGGCACTTATGATGAGTTTTCACTCATTTCTTGTTCGGGGTAAACTCTGGCAACTTAGAAAACAGAGGAAGAAGTATGATTTTGGGTATTAAACGGATTCTCTCCCCATACTCCTACATGAAAAAATGGGGCAAACATCAGCAAACGATTCTGGTTTGGATTTTTCTCTTATGGGGAGTAATCATTCTTTGTTTATTTATTAACCATCTGTTGTGCAAGAATGAAATTTGTTTGGTAAATATGAACGGGGCAATTTTATGATTCAATATAAAGGATATTCAACACTTGAAGTTTTAGAAGGAGCTGAAAATTATAATAACTGGATTGCCTCCTCGCTTAACGTTAATGTAACCCACCCAATACTTGAAGTTGGTGCAGGTATTGGTAATATCTCAAAATATTTTGTTAATACCGGCAAGTTGTATTTAACTGAGATCGATGAAGGTATGCTTTCACTCTTAAAAAAAAGATTTAATAAACATACCAATGTTACAATTGATAAGTTAGATATCACTAAAAACCCACCCAAAAAATATCAATCATTTTTTTCAAGCATTATTGCAGTCAACGTGCTTGAGCATATCAAAGACGATGACACTGCATTAAAGATGCTAAACAACATGCTGCGTAACAAAGGAGAGCTGCGGATATTAGTCCCTGCCAAGAAGTTTGCTTACACAAGACTTGATAAAGAGCTAGGTCATTATAGGCGTTATGAAAAGGAAGAATTGAGAGCTAAACTGAAACGAGCTGGATTTAAAATCAAGAAGTTATATTATTTTAATATAGTTGGGCTTGGGAGTTGGATTGTGCGGGATAAAGTTGAACAAAAGCATATTCATCTCCAAGCAAAACATATTGCCCTGTTTGACAGTATTGTCCCTCTCCTGAGACTTCTGGAACGGTTTATTCCTATCCCTTTTGGCATATCTTTAATTGCAATAGTTGAGAAATAACTCTCAAGATACGAATAAACTATAGTCAGGCCTTGCGTTTACCGCTACAATAGGGAGTATGTTCGCACTAGCATTTCTTATAGGTGTTTACGCTAACGGTATTTTACTCTTAGGATTTGCGAACCTATTAACACAGCCAATTATTTTACTCTATACGCTGTGTTTTATTTTCCTAAGTTTCATGTACTGGTATAAGTTTGATGAGAGATTCTCCTTGACCTTAGTCGGAAGAGAGCTTCAAAAGCTTCTTAAAGAGACTCCTGTGGCTTTAATTTTGCTTGCTTTTGCATGTGGTATAGTACTCATTGGGGTTTTGGCTCCTGAGATTGCCTTTGATTCTCTTTGGTATCATCTAACACTTCCTAAGATTTATTTAGCAGAACAGGGAATTGTAGCAATTCCAGGCAGTTTGCTCTATTACTCAACAATGCCAAAGCTTGGAGAACTGCTCTACACAGCCGCCCTAGCTCTTCAATCTGAAATTCTTGCCAAAGTAATTCATGCTTCCTTTGCAGTCTTGACCGGGGTTGCAATCTACTGCATGGCAAAACAGTATCTCTCCCGTCGATTTGCTCTGATTGCAGTGGTAATTTTTTTAAGTAATATCGTAGTTTTGTGGGAAGCAACCACAGCTTATATCGATTTAATCAGAACGTTTTTCGAAGTCATGTCATTCTGGGGTTTAGTGCAATTTATCAAAACGAGAGAAAAGAAATGGCTTGTCGAGTCTGCATTACTTATGGGACTTTCTATTGAGACTAAATTTATTGCTGTAACCTCACTAGTTGTATCTCTGACTCTACTTTTTTTCTCTAGCAAAAATCTGAGCATTTCAATGCGGTTAGTAAATAGTTTTTACTACTTAGTTTTAGCGCTTTTAGTTCCTCTACCTTGGTTTGTCTTTTCATTTATTCACACCGGTAATCCTTTCTACCCTTTACTCTCTGAGCATGTAACTCAACTTGGGCAAGACATTTTATTCTTTCCACAATTACTCTATGATCCTATCCTCATTTTTTTCCAGGCTGCCGATCCGATTTCTCCGCTTTACTTGATAATTGCTCCTCTGTTCATTTTGGTACGAAAAAATCTACCCAAAGATGTGCATATTTTCTTTGCCTATTCATTATTGGCAATTCTTGTCTGGACTATTACTCCAAAAATTGGAGGCGGAAGATTTCTTCTTCCCTATCTACCGGTTTTTTCAATAGCTGCAGCAATACTTGTGAGTGTCGTTCAAATAAAAGGGATAAAGCGGTTTGCTTTAGGCGCGGTTGTAGGAGTAACTCTTATTGCCTTAGTCTACAGAGGAGTAGCAACCTGGAAATATCTTCCAGTAGTATTTGGGCAGGAGACAAAGGACGAGTTCCTTAAGAATCACTTAGATTTCAAGTTTGGCGATTTTTATGATATCGATGGTGAATTTTCAAAGCAGGTAAAACCTGGTTCGACTGTACTTCTGTATGGTTTCCATAACCTTTACTATGTGAATGTTCCGTTTATTCATGAGTCATGGGTAAAAAAAGGCGATACTTTTGAGTATATTGCAACGCAACATACTATACTTCCAGAGCGGTTTGCCTTATGGCAACCAATCTACACTAATCCGACAACCGGGGTTACTCTTTATACAGGAGGAATAAAGTGGATTTATTAAAACGAGTCTTAGTTGTTAGTTTCTTTTTAGCTTCGCTTATTTGGTTAGGTAAAGCATTCTTCCTTGGAACCTATCCTGACTTTACTGTCTACTTTGACGGGTTGCATGCATATTTACAGGGAGCAAATCCGTATCTTGAAATTGAGGGCTCATTTATCAAGTATCTTTATCCCCCTTTTGCTTTACTGTTTTTTTCCCCAATGAGTTTTTTCTCACGTTCAATTGGTAGTATCGTGTGGGTTGGTTTCTCAATTTTGCTTCTTCTTTCCTCGACAGCTCTTCTTTTTAAGATTGGAAAAAAGAAAATTGTTTCTTCTGAATATTTCGTTCTGACTGGGTTAGTTTTTCTCATGTTTACCGTTAAGTTTAATTTAGGTATGGGGCAGTTTAATATTGTCAATTTATTCCTGATTACGCTTTTCCTTTTTTACTATCAAAAAGGACGCATTCAGTTTGCAGCTATCTCTCTTGCCTTGTCTCTCCTTATAAAAGTACTTCCTTTGTTATTCCTTCCGTACCTGGTAATACTACGGAAATGGAGGCTAGTTTTGACCTTACTCGGGCTAGTAACTTTAGGTCTAGTTCTTCCATTTCTTTTCATTAAACCTGATATCATTTTCCATTTTTTTACGACTTCACTTGTTGGGACAATTAAAAGCTGGTCACTTGAATACTACAACCAGGCGTTTTCAGGCTTTATTGGCCGTTGGCTTGGAACCGGGGAGATAGCCCAGCTTACGAAATTGCTTTGTGTGAGTCTAATGCTCACGATAACCTTTACAACCCTTTTTCTTAAACGAAAGGTTGTTGGAGTTTCGTTGCTAGGTTTTGTTAGTCTTTTACCCTTAACCCTCATAACACTCTCATTTTCCTGGCAACACTACTTCATTTTTGCAATACCAACGCTTATTATTATGTTCTTTCACTATCAAAAGCGGAAAGCGTCACTTGTCATGTATAGCTTTTTGTTTGTCTCTTACGTGTTGATGGGAATAAATTTTGAAACTCCTCAAGATTTTCCACTCTTCATTCAGTCACATATGCTTTGGGGAGCAATGCTTGCGTGGGGGCTCACGCTCTATGAAATCTATCACTATGACTAAGTTACTGAGTGTTATTGTTAGTATTGCTTTTATACTCGGCCAAGTTGCTAGGCTTCAACTAGGCAATATCGGTGTTTTGCTTTTAGATGTAGTTGTAGGAGGTATTGTTTGCGTCTGGTTTATCTCTAAGCTCTATTTGAAGAGAAAACAGCTTAAGACGCAGCTTGCCTCTCAAGCATCAGCTGTAAAATTGTTTGCTGGCTTTATCGGTGTTGGAGTTATTTCTCTGTTGTTATTTTCGCCTCATCTTACCCTCAATCAATTTGTCACAGCTCTGCTTTATCCTGTTCGGCTTAGTTTATACGTATCCCTTTTTATCCTAGTGAGATCCTTCGCAATCTCTAATCGAGAGTTGGTGAAAAAACTGATGCTTGGCGTGGGAGGGAGTATCGTTGCGATAGGCTACGTCCAGTATTTTTTCTACCCCCATCTTCGAAATCTGTACTATCTGGGCTGGGATGATCATCTGTATAGAATGTTTTCGGTGTTTTTAGA
>Ga0066639_10005165_pt1 | contig 11014 bp, 8 predicted proteins | sample CryGeyCG2114_010_2_FD_59504 | JGI IMG/M metagenome (GOLD analysis project Ga0066639, IMG submission 59504) | Groundwater microbial communities from aquifer - Crystal Geyser CG10_big_fil_rev_8/21/14_0.10 | ecosystem: Environmental > Aquatic > Deep subsurface > Groundwater | place: USA: Utah... | reverse complement strand
TGAGACGATTAAAGGCTATGCAGACGATAGTACCTATCGCCTTTTTAACACCAACAGAGAAGAGCATTTGGCCTATCGTCGAGATTTGCTCCGTTATTCTGTAAAAGTAGCAGTACGAATGGGAATTCCCAGAGTCTTGGAAGTGGCCTCCAAATTAGATTGGGTAGGTCGCGTTGCCAAAATTATAGGGAGTAAAATTTATATTAATGCTGGACGTAGAAGTGGTATCCAGATCAGTGATATTCTCAAGGTTATCACTGAAGGCCAGGAAATTTTTGACCCCGAAACGGGAGCTTTGATTGGTCTGTCTAAGGGAGAAGTCAAAGGTACAGTTGAGGTAATAGATTATTTTGGGCCTGATGGCGCAGTTGCTATTTTACACTCTGGTGGCTCTGTCGGAGAGGGCGATTTTGTACAGCTCTATTGATACTTTACTCACTTTTATTTCTGTTAATGGAATTTATTTGATATAAAAATATCATGCATATATTTCCCTACAACTTTGCCAAAAATGTACTTTTCAAATTGGATGCTGAGATTGCGCACGAACTAGTCATAAAATCCTTACATCAGTTTCCGCGCTTTTTGTCACTTCCTTTTCGACAATCAAGAGGTGATGACCAACGCTATTGCGTAGAATCGAATGCCGGGAAATGGAATTTTCCGGTTGGACTGGCGGCCGGATTAGATAAAAATGCCGAATGCATTGATTTTTTTTCTTCATTATTTTTTGGTGCGATTGAAGTTGGAACAGTTACTCCGAAACCGCAACCCGGAAATTCCAAGCCTCGTCTGTTTCGTATCCCTGATGAATTATCTCTTCGAAACAAAATGGGATTCAATAACCTTGGTGCCCACGCAGTACTAAATAATATTTTACAATCTCAAAAAATTTGCAAACAGCGAGGAAAAATTTTAGGCGTTAATTTGGGAAAAAACAAGGTCACACCGGAAGACAGAGCAGTGGAAGATTATCGCTACCTTTACCAAATATTTTGTGAAGTAGCAGACTATCTAGTCATTAATGTCTCTTCTCCAAATACCCCTGGATTGCGCAATTTTGAGAGTGCCAAAGGTATGGGGATTATTTTACAGACCCTTGCAGATTTAAGGAAGAATAGAAACTGTCCACTTTATGTCAAAATTTCTCCTAATTTACCCTTAGATTCTATTCCCGAAATTATTGAGCTGGTAAAATATCATGAACTGGCCGGCATTGTTGCGACAAACACAACTATTATGCCAGAACGCGGGGACGGTGGAGTAAGTGGTAAACTTCTTTACCCACAAGCACGCGCCACCCGTATGAAGATATTAGAATGTCTGAAGGAGACCCCTGAGATCGATTTGATTGGAGTCGGCGGGTTTGCTTCCTTTGAAGATATTTGGGATTATTGGCAGGCCGGTGGTCGCTTACTTCAAATTTACACTGCATTTATTTATCAAGGTCCGAAACTTTTGAATGACATCAAAAATAAGATTGATCAGAAATTGGACGAAACAGGATGCAAGAATCTTTCACAGCTACTTTCAAGATAAAAAGAACCTTTTTTTATCCTGGGATTTTTATCATTAGTAATATTTTATTGCTGATTAGTTTTTTCATATTTGATTTGTCATTGGGCAATTTTTTAAAGATACACCTTTTTTATTTTTTGCCTCTTATGGCAACCTGGATGTTTGCTTTTTTGACTAAAGCAAAAACCTTGCAAAACTATCTTTTACTAAGGGTAATAGTGCCATTCGCACTCGCACTGCTGTCATGGGCCGGTGCCAGTATGGGGCTATCCTGGCTAAATGCCATTTTTTTTTATGTCCTCATGGCATGTGTATGGGTGGGTATTCTACTCAAAAAGAGAGAGTGGAAGCAATTGCCTAAAAGTGCCATTATTTATTATGAACTCTTTGGCTTTTTACTATTTCAGGTGCTGTTGATTTCCATTTGCTTTCACCCTCACTTGTCCTGGGGAGAAAAGCCCATGGACATGTCGCTTTTAAGCTACTTTAAGCGATATCAAGGTGGATCAGTCGAAGACGTCTGGGCCGCCGGAACTCCGCTTAAATATTACTATCTAGGATATTTTATGTGGGGCCTTATAGGCAAAGCCGCTTTCTTAAGCACTCCACTTGTTTACTGGAGTGCCTTAGGTTGTACTTTGAGTTTATCTTATTTTGCTCTTCTTTACCTTCTCTCCATCCTAACGAATAATAAGCATAATCAGGCCCATGCTCGTTTTGTTTTTTATGCTATTTTCCTTTTGGGAGCGGGCAACTTGGCCTCATTTAATGCCATCTTTTCAGGCTTTTCATTTAGTAGCTTTTGGCAGGCGACCAGAGTATTTCCAGATGGCCTATTTGCGGAATTTCCCTCCTGGGCATTCATGTTTGGGGATCTTCATCCGCACATTATGGCATTTCCTCTCAGCTTAGTACTGATTGGGAATTTTTTTCATTTTTTTTATTCTGACCAAATGCTTAAGTCTCGAAGGCAAACCTTTTGGCGCGGTATGCTTCCAGGAGCAATCTTGGGGGCGCTGATCATGTTTAATATTTGGGATGCAGTTATACTTCCGATATTTTTTTTAGGGCCACTATTGATTTGGAGAAAATTAATATTTCAAAAATTGTTTAGCCGCTATTTCTTGGCCGGTGGACTTCTCTCTCTCTTGATGTTTGTACCATTTTTTTGGGGGTTGAACTCTGGTGGCCGAAGCAAGTTAGGACCAGTAGTTTCTCATTATCACCCTTTTCTTTCATTTTTTTTGCATCAGGGGCATTGGGCCATATTATTTCTTTTTATTTTTCTCCAAAAGCAGGATATTAAAGTCTGGTCCAGATCGCTAAGGTCTTGGTATATGTTATTAGTATTTCTTTTACTTGCTTACCTCATCCTGTCATTTGCGCCTGGTATAATTGCTTATGTCTGCATGCTAGGTGTTGTTTTTTTCATTTTAATAAAGACACGCTGCTATTCACACTTTTTTGGATATAAGAGTGAGCTGAATTATTCTGGTATTTTTCTCGGCCTATTATTACTTTTAATTTTTTCAGACTTTTTCATTGTCATGGATCGAATAAATACCGTCTTCAAATTCAGAACATGGACGTTTACCTTGTCGGGAATACTATTTTTATTGCTATTTGATAAATTCAAAATGTATAAAAACAAAATTGCGATGATGGCTTTGATCCTCTTCATGTTTTCAAGCTCATCATTAAACTACTTGGGACTAATACGCTATTCACCAAATCCCAAAGCCACTCCATCTCTTCATGGACTTACCTTCTTGCAGCAGGACGCTCCCAGTACTTTTGATTTGATTACTTATATGCAGGAAAATATTAAGGGTTTGCCCATCATGCTTGAGGCCCCTGGTAGAAGTTTCAAAGGTGAATTTTCGCGAGTCTCGTCCTATACCGGCATTCCAAGTATTTTAGGTTGGGAAGGTCATGTCAATATTCGTGGTTTGCCATATCTGGAGGGAGAAACGCGCAGAAAGAAAATTAATGCAATTTATCGCAGTCTCGATCCCATTTGGGCATACCAGGCATTAAGTGAATTGGGCGTCCAGTTTCTAGTTATTAGTCAGATAGAAACGGGCATATATTCTGCTACCCAGTTGCAGAAGTTTTTTCAATATCAGGATCTTTTCCACTTATTGTATAAAAATAAGGAAGCTTATCTTTTTGGAATAAACGATTTTAGAAAATACCTCAAATAGATATTTATTTATAATCAGGACGAGTGGCATAGGGGATGGGGTCTTGGATTTTTGCCCGCCCAAAGCCTCTTAGGCGTAGAGCGCAAGAATCACAAACACCGCAGGCGCTGTCATTGCTGGTATAGCAGGACCAGGTAAATTCAAGCGGGGCCTTTAGTTCTATCGCCTTTTTTACAATCTCATCTTTTTTCATGTAAATAACAGGCGTTATGATTTCGATATCTCCCGCCTTAGTACCTTCTTTTATGAGATTGTTAAAGGCCTGGTAGTAGCTGGGGCGGCAATCGGGGTAGCCTGATGAGTCTTCCCAAACTGCGCCGATATAAATTTTCTTGGCACCGATAACCTCACCCCAGGATACGGCCATAGAAATTATATGGGTGTTGCGAAAAGGTACATAGCTATCAGGAATTCCATCTTCGTCGCCCTTATAATTTTTTACAGGGATATTTTTGTCTGTTAGGGAGCTGCCACCAATTTGCTGCAAAAATGTGACATCAATAATTTTTTGATGTAATTCTTCAACCTTATAGTGTTGAGAAATCTTGCGAAAGCATTCAAGTTCTTTTTTCTCAGTCTTTTGGCCATAGTTAAGATGTAAAAATGCTAGGTGCTTGTGCTTCTCATTGGCAATTGCAGCAGTGACCAGAGAGTCCATTCCGCCACTGACCAGTACTACCGCTAAGTCTTCACTCTTTTTCCCTGTCATCGAGATTAATCCCTTTTATGCCTCACTGGCTTCTCTGTTTAAGAAGTTTAAAAATGCTTGTTTTTTAGTTTCAGCTTTAAGTTTCTTCTCACTCAAGCTCCCAACAGCTTCTTGGATCATAATATAAAATTTAATTTTAGGCTCAGTTCCTGAAGGCCTCAAATAAAGTCGGCTTCCCGATTCGAAGATATGGCCTAAAACATTACTTTCTGGCAAGTCGATAGGAGTTTTTTTGTGAGTTTTTAAGTCGAATCTTTCTTTACTCTGATAATCCTCTATCACAAGTACTTTTTCGCCACAAATTTGCTGCTCTTTTCGATTTCTAAAGCGTTCCATAATACGGGCTATTTTTTCGCCACCTTCTTTTCCTTGGTAGGTGAGAGTTAAAAGTGTTTCATCGGAAAAACCGTATTCTTCGTAGATTTTATCCAATCCATCTAGCAGATCCATGCCCTGAATTTTATACCATAGCGCTATTTCTGCCATGAGTGCCAAAGAGGATACTCCATCTTTATCGCGTACAAAATTATGGTTCATATAGCCAAAACTTTCTTCGGTGGCAAAAACAAAACGTCTATCAGGTTGCTCCTTTTCAATTTTACCCATTCTCCCGCAAATCCATTTAAAACCAGTTAATGTGTTTTCAATTGAGACGCCAAATTTACTTGCGATTACCTCCTGTAAAGGAGAGGTTACAATCGTTTTTACAAAATACGGATTCTTGGGCAACAGGTTTTGTTCCTTGAGATTGGTAAGGATATAGTGAAGCATGAGAATGCCAATCTGATTGCCATTAGGATAGAAGACCTGACCATTTTTTATTAGTGCAACTCCCAATCTGTCAGTGTCGGGATCTGTGCCAAAAGCGATATCCGCTTTTTGTTTTTTTAGCAGATCTACTGCCATGGCCAGGGCATCAGGATTTTCAGGGTTGGGCGATTTTACCGTGGGAAACTTTTCATCGGGCCCTGCCTGCTGGGGGACAGTGGTAAAGTTTTTGGTTCCTAGTAAATTGAGGACGCGTTCGCAAGGAATTTTGCCGGTACCATGAATTGGGGTATAGATAATTTTGAGCTCGTTGCCACGCTGCCGGCATAGATCCTGATTGACGAACTTTGTCTCTATTTTGGCAAAATAGGCATCTTCAACTTCTTGGCCGATCCACTCAATATTTTTACTTTTGACGCCTTCCTCGAAATCCATCCAGGAGATAGCGTCCCAACTATTTATAGCGTAGTAGGCCTGGATAACATGTTGATCGTAAGGTGGGGTTACTTGCGCGCCATCTGACCAATAAACCTTATAGCCATTATATTCAGGTGGGTTGTGGCTGGCAGTCACCATGACCCCTGCCTGCGCTTGTTTGTGGCGAACAGCAAAAGATAGAAGGCAAACGGGATTTAAGCGATTGAAGATGTATGCCTTGATGCCATTTGCCGCCATAACAGAAGCTGTTTCTTTGGCGAACTCCAAGCTAAATTTCCGGCTATCATAGCTGATACACATTTTGGGGTTAGGTGTTTGGGTGGCCAGGATAGCGTTGGCCAAGGCCTGAGAGGCCTTGCGAATGGTGTACTTGTTGATACGGTTATCTCCCATGCCTAGAATGCTGCGGATTCCCCCCGTACCAAATTCGAGATCCTTATAGAATCTCTCGATTATTTCTTTAGTATCATTTTTATCCAAGAGCTGTTTAATTTCTTGCCGGGACTCTGGGTCAAAGTATGGGTTTTGGGCCCAGGCCTGCGCCTTTTTTAATGACTCTTGTTCGATCATAACTGCCCTCCCGGCCTCTAGCTTATTCTAGAGAATGATATTAATGATCGGGGATGGTATTGGCAAAATTTTTTAAGTCAGTACTGGAAGGGACTTTGATAATAAACGCTCTGCTCCCTTTTAAAAAAATGACGAGAAATAAGTAAATTAGTGAATTTTAGGTTACAATGCGCTATATACTCATTTCATAAAAAATCCATTTTCTAAGGAGCCGTTATGTCTAACCCTAGTATGAAGCATAAGCAGAATGTTCCAGGTCCGTGGTATTGCACTGATCCTGATGACGACAATGGAGAAGGTTGTATCGCCTGCAACGTTTGTTATACTGGGGCACCTGACTTTTTTGCCGAAGACGATGACGGGAATGCCTACATAAAAAAGCAGCCGACAACTCAAGAGGAAATAGACCTTTGTGTTGAACAAATGGAAGCTTGCCCGGTTAGTTCAATTGGTCAGGACGGATAAAATCTCTCATCCTTATCTATGATCTTAAGGCCTCTTTAATAGAGGTCTTTTTTTTAGTACTAATCTAAAATATTTCTGACAGTTAGCTAATAAGTCATGTTATTATTGACTAGTTTAATTTTAAATTTGATGAGAGGTATTCATGAATCCAACTACGGTCCAATTAATTGGAACAATTATTTTTGCATTGGCAGTGCTGCATACTTTTTTAGTTAAACGATTTGAACACATTGCCCATCACTTTCCCGAGGGCTCTATTGGAGAAAATTTCTTTCACCTGCTTGGCGAAGTAGAGGCAGTTTTTGGAATTTGGGCCGCCATTTTTCTTAGTATATACTCCAGCTTGTCAGGATTTGCGATATATGATGAGCATCACCATGTTATCGGCGGCGCTCTTCATTACCTAGAGTCACTGAATTTTACAGAGCCGGCTTTTGTTTTTGTCATCATGTGTATGGCAGGTACACGTCCCATCATTCAATTTGCCGAGAAAATTATTTTGGGCTTCTCTAAGCTAATTCCTCTGCCAGGAAAAATGTCTTTTTATGTGAGCGCTTTGATACTTGGGCCATTGCTTGGCTCCTTCATTACTGAGCCTGCGGCAATGACTGTAACGGCTCTTATTTTACTGGATTATTTTTACAGCTCGGAAATGTCTAAAAAGTTTATGTACGCTACCATCGGCTTACTCTTTGTTAACGTTTCCGTAGGTGGAACTCTGACTCATTTTGCTGCCCCGCCGGTTTTGATGGTGGCGGGCAAATGGCACTGGGGCATGGGCTTTATGATCCAACACTTTGGCTATAAATCAGCGATTGCAGTTATCATCAGCACTCTCATCGTTGCCTTCCTGTTTAAGAAAGAATTGACAGGAAAATTGCAAGTCAAGGCTGCTCACGAACAGAAAATGGCACCACCATGGTGGATAACTATTGTGCATGTATTGTTTATGGCCTTGGTGGTTTACACTGCTCACCACATGGTCTTCTTTATGGGTGCATTCTTATTTTTTATTGGCTTTGCTACTGTGACTCAGGAATATCAGGATACTTTAAAAATTAAAGAATCTTTACTGGTAGGATTTTTTCTTGGTGGTCTGGTAACTTTAGGTGGTATGCAAGACTGGTGGTTAAAAGAGGTTTTGACCAAAATGAGTGACATCGTGCTTTATTTTGGAGCAACTGGATTAACCGCCATTACCGACAATGCTGCTTTGACCTATCTTGGTTCTTTGGTGGATTTATCTGATTCGGCCAAATATAATTTAGTCGCCGGTGCAGTTTCTGGTGGTGGCTTGACTGTTATTGCCAACGCCCCCAACCCCGCTGGTTTTGGTATCCTAAAGTCTAGCTTTGGCGACGAAGGAATTTCACCACTTGGTCTGTTATTAGGAGCGATTGGCCCGACCATTATCGTTTGTGTGTGTTTTCAAATATTACCTAGTCTTTAGAGGTTCCAGCACACTTTTCTTGCCGCAAAGTATTGCGGCAAGAAAAGTGTGCTGGAACCCTATATCTCGACTCGCCAACCGTTTGGTCCTTGGCATCGGCCTTCTTGGATATCCATAAGCGTCTTACGTAAGAGGGACACAATTTCACCCGATTGGTGGGGCAAATCATAGCGCGTGCCATCTTCTTCCGTGAGGCATTCAATCGGGGTCACAATGGCGGCCGTGCCGCAAGCAAAAGCTTCCTGGCATGTGCCATTTTTAATTTGCTGGATAAGCTGATCAATATTTATTCGCTCTTCTTTGACTTTAAACCCAAGGCCGGGGGCTATTTCAATCACACTTTGGCGTGTTATGCCGTCAAGAATCGTATCCGTCAACTCTGGCGTAATGAGTTCGCCACCAATGACAGCAAAAAAGTTCATGCCTGACATTTCTTCAATATATTTCTTTTCCAAGGCATCTAACCAAAGAGTCTGGAGGCAACCCAAGCTCAGCGCCTTTTTTGATGATTGGATGCTGGCGGCATAATTTCCTCCGGTTTTGGCCCTTCCGGTTCCTCCAGGGCAGGCCCGGGCAGCTTGCCTTTCGATGAACACTGGCAGTGTCCCCTTGGTAAAGTAGGCTCCAGAAGGGGAGGCAATAACCATAAATTTATATTTGAGTGAGGGTTTAATGCCCAAGCTTTCTTCAGTGGCAAACATGAAAGGGCGCAAATAAAGAGATTGTCCTGATTGGCCGGGAACAATGTCTTGGCAGAAAGAGGTCATTCCCTTAACTGCTTGTAGGAACATTTCCTCAGGCAATTCCGGCATACCCATGCGAGAGGCGGATCGCCTAAATCGCGCAGCATTTTTCTCTGGTCTAAAAAGATAGGGGCCGTGGCCTTCAACTTTATAAACTTTTAATCCTTCAAAAATTTCCTGGGCATAGTGAAAAACTTTGGCAGTCGGGGCGAGTGATATCGGACCATAGGGTAAAAGTTCTAAATCACCCCATTCCCCATTTTGGTAATCGCACACCACCATAACGGGTGCCATATCGACTCCAAAAGAAATTTCACTTGGAAGCTTGTATGCTTTAATTGCCTCTACGGCTTTTTCACGAATGTGCAATTTGGTCATTTTTGATTCCTCCAGCGGCAATCAGTGAAGAGTGAAAAATAGCAGAAACCCTAACAGGGATTCTCTTTATTGAAAGCATGCACTGAATATAATTATCGTCTTATTAGGCACCTACAGATTTTTGTCAAAAATGCCTATATCCGACATATCTTATTGAAAATACAGGTTTATCCTAGATTGTCGTAGCGCTCAGTTCTTTGCTGTTGGACGAAATTAAAAATCTTGTGCCAAACTTTTTGCAAATCATTTTTTGATGTTTAGGGAGAAGCGATATGCCATTTATTTTTAGTTTTGTTTTTCTTGCCATATTTAGCGCCTTTACTCTTATTCCGGCTAATGCCGCTTCTGCTTATTCTGGCGATAAACCATATATTGTGCTTATTCCAGGAGCAGGAGCTTCTGGTGGAAAAATTTATGTTAAACACCTGGCCAGACTTTTGAGAGTGACTGGGCATGGAGAATATTTTGCGGAGTATGAAAAGATATTAGATGAGATGAATCTACCTTACCTACTGTGCCCCAAGACGGAGGATAGGGATGAACGAAGACTGACGGTTCGTGCCGCTGAATGTGTGCAACAAATCTTAGGACTAATTATTGGTAAACGGGTCAGACGAAATATCATCATTATTGGTCACAGTATGGGAGGCAATATTGCTCGTATGGTGGCGGTAAATCCATTAATCGAGCGTTCTATTCATTCTGTTCTAACCATTGCTTCACCTCACCAAGGAACCGTTCTGGCTGATTTTGTTTTTGAAAATATGCCTGAAGGGGTAGATAACGCAGTTTATGCTGCCATTATGAATTTTATTGGTTTTGTTCCTGATAAAAAAAGATACTTGCAAGAGCTTGTGACAGATCGTCGCCAGGGACGACCAGACCTTTATGTAGCTCAAGATATCTTTAAAAACCCCAAAGTTAAATTCTACAGTTTATCTAATTCAACTGCCCACACTTTAACTGCTCCACTAGAATTAACCCGTTCCATTCTTTCAACGGAAATTGCCAAGCGTGGGCTTGATGGCAGCGAATATGGCATAAAAAATGACGGTATTGTTCCTGAGTATTCCATGATTTTTGGCAAATATCTAGGCCACATTGAAGCCGATCATTGGGAGACTCTGTGTATTGGCATATTGAGTTCAACTAAAGGCTGCCACCAGACTAAAAGTATATTGATTCCAACTTTGCAACAGCTGGTTGCTGATATGAACTTGTCTAATTAAAGCGCAAGGAAAATTCCAAGAGTGGAGTGATATCAGTGTATCCCTGCGTGACTTCTGTCGTGGTCGTTGAGACGGTGTATTTTGAAATCGAGGTTGAGCGGTAACTTAATGATCCTCCCACCCAGAAGTGTTTTGAAAGGGGGAGCTGATAGCCAAAGCCAATTAGATAGCCACTGCCGTCAACTTTCTGGGATACTCCGGCCAAAGTACGATCACCCGAGAGGGCAAAATTATAGGTCAGATTTAATTTCCAACGATACATTGCATCTAAAAAGAAAATGGCCTCGGCGCCAAACGCAGTGACAGACAATTCGCTAGCAGTACTGCCGGAACCGGCGGTGTGAGACTTACTATACATGTGATAGGAGGGGCCAATATAAAGGCGCGATCCTTTATCAAAACTGGCACCGATAAAAATGCCATTAGTCATGCGCGAATATGAAAAATTTTCGGCCCCATCGTCTTGCCATGTATGATAGAGGTTCGAGTATTGAATGATAAAGGAAGCGTATGACCAGCAAGGAATGCACAGCAGCAGCAGC